>RRZT010344220.1_pt1 | contig 16956 bp, 15 predicted proteins | sample 2165551 | NCBI WGS metagenome assembly RRZT01 (sample SAMN10456910, study PRJNA506462) | wastewater metagenome | biome: wastewater; feature: sludge; material: wastewater sludge; isolation source: wastewater sludge with Escherichia coli K12::gfp cells carrying plasmid... | place: USA: Moscow, Idaho...
GCTGGGCGGGTCAGCGTACTAGCGCGATGCGACGACCACACCGTGACGGCCGAGGGGTCGGCTTCTTACAGCGGGACAGCACAGGGTCAGGCGTCGGACACAGTTGCAGGCACAGGACCTACCTCCGACAGTCGTGGAGGCCAGCTCTCGTTGGGGCACAGGCTGCACCGGACAACCTGCCACATCCGACTCTGCCGCAAGCCGGACGGACGCGTTGGTTCCGATTCACACGGTGATCCGTCCTCGCATGGACGAACTTCGGTTCAGTCGGCCGACGCTTGGTTCTGATCGGGCTCTTCAGACTGATCGCCATGGTGATGGTCGTGCTTCCAGAGGGCGTTGCGAAACGCTCGTCCGAGCAAGCCGTCGTCATCGATGCGGGTGGTGCCGTGCGGGCCGACGCGATACTCGAAGCCGGCCGGTGATTTCCACCAGAAGACGCCTGCCCGGGGTTGGTCCAGGCGCCAGCGCCCGTGCGTCTTGCCGCGGTGCGCCTTGGTCGACAACGGGCCCAGGTTGGCGGCCCGGGTCTGACCGGCTACTCCCTTGCGGTACGGCTAGGTGTGGTCGAGTTGTTGGTTGCGGGCCAGGCGACTGCTGAACGGAAAGATCTCAACCCGATCGCGCAGCAGAACCTGCTCACGAATGCGCCGCGGAATCTCGTAGGCGTCGACCGCGAGGTTCTCGAACGGACGCAGCACAGGGGTCACGCGAATGCGCGTGTTGCCGACCAGCAGGGCGAGCATGGCGGCCGAGACCGGGCCGACGTTCTCGACCCGCACCGGGCCACGTCCGGTCATCAGAGTGGACTCCGCCACATGCACGTACACCGTTGACTTCGGCAACAACTTGGGACTGGTCCAGCGAATCTTCGGAATGGCCGCCTGTGCGGCGAGCCACACCTGATCGACCGGGTCGACGGGCGGCAGATCGTCGACGGCCGGGTCGGCCTGAACCGAATTGGCTGAACGTTCGGCACTGACGCCCAACGCAAAGAGCGTGTCTTGTTGGCGCGGTGGCCTTCGACGACCGGCGGCGTCGAACAACTCCCCCGCACGCGACCGCAACGCCTGTGCGGCTACGTGGTCGGTTTCAGCCGCCTCGGCCAGCAGCAGCGTGGCGCGGGCCGGGGTGGCGAGAATGCCGAGTGACTTGGCACGGCGAACGTCTTTGCTGTCGGTGTCGCCCTGGCCGGCGAGAATGTCGGCGATGCGATCAAGCATGCCGTCGAAGTAGATGGCGTCGGCGGTGTCGACCCGCCCCGACAGGTATGCGACGGAAGGATCGTCGGTTTCGAGCTTGCGCACGTAGCGCTGCTCGCGGGCGGCCCGGGCGCGGTCGACGAGCTGGTCGGGCACCAGTTCGGCGAGCAGCCCGTTGCACACACCCAGCAGTCGGCGCCAGGGCAATTGGGCCGCCTGTGCGGCCAACTCGTCGTCGAGGCGGTTGAGTTGGTCGCCGGTCAGCGTGAAGCGTGCGATGTGGGTCGCGAGCTGGCAGGCTCGAAACACGGGCAGGTCGCCGGCGCGCATTCTGGCCCACAACCGGGGGTGCCGGTACCGCAGGTTCACGATGTCGCGAATCAGCCAGGTCGCCGACCCGACCGAGATGCCCTTCAGGGCGGCGATCTCGAGAGCGATGAACTCGTTGAGTACCGGGGTGCCGTCGGCCCCGATGCGGGCCGGACGCTGCCCTACCACCTCGATCTCGGCGTCGACGGGCCACTCGTTCTCGGCGGCGAAGTCGGCGATGGCCACCGCTTCAGCGACCTCGGCCTCGACCCGTGCAGCGACCGCCGACCGCAGCCGGTCGGCCGCAGTCACCCCCGCCGCGCTAGTGTTCATGTGTTCTATTTTACTACTCAGATTGCCCACCACAAGGCTGATCGAGCAATCTGTGGATAACTAAATCGTCCGACTCTGAGCTGTGCATAACTCTTGCCTTGGGGAGCGAACAGTTTCCCGGTCTCGACAAGCTCGACCAACGACGGTCTCGAACGTCAGAGCATGCCCTGCGCCTGCGTCAGCACCGACCGCAGCCTCGAGGTGATGTCGGCGAACTCCGCCGGGCCGATGGTCAGCGGCGGCGACAGTTGCACCACCGGGTCGCCACGGTCGTCCGCGCGGCAGTACAACCCAGCGTCGAACAACGCCTTGCTCAAGAAGCCGCGCAGCAACCGCTCCGACTCCGCCTCGTTGAACGTCTCGCGGGTGGTCTTGTCTTTGACCAACTCGATGCCGTAGAAGTAGCCCGCCCCTCGCACGTCGCCCACGATCGGCAGGTCGAGCAGTGTTTCGAGCGACGCCCGGAAAGCCGGCGCGTTGGCGTGCACGTGGTCGTTCAAGCCCTCGCGCTCGAAGATGTCGAGGTTGGCCATCGCCACCGCCGCCGACACCGGGTGCCCGCCGAAGGTGTAGCCGTGCGGAAAGAACGTGGTGCCGTGCTTGAACGGCTCGAACAACCGGTCGGACGCGATCATGGCGCCGATCGGGCTGTACCCCGACGTCATGCCCTTGGCGCAGGTGATGATGTCGGGCTGGTAGCCGAAGTCGTCGCAGGCGAACATCGAGCCGATGCGTCCGAACGCGCAGATCACCTCGTCGCTGACCAGCTGCACGTCGTATTCGTCGCAGATCGCGCGCACCCGCTGGAAGTAGCCCTTGGGCGGCGGAAAGCAGCCGCCCGAGTTCTGCACCGGTTCGAGAAACACCGCCGCCACCGTTTCCGGCCCCTCGAACTCGATCGCCTCGGCGATGCGGTCGGCGGCCCACAGGCCGAACGCCTCTTCGTCGTCGCGCAGGTGCTCGGGCGCGCGGTACTGGTTGGTGTTGGGCACCTTGAACGCGCCCGGCACCAGCGGCTCGAACGGCGCCCGTGCGCCGGGAATGCCGGTGATCGACAGGGCGCCCTGCGGGGTGCCGTGGTAGGCGATCGAGCGGCTGATCACCTTGTGCTTAACCGGACGGCCGGTGAGCCGGTAGTACTGCTTGGCCAGCTTCCAGGCGGTCTCGACGGCTTCGCCGCCGCCGGTGGTGAAGAACACCCGGTTGAGGTCGCCCGGCGCATACGCGGCCAACCGGTCGGCCAGCTCGATCGCGCGCGGGTGCGCGTAGCTCCAGAGCGGAAAGAACGCCAGCTCGCGGGCCTGCCGGGCGGCCGCCTCGGCGAGCTCGTCACGTCCGTGGCCCACCTGCACCACGAACAGTCCGGCCAGGCCGTCGATGTACTCGCGACCCCGGTCGTCGTAGATCAGGTGACCCTTGCCGCGCACGATGATCGGCACGTCCGCCCCCAGGCCGCCGGCCTGCACCGGCTCGAAGGTCGACTGCCGGGTGAAGTGCATCCACAGGTGGTCGCGCGCGGCCTCGGGGTAGGTCAGGCCGCTGCGCAGCGTGGTGGGTGCGGTGTCGATGCTCATCTGGTTCCCCAGTCGTAGTGCTGTTTGTTGAGTCTCAGGTAGACGAACGCCTCGACCGCCCAGACCCCCGCCAGCGCGCGAATGCGATCGTTGAGCAGCGTGAAGAGCTGATCGTCGTCTTCGCAGACCAGTTCGACGAGCACATCGAAAGCGCCGGCGGTGGTGACCACGTACGAGGCCTCGGGCAGTTCGGTGATCGCTGCGGCGAGGGCGGCCAAATCACCGGACGCCTTGATGCCCACCATCGCCTGGCGCCGGAACCCCACCTGCATCGGGTCCGTGACGGCGACGATCTGAATCACACCGGCCTCGCGCAGTCGCTGCACGCGCTGCCGGACGGCGGCCTCGCTCAGGCCGACCTCTTTCGCCATGGTGGCGTAGCTCTGCCGGCCGTCGGCCTGCAGCAACTCGATGAGGCGCCGCGACACCTCGTCCAATCCCGACGGCGAGTGTCGAGCGCCGTCGTCACTGAGGTTCGTCATGCATCGATCCTTACTCGTGGCCAGCGCAGAAACAAGTGCAGTACTGCTGAATCAGCCGTCACTACAGCGCATAAGCGCTTTTTCCGAAGGTGTGGCGCTACCAAAGTACAGAATCAGTAGATGATGCTGAGTCAGCACTCCGGGCGGACGAGGTCTTGTGGCAGCACCGCGCCGACCTGGCGGCGCAACTCATCCAGCACCTGCATCACGGCGATGGAGTCATCGAGGGTCATGCGGGGGCTCTCCGTCAGCCCCTGCGCCACGCAGCGCTCGACCTCACGCGCCTCGAAGTGCAAGCCCTGCGACGTGCGCTGCGGCTCGAACGTCTCGAGCAGTTCGTGGCCACTGGAGTAGCGGCGCACTCGCGTCCAGTTGTAGAACGAGCCGTCGAGAACCAGGTAGCCGTCGGTGCCCGTCACCACGCCGCCGTTGGGGGCCGAGCAGCGCAGCGAGCAGCGCCCGTGGCAATGGGTGCCGCCGGCGTGGGTCAGAATCATCGACACCTCGGCGTCGACGCCGCTATCGGTGAGCGTGCCGCGCGCCACCACGTCGGACGGCGGCCCGAGCAGGTCGAGCGCGAACGAGACGTTGTACACCCCAAGGTCGAGCAACGCGCCCCCGGCCAGGGCCGGGTCGTTCAGCCGTGGCACATGGGTCAGCCTCTGGCTGTGGTCGGTGATCACCGCGCGCACCTCGCCCAGTGACCCGTCGGCGATGCGCTCGCGCACGAAGTCGGTGGACGGCAGAAACCGCGTCCACATCGCCTCCATCGCGAACACGCCTGCAGCCCGGGCGGCTTCGGCCACCCGCCGGGCCTCGGCAGCGGTGACCGTGAACGCCTTCTCTACCAGCACCGGCTTGCCGGCCTCGATGGCCAGCAGCGCGTGTTCGGCGTGAAGGTTGTGCGTGGTGTTGACGTAGACCACGTCGACCGTGGGGTCGTTCACCAAAGCGTCGTACCCCTCGTGTGCCGTCGCGATGCCGTACCGGTCGGCGAACTCGCGCGCCCGGCCACCGTCGCGGGCGTCTACCGCCTGCAGCGTGAAACCCTCGGTGCGCAGGTTGTCGGCGAAGCTGCCGGCCATTGCGCCGGCGCCGAGCAGGCCCCAGCGCAGCGCGTGCTCGTTGCCCATGGGTCAGTACAACACGGTGGCGAACTCGCCCGCCACGGTGAACCCGCAGCGCAGATAGGTGCGCACAGCGCGGGTGTTGAAGTCGTTGACGTAGAGCGACACCACCTCGTGGGTGGCGAGAATCTGCCGGGTGGCCTCGGCCATGGCCGGAGCCGCCAGCGCCCGCCCTCGCAGGTGCGGGGCCAGCCACACCCCCTGCACCTGGGCGATGCCGTCGCAGCTGATGCCGACGTCGGCCTTGAACACCACCTGGCCCTCGGTGACGATGCCGTAGGCACGGTTCGACCGCACGGTGGTTTCGCAGTGGGCGCGGTAGCCGGCCCGTCCACCACCACCCAGGGGGTCGACGCCCACCTCCTCGGTGTACATGGCGACCGCAGCGGCGAAGTACGAGTCGAACTCGGCCATGGTGATCTGTCGCACCGGGGCGGGCGGCAGATCGGACAGCACCGACCGGGCCGCCATCAACGGTTGCCGCGGCCGCACCTCACGCTGCCCGGCGTAGCTGCGGCTGCGCCGGCAGAGGTGACGGTGCAGCGCCAGCGTCACGCCCGACTCGCCCACCACCGCCTGGCACAGCCGGTTGGGGCCGATGGCGTCGGCGAAGGCGGCGATGGCGGCGTCGCGGTCGCGCTCGTCGCAGGTCGCGAACACTGGCGCCAGGTTCGAACCGGCGTGCAGCAGGTGCCGCGGTTCGGCGGCCGGCCAGCCGTACAGGGTGGCCGGCGAACCGGGCCAGAGCAGTCCGGCATCGATGCGTGAACTGACGAAAACGTTGGCCACCGGATTGGCGGCCAGCAGGGTGCGCACCAACGGCGCGTCGCGCGTGCCGAGTGCCCGCGCGCGCATGGACGGTACGGCTCAGCTCACCGAGACCAACGGAGCACCCTCGGGCGACCCTTCGGGGGCCTCCTCGGCGATGCGGTTGGCCTCGGCGATCAACGTTTCGACGATCTGGTCTTCGGGCACGGTCTTGATCACCTTGCCCTTGACGAAGATCTGGCCCTTGCCGTTGCCGGACGCCACCCCCAGGTCGGCCTCGCGGGCCTCACCGGGACCGTTGACGACGCAGCCCATCACCGCTACGCGCAGCGGCACCTTGAGGCCCTCCAAACCTTTGGTGACGTTCTCGGCGAGGGTGTAGACGTCGACCTGGGCGCGTCCGCACGAGGGGCACGACACGATTTCGAGCTGGCGGGGCCGCAGGTTCAGCGATTCGAGAATCTTGATGCCGACCTTGACCTCTTTGGCCGGCGGGGCCGACAGCGACACCCGAATGGTGTCGCCGATGCCCTTGCTGAGCAGCGCGCCGAACGCCACGGACGACTTGATCGTGCCCTGAAAGCTGGGCCCGGCCTCGGTGACGCCGAGGTGCAGGGGGTAGTCGCAGGCGTCCGAGAGCAGTTCGTAGGCGCGCACCATGACCACCGGGTCGTGGTGCTTGACCGAGATCTTGAAATCGCGAAAGCCGTGCTCTTCGAACAGCGACGCCTCCCACAAGGCCGACTCAACGAGGGCTTCGGGGGTGGGGGCGCCGTACTTGTCCATGATGCGCTTGTCGAGCGAGCCGGCGTTGACGCCGATGCGAATCGACACCCCGGCGTCGGTGGCCGCCTGGGCGATGCCCTTCACCTGGTCGTCGAACTGGCGAATGTTGCCCGGGTTCACCCGCACCGCGGCGCAGCCGGCGTCGATCGCGGCGTAGACGTACTTGGGCTGGAAGTGAATGTCGGCGATGACCGGAATCTGGCTCTTTTTGGCGATGATGTGCAGCACGTCGGCGTCGTCCTGGCTGGGCACGGCGACGCGCACGATGTCGCAGCCGGTGGCGGTCAGTTCGGCGATCTGCTGCAGGGTGCCGTTGATGTCGGTGGTCTTGGTGGTGGTCATCGACTGCACCGAGATGGGCGCGTCGCCACCCACCAGCACCTTGCCCACCTTGATCTGCCGGGTCGGACGGCGCGGCGCCAGCACGGGCGGCGGGGCGGCGGGCATGCCGAGGTTGACGGTCATGGACTCCTCGTTCGTCAACGGGTCAGCGGTACGGACGACCGCCGTCAGACAGACTACTCGTGCAGGTCGAGTCGCAGTGTTTGGCCACCCCACGCCGGGCAACCTCCGGCTCAGGCGCGTAGGGTCGCCAAGTACTCGCCGATGCGTCCGATGGCCTCGGTGAGCACCGCCTCGTCGGGCAGGGTGACCAGCCGAAAGTGGTCGGGTTCGGGCCAGTTGAAACCGCGGCCGTGGGTGACCAGCAGCTTCTTGCTGCGCAGCAGGTCGATCACGAACGCCTGGTCGTCGTCGATCGGGTACACGGACGGGTCGAGCTTGGGGAAGCAGTACAGGGCCCCCTTGGGCTCGACGCAGCTCACGCCGGGAATCTCGTTGAGCAGTCGCCACGCGAGCTTCGACTGCTCGTAGAACCGTCCGCCGGGCACGATCAGCTCGTTCACCGACTGGTAGCCGCCCAGCGCGGTCTGAATGGCGTGCTGGGCGGGCACGTTCGAACACATGCGCATGTTGGCCAGCAGGGTGAGGCCTTCGAGAAAGTCGCCGGCCAGGTGGCGCGGGCCCGAGATCATCACCCAACCGGCCCGGTAGCCGCACACCCGGTAGGCCTTCGACAGGCCCGAGAAGGTGAGGCACAGCACGTCCTCGCCGGCGAAGGTGGCCGCGTGGTGGTGCACCGCGTCGTCGAAGATGATCTTCTCGTAGATCTCGTCGGCCATCACCACCAGGTCGTGGCGGCGGGCCATGTCGACCAGGCCCTTGACGGTCTCCTGGCTGTAGACCGCGCCGGTGGGGTTGTTGGGGTTGATGATCACCAGCGCGTGGGTCTTGTCGGTGATCTTGGCCTCGATCTCGGCGAGGTCGGGGTTCCAGCCGTTGCTCTCGTCGCAGCGGTAGTGCACAGGGGTGCCGCCGCACAGCGTGACCGCGCCCGTCCAGAGCGGATAGTCGGGGGCGGGCACCAGAATCTCGTTGCCGTCGTCGATGAAGGTCTGCAGCACCAGCATGATGAGCTCAGACACGCCGTTGCCGATGAACACGTCGTCGACAGTCGTCTGGGTGAGCCCCTTGGCCTGGTAGTACTGCGCCACCGCGGTACGCGCGGAGTAGATGCCGCGCGAGTCCGAGTATCCCTGCGAGTGGGGCAGGTGGTGGCTGATGTCGGCCACGATCGCCTCGGGGGCTTCGAACCCGAACGGCGCTGTGTTGCCGATGTTGAGCTTGAGAATCTTGTGGCCCTCGGCTTCGAGCCGCTGCGCTTCGACCAGAATCGGACCCCGCACGTCGTAGCGGACGTGCTGCAACTTCTTCGACTGGACGATGCGGCGCATGGGCCTCAGTCTGTCACCGGCCGATCAGGGTGCGCACATCGTGCGGTTCAGCTCGGCCAGCGTGGCGGCCGTGCCGTCGGCGGTGCGGGCCTGCTCGCCGACCCGCTGCGCCCGCTCGTCGTGATCACCGCTGGTGAGCGCGGTGAGCAGCCCCGCCAGCCGCACCTGCGACAGCTTGGGCAGCCGGACGGGTGCGGGGCCGACCCCCAGCACGTGCAGGCGGTGGGCGTGGTAGTACTGGTCGAACACTGCGGGCACCGCCACCGACGGCACGCCTGCGCGCAGGGCGGCGGCCGTGGTGCCCGCTCCCCCGTGATGAATCACGCCGGCCAGCCGCGGGAACAGCGCGTCGTGCGGTGCGGGGCTGATCGTGCAGACCAGGTCGTCGATCACGCCCGGCTGGGTGCCGGGCACGGCGGGGGTGAGCACCCTGCGCCCGGCCTGGCGGGCGGCGTCAACGATCAGCTGCAGCCACCGTTGCCCGCCGGCGTCGTTGAGGCTGCCCAATCCGACGTAGACGGGGCGGGGCCCGGCCGCGAGAAAGGCCGCGAGCGGGTCGGGTGGCGTCCATGAGCCATCAAGCGCCGGACGAATCGCCGCCGTCTGCACCACACCGCCCGGCCAGTCGCGGGCGGTGGGCACCAACACCCGATCGACCGCCAGCCAGAGCGCGTCCTCGGCCTGCTGCGCGCTTGTGGGCAGCCCGTGCCGGGCGCGAAACACCGCCGACGTCGCCCGCGACAGCCCCGACACCTGCCGCCAGTACCAATCGGTGAAGGCCCGGTCAGCCCGCGGACGACCCCAGAACCGACGTCCTTCGAGATGGCTCTCGCGCTCGGCGGTGGGCAGCACCGCGGTGTGCAGCACCGTCGCCACACGCACCCCGCGCTGCTGCGCCAGAGCCAACGCGGCGTCGCGCGAGGCGACCCCGGTGACGACCGATGAACCCGGCGGCACCTCGTCGAGCGCGTCGGCCAGTGGTTCGGCCAACCCGGCCAGCCAACGACGCAACAGCAGCGGCTGCGCCAGCGGCGTGCGAAAGGCGAGCTGCCCCAGCCAACCGCGGCTCATCCGCTCCATGTGGTGCAGGGCCGAACCGATACCCCGAAACCCGGCACCGTGGCCGCGCACCAGGTCGGCGTACTCGTCGATGGCCACCACCGTTGCGGCACGGCCGCCGGCCGCGACCGCGCCGGCCAGAATCGCCAACGGCTCGACGTCACCGCGCGAGCCGACCGCCACGAAGGTGACCGGGCCGCCCGGCATCAGAACAACTGCATCGGGCTGACGATGTCGGCCACGATCAACGCCCCGCCGCTGATGATCAAGAAGCCCATCACCGCATACGCCACCGGCAACAGCTTCGCGGTGTCGAAATGACCGGGGTCGGGCCGGTGGAACAGCTTCGCCCAGCCGCGGCGGGCCGACTCCCACAACGCGCCGGCGATGTGGCCGCCGTCCAGCGGGGGCAGCGGCACGAAGTTGAACAGGGCCAGAAACAGGTTCACCGCCGCGAGCAGCGAGCCGAACAGCACCAGCTTGTCGGTCACGGTGATCACGTCGCTGGCCACCACCTCACCCGCCGCGCGGCTGGCACCGACGATGCTGAGCGGGCCGTAGATGTCGCGCGGCTTGCCCTGCACCAGGTCGGCCACCACGTTGTACACCTTCACCGGAAACTGCGTGATGGCCACCAGGCTCTGCACGCTCATCGTGTACATCTGCTGCACGGTCTCGACCGGCCCGCCCTTCACCAGCACCGAGGTGGGGGTGATGCCGAACCAGCCGGCGGCGATGCGCTTGCTGGGGTCGAGCTGGTCGGGCACGCCGCTGATCACGGTGTTGACGGGCGTGAGCGCGACCCGCTGCCCGCCCCGCTCGACCACGACGCGCGCCTCGCCGGTGAGGTTGGCCCTGATCAGGCCCTGCAACTGGGCGTAGTCGGTGATCGCGGTGCCGTTGAACTCGACGATGGTGTCGCCGGGCTGAATGCCCGACGCGGCGGCCGGGGTGTCGGGGGTGACGCACGGGGTGTCGGCGGGCTGGTTCTCGCGCACGATGCACTGCTGAACCGCAGCGACCGTGGGCTGGGCCTGCCACTGGCCGTGCAGGCCGAGAATCGCCCAGAAGATCACGAACGCAATCAGCACGTTCATCATGGGCCCGCCGGCCATCACGATGAGCTTCTGCCAGGTCTTCTTCTGGTAGAACAGCCGCTCGTTGGCCACATCGTCGGGGGTGATCGTCTCCCACTCATAGGCCCGCGCTCCCTCGGCGAACTGAGCCAGCCGGCCCGGCGGCTTGCGGCTCGCCCTGGCCGGCGGGTACATGCCGAGCAGCCGGACGAACCCGCCCAGCGGAATCCACTTGATGCCGTACTCGGTCTCGCCACGGGTGGTCGACCAGATGGTGGGGCCGAAGCCGACGAAGTACTGCGGCACCCGCACGCCGAACCGCTTGGCCGGCACCATGTGCCCGATCTCGTGCAGCGCGATCGACAGCAGAATGAAGCCGAAGAACACGATCGCGAAGATCACGGTGACAAGGGCGTTCATGATGCACCTGCAATCAGTTGGGCGGCACGTTTGCGCGCCCACGCGTCGGCCGAGAGCACCACGTCGACGCTCAACTCGGCGTCGTTGGCGGTGCCGGCCAGATGATCGTCCACCACCGCTGTGACGGTGTCGACGATGCCCAGAAAGCTCAGCTCACCGGCGCAGAACGCCTCGACGCACACCTCGTTGGCCGCGTTGTACACCGCGGGGGCGGTGCCGCCGGCCAGGCCGCAGCGACGGGCCAGCTCGACCGACGGAAACGCGTCCGAATCGAGCGGCTCGAAGCGCCAGTCGATGGGCCTGCTCCAGTCGAAGGCGCGGCAGGCGCCCGGCAGCCGGTCGGGCCAGTTCAGGGCCAGCGCGATCGGCAGCTTCATGTCGGGCGGCGAACATTGCGCGATGGTCGAGCCGTCGCAGAACTCGACCATCGAGTGCACGTCCGAACTGGGGTGCACGACCACCTCGATGGCGTCGAGGTCGACCCCGTACAGCAACGCCGCCTCGAGCAGTTCGAGGCCCTTGTTGATCAGGGTGGCCGAGTTGATGGTGATGATGCGGCCCATGGTCCAGGTGGGGTGCGCCAGTGCCTGCTCGGGGGTGACGTCGGTGAGTTCGGCGCGGCTGCGGCCGCGGAACGGCCCCCCGGACGCGGTGAGCACCAGCTTGCGCACCTCGTCGGAGCGTCCGGCGCGCAGGGCCTGGGCGAACGCGGAGTGTTCGGAGTCGACGGCGATGATCTGGCCCGGCGCGGCGGCCGCGGTGACCAGTTCACCGCCGATCACCAGCGACTCCTTGTTGGCCAGGGCCAGCGCGTTGCCGGCGGCCAGGGCCGACAGGGTGGGCTCGAGCCCGGCGGCGCCGGTGATGGCGTTCATCACCACGTCGCAGGGCAGGGCGGCCAGCCGCTGGGAGGCGTCCGGCCCCGCCCAGACGGCGGTCTGCGCGGGCAACCGATCCGCCAGCGCGGCGGCGGCCTCGGCCGACGGCACCGCCACCACGTCGGGCGTGCAGGCGTGCGCCTGGTCGACCAACAGGTCGAGGTTGCCGCCGCCCGCCGACAGCCCGACCACCCGAAAGCGGTCGGGGTGGGCGTCGATCACTTCGAGGGTCTGGGTACCGATCGAGCCGGTTGATCCGAGCAGAACGACATCGCGCACCGGCCAAGGCTACAGGGGGTGTCGGACGGCGCTGCCGCTCAGCCGGCACCGAAGCAAGTGAACACCCGGCGTCCGGACGGCTGGCTCGCCTGCACCTGAGCCAGCGCCGCATCGCCGGCGCTGTGCAGAGCGGCGTCCAGCTCGCTGCTGCGAACGGGTTGCCAGGCCCGGTTCCACGCCTGCTGGGGGTGGCTGCCGTCGGTCGCCATGCGTTCAGCCAGCAACCCCGCCGCCTCGTGGTTTCGTGCTTAGAGCGACATCAACCACAACCCCAGAAACGCAGCGAGCACACCGGCGATCAGTCCCCCGCCGGCGTGCAGCGCAGCAGCCGCGGCGCGTCCGGCCCGCAACAACCGCCAGCCCTCGACCGAAGCCGTGCTGAACGTGGTGAACCCGCCGCAAAAGCCCGTGCCGGCCACGCTCACCCACTCGGGTGCGCCGCCGTGAAAGGTCACCCAGCCGCTGACCAGGCCCAGCAGCAGCGAGCCGAGGGTGTTGATCACCAGGGTGGCGATCGGCAGCCGCCACCGACCGGCCCGGGCGATGAGGGCGTCGGACTGGAACCGGGCGGCCGCGCCCAGGCCGCCGGCCAACGCCACCAGCAACGCGCTGATCACGGGCTCAACCTCGCCGCCAGCCGTCCGCCCGCCATCGCCGCCGACAGTCCCAGCAGCACGGTGCCCAGCGCGTAGCCGAGCCCGCTCAACACGGCTCCGGCCTCCACCAGCCGCACGGTCTCGAGCGCGAACGTCGAATAGGTGGTGTAGCCGCCCATCACGCCCGTACCCAGACCGAGCCGCAGCAACTGCCGCGCGCCGGCGTCCGGCCCGCGCCGGGCGAGCGTTTCGAGCAGCAGCGCGAGCAGAAAAGCGCCGGTCACGTTGATCGCGAACGTGGCCCACGGCCAGCCGCCGGGCTGCGCGGGAAAGGCGGTCTCGAGCGCCGCCCGGACGGCCGTGCCGACCACTCCCCCGGCGAACACCACTGCCGTTCTGGCGCCGCGCGGCACGCTCAGGCCCACGGCATCGGAGCCTTCCAGTCGACCACGCTGAGCGGCACGGCGAGTACCGGACGGTGCTGATGCTGGGCCAGCTTCAGCGCCAGCGCCCCGTCGAGAAACTCGCGCACCTTGGCGCCGTGCTCGGGGGCGTGGGTGCCGACCACCAGCACGGCGGCGTCCACCGCCCGGGCCAGGTGGGTCAGGGCCCGGTCGGGGCGGCCCGCCAGGTAGCGGAACCGCCACGACACCGCCGAACCCAGCAGGCCGTGCAGCTCGGCTGTGATCGTGGCCTCACGCTGACGCCAGGCGTCATCGGCGGCGTCGGGGTCGAGATCGGCGTGCTGCACGGTGCCGTCGTCGAACTCGCGCTCGACGAACCGCTGCTCGTCCACGTAGGCGAAGTAGAGCGCTCCCCCGCTCAGCCGGGCCAGGTCGGCGGCGGTGAGCGCCACCAACGGATCTCCCCCGGGCCGTACGGCGGCCACGATCGCACCGGCTGCGAACGGGGTCATGCGATCAGGCCTCGGCTGCGGAACACGATGCTGCATCGCGGGCCTCCTCTCGCCGCCACGCTACCGTGAGCCCGTGCGCACCGATGTGGAGTCACTGGACGAGTTCGACGCGCACCTGGGCAGCACCGGGTCGCTGGCCGGGGTGGTCGTGCAGTCGGTCGACCTGACCCGCCGCTCGGCGGTGCTGCGTGAGGCCGACGTGGGCGGCGCGATCTTTCTCGGATGCCGGCTGCGGCCCGGCGACGCCTCACAACTCGCGCGCGCCGGCGCCCTGGTGTTCCCCCGGCTGCCCGATCTGCCGTTCGATCCGTACCGTCCGGCGCTCTACACCGCCGAGGAGCTGTACCGGGGCCTGGAGCGCGGGTACGCCGACACCCCCGACGCCCGCATCTTCGCCTGGGCCCGTGCCCAGTTGCGACCCGGCGGGCTGGACGCAGACCTGTCCGCGGCCCTGCACGACCACGCGATCAGCGAGGCACTGCACGAGGCCATCGACGGCGCCGAACACGTGGTCGGCGTGATGGGCGGCCACGCGCAACGCCGCGGCAGCGAGCCGTATCGGGCCAGCGCCCACCTGGGTCACACGCTGGCCGGCGCCGGGGTGCTGGTGGTTTCGGGCGGCGGGCCGGGCTCGATGGAGGCCGCCAACCTGGGGGCATCGTTCGCCGGGTCGGTCGCCGAACTGGACGCCGCGATCGGCGCCCTGGCCGCCGCCGAGTCGTGGTCGCACGACATCACCGCCTGGGCGCGATCGGCCCAGCAGGTGCGCCGCGACTACCCGTGCACCCGACAGTCACTGGGCATTCCAACCTGGTTCTACGGCCACGAACCGCCCAACCTGTTCGCCTCGGGCATCGCCAAGTACTTCACCAACGCGTTGCGCGAAGACTTTCTGTTGCGGCTGTGCCGGGCCGGGGTCGTGTACCTGCCCGGAGCGGCCGGCACCGTGCAAGAAGTGTTTCAGGCCGTCACACCCAACTACTACGCGCCCGAAGGTGAACCGACGGTGCCGCTGGTGCTGGTGGGCGCCCGATACTGGACCGAAACCGTGCCCGTGTGGCCCCTGCTGCAGTCTCTCGCGAAAGGGCGCACGATGGCGTCGAGCATTCAGCTGGTCGACAGCGTCGACGAGGCCTTTGCAGCACTCAGCGCAGCCGGGCGTGCCGCAGTGCCGAGAGCCCTCGGCTGAACAGCGCCGCGAACTTCTCCTGGGCGTCGCGGGCCGCGGCCAGCGAGCCCGCCCGCTGCTCCGCGACGCTCTGCACGACGGTGAACCGCAGCAGCCCGTCAGCACCGTGCCGTCCGCCCGTGCCGGACTCACCGCGCGCGCCCATGGCAGCGCCGGTCGCACCCCACGAGGCCAGGAACGTCTCGTTGATGCTCACGGTGCCGCAGCGCAAGCGGCGGGCGAGCGCGCGGGCGGCGCAGCGGTCGGCGCTGACGATGACGGCCTGCAGGCCGTAGTCGGAATCGTTGATCAGGCGTACGGCAGCGTCGTCGTCGGCGACCCGGTAGACGCTCAGCACGGGGCCGAAGGTCTCGGCGTCGCGCACGTCCATGGCGGCGGTGACGTTGTCGAGCACGGTCGGGGCGTACACCCAGGGCCCGACGTCGGGGCGTGGATGGCCACCGGTGAGAACGGCGGCGCCGTGCCGCACGGCGTCGCGCACGTGCGCATCCACCCTGGCCATCTGATCGGCACCGAACAGGGTGCCCATGTCGTAGCCGTAGTCGAGCGCGACGCCCAACCGCATGTCGTCGACCGCGGGTATCAGCCGAGCCAGAAACGCCTCGGCGATCGCGGCGTGCAGCACCAGCCGCTCGGTATGCACACACACCTGGCCCGCACCGGCGAAGGCACCGCGCAGGGCGACGTCGACCGCCAGGTCGAGGTCGGCGTCGCGTCGCACGTAGAGGGCGTTCTTGCCGCCGAGTTCGAGCGAACAACCCACCATGCGCTCGGCGGCCAGCTTCGCGACCCGCCGTCCTACCGCCGTCGACCCGGTGAAGCACACGTAGTCGGCGCGGCGAACCAGGGCGTCACCCACCACGCCTCCGTCGCCCACCACCACCTGCAGCACCCCCTGCGGCAGGCCGGCTTCGACCAGCAGTCGCACCCCCCACAGCACCGACAGGCTGGTCAGCGGGTCGGGCCGCAGCACCACCGCATTGCCGGCCAGCAGGGCGGCCAACGCATCGCCCAGCGACAGGGCGAACGGGTAGTTCCAAGGCGTGATGATGCCGACCACTCCCCGGGGCAGGCGTTGCTCGGTGGCCGTGCACAGCACCGGCATCGTCCCGCGCACCCGCCGTGGGGCGAGCAGCGCGGCGGCCGAGCGGGCGTAGAAGCGGGCCACGTTCGCCACCTCGGCGACCTCTTCGAACGCGTTCGCGCGGGTCTTGCCGGTTTCGAGCTGAATCAGGTCGAGCACCTCGTCGCGGCGGGCCAGCAGCTTGTCGTGAAAGCCGAGCACGACCGCGGCCCGGCGCTTGTGGCCAAGGGATTTCCACACCCGTAGCGCCGGACGAGCCTGCTGCACGGCCAGAGCGACGTCCGACACCGTCGATTGGGGCACCCGGGCGAGCAGCTCGCCACTCAGCGGGGTGTGGACGCTGCGCAGTTCAGCGGCTTCGCCGGCGACGATGCCTTCGGTGAGGTGTGCGATGAGTGCGGGGTCGAGAACCTGCCCCAGCTCCTCGACGAACGACCGCATTGCATCAGGGTACGCGCACTGCTACCCGGCCGCTTGGGACGCCGCCAACTGCCCGCACGCGCCGTCGATCTCGCGGCCCCTGGTGTCGCGCACGGTGACCGCCACGCCACGCCGCTCCAGCACCCGCACGAAAGCGCGCTCGTCGTCGCGCCGCGAGGCCGTCCATTTCGAGCCGGGTGTCGGGTTCAGCGGGATCAGGTTGACGTGCACCCAGCCGTGCCCGCCGTCGCGGCGCAGCACGTCGGCCAGCATCGCTGCCCGCTCGGGCTGGTCGTTCACGTCACGAATCAGCGCGTACTCGATCGACACCCGGCGCTTGGTGGCCACGAAATAGGCGTGGGCGGCGTCGATGAGTTCGGCGACGTTCCAACGCGTGTTGATCGGGCACAGCTCGTCGCGCAGTTCGTCGTCGGGCGCGTGCAGGCTGACGGCCAGGGTGACCGGCAGCCCCTCGGTGGCGAGTTGATCGATGCGGGGCACCAGCCCCACGGTCGACACCGTGATGCCGCGGGCGCTGATGCCCAGGCCGTGCGGCCCCGGCGCGGTGAGGGTGCGAATGGTGGCCATGATGGCTTTGTAGTTGGCCATCGGCTCACCCATGCCCATGAACACGATGTTGTTGATGCGGCCCGGGCCGCCCGGAA
>RRZT010837321.1_pt1 | contig 16953 bp, 17 predicted proteins | sample 2165551 | NCBI WGS metagenome assembly RRZT01 (sample SAMN10456910, study PRJNA506462) | wastewater metagenome | biome: wastewater; feature: sludge; material: wastewater sludge; isolation source: wastewater sludge with Escherichia coli K12::gfp cells carrying plasmid... | place: USA: Moscow, Idaho...
ACAACATGCTATTGAACATCATCGCTTTTCAAGTCGGCTGGTTCGCCTGCGTGCTCGGCGGGGCGCACGGCTGGCCGTTGCTGGGTGTCGTGGTCACGGTCGTTGTCGTTGCCTTGCATCTGTACCGGGCCACGCGACCCCGGACGGAGGCGATGCTGATTTTGGCGAGCGGATCGCTGGGCTTTTTCGCCGATTCGCTGCTGACGGGCATGGGCTTGCTGCGCTTCCCGTCCGGCCAGTGGCATCCGCAATTCGCGCCGTACTGGATGGTGGCGATGTGGATGCTGTTCGCCACCACGCTCAACGTGTCGTTGCGCTGGCTGAAATCCCGGTTGGGTTTGGCGGCGTTGCTGGGCGCGGTCGCGGGGCCGCTGGCCTATTACGGCGGGGCCAACCTGGGCGGAGGGTCGTTCGGTCAACCGCTCGCGGGTTTGGTCGGGGTCGCGGGCGTCTGGACGCTGGCGATGCCGCTGCTGCTGGTCATGGCCAGTCGTTGGGACGGGGCGACAGAAACAGATCCCGCAACCGCCGCACCCGACAAGTCCGCGACAGCAGGAAAGCGAGCGTGACCACGTTGCCCAGCACGAACAGCGCGACGATCCACGCCGCCGCCCGCCACGGATTGGGTTCCACCAGCGCCAGCCACACGGCAACGAACAGCAGTCCCACGCCGAGATCCAACAGCGTGACCACGCCCCAGGGATCGGCGATGAGATGGCGCAAGCCGTCCAGCACGTTGCCGTGGTGGCTGGCGACCACGATGGCGGTGACCAGCAAGCCCAGCAGGATTCCGCAGACGATGACCGTAACGCGCAGCAGCATAAACATTCTCCGGGCGCTGGATGCGCCATTCCCACCAGACCACGCCCGCGCCGGGAAGTGCGCTCGCGCGAAGTCTCGCCGGACGATGACGCCATGACCGGCTTCGGCTTTTTCCTGGCCGGCTGGGCGGTGGCGGCGCTGTTGATGCTGCTGGCTTGGGCGGTGCAATTCCGCACTCGCGATGCCGGCGTGGTGGATTTCGCCTGGGCGGCGGGACTGGGACTGCTGGCGCTGGGCTACGCTCTGTCGGCCGATGGCGACGCGCTGCGGCGGACGCTGGTGGCGGTACTGGCCGGCGGCTGGTCGTTCCGGCTGGCCGCTCACATCCTGTTCGACCGGGTGATCGGCCAGCCCGAAGATGGCCGCTATCAGCGGTTACGCGCACACTGGCGCGAGCATACCCAACTCAAATTCTTCGGCTTTTTCCAGGCGCAGGCGCTGTTGACCGCCGTGTTCGCCGCGCCGTTCCTGGTCGTCGCTCTGACCCCGGATCGGTCGCCGCCACCGGCGATCCTCGCCGCCGTGGCCATCTGGCTGCTGGCGGTGGGCGGCGAGGCGCTGGCCGACCGGCAATTGGCGGCGTGGCGGTCCGATCCCGCCAACCGGGGCCGCACCTGCCGGGCCGGCCTGTGGCGCTATTCGCGCCATCCCAACTATTTCTTCGAGTGGCTGCACTGGTGGAGCTATCCGCTGCTGGCTTGGGGTTCGCCGGCATGGTCGCTGACCCTGCTCGGCCCGGCGCTGATGCTGTACACCCTGCTCAAAGTCACCGGCATTCCCTACACCGAACGGCAGGCGCTGGCCAGTCGCGGCGACGATTACCGCGCCTATCAGCGCAGCACCAGCGCGTTCGTTCCCTGGTTTCCCAAACGGGAGGTCTGATGCTCGATACCGCGATTGACCTGATGGAACGGGGCTACGTCCCCGACTGGCTGACTCGGATCGGCATCCGCCGGCTGCTGGCGGAACGGCTCCGGGGCGAAGCGACCGACGACCGGTCGCGCGAGGCGATGCTGGCCCGGCTGGAGGCGGAGTTGCGCGCCAGCCCGATCGCCCTGCACACCGGCGCCGCCAACGAGCAGCATTACGAAGTGCCGGCGGAATTCTTTCAAAAGGTGCTGGGACCGCGCCTGAAATACAGCTCGTGCTGGTGGCCGGATGAAGTCCGCGACTTGAAAATCGCCGAGGCCGCCATGCTGGCGCTGAGCTGCGAGCGCGCCGAACTGGGTTTCGATCAGGACATTCTGGAACTGGGCTGCGGCTGGGGTTCGCTGACGCTGTGGATGGCGGAGCTTTACCCGGATTCGCGCATCGTGGCGGTGTCGAACTCCCGCTCTCAGCGCGAGTTCATCGAGGCGCGCTGCCTGGAGCGCGGCTTCGGCAACGTCCAGGCCATCACCGCCGACATGAACGACTTTTCCATCGACCGCCGCTTCGATCGGGTGGTGTCGGTGGAGATGTTCGAGCACATGCGCAACTATCAGGAACTCATGGGGCGAATTCACGCCTGGCTCAAACCCGGCGGCAAGCTGTTCGTCCACATCTTCAGCCATCGGCAACTGGCTTATCCGTTCGAAACCGAGGGCGACGACGACTGGATGGGGCGCTATTTTTTCACAGGAGGTTTAATGCCCTCGCGCGATTTGCTGCCGCGCTTTCAGGGCGATCTGAAGCTGGAAGAGCAGTGGCATTTCGAAGGTCATCACTACCAGCGCACCCTGGAAGCCTGGCTGGCCAACCAGGACCGGCATCGGGACGAGATCATGGCGCTGTTTCGGGAGAGCTACGGCCCCGAACAGGCGGAACGCTGGTTCCAGCGCTGGCGGGTGTTTTTCATGGCCTGCGCCGAGCTGTTCGGCTACCGCCACGGCGAGGAATGGGGCGTGTCGCACTACCGCTTCGGCAAGCGCGGCTGAACGAGCAGGACTAGAATTTACATCGCGGGCACCAGCAACCTGACGGTGAAATTCATGAAAGACGACTCCGAGCAACTCAAGCAGCGCATCGCCGCGATCGAACGGGAAGTGGCCGCGCTGAAAAAACGCGGTTATCCCTATCGCGGTATCCGCAAGCGTTCCAACCGCTGCTACTGGGGATTGCCGCTGTACGACATCGCCATGGGACCCGACCCGGAAAAAGGCGAGATGCGCGGACACGCCAGGGGCATCATCGCCATCGGCGACATCGCGACGGGCGTGTTGGCCCTGGGCGGGGTGGTGCGAGGCGTCATCGCCTTTGGAGGGGTTGCGGCCGGCCTTTTGCTCGGGATCGGTGGCCTGAGCATCGGCCTGTTGGCTTGCGGCGGTCTGGCGGTAGGCGGTATCGCCGTCGGTGGCGGGGCGATAGGTGGCGTCGCCATCGGCGGCGGCGCGTTCGGCTACTACGCTGCGGGTGGCGGGGCGTTCGGGGAACACGTCATCAGCGGGATGAGCCAAGACCCCGAAGCGGTTCGCTTTTTCAACGACTGGTTGCCGAGATTCCGGTCTTTGTTCTGCCCGACGGGCTGTTGACCAAACCCGCTCTACTGCCGCCTGAACGGCAGCATCCGGTTCAAAAATCCATCTCGATCAAACAGGTGGTGCTTGAGGCCGAGGCCGACATGCCAAGCGATGAAAACGACGGCCGCATAACTGGCGACGATGTGGGCGACCAGCGCCAGCGTCGCCAGCGATTCCTGTTTGCCGATGGGATTCGGCAGGTCGTAAACACCGAACAGCTTGATCCCGAACCCGCCCGCCATCACGAACAGATAGCCGCTGATCGGCAACAAAAACATGCACCAGTAGAGCAGGGTTTCGTTCCGGTGCGAGATCGCGCGTTCCGCTTCCGACAGGGTCGGCGCCCAATCGGGCAAGGGCGTCGTTTTGCGCCAGATAAACCTCACTAGCGCCAGCGCGAGCAATATCAGCCCGAACGACTTGTGCCAGTTGTAATAATCGCCTTGGCTCAAGCCGAACAAGGACTTGTCCCGCGCGAGGTTGGTCATGATGTTGGCGCCGACGTACTGGCAAACGAACAACAGAAAAACCGACCAATGCAGGAATCGACTGACCGCGCCATAGTGAGCGGCGGAATTTTTCAATGGCATGACGGAATCCTCGCGCGATTTGCCGCTCCCTCTCCCTCCAATAGCGGGAACGAGGGAGAGCGAACGGCTTTCTGTCCGCTGAAAAACCTATCCGTGGTCGTGGGTGATCGGCTTTTCGGTAAAGAGATAATCCCTCAACTCTTTGTCGAACGCGGGGTCTTTCCGGCGAATCCACTCCAGGACCATGGCCGCGTGCTCTTTTTCCTCGTCCCGGTTGTGGGCGAGAATCGCCTTCAATTCCTTGTCCTTGCAGGCATCGACGCGCTGGTTGTACCAGTCGACCGCTTCCAGCTCCTCCATCAGGGACGTTATCGCCCGGTGCATGTCCCGGGTTTGCTCGGACAGTTCGTCGATGGGTTCGTGATAGCCTTCGTTCGCCATTGCTCTCTCCTCGGTTGGTTGCTGATGTTACGCCATCTCACGGAAAAGCCGGCGTCCCTCAAAACATGCGCCGCAGCAGCACGTAAATCGCTCCGGTCCCGCCATCCGTCGCCCGCGCCGAACAGAACGCCAGCACCTCGTCGCGCTGGCGCAGCCAGCCATTAATCTTTTGTTTCAAGACTGGTCCCCGGTGGCGGGAACCGTTACCCTTGCCGTGGATGATCCGCACGCAGCACAGGCTATCGCGGCGGGCGCGGTGAAGGAAAGCGGCCAAGGCCTCCTTGGCCGCCGCCACCGTCATCCCGTGCAGGTCCAGCACCGCTCCGACCCGGAACTGGCCCCGCCGCAGCTTGCGCAACACCGCCTGCTGCACGCCATCGCGACGGTAAACCAATTCCTCGCCGGTCTCCAAATCCGCCGGTTCGAAATAGTCCGACACCATGTCGGCCAACACCTGCCGCTCGTCGGCCAGGGTAAAGCGGGGAACCGGCGGCGGACGGGACCGGACCGGCTCGATCCGATCACAGCGCAACGGCTCGACCGCGCCGACGGCCTGACGAAACAGATCCCGATCCCGAGGGTCGAGCATAAACGGCTTGGTCATGGGGCGCCTCGATGAAATCGCCAAGGGCGTCCGGCCAGGACGGCGAATATCGTCCATTTTAGCGTCAGCGTCGCCGGATATCCTAGATTCGCCGAGCCGACCCTGCGGGAGAAGTTCACATCATGCGCATCCTGGTCAGCAACGACGACGGCTATCAGGCGCCGGGCCTGCTCCGTCTGGTCGCCGCCTTGAGCGAACTGGCGGACATCACGGTGGTGGCGCCGGACCGCGACCGCAGCGGCGCCAGCAACTCGCTGAGCCTCAAAAACCCCCTCTACGTCACCCGCCACGACAACGGCTTTTACAGCGTCGAAGGCACCCCGACCGATTGCGTCCACGTCGCCATCACCGGCCTGTTGGAGCAGGAGCCGGACATGGTGGTCTCGGGGATCAACAACGGCCCCAACATGGGCGACGACGTGATCTATTCCGGGACGGTGGCGGCGGCGATGGAAGGTCGCTTTCTCGGCCTGCCTTCAATCGCCATCTCGCAGGCCAGTTTCCACCCCGAGCATTTCGACACCGCCGCCCGGGTCGCGGTCTGGCTGGTGCGGCGCTTGCGGGAACGGCCGCTGCCGCCCGACACCATCCTCAACGTCAACGTGCCCGATCTGCCCTGGAGCCAACTGGCCGGCTTCCGGGCGACCCGGCTCGGGCATCGCCACAAAGCCGAGCCGGTCATCAAAAGCAGCGACCCGCGCGGCCGGCCGATCTATTGGGTGGGTCCGGCCGGCCCGGAGCAGGATGCCGGACCGGGTACGGATTTTCACGCCGTGCGCGCCAATTTCGTCTCCATCACCCCGCTGCAAGTGGACTTGACCCGCCATGGCGCGCTCGGCCCGTTGACGGAATGGCTGGGCGACGAGCAGCGATAACTATACGAAAAAAGTGGCTTTCTGCCGTTTGAGTACACACAATACCAGTGGACTCAAACGGCACGGAAAGCTTATCATCAACGCCTGCTTGGAACTTGAAGCCAGCGAAGGGTTGTTTCGCGACCCTCCCGGCTTGCCGAGCGCCGGCAAATGAGCGCGGCCCAGCCAAGGTGGTCCGACCCGCTCCGCCGATTGACCGATGAGCAAAATGATAAATGACGCGGCTGGCATCTGCCCCAGCGTCAACCGCAAAACCCACCAAGCGAAGCAAGTCGAGGAGGTTATCAATGTCCCGACGGATTAACGCCTGTCTGGAAGCCGTTGTGTGCGACGACGAACTGCGCCTAGACGACTCCCTGCTGGACGAGGAGAAGCTGGAGGAGGACACCGAGGACGAGGTGATCGCGGAGGACGAGGATCTGGAAGTGGAAGCGCCTTGGCCGGCCCGCGCCGCGACCGGCAGGGAAGTGACACTGGAAGAGCTGGATGCCACCCGCATGTATCTGAGCGAAATCGGCTTTTCTCCCCTGCTGACCGCTCAGGAAGAAGTCTACTACGCCCGCCGGGTGTTGCAGGGCGACGCCAGCGCCCGCAACCGCATGGTCGAAAGCAACCTGCGGCTGGTGGTCAAAATCGCTCGCCGCTACATGAACCGCGGCCTCAGCCTGCTCGATCTGATCGAGGAAGGCAATCTGGGGCTGATCCACGCCGTCGAGAAGTTCGACCCCGAGCGCGGCTTCCGCTTCTCGACCTACGCCACCTGGTGGATTCGCCAGACCATCGAACGGGCGTTGATGAATCAGACCCGCACCATCCGGTTGCCGATTCACATCATCAAGGAAATCAACGGCTATTTGCGGACCGCCCGGCAGTTGGCGCAGGCGCTGGACCACGAGCCCAGCGCCGATGAAATCGCCCAGGCATTGGGCCGGTCCACCCAAGACGTGAAGCGGATGCTGCAACTCAACGACCGGGTCACTTCGGTGGATACCCCGATCGGCAAGGACGAAGACCGTTCCCTGCTGGACGCCATTCCCGACGACAACAACCCCGATCCCTCGCAACTGCTGCAAGATTCCGATTTGAACGAAAAACTGGATCTGTGGCTGGACCAGTTGAACGACAAGCAGCGGATCGTGGTGAAGCGGCGCTTCGGGCTGGGCGGACAGGAAAAAGCCACCCTGGAGCAGGTCGGCAACGAGATCGGCGTGACCCGCGAACGGGTGCGGCAGATCCAGATCGACGCGCTGCGCCGGCTGCGCAAGATTCTGGAAACCGAAGGGTTTTCCCAGGATTTTCTCTGAGCGGCGGGCCGTCGCCTCCTCCCCTTTCCCGCCGGAACACGGCGAGATCGGTCGAACCGCGCGCAAGACGTTGTGGGGGCGATGGCATCAATCCGCGATCATCAGCAGGGCCGCCGCGACCCGGCGGCCTTCCAGCATGACGATGTTGTAGGTGCGGCAGGCCGCCGCCGTGTCCATCACTTCCACCCCGATACCTTTATCCAGCAAGGGCCGAATCAGCCGAGGATGCGGGAACCGCTGCCGGCTGCCGGTGCCCAGCACCAGGATTTCGGGCTCCAGCCGGACGACCGTTTCGAAGTGAACCTCCTCCAAATCGGCGAACGCTTGCGGCGGCCAATCGGTGACCAGCCGTTCCGGCGTGACGATCACGCTCTGGCGGATTTCCCGCTCGCTGACGTTGACCCAGCCCGGACCGTAGCTTCTGACAAAGTGACGGTGGGCGTCGATTTCGAGGCTGAAGCGCATGAGTAACCCTCTCCGAACCGATAAAACTCTACTTGTGGCCATCCGCGCCGACCGAACCGCCAGCGCCGCCGCGCGATCATTTCTCAAACTGGGAGAATAGGCGATGACCGTCGATCCACCCCACATCATTCACGCTTTGGAACTCGGGCAGATGGGCAATTTCATCTACGTGATCCACGACCGCGCCAGCGACCGCGCGGCGGTGGTGGACCCGGCCTGGGACGTGCCGAGCATCATCGCCCTGTGCGAGCGCCACGGGTTGAAAATCACCGATATTCTACTCACCCACAGCCACTTCGATCACATCAACGGTGTCGAGGCCCTGCTGAACCGCAGCGATGCCCAGTTGCACCTGCTGAGGGCCGAGGCGGCGTTCTGGAACCGCTATCTCGATCTGCCGACCCTGCACGAGGGCGGCGACCGCATCCGGCTGGGCGACACCGAAATCGAAATCCTGCACACGCCCGGCCACACGCCGGGCTCGGCCTGCTATCGCCTGGGCGACCAAGTGCTGACCGGCGACACGCTGTTCGTGTTCGGCTGCGGCCGCTGCGATCTGCGCGGCGGCGATCCCGAGCAGATGTACCGCACCTTGCGGCGGTTGGGCGAGCGCCTGCCGAGCGAAACCGTGATCCGGCCCGGCCACAATTACGGCATCACCCCGACATCGACCATGGCGGACCAGATCGCCGGCAATCCGTTCCTGCACTTCGACGAATGTCCGGGTTTCGTCGAATACCGGATGCACCTGCACGACCGCGAGGAGCCGTATCGGCCGGAAGCGCGGCCGCGCCGCCATCCCCACTGAGTGACAAAATCCTCCACAGCTATCCGCCCGACCATGACCGTGATTGGGCGGATTTTAATGCTCCACAACATGTTGTAGCTTTTTACGTGAAAACTGATATTACCCGCTGTTTTCTGGCGTGTGTGGTTGCGGGCATCGCGGCCTCGCCAATCGCTGTGCTGCTTTGGCCGTTGGTTCTCCTGAAGATGGGCACCCTCGAAGGTGCCGTTCTGGATGGTGTCCTTGCTGCTGGTCTTATTGCGGTCGCATGCTTTACCGGGCTTATCGGGCTGGGTCTAGGACTCGTTACTGGCTTTCCATTACTCCTTGGTCTCCACCGCCTGGGCAAGAATTCTCCTTCGCTTGTCGCATTTCTCAGCGCCATGCTGGCGTTTACTTTCTGCGCCGTTGCTGGTGGCTGGCCGCATGACGTATGGCCTCTTTACGCTTTCGTTGGGTTGCTTGGCGCGGTATGCGGTGCGGTGGCAAGCATGATGTCACGCTCCAGCCCTTAGCCGACGCTCTTCGAGTTCGGCTGATCTCGACGCTATTGAGGTGCCGCCACTGGGCGCGACTCGGATGATTCCAGAAAAAACATATCTCGTATCATGACAACCGAGAGAGATTAAAGATTGTGATCGTCAACTGCACCGCCTACGCCGACGGCCGCAAGCTGCCCAACATCACGCTGGACGACATTCCGGCGATCCGCGATCGAACGGATGCCTTCGTCTGGCTGGGGTTGCTCGAACCGGACGAGGAGTTGATGGCGCGGGTCAAGGAGCTGTTCGGCCTGCACGAACTCGCCGCCGAGGACGCTCACCACGCCCATCAGCGGCCCAAGGTGGAACTCTACGGCGACTGCCTGTTCGTGGTGCTGCGCACCGCTCAGGCGAACGACGGCAAGATGGATTTTGGCGAAACGCATCTGTTCGTCGGGCCGCGCTATCTGGTGTCGGTGCGACACGGCGCCTCGCTGCCCTACGCTTCCGTGCGCGACCGCTGCGAGAGCAACGCACATCTGCTATGCAAGGGGCCGGGATTCGTGCTGTACGCCATCCTCGATTTCGTGGTGGACAACTATTTCCCCATTCTCAACACCGTCGAGGACGCGGTGGAAGAATTGGAGGAGCGATTCTTCAAGGGCGATTTCGATCAGAGCGACATCGGTCGCCTGTACGAACTCAAGCGCGATCTGGTGGAATTGCGCCGCGCCGCCGCGCCGCTGGTCGAGGTTTGCAACTATCTGCTGACTGATGTCTTCAACAACCATGTTTCCGACGATATCCGGCCCTATTTCCGCGATGTGCACGATCACGCCCTGCGCATCAACGAAGCCGTGGAGGTCATCCGGGAAGCCCTGGCGCTCGCCCTGCAAATCAGCATGTCGCTCGGCGCCGCCCGCCAGAACGAGGCGACCAAAAAGCTGGCCGGCTGGGGCGCGCTGCTGGCGATTCCGACCATGGTGTTCAGCATTTACGGCATGAACTTTAAGGGCTGGTTCCCCGAACTCGAATGGGCCTACGGCTATCCGGCCGTGATGGGGAGCGTGACGGTAATTTGCCTGCTGCTGTACCGCTACCTCAAGAAATCCGGGTGGCTGTAGGTGTTCCGGTTCGCACCCATCGGTATCGTTCGCTCCTGCTTTCGCGAGAAGTTCGGGATTCCACGGCAACCGGGACTGGCGCCGGCGGCGCGGGCGACGCTGGAACTGCTGCCCCCTCACAACCAGCCGGCGGCGGTGCGCGGGCTAGAGGATTTCTCGCACGTCTGGCTGGTGTTCGTGTTTCATGGCGTGCCGGCCAGCCGCTGGCAACCGACGGTGCGTCCACCGCGTTTGGGCGGCAACCGGCGGCTGGGCGTGTTCGCCACCCGCTCTCCTTTCCGGCCCAACCCCATCGGCCTGTCGGTGGTGGCGCTGGATCGGATCGCGACCGACCGCAGAAGCGTGATTCTGCATTTGAGCGGGGTGGATGTGCTGGACGGAACGCCGGTGCTGGATATCAAACCCTATCTGCCTTACGCCGACCGCGTTCCGACCGCGACCGGCGGTTTCGCGGACGAGGCGCCGGCGCCGGGAGTGGCGGTGGAATTCAGCGCGGCGGCGACGGCGTTTTGCGCGGCGTGGCCGGACGGCGATCTGGGTGAACTGATCGCGCAAATTCTGTCCCAAGACCCCCGCCCGGCCTACAAACGGACTGATCCCGAGCCCCGGCATCACGGCATGAAGCTGTACGATTGCGACGTGCGCTGGGAAATGCGCGGCGATGTGGCGCATGTGACCGAGATTCTGCCGGTCACGACCTGCCTGCCGACGCTCACTCCAGCAGCCGGACCGCCTCGCCCAGCGGACAGGCCCGAATAGCCTCGGACAGCAGCTCGATGACCCGGTGGCGCGGGAAGCTTTTGCGCCAGGCCAGCGCCACGACCCGGGTCGGCGCCGGCGCCGCGAACGGCCGGACGCTGAGCAGGTCGCCGACCTGCGCGTAACCGCTGACCGAGGTGTAGGGCAGAACGGTGATGCCCATGCCGGTCGCCACCATCAGGCGAATCGTTTCCAGCGAACTGCCCTCCAAGGTCCTTTGCATGTTGTCCGACGACACGCTCAACCGGTTGCACTCGGGACAGAATCGTAGAACCTGATCGCGGAAACAGTGGCCTGGCCCCAGCAGCAGCAAATCCTGCCGGGCCAAGGTCGGCGTGTCGATGGTGGTCACCTGCTCCAACGGATGGCCGGTCGGCACCAGCACCACGAACGGCTCCTCGTAGACCGAGCGGGTCATGATCCCCGGTCCCTCGAACGGCAGCGACAGGATCAGCACGTCCAGTTCGCCGTCCTTCAGCCGCTCGCTCAGCACCGCCGTGTAGTTTTCCTCGATTTGCAGCGGCATGTCGGGCGCCCGGCGCCGCAGCCGCGGGATCAGGTGCGGCAGCAGATAAGGCCCGATGGTGTAGATGACGCCCAGCCGCAGGATGCCGGCCAGCTCGTCCTGGCCCTGGCTGGCGAGCCGCTTGACGGCGGCGGCTTCTTCCAGCACCCGCTGGGCCTGCTCGACGATGCGTCGGCCCACCGGCGTGACACCCACCTCGCCGGGCGCGCGCTCGAACAGGATCACCCCCAACTCCTCCTCCAGCTTGCGCACCGCCACGCTCAGAGTGGGTTGGCTGATGTGGCAGGCTTCGGAGGCGCGGCCGAAGTGCCGTTCGCGGGCGACGGCGACGATGTAGCGCAATTCGTTCAGAGTCATGGTGATAGCGTGGAACTCGGCGACCGGCGGGCTGCTCCCGCGCCGGGTCATCATGGACAGAAATGGCGTTTGCGTGTAGTTTAAGCAGCGCTTTTTTCGCGTTAGAACGCGGCCACTTCAAGCGCAACACGCACTTCAAGCACCCCTGTGGAAACCCCATCAGCGTCAGGAGGGTTCATGGCGTACCAGCATATCCGCATCCCCACGAGCGGTGAAAAAATTTCGGTCAAGGACGGCAAACTCAACGTTCCAGATCAGCCCATCGTCGGCTTCGTCGAAGGCGACGGCATCGGTCCCGACATCACCAAAGCCTCGCTGCGGGTCTGGGACGCGGCGGTCGAGGAAGCCTACGGCGGCCAGCGCAAGATTCACTGGTGCGAGATCTATCTGGGCGAGAAGGCGGCGGAACTGTACGACGGCAACTACTTCCCGGACGAAACCCTGGAAGCCATCAAGGAGCTGGTCGTCGCCATCAAGGGTCCCCTGACCACCCCGGTCGGCGGCGGCTTCCGCTCCCTGAACGTGGCCTTGCGCCAGGATCTCGACCTGTACGCCTGCGTGCGCCCGGTGCGCTACTACCCCGGCGTGCCCTCGCCGATGCGCCACCCCGAAAAGGTGGACGTGATCATCTTCCGCGAGAACACCGAGGATGTCTACGCCGGCATCGAATACAAGTCCGGCTCGCCGGAGAACGCCAAGCTGGCCAAGTTCCTGCGCGAGGAAATGGGCGCCTCCTTCTTCGACGACGCCGGCCTCGGCATCAAGCCGATCTCGCCGTTCGCCTCCAAGCGGCTGGTGCGCAAGGCGATTCAGTACGCGAGCGACCATGGCCGCGGCAGCGTGACCCTGGTCCACAAGGGCAACATCATGAAGTTCACGGAAGGCGCCTTCCGGAACTGGGGTTACGAGCTGGCGCGCGACGAGTTCCCGGACCAGACCATCACCGAGAACGAGCTGTACAGCGTCCACGGCGGCAAGCAGCCGCCCGGCAAGGTGGTGATCAAGGACCGCATCGCCGACATCATCTTCCAGTTGCTGCAACTGCGTCCGGAAGAGTTCTCGGTGCTGGCCACCATGAACCTGAACGGCGACTACCTGTCCGACGCGGTGGCGGCGGAAGTGGGCGGCATCGGCATCGCGCCGGGCGCCAACATGGCCGACCACGTCGCCGTGTTCGAGGCCACCCACGGCACCGCGCCCAAGTACGCCAACCTGGACAAAGTCAACCCCGGCTCGCTGATGCTGTCGGGCGTGATGATGCTGCAATACATGGGCTGGACCGAAGCCGCCGAACTGATCGAATCCGCGCTGACCCAGGTGATCGCCGACAAGACCGTCACCTACGACTTCGCCCGGTTGATGGACGGCGGTACCGAGGTGCCGACCAGCAAGTTCGGCGATCTGATCATCGCCAAGATGCGCGAGCAGGGCGCCGCGCTGCGCCAGGAGATCGAGCGCCGCCACCGCGCCCAAGCGGAAGCGCGCAAGGCGCTGGAAGCCGCCCGCGTGGCCGATCCGGTGCAGGCGATGATCGCCTCCGGCCGGATGCCGAACACCGTGGGCGGCATCATGTCCCCGGTCGTCGTCGTTAAGAACGAGGAACTGGTCAACGTCGCCATGCACTCCATGATCGAAAGCGGCGTGAACGCCGTGATGGTCGAGCCCGACGCCAGCGGCCAGTGGGGCATCATGACCGACCGCGACGTGCTGAAGAAAATCATCAGCGTCAACCGCTCGCCGGCGCGGGTCAAGGTCGGTGAAGTCACCACCCGGCCGCTGGTCACGGTCAAGCGCGAAATGTCCCTGGCCGAGGCCGCGCAACGGATGTCCGAAGCGAACGTCCGCCGCGTGGTGGTCGAGATGGACGGCAAGCCGGTCGGCATGGTCACCGACAACGACCTGTTCCGCACCGTGGAAGTGTTCGGCTGGGGTCCCGACGTTTGATCTGAGCGTCGGCTACCGCCAAACACCAGAGCGGCGTTCGCGTCACGGTTCGAGACCGGGCGGGAGCGCCGTTTTTTATCCCGACGCCACGCGAGGCGGGAACTGACATGGCGCGACTCAAGCAATACCAAGTCGATGCGTTCGCGGCGCGAGTTTTCGAGGGCAATCCGGCGGCGGTGGTTCCTCTCGACGCTTGGCCGGACGATGGCCTCCTCCAAGCCATCGCCGAGGAAAACAACCTGTCCGAAACCGCTTTTTTCGTGCCCTCCCCCAACGGTTTTCATCTGCGCTGGTTCACGCCGGTCGCCGAGGTGAATTTGTGCGGTCACGCGACCTTGGCGACCGCCCACGTACTGTTCGAGCTTCTCGGCTACCGACAACCGATCATCGCGTTCGAGACGCGCGGCGGAGAACTGCTCGTGGAGCGACAGGGATCGTTGCTGGTGATGGATTTTCCCGCTTTATCGCCAAAGCCTTGCCCCACGCCCGATCTGCTCGTCGAAGGCTTGGGTTGCCAGCCCGCCGAAACGCTGGCGGCCGTCAATTACCTTTGCGTGTTCGAGTCGGAAGCGTGCGTTCGCGCCATCGTCCCGGATTTTGAAAAGCTGCGGCGCCTGGAACGGCAAGGAGTGATCGTGACGGCGCCGGGGCAGGACCAGGATTTCGTCAGCCGCTATTTCGCGCCCAAATTGGGTATCCCCGAAGATCCCGTGACAGGTTCGGCCCACTGCGAACTGACGCCGTATTGGGCTGCTCGGCTGAGGAAAAATCGCCTGTCGGCGTGACAGGTCTCCAAGCGTGGCGGCGATATCCTCTGCGAGTTGCAGGGCGACCGGGTCAAGCTGGCGGGCCGGGCGGTCACCTTCATGGAGGCGGAAATCGAGATCGAGACCTGAACACAACTGTCCAGTTTGACGTACCGTGATCCTCAGCCTGCTGTTCGGTCTCGTCGTCGGCTTCGCCCTGGGTCTGACCGGCGGCGGCGGTTCCGTGTTCGCCGTGCCCTTGCTGGTGTACGGCCTGGGCGTACCGGCGCACGAAGCGGTGGTCATCTCGCTGGCGGCGGTGGGCGCGACCGCCTTCGGCGGCGGCTTGGCGCGCTGGCGCGACGGCCAGGCCGAATACCGGATCGCGGTCATCTTCGGTCTGTCCGGCATCGTCGGCGCACCGTTGGGCGCCTGGCTGAACCCCAAATTGCCCGAAACGGTCTTGCTGGCCGGTTTCGCCTTGCTGATGCTGGCGGTGGCGTCGCGCATGTGGCGACAGGCCAGCCGCCGACCGGAAGAAACCCGCATCGTCCGCGCCGGCGCCGATCCGAGCGACGATAATGCCGGCCCCGTCTGCCGCTACGATCCCAGCGGCCGACTGCAATTCACTTCACGCTGCGCGGTACGACTGGCGTTGACTGGCTCTGCAACCGGGCTGTTGTCCGGGCTGTTCGGCGTGGGCGGCGGGTTTCTGATCGTGCCGGCGCTGGTGCTGGTGGCTTCGCTGCCGATGCGGCGGGCGGTCGCCACCTCGCTGTGGGTGATCGCCATCATCAGCCTGATCGGGCTGCTATCTCATCTCGTCGCCGGCCACCGGCTGGATGTCGAAATCGCGGCCGGCTTCGTGCTGGGCGGCTTGGGCGGCATGGCGCTGGGTATCGCGGTGGGGCGACGTATCGCCGGCCCGGTTCTGCAAAAGTTGTTCGCTGGGATGATCGTGACGGTGGCGGTGTTTATGTTGGTCAAGCTGGTGGTGCATTGAACCACTACCCGGTGGAATAGCGGGCATCGGCGACATCCCACCGAACGTGCACGCCCCGGACGTGTTACTCGGGCGATGCTCGCATCGCCGTGGTTCGCAGGGCTTGGCATTGCGCCAGATATCCGGTGGCGCCGGCGGCTTCGAACGCCGCTTCGGCGGCACGGAGCTCCATGTCCGCCGCCGCATGCTCGCCTCGAGCGGCGAAAGCCTCCGCTAGCCGCAGGCGGACTACCGCCACATCCATGACGGCGCGCTTGTGCTTGAGCGTTTCGATAGCGCGGCGGAACAAGGCGAGCGCCTCTTCCTCATGCCCCGTCGCCCATAGGAATTCGGCACGGGCACGGTCGACCTGACCGGCGACGGCGCCCGACGCCCACAGCTTGGGCGCTTGGTCGAGGAGCTCGAGGATCGCGCGGGCCTCGTCCATTTGTCCTGAGAGAGCCGCAATCTGGGCCGCGTGGGCGAGATAGCGGCCCTTGCGTTCTCCTGCTAACCAGTTGGTCAGTGCGGCGGCGCGTTTCAATCCACCGACCGCCTCGTTGCTGCAGCCGCGCTGGTGGAGCAGGATCGCATAACCAGGGTAAGGATCCCAGCCGTGTTGGTAGGCGTACTGATAGTCGCGTTCCGCCGCATCCGTCTCCCCACGTGCGAGGTGCAGATCCCCCTTCAGGCGGTAGGCATCACCGAGAGCCCAAGGGGCGCCGCTGCGAATGATCGGGTCACCTTGGGTGATCGCATCCTGCGCCAGGTCCAGTTTGCCGGCCATGGCGAAGACTTCCGCCCGATGGATCAGGCAGGCCCCGGCGAAGGTCTCGATGTTGCTGCGCTCGCACCAGTGCCCGAAACTATCCGTCCACTGCTCGGCGCGTGGCCAATCGCCACAGTTACAGCAACTGGAAATGACACCGCAATAAATGATTCCCCCCACCAGGGGTGAGATGTCACCCGCCAGCACGGCAGCAGCGGCCTCGTCCTGCAATTCCATGCCGGAGGCGGTCTCACCACGGGCTTGCAGACCGATACCCCATAACAGGAGGCCCATGGTCTCGATGTCCGCGTTTTGCAAGGCGCGGCCGATGTCACGAGCCTGTAGAGCGTGTTGGATAGCCTCGGGCAAGTCGCCGTTATACAGGTGCAGTCGAGCCGTCATCCATGCCAGGAAGCCATGCTGCTCACCACAGGGCAACCCGCTCAGCAAACGCAATGCGCGACGTAGACAGCCTTGGGCCACCGCCACGTTCAGTGACTCGAGCTGGACGCGGGCAAGACTGATCGTGACACGGGCGGCTGCTTCATGCTCGCCCCGGCTGGAATAGGAAACGGCGGCGCGCTCCAAGGGGAGCATGGCGCTCGCCAGGTCGCCAGCGCACAGGGCGGCGTTGGCCCAGCGTTCAAGGGATTCCGCGTCCAGCGGCGACCTGCGATCCGCCTCGGCGTAGCCCTGCATGGCGGCTTTCCACTGGACGTGGGTGAAGCAACGGTCTGCTTCGGCGGTCACAGAGATCTTCTGCAGGGTGGAATCGGTTGCCCGCTCGAGATCGTCAGTGTGGAAACGGTAGCCACGCCGCGCATAGTTGCGGATGGCCTCACCCAGTCCGCCCTGCTGCAAAGCCGCGCGTGCCAGGCTGACCGCTCTTTGCAAGGAACTCTCCGTAACGATCACACCCGGCCACAGCGTGTCGAGGA
>RRZT011909360.1_pt1 | contig 16951 bp, 15 predicted proteins | sample 2165551 | NCBI WGS metagenome assembly RRZT01 (sample SAMN10456910, study PRJNA506462) | wastewater metagenome | biome: wastewater; feature: sludge; material: wastewater sludge; isolation source: wastewater sludge with Escherichia coli K12::gfp cells carrying plasmid... | place: USA: Moscow, Idaho...
CGACCGGCACATGCGGAGGGTGGACGAGCTGGAGCGCGACGCGCTGCGTGCCCTGTTGCGGGTCGGCCTCGTCTGGGACGCCGAGGTGACCGACCCCGGAGCGGGGCAGCTCGTCTCGCAGGCCTTCTGCTCGGCGCTACCGGTCGCGTACAGTCACGACCCGTACCACCGTGGCTGGCCCGTCTTCGCCCGGCTGGTCCTCGAGGCGAGCTACGAGGCGACCCTGCTGGCGGCCCGGCTCAACCCGCTCTCCCGCCGGGTCCTGCTCACCCGGGTCGGCGGAGGGGTCTTCGGCAACGATCAGGCCTGGATCGAGGCCGCGATGCGCCGCGCCGTCTCCCGCGTTCCGGGGGTGGAGGTCCTCGTCGTCAACCACGCGGACGTGCCGGACTGGTCGCGCCGGCTCGAGGCCGACTTCAGCTGAGTCAGACCCGTCCGGGACGGGCGTGGCCGAGACGGTCGGTCTCCGACGGACCTGGCGTCCACGCTACCCACGAAGCGACCGCGCCGCCGGTGCGCCCGTCAGTCGGGGAGGCCGCGCGCGTGCAGGGCCTCACCGGTGCGTTGCGCGTAGGCAACGGCGTTGACGACGGCGGGGATCAGCAGCCGCACCGGGTTGCGGTCCCTCCCCCGCGCACGTGCTGCGTCGCGGGCGTCCTGCAGCGCGCCTGCGAGGTAGGAGATGGAGCGGAGCATGAGAGCGATCGCCATGGTGACCGTATCCGGGTTGACGCGAATCAGCCTGAGCGGCCGCAGCCCGGTCGACAGGGCGTCCATCAGGTCGGGGGTCGACGTCGTGAGGGTGAGCAGGCGCGAGGCGAGGACCGCGGCGAGGACGTTTCCCGGCGAGATGAAGGCGTCCACAAAGTGGGTGGAGAACAGATGGTAGGTGGTGAGCAGGGCGAGGATCACCCACAGGTACCACCCGACGGCGAGGCTGCGGCGCAGCCCGATCCCCGAGGTGACAAGCGAGAGGATCGCGACGCCGATCGCCGCAGCCGTCGCCCACCACTGCCAGACCAGAAACGGCGGAACGGCGATGGCGAGCATCAACGCGTACTTCCAGCCGACGGGCAGCCGGAACAGCCAGCCGTCCCCGGGTCGGAAGATGCCGAGCAGCGAGGTGTGGGCGTTCACGACGACACCATGGCGTCCTCGTACGCCGCGACCGCGTCGGCCGGGTCGCCGTCGGCCAGCACCTTCCCGTACTCGATGACGATCACCCGGTCGGCCTCGCGGGCGAGGTCGAGATCGTGGGTGGAGAAGATCACCTGCTGGGTGAGTCCGGCGAGGATCCGGCGCAGCATCAACTTGTTGCGCAGGTCGAGCAGGGTGGTCGGCTCGTCCGCGACGACCACGCGGGGCCCGACCGCAAGCACGCTGGTCAGCGCCACCAGTTGTCGCTCTCCCCCGCTGAGGTCGTAGACGCTCTGGTTGGCGACGTGACCGATGCCTCTGCTGTCCAGCAGTTCCTGCGCGCGCCGGGTGCGCTCCTTCCGGTCGCGCACCGTCGCGCGGAGGCTGAGCTCGACGTCCTCGACCGGCGTCGACATGAGCAGTTGCGACAGCGGATCGGTGAACACGAACCCGACGAGCGAACGGACCCGCTTCGCGTCCTTGACCGTGTCGAGCCCGTCCACGAGGACGCTGCCGGAGGTCGGGGCGCGCAGCCCGTTGAGCAGCCGCAGCAGGGTCGACTTGCCCGACCCGTTCGCGCCGATCACGGCGATCCTCGACTCGGTGAGCTCGAGCGAGATCCGCTCGAGCAGCACGCGGTCGGGGGCGTCCGCCGTCGGTGCGGGGACGCTGACCGTGACGTCGCGCAGGCTGATCATCGACCGAGCAGCCTCGGGAAGGCCTTGTGCACCGCGACCGCCACGAGCACCGCGACCAGGTTCTTCAGCAGGTCGCCGGGCCAGAAGGTCAGGTCGAGCGCGAAGGCCTCTCGCCAGCCCATGCCGCCTCCGAAGACGAGGCCGGCCGCGCCGAGCGGCCACACGACCACGAGCCGGACCACGACGGTTGCGAGGAAGAGCCAGAGGGCGGCGAGTCGCTCGCGCCTGCGCACGATGATCCGGGCGGCGAGCCCCATCAGGAAGGCGGAGACGAGGAAGGAGGCGACGTAGCCTCCGGTCGGGCCGAGGAGCACGGAGATGCCTGCCCGCCCGCCTGCGAACACCGGGAGTCCTGCGACGCCGACGCCGACGTAGAGCGCGACGGCGGCGAGACCCCGCCATGGGCCGAGGCACAGCGCCGCGAGGGCGACGCCGAAGGTCTGCAGGGTGATCGGCACGGGTCCGATCGCGAAGGCAGGGGCGAGCGACAGGGCGGCGATCAGGGCCGCGAAGACGGCGACGTAGGCGAGATCGGCCGGGGCGACGGCGCGCTGGGCGGTGGCGGACTGAGCGGTCATGAGCACTCCCTCTTCGGTGGTGTCACCCATCTAAGCACCTCATTTGAACACTGTTCAACTCGGGCCTGGCAGCGCGCGTGCGGCGACCCATCAGATCTCCGTTACCTCGCCGGTGGTGAGGTTGATCGCCTCTCCCCCGGTGTCGGCCACCGCCGCCTTGACCGCGGCCGCGAGGGTCGGGCCGAAGCCGGGCACCTGGGCGATCTCCTCGACGCTGGCCTGGCGGAGCTTCCGCATGGAGCCGAAGTACTTCAGCAGCGCCTTGCGGCGCAGCTCACCCAGTCCTGGGACGCCGTCGAGCACCGACTCGACAACATGCTTCGCCCTGCGCGAGCGGTGGTGGGTGATCGCGAACCGGTGCGCCTCGTCGCGGAGGCGCTGCAACAGATACAGCCCCTCGGAGGCGCGGGGCAGGATCACCGGGAAGTCCTCCTCCGGGAGCCAGACCTCCTCGAGGCGCTTGGCGAGGCCACACAGGGCGATCTCGTTGTCGAGGCCGAACTCGCGCAGCACCTCGGCGGCTGCGTTGACCTGCGGCTGGCCTCCGTCGACGACGATGAGCCCTGGTGCGTAGGAGAACTTCGCCGCCTCACCGGTCGTGGCGTCGACCAGCACGTCGGAGGCGCGCTCGTCGACGAGGCGGCGCAGTCTGCGCGTGAGCACCTCCCTGATGGCGGCGACGTCGTTGCTGCCCTCGAAGCCCTTGATGATGAAGCGGCGGTACTGGTTCTTGCGGGCCATGCCGTCCTCGAAGACGACCATCGAGCCGACGACCTCGGTGCCCATGGTGTGCGAGATGTCGTAGCACTCGATCCGCAGCGGGCGCTCGTCCAACTGGAGCGCGTTTGCGACCTCCTCCAGCGCCTGGTTGCGCGTGGTGAGGTCGGTGGCGCGGCGCAGCTTCGCCTGGTCGAGGGCGAGCTCCGCGTTGCGCACGACGGTGTCGAGCAGGGCCCGCTTCTCGCCGCGGAGGGGGACCCTGATGTTGACGTTGGAGCCGCGGCGGACGGTGAGGTGCGCCGCGATCGCGTCCTCGGCCTCCACAGAAGAGAAGATGTGCGGCGGGATCTCCAGATCGTCGGTGTAGAGCTGTTCGAGGAATGCCTCGAGCAGTTCGGTGAGGGGTCGGTCGTCCGCCCTGTCCGCGATCCAGCCACGCTCCCCCAGGATGCGCCCGTCGACGATGTGGAACACCTGGACGGCGACCTGCTGCCCGTCGTCGGCGAGTCCGACGATGTCGGCGCGGAGCCCGTCGCTCAGCACGACGGAGTTCTTCTCCTGCACCCGCTTCAGCGCCGCGAGGGAGTCGCGCAGGACGGCCGCCCGCTCGAAGTTGAGATCGGCAGAGGCCTGGTACATCTCGCGCTCGATCCGGCCGATGATCCCGCCGGTGTTGCCTGCCATGAAGGAGGCGAAGTCCTCGGCGATGTCGCGGTGTTCCCCCGGGGTGACCCGCCCGACGCACGGCGCGGAGCACTTGCCGATGTCGCCGAGCAGGCAGGCGCGCCCAGAGGACCTTGCGCGGTTGAACACACCCTGCGTGCAGGAGCGCATCGGGAAGACGCGCAGCAGCAGGTCGACCGTCTCTCGGATGGCCCATGCCTGGCCGAACGGCCCGAAGTAGCGGGTGCCGCGCTTCTTGGCCCCGCGACCGACGAAGACGCGCGGGAACTCCTCGCTCATCGTGATGGCGAGCCACGGGTAGGACTTGTCGTCGCGGTACTTGACGTTGAAGCGCGGGTCGAACTGCTGGATCCAGGTGTACTCGAGCTGGAGCGCCTCGACCTCGCTCGCGACGACAGTCCATTCGACCTTGTTCGCGGTGCGCACCATCGTCTGGGTGCGGAAGTGCAGCGCGGCCGGGTCGGCGAAGTAGGAGTTGAGCCGCTGCCGCAGGTTCTTGGCCTTCCCGACGTAGATCACGTTGCCGAACGCGTCGAAGAACCGGTAGACCCCTGGATCGGTCGGAATGCTCCCCGGGCGGGGACGGTAGCTTGCGGGATCGGCCATGGCACCGATCTTAGGTCGGGCCGCCGACGGTGGCACACCCGCTGAGACACACCGCCACAAGGCGACGATCCGTCCAGCTGCAGGCCCGAGCCGGGGCGCGGCTATACGGTTGGTCCATGATCGACGACCGACGCCACAGCGTGACCAAGGAGTCGGCACCGACCGCGGCCGACAGAGCCAGGTACCACGAGGACCTGGCGGTGTTCCGCCGCCGCAAGCGGCTCGCGCTCGCCGTCGGCGTGGTCAGCACCGTGCTCGCCGTCCTGCTGATCGCCTTCGGCGTCGCCCTGGCGCTCGGCGCCCAGAACACGATCTCGGGCAAGTTCCTCGTCCAGCAGCACGTGCCAGGACCCGACGGCTCGATCAGCCTCCCGGAGAACGGGACCTACGCGATCCACAGCGCCGAACGCGACCCGCCCGAGTGCACCGTCACCGATCTCGACGGCGCCCGGCTCACCACGACCAGGAGCACCGCTCCCGAGGCGCCCGACGTGCCGCTCGCGATGTTCGAGGCGGCAAAGGGCGGCTACACGGTCCAGTGCGAGGGCGGCAACGACGGGGTGTCTGTCTACTCCACCGACAACCTGGACACGGTGTTCAACGGGTGGCGGAGCCTGCTGCTGCAGGCCGTGCCGTTCGTCGTGGCCGGTCTCGCGCTGCTCGCGGTCGCGCGCTTCGTCCCGGGCCGGATCGCGCCCGAGCGGCTGCGACCCGTCATCCCCGACTGAGCTCAGCCCTCCAGGATCGGCTTCAGGAACGCCCCGGTCGCCGACTTCTTGTTCGCGGCCACCTCTTCGGGGGTGCCGGTCGCCACGACGGTGCCACCGCGCGATCCGCCGTCGGGCCCCATGTCGATCAGGTGGTCCGCCGACTTGATCACGTCGAGGTTGTGCTCGATCGTCACGACGGTGTTGCCCGCGTCGACGAGGCGCTGCAGCACGGTGAGCAGTCTCCGGATGTCCTCGAAGTGCAGACCGGTGGTCGGCTCGTCCATCACATAGAGGGTGCGCCCGGTCGAGCGCTTCTGCAGTTCGGCCGCGAGCTTGACGCGCTGGGCCTCACCGCCAGAGAGGGTCGTTGCGGGCTGTCCGAGCCTGACGTACCCGAGCCCGACCTCCGTCAGGGTCTTCAGGTAGCGCGCGATGGACGAGATCGGCGCGAAGAACTCGACGGCCTCGCTGATCGGCATGTCGAGCACCTCGGCGATCGTCTTGCCCTTGTAGTGCACCTCGAGGGTCTCGCGGTTGTAGCGGGCGCCGTGGCACACCTCGCACGGGACGTAGACGTCGGGCAGGAAGTTCATCTCGATCTTGATGGTGCCGTCGCCCATGCAGTTCTCGCAGCGGCCGCCCTTGACGTTGAACGAGAACCGGCCCGGCTGGTAGCCGCGGACCTTCGCCTCGGGGGTCTGCGCGAACAGGTTGCGGATCTTGTCGAACACGCCCGTGTAGGTGGCCGGGTTCGACCTGGGGGTGCGCCCGATCGGCGACTGGTCGACCTGGATCACCTTGTCGATGTGTTCAAGTCCCTCGAGCGACTTGTGCTTTCCCGGCACCGCCTTTGCGTTGTAGATCGCCCGTGCGGCCGCCGTGTAGAGGATCGAGTTGACCAGCGACGACTTGCCTGAGCCGGAGACGCCGGTCACCGCGATCAGCGAGCCGAGCGGGAAGGAGACGTCGATGCCGCGAAGGTTGTGCTCGCGGGCACCCTTGACGACGATCTGGTTGCCGTTTCCCGGCCGACGAACGCCCGGCACCGGGATGGCGAGCCGTCCCGAGAGATAGGCGCCGGTCAGCGACTCCTTCGAGGTCAGGAGTTCCTTCACCGGTCCGGAGACGACGACCTCTCCGCCTCCCTCGCCCGCCCCGGGACCGATGTCGACGGCCCAGTCGGAGGCGCGGATGGTGTCCTCGTCGTGTTCGACCACGATGAGGGTGTTTCCAAGGTCCCGGAGGTGGTGCAGCGTCTCGATCAGGCGCAGGTTGTCGCGCTGGTGCAGCCCGATGCTCGGCTCGTCGAGGACGTAGAGCACGCCGACCAGACCGGAGCCGATCTGCGTGGCGAGCCGGATCCGCTGCGCCTCACCGCCCGAAAGCGTGCCTGCACCGCGGGAGAGGGTCAGGTAGTCGAGCCCCACGTCGAGCAGGAACTTAAGCCGGGCGTTGATCTCCTTGATCAGCCGCTCGGCGATCGCCGCCTCACGATCGGTGAGGGTGAGCTCGCCGAGGAACTCGGCCGCCTCCCCGATCGACAGGTCGGCGAGCTGGGCGATGTTGCGGTCGGCCACCGTGACGCCGAGCGAGGAAGGCTTCAGCCTTGCCCCGCCGCACTCGGGACAGTTGATCTCGCGCATGTAGCCGCCCCAGCGGTCGCGGGCGGCGTCGGTCTCGGCCTCGTCGTAGCGGCGACGGATGAACGGAATGACGCCCTCGTACTTCTGGGAGAAGGAGCGCACGCGGCCGAAGCGGTTGCGGTACCTGACCACGACGTTGCCCTTCGCGCCGAAGAGCAGCAGCTTGCGCACTGCAGGGGTCAGGTCGCTCCACGCCGTCTTCATGGAGAAGCCGTGCTCCTCGCCGAGCGAGGTCAGCACATGCTCGTAGTGGCTCTTGATGGTGGCAGCGCTCCACGGCGCGATGGCGCCTTCGTCGAGCGAGAGGTCCTCGTTGGGGATGATCAGCTCGGGGTCCGGGTCGAGCAGGGTGCCGAGGCCGGAACAGCCGGGGCAGGCACCCCATGGCCCGTTGAAGGAGAACTGCCGCGGCTCCAGCTCGTCGATGTTGACGTCGTGGTCATTGGGGCAGCCCATCTTCTCGGAGAAGCGGCGCTCACGCTCGGGGTCGTCGGCGGGAAGGTCGACGAAGTCGGCGATCACCACGCCCCCGGCGAGTCCGAGCGCCGTCTCGATCGACTCGGTGATCCGCTGCTTTGCGTTCGGCCGCACGACCGCGCGGTCGACGACCACCTCGATGTTGTGCTTGCGGTTCTTGTCGATGGCGGGCAGCTCGGTGAGCGGGAACGTCTCGCCGTCGATGCGCACGCGGCTGTAGCCGTCCCCGACGAGCTGCCGGAACAGCTCGGCGTGTTCGCCCTTCCTGCCACGGATCAGCGGGGCGAGGATCTGGAAGCGGGTCCCCTCCTCGAGCGCCATGAGCCGGTCGACGATCTGCTGCGGGGTCTGCCTGCCGATGACGGCCCCGCACACCTCGCAGTGCGGCACGCCGATCCGGGCGAACAGGAGACGCAGGTAGTCGTAGACCTCGGTGATGGTGCCGACGGTCGAGCGCGGGTTGCGGCTCGTCGACTTCTGGTCGATCGACACCGCAGGCGAGAGACCCTCGATGAAGTCGACGTCGGGCTTGTCCATCTGACCGAGGAACATGCGGGCGTAGGCCGAGAGCGACTCGACGTAGCGGCGCTGACCCTCGGCGAAGATGGTGTCGAAGGCCAGCGAAGACTTGCCCGATCCGGACAACCCGGTGAAGACGATCAGCGAGTCCCGAGGGAGGTCGAGGGAGACGTTCTTGAGGTTATGGACGCGTGCGCCACGTACTACGAGCCGATCATTCACGCTCGCAATGGTACGTCTTTGATAACTTGGGGCACATGCCGACCAATCGCGCCATGTTCGCCGAGGTGGTGAACGCGGTCCGCGATCACACAGCACTCATGTTGGGGACGACCATCTCCTACTCGGAGGACGACTGGGCCGCCCCGACCGGACTCAGCGGATGGACGCGCAGCCACGTCGCGGCGCACCTCGCCGACGGCGCCGACGCGATGTTCCGGGTGATCAAGGGCCTCGACGACGGGGCGCCCACCCGGATGTATGACTCGGCAAAGGCGAAGCACCGTGCCATCGAGCTCGGCGCGCTGACCAGCCCGCTCGATCTGCAGATCCGGCTCGACACCAGCGCGAGCTCCCTGCAACGCGAGTTCGCTGCGCTCGAGGGAGACACCCGGCCCGTCACCCTCCGCGCCGGGTACCGGATCCCGGCGAACCAGATCCCCCTCGCGCGGCTCGGCGAGGTCGTGCTGCACCACATGGACCTCGGCACCCACTTCTCGACGGCCGACCTGACGCCGGACATCGCCGTCGAACTGCTCGCGTTCAGCGTCGAGAGGATCGGCCGCCGCGACGACTACCCGCCCCTGCTGCTCGTCGCGGACGAGGGCTTCGAGGGTTCGGTCGGGCGCGCAGGCTCCCCCACCCGGATGCACGGCCCGGCCGGCGACCTTGTTGCCTGGCTCGCGCGTGGCACCGAGTCCGCACGCATCTACCGCGCCGGGGACGCCGGGGCCTGAAGACCCTGCCTGATCGCGAGTTTCGCCGTGGACGCCTGCTACGACGTGCTCGACGAGGGCCGGCTCGCCTACCTGGCCGTCGACTGTGCAGACGCAGAGCTTCGGGTGACGAGGATCGAAAGCGCGGGCCACACGTGCGACGCAGGCGAGAAGACGCTGTCGTTTGAAGGGGCACAGCGCACGTCCTGCCTGGTCGAGGCCTGATTTCCGCACCGTCGCCGCGTCCGGCGCGCATCGGCTGTTAGCCTGCCGCCATCGCAGCGAACAGTGAGGATCGCCCATGACCCAGCCGCCTCCCGACGCGGGCGGGCCTCCCCCGCAGTGGTACCGCCCCGTCGGGGGCCGCTACGGCATCCGCAACAACTCCCAGCCGGGCTCCGCGGGCGGCCAGCACCCGCCACCCCCTCAGTTCCAACCGGCTCCACCACAGCCGGCGCGGCCGCTGACGCGCACGGGGCGCACGCTGATCTGGATCCAGGGTCGTCGACATGGTCTCCGACGCGCAGGCCCTCCGGGTCGGGAGCTGTATCGCGGTCGACGAGTGGACCGGGAGCGTCGAGTACCGCAAGATCGACTGCTCCGACGCCTCTCAGTACTCGTACCTGGTGACCGAGTTCCTGAAGGGGGAGGTTCAGTGCACCGACGACATGGCCTCGTCCATCACGCTGAGCACGGAGACGAGGTTCGGCGACTTCGCGAACTCGACCAGCTGCCTGATCCCGAACTTCCACGCCGACCGCTGCTACACCGAGCACGAGGTCGACCTGCACGAGTACCAGCTCGCCGAATGCTCAGCGGCCGATTTCCGGATCACCAAGGTCGCGGGCGAGCCGACGATCTCGTGTGATCCGGGCTCGGGTCCCTACGAGTTCCCGAGGGCGGCACGGAGCTACTGCGTCGCCGAAGCCGGATGACGGGGTCGAACCGCCCCCGGTGAGGCCCTGTGCTGCTAGCCTGCCCCGAGCACCTCGCGACGTAGAAGGACAGAGATGACGCAGCCCCCTGACAACCAGTTCCCCGGCCAGCAGTCGGGCCCCGGCTTCGAGCCTGGCCCCGATGCGCAGTCCGGAGCCCAGCACACCCCCAATCCTGAGGGCCCCGGGCAGCAGCCGTCGGGTGCCCCGTACCAGCAGCCGCAGGGACAGCCCCACCAGCCGCAGGGACAGCCTCAGCAGCCGCAGGGTGGCCCCGGCGACCCCTACGCCCAGCCGGCCGGTTACGGCCAGCCGCAGGGCTTCCAGCCGATGGCCGAGGAGCAGAAGAAGGGCGGGGTCCGCAAGATCCTCAGCACCATCCTCACCGTCGCGATCCTGGCGGCCGGCGCCTACTTCATGTGGCAGCGCTTCGCCTCCGACGCCGCGCTGAAGGCGGGCAACTGCCTGGAGATCAGCGAGGGCACCGAGGACCTCACGCACAAGGCGGTGGACTGCGACTCGACCGACAAGTACACCTACTACGTGACCGAGGTCATCGACGGTGACGCCGAGTGCGCCGAGGACGCCCTCGCCTACCTGTCCGTGTCCTCCGGCCGCTTCGGCACCAACGAGAAGACCGAGTCGACGACGTGCATCGTCCCCAACTTCGTGCCCGACACCTGCTACACCGAGGTGGACGGCTCCCTGTACGAGTACCGGATCGAGGACTGCGGCACCGCCGAGTTCAAGGTGACGAAGGTGGAGGAAGCCGCCACCATCTCCTGTGATGCGCCTGCCGAGCCGGTCCAGCTCGCCGCCTCGAACCGCAGCTACTGCCTCGCGTGGAACGAGTGAGCAGGTCCCGAATCTGACGCGCGGGCGGTCCCTTCCGGGGCCGTCCGCTTTGTCCCTCGGCGAACGGATCCGGTTCTGTCAGAGGCCCGCACTAGTCTGGATCCATGCGTCCAGTCGAAGACCTAACGCGCCAGGTGGCGCCGCTCGAGGTGATCTCGGAGTTCAAGCCGTCCGGCGACCAGCCGCGCGCCATCGACGAACTCGAGAAGCGGATCGGCTCGGGCGAGCAGGACGTCGTGCTGCTCGGTGCCACAGGCACGGGAAAGACCGCGACGGTGGCCTGGCTGGCCGAACGGCTGCAGCGCCCCATGCTCGTGATGCAGCCGAACAAGACGCTCGCGGCGCAGTTCGCCAACGAGCTGCGCGATCTCCTGCCGAACAACGCCATCGAGTACTTCGTCTCGTACTACGACTACTACCAGCCTGAGGCGTATCTCCCCCAGACAGACACCTACATCGAGAAGGACTCCTCGCTGAACGAGGAGGTCGAGCGGATGCGCCACGCCGCGACCAGTTCGCTGCTGACCAGGCGCGACGTGATCGTCGTGGCAACCGTCTCCGCGATCTACGGCCTCGGCACACCCGAGGAGTACCTGCAGCAGCGCGTCACCCTCCGGGTGGGCGACGAGATGGACCGCGACGACCTGCTGCGCCACCTCGTCGACATCCAGTACGCGCGCAACGACATCGGAGGCGGCCGCGGCACGTTCCGTGTGAAGGGCGACACCCTCGAGATCTTCCCGATGTACGAGGAGAACGCGCTTCGGGTCGAGTTCTTCGGCGACGAGATCGAGCGGATCGCCACCATGCATCCCCTCACCGGCAACGTGATCCATGAGGAGCGCGAGGCCTACGTCTTCCCCGCCACCCACTACTCGGCGGGCGCGGAGCGGATGGAGCGCGCGATCGGGCGGATCGAGACCGAGCTCGCCGAGCGCCTCGCCCAGTTCGAGGCCGAGGGCAAGCTACTCGAGGCCCAGCGGCTGCGGATGCGCACGAGCTACGACATCGAGATGATGCGCCAGATCGGCACCTGTTCCGGTATCGAGAACGACTCGCGCCACATCGACGGCCGTGCCGCGGGCTCGGCACCGTCGTGCCTGCTCGACTACTTCCCCGAGGACTTCGTGCTCGTCGTCGACGAGTCCCACGTCACGATCCCGCAGATCGGCGGCATGTACGAGGGCGACGCCTCGCGCAAGCGCACGCTCGTCGAGCACGGCTTCCGGCTGCCGAGCGCCATCGACAACCGCCCTCTCAAGTTCGACGAGTTCGTCGACCGGATCGGCCAGACGGTCTACCTCTCCGCGACGCCCGGACCATACGAGATGGACCGTAGCGACGGCTTCGTCGAGCAGATCATCCGCCCGACCGGGCTCGTCGACCCGGAGGTCGTGCTCAAGCCGACGAAGGGGCAGATCGACGACCTGATGGCCGAGGTGAAGCTCCGCGTCGAACGCAACGAGCGGGTGCTGGTGACGACCCTCACCAAGAAGATGGCCGAGGACCTCACCGACTACCTCATGGACCACGGCATCCGCACCCGCTACCTGCACTCCGACATCGACACCATCCGGCGCATCGAACTGCTGCGCGAGCTTCGCCTAGGCGAGTACGACGTGCTGGTCGGCATCAACCTTCTGCGCGAGGGCCTCGACCTCCCCGAGGTGTCGCTCGTGGCCATCCTCGACGCGGACAAGGAGGGGTTCCTCCGCTCCGAGCGTTCCCTGATCCAGACCATCGGCCGAGCAGCGCGAAACGTGGCTGGCCAGGTGCACATGTACGCAGACAAGATCACCGACTCGATGGAGGCGGCGATCGGCGAGACGAACCGCCGCCGCGACATCCAGGTCGCCTACAACCTCGAGCACGGCATCGACCCGCAGCCCCTGCGCAAGCGGATCGCCGACGTCTCCGACATGCTCGCCCGTGAGGACGCAGACACCGACGCGCTGCTCGATTCGGCGAAGACCACCGGAAAGGGCGGAAGGAAGAAGGGGCTCGACGCGTCCTCGCTGGCCCAGGAGGAGCTGGCGCAGCTGATCGAGGACCTCACCAGCCAGATGCACCAGGCCGCGGCCGAGCTCCAGTTCGAGGTGGCGGCCCGCCACCGCGACGAAATCTCCGACCTGAAGAAGGAACTGCGCGGCATGATCGAGGCCAACAAGTAGCGTTGTCAGCGCGTAGTCTTGCGCTCATGGAGCAGCCGACCCCGCCCCCGTGGTGCGCCGAATCGGGGCCGCGCCGTCTCCGCCCAGTCGTGGGGTTCATCACCCAAGGCGACGATGGCCCAGGCAACGTCGCACACGACGCGGTCGCGGCACGCCTCGACGACCTGGCTGAGCGGTTCGGGCAGCGCCTCGCCCGACTCGAGCGGGCCGGCCTCCCCGTTGCGGACAGTTCCGACTTCTGGCTGCGGTTGACGCTCGTCGACGGGGACGATGCGGTGATCGGGTTTCCCTGGTACGACACGTTCGCCGAGATCGACCACTTCCTCGTCCATGTCCTGCAGGGCGTGAACTCCGGCGACGGCTGGTTCGACGAGGACCAGGGGTGGGAGCTGCGCACCTGGTTCACTGCGTCGTCGCTCCACCTGCACGAGGCCGTCACCGGCGTCAACGTCGTCACGGAAAGGGAGCCGTTCGCGCTCCGCGCCGCCGCCCTCCGGGAAGAGGTGCCCGAGGCGATCGCCCTGCTCGCGGGGCGGCTGGGCAGCGACCCCTGGACGGGAGCGCGATGAGCAGCGTCGAGAAGATCCGGGCGGCCACCCTCGCCAGTCTCGCGAGGCGCTGGGTGACGGGCGAGGTCGGCTTCGGGCCGTCGATCACCCGGTTCGTCAACGACACGGCTCGGCACCGCGTGGTCCTTGTCACCCATTCCGGTTCGGACCGGCTCCCCGCCACCCCGAGTCGCTCGGTCGTCGGCCACGACCTGAACCACTCGGGCGTTCTGCTCCCCGAGGCGCTCCGCTGGCTGTGGCGACCTGACCCGACGCAAGCCACCGACGACCGGGAGACCACGCTGGTGCGCCCGCTCGTCGTCACCTGAGCGCGCACCTGCCACGCCCACCCCTCCCACCGGCGCCCGGCGTCCGCTAGGCTGACGCACGTCGACTCGGGAGAACCGGCCTCGCGCCGGTGCCGAAGGAGCAACCGCCCCGGAAACTCTCAGGCCCCAGGACCGCGCCGACGCTGGAACTCTGGAAAGAGGCCACTGGCCCGCCGAAGGATACGAAGATCTCAGGCAACCGCGACAGAGGGGGCTTAGGGTGGAAACGCCCGACAGCGCCGTGCGCGGCAGAAGGGGTCCATCGATGGCGATCACCGCACTTCATCCACTGCACCGGGAACTCGGTGCCCGGCTCGTCGACTTCGCAGGCTGGGAGTTGCCCGTCCAGTTCGCGGGCATCATCGCCGAGCACCAGCACACCCGCAGCCACGCGTCGCTGTTCGACGTGTCCCACATGGGGCAGGTGCTCGTCACCCCCCTGTCCGGTGATCTCGCCGACGCGGCGGCCGCGCTCGAGAGCCTGATCCCGGCAAGCGCCGCGGGGCTGGCCGAGGGCAGGCAGCGCTACGGCCTGATCACGACCGACGACGGTGGTGTGGTCGACGACCTGATGTTCGCCAACCGCGGCGACCACTTCCTGCTCGTGCTCAACGCGGCCCGCACGTCGGTCGACCTGGAGCGGCTGCGCGCCCTCGACGGCGTCGCGGTCGAGCACCTCACCGACCGGTCGCTGCTCGCGCTGCAGGGGCCGAGCGCCTCCGAGGCGCTGGCCACCCTCATCCCTGAGGTCGCCGACCTCACGTTCATGGACTCCGTGGCCCTGACCTGGGACGGCACTAAGGTGTGGGTCTCACGCTCCGGCTACACCGGCGAGGACGGTTTCGAGATCTCGGTGCCCAACGAGCGGGCGGTCGAGTTCGCCCGCGCCCTGCTCGCCCTCGACGCCGTCGCTCCGGCCGGTCTGGGCGCGCGCGACTCGCTGCGGCTCGAGGCGGGCATGCCGCTGTACGGGCACGAGCTGACCGAACAGATCTCACCGGTGGAGGCCGGGCTCGGCTGGGCGATCCCCAAGGTGCGTCGACCAGGCGGCTCACGCGCCGGAGGCTATCCGGGTTCGGCCACGATCGAGGCCCAGCTCACCGACGGCCCCGCACGCGAACGCATCGGCCTGCGGATCGACGGGCGGGCCCCCGTCCGCGAGGGCGCCGCCGTCTTCGCCGACGAGGGCTCCGCCGAGCCGATCGGCACCGTCACCTCCGGCGGCTTCGCCGCCACGCTCGGCGGGCCGGTCGCCATGGCACTCGTCGAGACCGGCTCGGCCGGAGAACGCGTCTACGCCGAGGTCCGCGGCAAGCGCGTCCCCGCCACCGTCACCCCCATGCCCTTCGTCCCGCACAACTACCACCGATAGGAACCGACATGCTGAAGTTCACCACCGAGCACGAGTGGCTCGACCCCTCCGGCGATGACGTCGCCGTCGGCATCACCGACCACGCCGCGAGCGAACTCGGAGACATCGTGTTCGTCGAACTGCCCGAGGTCGGTGCCTCGGTGAGCAAGGGTGACGAGGTCGTCGCCATCGACTCCACGAAGGCCGCGAGCGGCATCACCACCCCCATCGACGGCGTGATCACCGCAGTCAACGAGGAGCTGGCCGACGCCCCCGAGTCGGTCAACGCCGACGCGATGGGCACGTGGTTCTTCCGGATCGACCCCACCGATCCCGCCCAGCTCGACGAGCTCATGGACGAGGCCGCCTACCGCGCCATGATCGGCTGACCCTGTGCCGACGTGGGAGAAGGTCGCCTACGACCCTGACGATTTCGCCAACCGACGCCACATCGGCCCCAGCCCTTCCGAGATGGAGAAGATGCTGGGCGCGCTGGGCGTCGACACCCTCGACCAGCTGATCGACCAGGCCGTGCCGGGAAGCCTGCGCCAGGGAGAGGACCTCGGCTGGGAGCCGATGACCGAGGGCGCAGTGCTCGACGAGCTGCGTCGGATCGGGTCCCGTAACCGAGTGCACACCTCGATGATCGGCCAGGGCTACCACCAGACGATCACTCCCCCGGCCATCCAGCGCAACATCCTGGAGAACCCGGCCTGGTACACCGCCTACACGCCCTACCAGCCGGAGATCGCGCAGGGCAGGCTGGAGGCGCTGCTCAACTTCCAGACCATGGTCATCGACCTGACCGGTCTCGAGGTCGCGGGCGCCTCCCTGCTCGACGAGGCGACCGCGGCCGCCGAGGCCATGGTGATGGCGTACAACGCGGCGAAGGGTAAGCGGCAGCGCTTCTTCGTGGCCGACGACCTGCACCCGCAGGCGCGCGCCGTTCTCGCGACGAGGGCGGAGCCGTACGGCATCGACCTGGTCTCCGGTCCCGTCGACGGGGCCACCCCGGACGACACCTGGTTCGGGGCGATCGTCGCCTACCCCGGCACCCACGGCCACGTCCGCGACTACACCGACTTCATCGCGCAGGTCCATGACGCGGGCGCCCTCGCCATCGTCGACGCCGACCTGCTCAGCCTCTGCGTGCTGACGGAGCCCGGCGCGCTGGGCGCCGACATCGCGGTCGGTTCGGCGCAGCGCTTCGGGGTGCAGCCGGGCTACGGCGGCCCCCACGCCGCCTACCTCAGCTGCCGCGACCCGCTGAAGCGGATCATGCCCGGCCGACTGGTCGGCGTGTCCCAGGCCGCGGCGGGCAACCGCGATTACCGCCTCGCCCTGCAGGCCCCCCAGCAGCACATCCCGCGGGAGCGGGCCACCTCCAACGTGTGCACAGCCCAGGCTCTGCTTGCCGTGATGGCCTCCTTCTACGCCGTGTTCCACGGCCCGCTCGGGCTCAAGGCGATCGCCCAGCGCGTCCACCTGATGGCCGCGACGCTTGCTCAGGCACTGCGTGACGGCGGTGCCGTCGTCGAGCCTGAGGCGTTCTTCGACACCGTCACCGTGACGGTGGGAGTGGGCCAGGCAGGCATCATCGCGGCGGCCGAGCAGCGCGGCATCAACCTGAGGCGGGTGGGGCGCGACAAGGTCGGCATCTCCTGCGACGAGACCACGACGCTCGACGTGATCGGCCGTGTGCTCGACGCCTTCGGGATCGAGCAGGTCGAGGCCCTCACGGTGACCCCCTCGATCCCGGAGGGGCTGCTGCGCGAGAGCGGGTACCTGACCCATCCGGTCTTCCACATGAACCGGGCCGAGTCGGAGATGATGCGCTACATGCGCCGCCTAAGCGACCGCGACCTCGCGCTCGACCGGGCGATGATCCCGCTCGGCTCGTGCACCATGAAGCTCAACGCCGCCGCGGAGATGATGGCCATCACCTGGCCGGAGTTCGCCTCCCTGCATCCCTACGCTCCACGCAACCAGGCCGAGGGCTACCGCGAGGTGATCGACGACCTCGAGGCAAAGCTGTGCCAGGTCACCGGCTACGAC
>RRZT010013824.1_pt1 | contig 16937 bp, 16 predicted proteins | sample 2165551 | NCBI WGS metagenome assembly RRZT01 (sample SAMN10456910, study PRJNA506462) | wastewater metagenome | biome: wastewater; feature: sludge; material: wastewater sludge; isolation source: wastewater sludge with Escherichia coli K12::gfp cells carrying plasmid... | place: USA: Moscow, Idaho...
AATAAAGAATATGATAAATTAATTGAATTAGCACAAGTAAATAACGATAATGCTGTTAGAATGGATGCAATGAAAAAAGCAGAAAAAATAGCAACTGAAGAATTCTTTTATTCAGGATTATATTATGAATCAGCAAATTATGCTGTAAATCCAAAAATAAAAAATGTAGTAATAAGAGCAGTTGGAGCGCCAATTGACTTCTATTATGCAGATTTGTCAGAATAAACTAGATTTATTGATGATTAAGTCACACTTCTATTAAAATAGTTAGTGTGGCTTTTTTATTGACAATTATTTCATATAATGATATCCTTATATAAGAAAATCATTATATAAGGAGAACATATGAATTTAGATAGAGTGAATTATTTGAGAGAAATTTCAAAAATATTATCAGATGAAAAAAGAATAATAATGCTTAAATTAATGAGTGATAATATGATGTGTACTTGCCATTTTGTTGAGATATTTGATAGTAGTCAGCCATTGATAAGTCAAAATATTAAAAAGATGAAGGAATTAGATATTATAGTTGAAGAGAATTTAGCACAGTGGACATATTATAAAATAAATAATAAGTCTAAGTACTATAATATACTAATAAATATACTAAAAGAATTACCAGATATGTCTGAATATTTGGAAATAGTAAAAGAAAATAGATGTGAAGTGAAAAGAAATGAGGATATATAGAAATGAACCTAGAGGATATATTTTTAAAAATGACTTGGTTAAATCAATTATCAAATAAATTAGTTTCTAATATTTTGGGACTAGATACTAATGGAAAGCTAGGTGGAGCAATACAATTTTTTATTTATGATGTAGTCAAGATATTTGTTTTGTTGAGTGTATTAATATTTACAGTATCTTATATACAAAGCTATTTTCCACCTGAGAGAACAAAAAAAATACTAGAAAAACACAAAGGAATAAGAGGTAATATACTTGGTGCATTATTAGGAACAATAACACCATTTTGTAGTTGTTCTAGTATACCAATATTTATAGGATTTATTGCTGCTAGAGTTCCAATTGGAATAACATTTTCATTTTTGATTTCCTCACCTTTGGTTGATTTAGCATCAATTATAATGATTTCTTCATTTTTTGGTCGAAAAGTCGCAGTAATATATGTATTAGTTGGTATAATGCTTGCAGTTATAGGTGGAATTATTATAGATAAATTGAAAATGGACAATTATATAGAAGAATTTGTAATGAATATCCCTAATGTAGAAAAAAAAGATGAAGAGCTAACTATAAAGTCAAGAATCAAATATTCAAAACAGCAAGTAATAGATATTATTAAAAAAGTATGGATGGCAATATTAATTGGTGTTGGATTAGGTGCGTTAATTCATAATGTAATTCCTAAAGAAATTATAGAGAAAATATTGGGAAATAATAACCCATTTGCAGTAATAATTGCTACAATAATTGGAATACCAATGTATGCTGATATTTTTGGAACACTTCCAATAGCAGAAGCACTTTATACTAAAGGTGTTGGATTAGGAACTATACTAGCATTTATGATGAGTGTAACAGCGCTTTCATTTCCATCGTTAGTTATGTTAAGTAAAGTGATAAAACCAAAATTACTTTGGACATTTATAGGGATAGTTTCATTAGGAATTATTATAATAGGATATTTATTTAATTATGTGTTTATACTGTAGTTTGATGATACTGGAATGATTAATTAGGGAGTTTAATAAAATAAAATATAAAGGAGAATGATTATTATGGAAATTAAAGTATTAGGTGGAGGTTGCAATAATTGTGACATATTAAAATCAGGAATAGAAGATATCCTAGGAAGTATTGGAAGACAAGATATAAAAGTTGAGAAAGTTACAGATTTTGTAGAAATTGCTAAATTAGGAGTGATGAAAACACCAGCATTAGTAATTGATGGTAATATCATATTTTCTGGAAGAATGGCTGATAAATCAGAATTATATGATATAATAAAAAAACAAATTGATAATAAGTAAATATTGTGAATATATATCTAATTAGTAAGTTATAATAGCAGTAAAACCAATATAAAAGAGAATAGTATATATTAAATGTAGTATATAAAGTGGGGAAATTGTCATTTATAATTAGAAATAGTCTCTATTATATTATTTAAGAAAATATTTAATATTTTTTCTTTATGATAAACTATTTTAAATGTTCGATTCATTTTGATATCATCAAATTCAATATATTTTATAGTACCTTCTTCAATTTCTTTTATTATGGAAATTTTAGGTAGAATTGAAATTCCAAGATTATTTATAACCATATTTTTAATGGCTTCAATATTATTTACAGTCCCAATATTATTTATTTGTATATTATTTTGTATAAATATTTCTTCAATAAGTTTTTTTGTTCCACTTCCTTCTTCTCTAAATATAAAGTTGCAGTTATTTAGACTATATAAACTATTTGATTTATTTAATAGAAAATTACTTTTTGATGAACAAACTATACCTAAATTATCCTTCATAAATGATTTAGAAATTAGATATTTTGACTGTACTTCACCTTCAATAATTGCGATATCTATTGTTGAGTTTAGTAATCCTTCTTCTATTCTATTGGTGTTATCAATAATATATTTAGTATTTAGATTGTTAATGCGATTAATATTTTTTAATAGATTAGGTAAAATATATGTTCCAACTGTTACACTAGCTCCAATAATACATTCATACGATAAATCATCAATCATAATTTTTTTGCTTTCATCAAAAAGATTAACTATATTTTTTGCTATTGGTAATAACTTATATCCATCTTTACTAATAGCTATTTTTTTTCCATTTCTTTCAAAAAGTTGGACATTATAATAAATTTCTAATTCTTTTATTGCTTGTGTTACTGATGGTTGAGTAATGTATAATTTTTGTGCTGCTTTTGTCATGTTATTTTCCTTGCACACAGTCAAGAAAATACTTAAGTGTCTAAGTGTCATAGTAATTCTCCTTATAGGTATATACCTATATTATATATAAAAATAAACAATTTTTCAAATATGCGATATTTTATTATAATTATATATATAAAGGAGGTTGAGATATGAAAAATAAAATTGATTTTTTAAAAGGAATGTTATTTATTTTTATAATTGCAATAGGATCATATACATTAGGTAGATATGTACCAGCCGTTGGAGCAGGTGGTTTTGCAATATTTATTGGAATGATGATTGCCACATTTTTAGGCATAAAAAAAGAATATAGAAAAAGTATAAGTTTCTCATCTAAATTCATATTACATTTATCAATTGTTCTACTTGGTTTATCTATCAATCTTAAAAATATTGCAATGACTGGTATTGAATCATTACCAATTATATTAACAGGAATAACAACTTCATTTTTAATATCTAATATTTTAGGTAAATATTTAGGAATAAATTTTAAAATGAGAAATTTAATAGGGGCTGGAACAGGTGTTTGTGGTGGATCTGCAATAGCAGCAGTTTCAAGTGTTATAAATCCAGAAGAAAATGATATATCTTGCTCACTTTCAATAATTTTTCTATTTAATATTATTGCAGTATTTACTTTTCCAGTATTAGGACATATATTGCATATGTCACAGCATTTTTTTGGAATATTTGCTGGTAGTGCTATAAATGATACATCATCAGTTGTGGCAGCTGGATATATTTACGGCGATGAAGCTGGAAAATATGCGACAACAGTAAAATTGGTAAGGACATTATCAATAATTCCGATAGTTTTAATATTCTCATTTATTGAAGCTAAAAATCAAATCAGTAAAAAGTATGATTTTAAAAAATCTGTACCTTGGTTTATTATAGGATTTATATTAATGAGTATTTTTAGAAGTATATTTGATTTCTTTCCAAATTTTATAATTATTAATAATATTATAAAAATATTTGCTGAAATAGGAAAATTTCTAATAATAATAGCAATTAGTGCAATAGGCTTACAAACAGATCTCAAAACAATAGATAGAAGTGTTATGAAACCGATTGTTTTAGGATTTGCAACATGGTTAGGAGTTATTATTTCTACACTTGGAATGGAATATTTTCTTAAAGTAATTTAATGATAAAGATAAATAAAAAAGTTAGATGATTATTCATCTAACTCTTTTTTTATTTATTGTTTTTTTGAGATGCTATTATTTTATCAGCTAAAGGACCTTGAAGTTCTTGATAGTTAGAAAATTCAAAATTAGATATTCCTCTACCTTGTGTCATAGATTTAAGATCAAGTGCATATTTAAGAATTTCATTATGTGGAACATCAGCTGTAATAAGTTGTTTTCCTAGTTTGTTTTGTTCCATTCCAATTATCTTCCCACGTCTTTTATTAAGATCTCCTATAATATCACCAATATACTCTTCTGGAACTTCAATTGTAATCTTCATAATTGGTTCCAATAGAACTGGATTAGCAATTTCCATAGCTTTTCTAAATGCAAGTATAGCAGCTAGTTTAAATGATATTTCATTAGAATCAACAGCATGATAACTTCCATCATTGAGAGTAGCTTTTATATTAATTACAGGAAAACCTGCGAGTGATCCTTTTTCCATAGCTTCTAATATTCCTTTTTCAACTGCTGGAATATATTGCTTTGGAACTACCCCACCATGAATTTCATCATGGAACTCAAAAATTTCAGTTGAAGGTTCAAATTTAATGAAAACATCACCATATTGTCCAGCGCCACCAGATTGTTTTTTATGTTTACCTTGTACATTAACAGATTTTCTTATAGTCTCTTTATATGCAACTTTAGGTTCACTTACAATAGCATGAACACCAAATTTACTTTCCAACTTATTGAGAGCAACTTCTAGATGCTTATCACCTTGACAACCTAATAATAATTCTTTAGTTTCTTTCGATCTTTCAAGTACTATAGAAGGATCTTCCTCTGTAATTTTTTGTAATGAGGTACTTAATTTTTCATCATCATTTTTATCTTTTGGTGTTATAGAATAGTATATTGCAGGACTTAGAACAAATATTTTCTCATAAATAATTGGTCTATCTTTAGAACATAGTGTATCACCAGTTTGAGTATAGACTAATTTACTTGTTGCACCTATGTCACCAGCTCTAATCTCATCTGTTGGTATCTGAGTATTATTTCTCATAAAGAATAGATGATTTATTCTTTCTTTTTTATTTTTAGATGAATTTAATATTTCAGTATCTTTTTTTATGGTTCCAGAGTTAACTTTGAATAAAGAAATCTTACCTAAAAAAGGATCAACATAAGTTTTAAATACTAGTGCAGAAAATGCTTCATCCTCCGAAACTTGACGCACTTCAACTGATTCTAAATCAAGAGATAACCCTTCTCTTTTTCCATTTTTCATTTCATACGGAGTAGGCATATAGTTATATAACATTGTAAATAATGTTTGGATACCAATATTATTTTGTGCAGATCCAACTATTACTGGTACTATATTACCGGCAACAACCCCTTTATGCAATCCATCTCTAATTTCATCAGCACTAAAGTCTTCTCCTGAAAAGAATTTATCCATATATACATCATCCACTTCAGCAACAGCCTCAAGGAGCATATTCCTTACATCTGTAACATCAATATAATCAGGGATTGGAGCATCAATACATTCTTTTCCATTGTAAATTCGACCAATCATATCAATAACATTTACAAATCCTTTAAATTTTCCATCATCAATAATAGGAACACAGAATGGCGCAACCTTTTTACCAAATTTCTCTTTTAAAGATTCTAATATTTTATTATAGTCTTTAATATTTCTATCCATCTTATTTAGAAATATAAAATATGGTTTTTTACTTTCTTCTAATATTTCCCATGATTTTTCAGTACCAACTTCAATACCAGTTTCAGCATCAATGACTAATACACCACCACCAGATACTTTTACAGCAGCATATGATTCACTTAAAAAATCAAAATAACCGGGAGTATCTAAAATATTGTATTTATGACCTTTGAATTCAATTGGATTAACTGATGTGTTTATTGTAAAATCAATATTGTTTTTTTTGGGAATAGTACCAGATGTAACCAACATAGATTCAATAAGAGATGTTTTACCACTGCTTTTATGCCCTAAAAAGGCAACATTTCTAATTTCTTTCATATCATAATTAATCATGCTTTCACCTCAATCTTATATTATTAACTCTTACCTTTTGTATACCTTATAAAGTTATTAAAGTCAATAAACATGAGAAATCATTTTATAAAACTGAAACATTCCTAGTGGGCCTAAATTAGGAATGTATTCATCTATACTATCAAGTACGTATGAAATTTCCATTCCTTGCCCACCTGTAGCAATTACATAACTATTAGGTAATTCTTTTTTGTATTCTGTTATTAGCTCTCTAATTGCTCCAAGATTACTAAAATATATTCCAGCATTTATTTGAGAAACCGTGTCTAATCCAAGAGCAGTAGATGGCTTTTCAAATTTTATTTTTGGTAGTTTAGCTGTATTTTTAAATAATGAATTTATTGATAAGTTGATACCAGGAATTATACATCCACCTAAATATGTAGAATCTTTTATTACATCAAATGTGGTTGCAGTTCCAAAGTCTATAATTATAAGCTCTTTATCAGGGTATTTTCTTTTACATTCAATAATATCAACAATTCTATCTGCTCCAAGACCACGTTCAGTTCCAGGCAGCAACTTGATTTCATCATTAACTGCATCTAATGTAACAAAATATGGAATAGTGTTAAAGTAATCTTTTGCTAGATAATCAAATATTTCATTCAAATGTGGAACAACTGATGAAACAATTATAGAGTGAACACTGTAAATGTTTATTTCATGGTGTTCTGCTAATGTTTTAAGCATTGAAAATAGAGTATCTTCTGTCATATCAAGAGATGTTGGTATTCTAAATGTGACTATTATTTCGCCTTCTTCAGTATAAAAAATAGGGACAATATGTGTATTTCCTACATCAAATCCAAGTATCATATTAATTACCTCTCTCATATATAATTTTTAAAAAATATTTTTAATTGAATAAGTGGATATAAGCTAAAATTGATATTATAACACCTACAATTGCTTCACCTGCCATCAATCCATTAGATAGCAACAAAAATTTTTCAGATGTTTTTTTAGAAAAATTATTAATAATTAGTGATATTAGTCCACCTAAAAATACTGGAATTGTTAAATAAAATGGAAGATACACACCTATTCCAAATGTTAATACTGGCAATTTTGCTGAATTAAGTAACATTCCTAATACAAGTCCAATCCAGAAAATCTGAATAAATGGGATTCCATGAACAACAGAGGCTACTATAGATGCTTGTAGTACTATTAATTCAGGATTTGTTGATTGTGGACCTATGTTTTTATACACGTTAAAGAAAACAAAGAATAGAAAACTAATTACAAAAGAACTAACCAGAGCACCTATTAATTCACCTATTAATTGTTGTTTAGGATCAGTTTTTAGTTTATATCCTGATTTAAAGTCATTCAATATATCTCCAGCTAAACCACATGCAATAGCTACTATTCCAGCAAGTAAAAATAAGGTCAATAAATTAATGTTGGTATGGAATGTTTTTCCACCAATATTTAAATTATTAAGCAATGAATTTAGAAAAGAAATTACTAATATTGTTATTATCGCATATATTTCCATTGGATTAATTCCAGTTTTACCAGTTGTATAGCCGGCTATTATAGTGCATAAAATACAAATTAATATTAAAGTTAGAGATAAAAAAATAGGTAGTTTATAAATAATATTTATACAAACTATAAATGAGACTATTATTACTAATATAATATATTTAAAATTTGATTTTTTGTTTTTTTTATTTTTTGATATGACTGTTGAAAAAATGATACCTAATATAATTGATACTCCTATTCCAATCATGAAACCCATACCAAAACTATTCTTCATTGTTTCAAAGTCTTTGATACCATTATTAATAGCTAGAGGTTTAGCTATTAAATATGTTAATGCCCCACCAACAAACCAAGAAAATGTGTTAGCAAATCCAAGAATATATCCAATACCAACAAGTAGTGGTGAAACATAAAAACTTAAAGATGTATTTTTTATTGAAAACAATGTTGGTATTAAAGGTGCACTTCCTTTTTTGAAACTATAATCTCTAAATAATGCAACAACTGAACTAAAAATGGCTCCAATAGTTACAAAATACATATTTACTTTTTTAGAACCAGCTATTACTAGCTCGTATGCTGCTTCACCTATTGGAAATTCTAGTTTATCATCTTCAATAAGTTTCTTTCTAAATAAAAATGATAGAATTGCACCAAGAATACTTCCAATTATCAGCGTTAATGTAAATAATCCTTTATCTATGTCAGTTAGTTTACCTCCTAATAGGAGATAACCAGGTATTGTAAATGCTACTCCACCAGCTACCATTGAACCAGCACTCATTATAGTGTGTGTTATAGTAATTTCATTTAAATCAGTTCTCTTAAATAGATTAAGTGCAGACATTGAAATAAGTGTAACCATTATAGTTGGCCACGGTAAAGCACCAAATTTCAATACTATATAAAATGAACTTGCAGATACTAATATAGCACCTAAGATTCCTATTATAATAGCAGGTAATGTTAAATGATTCTTCAAAATATTCTCCTCCTTAAAAAAATTTTTTAAATTGTATGATTAGTACGGTATATTTATATAACGCAAGTAAATTACAACTAAAGTATATTATTATTTCATTTTATTGTCAAATTTTCAAAATTTTGCAATTGTTTAATTCATATTAGAATATTGTAATTCAAATATAATATGCTAAATAAATTAATTGAAGAAGTTAGATAGAATATGATATAATTATCAAATGAATCAAGTCCTAAATATATATTTGTATAAAATATATTTTGTAAGATAAAAAAATTGTAATAAGGAGTTTTATGGGAGGTAAAATAAAAAAGAAAATAAAAAATAAAAATGATAAATATAGAGTAATTATTATAAATAGAGAAAAAATAAAAGAATATATTGTAAGTAGAGCTCAAATTTTAATGTTCGAGAGAATAACAATACTATTTGTATTAATTATTACTACATTAATAGTCACAATGCTATTCTTTACAGTAAAATACAAAGAGTATAAATCATTTTTTAAAAATAATTCTGATATTTTAGCTCTTAGAGAGAGAATTGCTAAAGAAGATAAAGAAAAAGAGAATGAATTAAAGAATATACAAAGCATAACTCTAGATAATATAAATAATTTGCCTAGAGAAAAGAAAAATCTTCTTATGGAAATTATACCGAGTTCTTATCCTTTTAAGGAGGCTCATGACATCACAAGTGGCTTTGGTATGAGGCAACATCCAATTGATAATCAAGAAAAAGAACATAAAGGAATTGATTTAAGAGCAAATATAGGAGATGAGGTAATATCACCAGCAATTGGAACAGTAATATTTGCTGGTCAACAAAGTGGTTATGGGAATGTAGTTATAATAGAACATATGTTTGGATTTCAGACATTATATGGACATTTAAATGAAATTGATGTTAGTGTTGGAGAAAAAGTAGGTAAAGGTAAAGTGATAGCAAAGGCTGGAAATACTGGGAGATCAACAGGACCTCACTTACATTATGAAGTTAAATATGAAGGTGTTCAGATTAATCCCGAGAATTTTGTAAAATGGAATGAGAAAAATTTTGACATAATATTTAAAAATGAAAGGAGTGTAAAATGGGAATATTTTCTAACAATAGTGGGAAAAAATTAGTTAAAAATCAAAATGGAGGAACTTCATTGATAGGCAAAGGAACGACATTTAAAGGAGAAATAACAACAGAGGTAGATTTAAACATAAATGGTATTTTTGAAGGAAATATAAATAGTAGTAGTGATGTATATATCGGAGAAGAAGGTAAAATAAATGGGAAAGTGAATTCTAAATCACTATTTATAAATGGTTTAATTGAAGGAGAAATTGAAGCTGAAAGAGTCGAAATAGGAACTAGAGGTAAGGCAATAGCAAATATTATATCGGAATTCTTTATTATTGAGGATGGAGGATTATTTGAAGGTAGAAAAGAATTAAGAATAAAAAGAAATCTTTTAAAAGATATGGATAGTGAGCAGTAGTAAAAACTATAAACTATAAATTTTATAACTTTTATGATACAATGAGTAGGTAGATATACGTCATAAAAATTAAAAAATTAAATATTATAAAGGAATTTATGAGTATAAAAAATAAGATAGGAATTGTAGTGGAGTATAACCCATTTCATAATGGACATTTATATCAAATAGAGGAAATAAAAAAAATATTTCATGTAGAGTTAGTAGTAGTAGTTTTGAGTGGGGATTATGTACAACGTGGAGAAATATCAAGTATTAGTAAATGGGAAAAAACTAAAATAGCATTAGCAAATAGTGTAGACTTGGTGGTTGAGCTACCATTATATTATTCTATTCAAAATGCAGAAGTTTTCTCTTCTGAATCAGTTAAAATATTAGAATATCTTGAATTAGATGTTCAAGTTTTTGGTGCTGAAGAAGAAAATTTAATGGAATTAGAAAAAATTGTTCAATTACAATCAACAAAAGAATATAGAGAAACACTAAAAGAGTATCTAAAAAGAGGAAATGATTATAATAAGTCTAATTTATTAACTTTGAAAGATTACAAATTAGATAATATTATGCAATCCAATAATATATTGGGCATAGAGTATATAAGAGCTAGGATTGAGAATAAATTAAAACTAAAACAAGAGATTATAAAAAGAGAAAAAGTAGGCTATAATGATAAATTTAGTATAGAAAATATTTCTAGTGCAACGTTTATAAGAAAATTAATTGAATCAAAAGATGATAAGGTATTGAATGAAATTAAATCTCTTGTTCCAAAAGAGACATATGAGATTTTAAAAAAAAATATTAATATGAATAAAAGTAAAGAAAAGGAAGAAGTATTATTTACGCTGTTTAAATATAAATTTTTATCAGATGATAAAGAAAAGATATTGAAAATATACGATATTGATATTGATATTTATAATAGAATGTTAAAAAATATAGTTGTTACAAATAGACACGAAGACTTCTTTGAGAGTATGAAAAGTCGTAATCTTTCAAAGAGAAGAATACAGAGAATAATATTAAATGTTTTATTTGGAATAGAGAAAGATGTAATAAAGAAGAATATGAGTGAAGAAATAAAGTATGTTAGGGTACTTGGATTTAATAAAAAAGGACAAAAGTATATAAAAAAATTACAAAAAAATAAAAAGAAAGTATTTGTTAATTGGAAGGATATTGAAAAAAATGAATATTCTGATGTTGGAAAAGAAATAATAAAAATAGAAAAAATGGGCTTTTTAATTAAAGAATTGATTTTTAATACAAAAGAGAGATTAAATCCAATTGTAGTAGAGTAAAATTATTTTAAAAGAGGTGAATTTATATGAGTTCGAGTTTTCTGATAATTCTTAATTTAATACTTATGATATTTTTCTTTGTTGTTGCATATATGGCCATAAAATATTTTTTGAATCAAATAGAAAAATATCCAAGAGTTACTTTAGAAGAAATATATAATAGTAAGAAGTTGAGACAAAAATATGGTATTGAAGATTTTATTAATCCTCTTGATTTTGGTTTTAATTACAAAGAAGTTGCTTATAAGTCTGGAAAAATACAGTTATATGGTTGGTTGTTAGAAAATAAAGATTCAAATAAAGCAATCATATTATCACATGGAAGAGGAACAAATAGATTAGGTGTTTTAAGATATTTAACATTATTAAAGGAACTAAAATTAAATGAACAATATTCTATATTTATTCCTGATCTTAGAAATTCTGGTAAGTCAGATGAGAGTAAAACATATATGGGTTATTGTTTTGGTCAAGATATTTTTCATACAATGGAAATGCTAAATAGTGATTATAAAATAAATAATTTTATTCTTTATGGGTTTTCACAAGGTGCAATTGGATCAGCGATAGCTGCTAAACTTTATAACGAACAATTAAGAAAAAAAGGAATTAAAGTAGATAAAATGATACTTGATAGTCCAGTATCTAATGTTAAGAAAAAAATAAAAGATGATGCTAGAAAAAGAAAAGTCCCTAAGTTTATAGTGAGTATAGTTATTAGAATTTTTAATATTCGTGTTGGTGGAAACCTTAATAAACTTCATTTATCATATTTATTAAGAAGAATTCCAACATTATTAATACAAAGTAAACAAGATGGAGCGACTCCATATGGCATGTTGATGAGTGAATATAATGATATAGCACAAAATAAAAATATATATTTAAAAGTATTTGAAAATGGAACACATACTAGAATTTATCCAGATTATGTTGAAGAATACACAAAAACTGTTTCCGACTTTCTAAATGTAAATCAGAAAGAGGAAATAGATGACTGAAAATAGATTGAGTAAAAAGACATATTGGATATATGGGATGGGAGTTTCTTATTTCATATTGGATCAAATATATAATCAATGGCTATCATATTATTATTTACCACCATCAAATGAACATACATTAAAGCCGTTACTAACACCTACTCTATTAATATTAGCATTTATTTTTGGAAGATTAATAGATGCAATAACAGATCCTTTAGTTGGCTATTTGTCTGATAATTCTAAATCAAAATATGGAAGAAGATCAGTTTTTATGTTAATAGGGGGATTACCATTAGCAATAACTATGATTTTATTCTTTTTCCCTTTAAAAAGTTCACCTGTGGCAACATTTTTATGGGTAGCAATAATAAATGGATTGTTTTTTGTAGCATATACATTAGTCGGTGGACCATATAATGCTCTGATACCTGATTTAGCAAGAACAAAGGAAGAGCGGCTTAACTTATCAACAGTACAGTCGATGTTTAGATTAATATTTACAGCAATAGCAATGATTTTACCTGGATATTTTATAGCAAAACTTGGAAATGGAAATACAGAAAAAGGATTAAGAATAACAGTAATATTATTCACTTTATTGGGAGTATTAGGAGTCTACTTATGTGCAATTTTTTTAAATGAAAGGGAATTGACAAAGGATAGAGAAAAGCACAAACCAATAAAATTTAAAGATTCTATTAAACAAATTTTAGAAAAAGAGATAATAATATATTTTATAGCGTTTTTTTTATTTTTCAGTGGATTTAATATATTACGTGGAGTTGTAAATTATTATGTAGTTAGTATAATGGAACTCTCAGTTAAGTCAAATACAACCATATCTGCAATTTTATTTGGAGCAGCAGCATTAGCATTTCCAATGACAAATAAATTAGCAAAGAAATATTCATATAAAAGAGTGTTAATTGTAGATATTTTATTACTAATAATTGGGACAATAGGATTGTTATTTGTTACTAAGGAAAATAGAATATTAGCATATCCATTATTTATATTGTGTGGATTAGGATTAAGTGGATCAGCATTTATATTTCCACTTACAATAATAAGCGATTTAGCTGTTTCATTGGGAGAAAGAAAAAATATTAGTGTTGAAGGAATTATGTTTGGAATACAGGGAATGTTTTTGAAGCTAGCATTTTTAACACAGCAAATTGTACAGACACTTCTCTTAGTTAGAGGGAGTAAGGCACTTGCAAATGGATTTAAGCAAGCAACGAAAACTGGAGTTTATTCAACACTTTTTGCTGCAATAGTTTTTTTTAGTTTATCACTTGTATTTTATATTATTAAAAAAGATGAGTAATAATGTTTATAAAAATAAAAATATATATTTTAAGGAGGCTTTTATGGAAATAAAAGACATGCAATCAGTTGCAAAGGAAATTAGGAAAGATATCATTGAAATGATTTACAGAGCTAAATCTGGACATCCAGGAGGATCATTATCAATAACAGACATAATAACTGTATTATACTGGAAAGAAATGAATATAGATCCATCGAATCCAAAAATGCCAAATAGAGATAGATTTATTTTGAGTAAAGGACATGCTGCACCAGCATTGTATGGAGCGTTGATGGAAAAAGGATATGTAGATAAAAAATATGTCACAGAATTAAGAAAATATGGTTCACCGTTACAAGGTCATCCTGATATGAAGAAATTAAATGGTGTTGAAATGTCAACAGGTTCATTAGGACAAGGATTGTCTGCTGGAAATGGTATGGCACTTGCATCAAGAATAGATAATAATCCATATAGGGTATATGTTGCATTAGGAGATGGAGAATTACAAGAAGGTCAAGTATGGGAAGCTGCAATGACATCAGCTCAATATAAATTAGATAATGTTGTAGCAATTGTAGATTATAATAATTTACAAATAGATGGAAAAGTATCAGATGTAATGGATGTATATCCAATAACTGATAAATTTAAAGCATTTAATTGGCATGTAATAGAGATAGATGGACATAATTATGAGCAAATAATAGCAGCATTTGATGAAGCTAGAACTGTTAAAGGTAAGCCAACTGTAATAGTAGCAAAAACTGTTAAAGGTAAAGGAGTTTCTTTTATGGAAAATAACGGGGACTACCATGGTAAAGCACCTTCAGATGATGAGTACACAAGAGCAATGGAAGAATTGAAATAAAGTAAGTAAAAAATCATTGAAAAATAAATTATTCGGAGGATATAGATATGGAAAAAAAGGCGACTAGACAAGCATATGGAGAAGCTCTAGCTAAGTTAGGTAAAATAAATAAGGATGTAGTAGTGTTAGATGCAGATTTAACAAAATCAACATATACAAATAAATTTCAAAAGGAATTTCCTGAAAGACATATAAATGTTGGTATTGCAGAAGCAGATATGATGGGAACAGCAGCAGGATTGGCAGCAGCAGGTAAAATACCTTTTGCTTCTACATTTGCACATTTTGCAGCAGGAAGAGCATTTGATCAAATAAGAAACAGTATTGCATATCCTAAATTAAATGTTAAAATATGTCCTACTCATGCAGGAGTATCATTAGGTGAAGATGGAGGTTCACATCAATCAGTGGAAGATATAGCATTAATGAGATCACTACCAGGTATGGTTGTATTATCTCCAGCTGACGCAGTAGAAACAGAACAAATGATATTTGCAGTGGCAGAATACAATGGGCCTGTTTATGTTAGATTAGGAAGATTAAATGTTCCAGTAATATTTGATGAATCATATGAGTTTGAAATTGGTAAAGGAACTGTGATGGTAGAAGGAAATGATGTAGCTATAGTGGCTACTGGGCTTCTTGTTTATGAGGCAATGAAAGCAGCCGAAATACTATCAGAAAAAGGAATTAAGGCAAGAGTTATAAATATATCTACTATTAAACCATTGGATGAAAAAATAATATTAGAAGCTGCAAAAGAATGTAAATTTGTAGTTACTTGTGAAGAGCATTCTATAATTGGTGGTTTAGGTGGAGCAGTTACGGAATATTTATCAGGAGTTCATCCAACAAAAGTAATAAGACATGGAATTAAGGATGTATTTGGTCAAAGTGGAGAAGGAGATCAAATGTTAGATGAATATAAATTAAGAGCAAAAGATATAGTAGAGGTAGTTTTGCAGAATATGTAGATAACAGAAAATGGAGGTATTATCAAAATGTTAAATCCGATTCGTGAAATGTTTAAAAATATTAGTAAAGAAAGAAGTTTTTTCTTTTCGTCACTAATTTCTTTGATAGTAGTTTTTGCACTAATTGACATGTTTATATTTACAGTTTTTAATATAAATGAATTTAGATCAAAAATGGAAAATTCTAATCAAATAATAGTGTATACAAAAACTATGACTGAAGAAGAAATAAATACATTTCAAGGGAAATTATTAAAAACACAGGGAGTACAAACACTTAAATATGAATCAAAAGAAATAGCATTACAAAAATTAGAAAAAGAATTAAATGTTGATTTGTCCAATGAAGAAAATCCATTAAGTGATAGTTTCTATGTATATGTCTCAAAAGATGCTAATATAACAAAAATGAAAGACACATTATTAGCATATCCTGAAGTAGAAGAATTAGATATGAGAACAAAAGAAATCGAAAAGACAAATAAATTTAGCAAAAATCTAGATACCGTTTTATTATTTGGAAGTGTTGGATTATTAGTATTTGGATTAGTTCTTATTTATAACTTAACAAGTTTCGGGATAAAAGCTAGAAGAAGAGATATAATAGAGCTAAGAGATTCTGGGGTATCTAAAGTATTTATAAAATTTACGTATTTTCTAGAAGGAGTATTATTAATTGGATTATCATCAGGATTAGGATTTTTAATCTTTTCAAAATTACATAGTTTCATTATACAAGGAATAAGTATATTAAATACAAATATAATAACAAAATCAACAACATCAGAATTAATATCAATATTTTTAATGTCATTTACACTAGGAGTAATTATTACATTTTTTGTCAACTTTGTTGCAATGAATGGTTATTACAGAAGTAAAAAAGATAAATCAAATGTAAATGTTCAAAAAGAAGAAATTATTAATAGTGAGAAGGAAATAGAGAATCAAGAAAATCAAGAATATCAGTAAGGGGTAAGTATGAAAAAGAAAATTCTAAGTTTGATACTATTTGTTTCAAGCGTAATACTTATTTTTGCTGATCAAATTGATGATAACAAAACTAAAATTAAACAAATAGACAGTCAAATAAATAATAATACTAAAAAAATTAATCAAAATAAAGGGGAGATTAATAAAGCCAAGGCAAATGAAAATGTTACTTTATCGCAAGTAAAAGATATAGATAAAAATATAGCAGTTTTACAAGCAGAATATAATGCCGAGGAAAAAAAGTATATTGATATTTTGAGGGAAATTGGGCAAAATGATGAACAGATAAAAAAGAGCATAACTCAGATAAATAAACAATCAGAAATAATAATGATAACAAAGGAAGATTTATATAAGAAAATAAAG
>RRZT011634172.1_pt1 | contig 16931 bp, 17 predicted proteins | sample 2165551 | NCBI WGS metagenome assembly RRZT01 (sample SAMN10456910, study PRJNA506462) | wastewater metagenome | biome: wastewater; feature: sludge; material: wastewater sludge; isolation source: wastewater sludge with Escherichia coli K12::gfp cells carrying plasmid... | place: USA: Moscow, Idaho...
CATAAGCTGATCGAGGAATTCATGGTGCTGGCCAATGTCGCCGCCGCCGAGGAACTGGAACGCCTGCGCCGTCCGCTTTTGTACCGGGTCCATGAAGAACCCACCGCCGAGAAACTGGACGCCCTGCGCGAGGTGGCCGAGGCTTCGGGGTTCACCCTGGCCAAGGGGCAGGTCTTGCAGACGCGGCACCTGAACCGGCTTCTGGAACAGGCCGGCGGCACCGATTTCGACGAGCTGATCAACATGACCGCGCTGCGATCCATGCAGCAGGCCTATTATCACCCGGAAAACTATGGCCATTTCGGGCTGGCGCTGCGGTCATACGCGCATTTCACCTCGCCCATCCGGCGCTATTCGGACCTGATCGTGCATCGCGCGCTGGTCCTTGGCCATAAATGGGGCGATGACGGGCTGTCGCATTGGGATATCGAAAATCTGGGCGAGACCGCCAAACAGATCAGCGAGACCGAGCGCCGTTCCATGGCCGCCGAACGCGACACCACCGACCGCTATCTGGCCGCCTATCTGGCCGACCGGGTCGGGGCCGAGTTCACCGGCCGTATCAGCGGGGTGCAGAAATTCGGCGCCTTTGTGCGGCTGGACGAAACCGGGGCGGACGGGCTTTTGCCGATCCGCGAAATCGGGCGCGAATATTTCCACTATGACCCCGATGCGCAGGTGCTGATGGGGTCGGAAACCGGGCTGGAGATCGGCATCGGCCAGCGCGTCACCGTGCGCCTGTCCGAGGCGGTGCCGCTGACCGGCGGCTTGATGCTTGAGCTTCTCGAGGTCGAGGGCAAACCCCTGCCGCAGGGCGGCGGGCGCGGCAAGGGCAAGGGCCCGATCCGCAAGCGCGCCACCCAGTCCCGGCTGGCCGAATTGAAGCGGGCGCAAAAGCGCAAGCGCGTCCGCCGCGCCAAATAGATCGTGATCAAACGGAAAAAGGCGGGCCAAGGCCCGCCTTTTGTCTTTTCGCCGGATCGTTTCTTTACAGAAACAACAGGCCCGCGCCGATCACCACGCCGGTGACCAACAGCATCACCACGCAATAGCCCATGATGTCGCGCGCCTTCAGCCCGGCAATGCCCAGCATCGGCAGCGCCCAGAAGGGTTGCAGCAGGTTCGTCCAGGCATCCCCCCAGGCCACGCCCATGGCGACGCGCGGGATGTCGGCGCCAAGCGCCTCGGCTGCGGGCAGCATCACCGGGGCCTGCACCGCCCATTGCCCGCCGCCCGAGGGCACGAAGATGTTCACGATGCCGCCGGCGATAAAGCTCCAGAAGGGCAGGGTTTCTGCGGTCGAGATCGAGACGAAGAACTCGGACAGGCTGGTCGCCAGCCCCGAGCCGGTCATGATCGCCATGATCCCCGCATAAAAGGGAAACTGGATCACGATCCCCGCGCCGCCCTTGACCGCACGGTCCAGCGCCGAAAGCAGGCTGCGCGCACTGCCATGCAGGATAATCCCCAGAAACAGGAACAGGAAATTCACCACGTTCAGGTTCAGCCCGCCCCCGCCGCCGAAATGCATCGCCAGCCAGAGCAACCCCGGTATCCCCACAAGCCACATCAGGATGCGGCTGTTCTCCAGCCGCTCGGCCGGGGTCGGGTTGGCAGAGATCGGCGCCTCGGGGGCATCGTGCAGCATGGCCGGATCGACCAGCACCATCTCGTGATCGTCGGGCATCATCATCCGGTTGGCGATCGGGATCACGATGAACAGCGCCAGACAGATGGTCAGGTTCCAGCTGGAAAAGATGGTCAGCGCGGTGGGCACGATGCCGATCTGGCCTTCGGTGAAATGTCCCGGCGTCGAGATGGTCAGCGGGATCGAACCCGAAATGCCGCCATGCCAGATGACAAAGCCGGAATAGGCGGCGGCGACCAGCAGCCGGTAATCGACGCGGATCTGGCGCGCCAGTTCGCGGGCAAAGATCGCGCCGACGACCAGACCGAAGCCCCAGTTCAGCCAGCTTGCGATCAGCGACACCACCGAAACGAGGATGATCGCCGAGCCGGCCGAACCGGCCAGTCCCGCCAGCCGCGTCAGCAGGGCCCGGACCGGGGGCGAGCTGGCCAGAATATAGCCGGTGACCAGCACCAGCAGCATCTGCATCGAAAATTCGAGAAGCTTCCAGAACCCGTCCCCCCACATGCGGACGACGGCGACGGGGCTGTTGGCTTCGAAAATCACGGCCGACAGCGCCGCGACGATGGTCAGCACCAGCACGAAAATGAAGGCGTCGGGCAGCCATCGCTCCATCAGGCGCGTGGCTGGGCGGGACAGGGCGCGCAACATATCGGGTCTCCTTCTCTGGGTGTTCGCCTGTCGATTGTGTTGGCTGCTGCCGCTAAAGTCCACCGGGCGCAGGGAAAAAGCCGTGCCCCGATTGAGGCACCGCACGATGCGGCCACGATGCGGCAAAGCATGGCGCGCGCCGGGGCGGGGCTTGCGCGCGATGGCCGGGCGCTGTTTGATGCGGCGATACGGGATAGGGGCCGTCGGATGCCGTTCGAGAACTGGATCGCCTATATCATCGCCTATGCCGTGATCTCGGTCATTCCCGGGTCCAGCGTTTTCATGGTGATCGGACAGTCGCTGACGCGCGGAGGCCGGGCCGCCATAGCCTGTATTCTGGGCGACCTTGCCGGGGGCGTCGTCGTGATGACGGCATCCTATCTGGGGCTTGGGCTGTTGCTGGCGTCGTCCGGCATGGCCTTCATGGCGCTGAAATGGGCGGGGGTGGCCTATATGGCCTGGCTGGGCGTTGGACAGATCAGGGCGGCGCGAAAGCTGATGGATGCCGGGCCGATCGGCGCGGTGTCCACGCGGGGAAGCCTTGGCGCCGGCTTTCTGACCGGGGTGCTCAATCCGAAAGCCATCATGTTCTACATGGCGTTTCTGGCCCAGTTCATCGAGCCGACCGCCCCGCAATTTCCGCAATTCATGATCCTGATGGCAAGTTCGACCGTGATCGTCGCGCTTGTGCTGGGGGGATATGCGCTTGTGGCGGCAAGGCTCGGCGCGCGGCTGCAAAGCCTCAGTGCGCGCAAGCGGATGGGCTATGCGGGCGGCTCGTGCCTGCTTGGGGGAAGCGTGCTCATGGCCGCGACACGCTAGGCCGCGCTTTCGGCACCCGACACGGAAAAAGGGGCGGCCTGCGCCACCCCTTTCAAGCCGTGTTGCAAGGGCGTGCCCGGGCCTCAGCCGATGGCTGCGGCGCGCACATCCTCGTCGATCTTGTCGGCATATTGGGCGAAATTGTCGCTGAACATGCCGACCAGCTTTTGCGCCTGTGCGTCATAGGCGGCCGGATCGGTCCAGGTGCGGCGCGGATCCAGTAGCTTGGCGTCGACGCCGGGCACCGCGACCGGAACCTCAAAGCCGAAATTCGGGTCCTTGCGGAATTCGACATTGTTGAGCGAGCCGTCCAGCGCCGCGGTCAACAGCGCGCGCGTGGCCTTGATCGGCATGCGCGAGCCGGTGCCATAGGCGCCGCCGGTCCAGCCGGTATTCACCAGCCAGCAATTGGCGCCGGCTTCGGCGATCTTGCCCTGCAAGAGCTTGCCGTAAACCTCGGGGCGGCGCGGCATGAAGGGGGCGCCGAAACAGGTCGAAAAGGTCGGGATCGGCTCGGTCACGCCGACCTCGGTGCCCGGGGTTTTCGAGGTAAAGCCCGACAGGAAATGATACATCGCCTGCGCCGGGGTCAGCCGGGCGATGGGCGGCAGCACGCCAAAGGCGTCGCAGGTCAGCATGATCACGTTTTTCGGCTGTCCGCCCAGCGAGGTCGCCGAGGCGTTCGAGATCGCCTCAAGCGGATAGGCGCAGCGCATGTTGTCGGTGATCGAATTGTCCTCGAAATCCAGAACCAGGGTTTCGGGGTCAAAGACCATGTTTTCGATCACCGTGCCAAAGCGCGAGGTGGTCGCATGGATTTCCGGCTCGGCGCTGGCGGACAGGTTGATGGTCTTGGCATAGCAGCCACCTTCAAAGTTGAAGATGCCGCGATCCGACCAGCCATGTTCGTCATCGCCGATCAGCACCCGCGACGGGTCCGCCGAAAGCGTGGTCTTGCCGGTGCCCGACAGGCCGAAAAAGATCGCCGCGTCATCGGGATTGCCGATGGCGTGGTTGGCCGAGCAATGCATCGGCATCACGCCTTTGGCCGGCAGGATATAGTTCAGCAGCGTGAATACCGATTTCTTGTTCTCGCCGGCATAGGCGGTATTGCCGATCAGGATCAGCTTTTTCTCGAAATTCAGCGCGATCACGGTTTCCGAACGACAGCCGTGGCGGGCCGGATCGGCCTTGAAGCTGGGGCAGTTGATGATGGTGAATTCCGGCGCGAAAGCGGCCAGTTCGGCGGCATCGGGACGGCGCAGCAGGTGGCGGATAAAGAGCCCGTGCCAGGCCAGTTCGGTGACCACGCGCACATCCAGACGCAGCGCCGGATCGGCCCCGCCGTAAAGATCCTGCACGAAATAGTCGCGGCCCTTCATGTGCTCCAGCATGTCGGCATGCAGGCGGTCAAAGGCGTCGGGGGCCATGGGGCGGTTGTTTTCCCACCAGATCGTGTCCTCGACCGCGGGGGTGCGCACCACATGCTTGTCCTTGGGCGAGCGGCCGGTATGCGCGCCGGTCGAAACCAGGAACGCGCCCCCAAGACCCAGCTTGCCCTCGCCACGCGCGACGGCCGCCTCGACCAGGGCGGGCTCGATCAGGTTATAATAGACGTTGCCGAGCCCCGTGATCCCCTGGTCCTCAAGACGGCAATTCGGATTGACGCGCGGTTCGGTCATGTCACCTGTGCTCCTGCAAGAAATCTGCGACCGTCAACCGGCCGTTGCGGTCCTATAGCATGGCATTTCCCCAGCGAAAGCGCACATATGGGCAGGGTTAGCGCAACCACAGTTGGTTAGCGCAATCATTTGCGCGAACACGGTTTTATCGACAAGAATTCGACACAAGACCGGGCCATCAAGGCCGGTGCCAGCCCGCGATTCGGTGCGGATTCCAAAGGGGGACGGGATGATCCTGCACGCATCTTGCGTCGCGCATCGGGGGCGGGGGCTGTTGATCCTGGGGCCGTCGGGTGCGGGCAAATCCGGCTTGGCGCTTGAAATGATGGCATTTGGGGCCTCGCTTGTGGCCGATGACCGGACCCTGCTGCGCGCCGAGGCCGGCCGAATCGTCGCCGATTCGCCGCCATCCATTCGCGGCCGGATCGAGGCGCGCGGTGTCGGCATCCTTAGGGCGCGCGCCCATGGGCCGGTCGATCTGGTGCTGGCGGTCGATCTGGCCCAGGCCGAACCCGACCGCCTGCCGCCCGACCGGCAGCTGGATCTGGGGCTGGGGCGGCTGCCCCTTGTTCTTGGGGCGGGGCGCGTTCATCTTGCGTCAATATTGTTACAATATCTTGAAGGTGGGCGGGCCGACACGGAATGACAACGATGGCGGATGATGCGATGGCCGACATGCATGACGACCGGGCGCAGCGGCTGGTTCTGGTGACCGGACCGTCCGGGGCCGGGCGGTCGACCGCCATCAATGTGCTTGAGGATCTGGGTTACGAATCCATCGACAATCTGCCCTTGTCGCTGGTGCCGCGGCTTCTGGACGGGCCGGCGCGGCCGGTGCCGCTGGCGCTGGGGCTGGATGTGCGCAACCGCGATTTCTCGGCCGCCAATCTGATCGAGCTGATCGACCGGCTGACGCGGCTGCCCGAATACGCGCCCGAGGTGCTGTATCTGGACTGTGCGACCGAACAGCTGTTGCGCCGCTTCAATGAAACCCGCCGCCGCCATCCCCTGCGGGCCGAGGGCGCGCCTTTGGACGCGATTCTGGCCGAACGCGACATGCTGGCGCCGATTCGCGCCCGCGCCGATGTGCTGGTCGATACCTCGGAATTGTCGCCCCATGACCTCAAGGCAGAGCTGGCGCGCTGGTTCGATGCCGAACCGGGGCGGCGGCTTGCGGTTTCGGTCCAGTCCTTTTCCTATAAGCGGGGGGTGCCGCGCGGGGTCGACATGATGTTCGACTGTCGTTTTCTGGCCAATCCGCATTGGGAACCGGCTTTGCGGCCGCTGGATGGCCGCGACAAGGCGGTTCAGGATTACGTTGCGTCCGATCCGCGCTATGACGAGTTCTTTGAACGGGTGCGCGATCTTGCGCTTTTCACCCTTCCTGCCCATCTTGACGAAGGGAAGGCCCATCTGGCAATCGGCTTTGGTTGCACCGGCGGGCAACACCGTTCTGTCACAGTGGCGGAAAAAATGGCGGATGCGCTTGCGAAAGCGGGTTGGCAAGTGTCAATTAGGCATCGGGAACTTGAACGCCGTGAAAAGGCGCCGGCACCTGCGGCTGATGGCCTGGAACTGGCCTCCCGTGCAGTCAGGGCGCAAGGGTGACGGCTGTGCGTGGTGGAGTGAATTGATCGGGATTGTTATCGTGGCACATGGTGGCCTCGCACGGGAATATCTCTCGGCGGTCGAGCATGTGGTGGGACCGCAGACCGGCATCAAGGCCGTGACGATTGAAGAAAATCACGATCGGGGCGAGAAACAGGCCGAAATCTGTGCCGCCGCCGATGCGGTGGATTCGGGCGACGGCGTGGTCGTGGTCACCGATCTGTTCGGCGGCTCGCCCTCGAACCTGTCGCTGATGGCCTGTGCCGCGCGCAACCGCACCATTCTTTATGGTGCCAACCTGCCGATGCTGGTCAAGCTGGCCAAATCGCGCAAGATGACGGTGGCCGACGCGGTGGCGCTGGCCGAGGCTGCGGGGCGCAAATACATCAACAGCTATGACGTCGCCCCCGCCGATGTCGTGCAGCTATCGAAACGTGCAGCTTCATGAGTGAACAGGTCAACGGGGCCGTTACCCGCGAATTGGCGATCATCAACGAAAAGGGCCTGCATGCGCGGGCCAGTGCGAAATTTGTCGAAACGGTCGAACGTTTCGACGCGCGCGCGACGGTCGAAAAGGACGGGATCAGCGTCTCTGGCGATTCGATCATGGGGCTTTTGATGCTGACCGCGCCGCGTGGCAGCACCATCGTCGTGACCACACAGGGCGCCCAGGCGGCCCAGCTTGCCGATGCGCTGACCGCGCTTGTCGGGGATTACTTCGGCGAAGGCATGTAGGGCCAGCGCGTGGCCCGGACCTCATACCACCACGGCAATCTCAGACAGGCGCTGGTCGAGGCGACCGTTCAGCTGATCGAGGACAAGGGCCCGCAGGCCTTTACCCTGGCCGAGGCCGCGCGCCTTGCCGGGGTCAGCGCGGCCGCGCCCTATCGCCATTTCGCCGGCCGCGACGAGCTTCTGGAAGAGGTCGCCCGTCAGGGATTCGAGGAATTCGCCGACCTGCTCGAGCGCGCCTTCAACGAGGGCCGGCCCAGCCCGCTGAGCGCGGTCATGCGCATGGGGCAAGCCTATCTGACCTTCGCGGCCCAGCGGCGCGGCTATTATATCGCCATGTTCGAATCGGGCATTTCGATTGCCGGGAATGCCGGGCTGTCGCAGGCCTCGGACCGGGCGCGGGGCGTTCTGGTCCGGGGCGCCGAGGCGCTGTTTCTGAAAATGCCCGCAGACCGGCGCCCGCCGCCCGGCATGGTCGCCGATCATCTCTGGGCGCTGAGCCATGGCGTGGTCGAGCTGTTCAGCCGTGGCAAACCGGGCAGCCGCTCACCGATTTCGCCCGGCGATATGCTGGAAAGCGGGGCGCTGATCTATCTGCGCGGGCTGGGCGTCATCCCCGATTGAAAATTTTCGCCGCGCTCTCTTGACCGCAGCTGCGCAAACTCCATCTATGTAAATGTGATTAACATTCACATCGAAAGGGACCGTCAATGAGTCACACTGAATTAACTGCTCGCCCTTCCGTGCTGGATCGGATCGGCGCGGCACTGTCCGGGATCCGCGACTGGCTTGATGAGCGTGGAAAGGCGGCCTGGATCGCTGTCATGATCCTGGGCTTCATCGCCGTCTGGCCGCTGGGCCTCGCCATTCTTGCCTATATGATCTGGAGCAAACGCATGTTTTCATCCTGCCGTCACCGTCATCATCACCGCGGCAATGGCCGCAGCTTCAGCGCGCCCACGGGCAATATCGCCTTTGACGCCTATCGTGAAGAGACGCTGAAGCGGCTCGAGGACGAGCACAACGAATTCGTCGACTTTCTGCAAAAGTTGCGCGAAGCCAAGGACAAGGCCGAGTTCGACCAGTTCATGCAGGGCCGCAAGGAGCCGCGCGACGTCACGCCGCAGAGCTGATCGCCGCGCCGTATTGAACGTCGCATCAAAAAGGGCCGGGAAAACCCCGGCCCTTTCGACATGGATCGGTTGGATCCTCAATAGGAATATTCGGCATAGATGCGGTCCAGATCGCCCGCCCATTCGCCGTGATATTTCGCCAGCATCTCGTCGGCCGGGACCTTGCCCGTCTCGACGCTTTCCTTGAGCGCGTTCAGGAAATGGGTCTCGTCGGGGACCAGCCCGCCGGCGCCCTGACGCGCGCGAGATTTCAGCCCGGCCTCGGCGATGCTCAGCACCTCGCGCGCCAGATCGCGCATCACCACGCCACCGACACGCGCGTCCAGCGCATGGATCCCGGCCTCGCGGCGCCAGGATTCGCGGGTTTCCGCATCCCAGCCCTTGACCAGATCCCAGGCCGCATCCAGCGCCGAGCCGTCATAAATCAGCCCGACCCAGAACGCCGGCAATGCGCAGAGCCTGCGCCAGGGGCCGCCATCGGCGCCGCGCATCTCGATGAATTTCTTGACGCGGGCCGCGGGGAAAACGGTGGTCAGGTGATCGGCCCAATCCGACAGCGTCGGCACCTCGCCCGGCAGGGCGGGCAGGCGGCCGTTCAGGAAATCGCGGAAGCTTTGCCCCAGCGCGTCGATATACTTGCCATCGCGATAGACAAAATACATCGGTACATCAAGAACATAGTCGACCCAGCGTTCATAGCCCATGCCATCTTCAAAGGCAAAGGGCAGCATGCCGGTCCGGGCATTGTCGAGGTTTTGCCAGATATGCGCGCGCCAGCTTTTCCAGCCATTCGGCTTGCCATCGAGAAAGGGGGAATTGGCGAAAAGCGCATTGGCCACGGGTTGCAGCGCCAAGGCGACGCGCAGTTTCCGCACCATGTCGGCCTCGCTGGAAAAGTCCAGGTTCACCTGCACCGTGCAGGTGCGGTACATCATCTGCGTGCCCAGCGTGCCGACCCGGCCCATGTAATCGGTCATCAGCCGGTAGCGCCCCTTGGGCATCATCGGCATCTGGTCCTGATGCCAGATTGGCGCCGCGCCCAGCCCGATGAAGCCCGCGCCCATCTTGTCGGCGATGGTCTTCACCTCGGCCAGATGCTGGTTCACCTCATCACAGGTCTGGTGAATGGTTTCCAAGGGCGCGCCCGACAGCTCCAGCTGGCCGCCCGGCTCAAGGCTGACATTGGCGCCGTTGCGCTCCAGCCCGATGATATGGCCGGCCTCAAGCACCGGGGTCCAGCCGAACGCCTCGCGCAGCCCTTCGAGCATCGCCTTGATCGAGGGCTGGCCCGCGGGCGCCTCATAGGGCAGGGGCATGAGGTCGGACTGGCGATAGCCGAATTTCTCGTGCTCGGTGCCGATGCGCCACGCATCGCGCGGCTTTTCGCCCGAGGCGATATATTCGGCAAGCTGTTCGGGACGCTCGATCGGGCCGCCGCCCTGCTGGGGAATGGACATCGGTGGCCTTTCGTTTTCGTGCCTGCCACAGGTGGCAATGCTTTCGGGGCAAGTCAAGCGGCTCCGCGCGGGGCGCGGGACCAGACAGTCTGGATTGTGGGCGCCTCGGGGGCCAGCGCCGCGGCGATGCGGCCCATGTCGGCGCCGGGCAGGGTGGCGAAAGCACCGGCCAGATATTCGGCGCCGGCGGCATCGACGGGGATCAGCAGCGCCTGCCCGTCGGTGCTTTTCAGCCGCCAGTGACGCCGGCCATTCAGGCGCATCAGCCGGATTTCGCCCAGTTCGCGCAGCGCCAGCTCTCCGCCCAGCAGGCGGTTCGGTGACAGATAGCGAATCGCGCCCTCGTCCAGCTCGACCATGCCGGGGCCAAGTGCGTCGTGGCGAAAGCGCATGCGCCGGCGCGCGTCCAGCGCCCAAAGCGCCGCGATGCAGCTAATTGCCGCACCCAGCGGCCACAGGATCCAGCCGCCCAGCGAAAACACCCACAGCCCGAAGGCGGTCGCCGCCAGCGCGGCGCCGGTCTCGGCCCAGGGGCGCAGCCGTGCGGCCAGTTCGGGGCGGATCACCTAAAGATCCCGCGCCATGTCGCGATGCGGAATGCCGCCATCGTCATATTCGGGGCCGTAAGCCACAAAGCCGAAGCGTTCGTAAAAGGGGATCACATAGGTCTGGGCGCTCAGCTTCAGCCGGGTGATGCCGGGCATCTTACCCAGCTCGGCGATCGAGGTCTCGATCAGCCGCGCGCCAAGGCCGGTGCCGCGCGCGCCCTTGCGCACCGCGACGCGGCCGATCTTGCCGGTGGCGCCCTGGATCAGCAGCCGCGCCGTGCCCCAAGCCTCGCCCTCGGCGTCGCGGGCAAGGATATGGATGGCGCCCGCGTCCAGATCGTCAAGCTCCTCGGCCTCGGGGACGTTCTGTTCGTCGATGAACACCTCGCGCCGGATGGCGATGCAGGCGGCGATATCGTCGGTTCTTGCGATCATCATGCGAAGTAACGCTCCAGGATGCGGCGATAGATGCGGGCAAGCTGGCGGACCTGATCGGCCGGCACGCGCTCATCCACCTGATGCATGAAATGGCCGACAAGGCCGAATTCAAGAACCGGACAGTGATCCTTGACGAAACGCGCATCCGACGTCCCGCCCGAGGTGGACAGCACCGTGTCCAGGCCGGTTTCCTCGCGCACCACACCGGCCACCAGATCGACGAAGGGTCCGGGTTCGGTCAGGAAGCTTTCGCCCGAGATATCGCTGGTCATGGTGAAATCCACGCCGGTCTCGGCCGAGATGGTGTCCGCGCGGGCGCGGATCATCGCCGCAAGGCTGTCGCCGCTATGCAGGTCGTTGAAGCGGATGTTCAGCGTGGCGCGGGCCTTTTCCGGCACCACGTTCGAGGCGGGGTTGCCGCAATCGATGGTGGTGACCTGCAAGCCGGATGGGTCGAAATGCTCGGTGCCCTGATCCAGCGGCTCGGTCACCAGCCCGTTCAGCAGCCGCACCAGCGCATGCAGCGGATTGCGCACCCGATGCGGATAGGCGGCGTGCCCTTGCAGCCCCTTGGCATCGATCTGGAAGGTGACCGATCCGCGCCGGCCGATCTTGATCATCTCGCCCATGCGGTCGGGGTTCGAGGGCTCGCCCACCAGACAGACGCTCATCTGTTCGCCCTGATCGCGCATCCAGTCCAGCAGCGCCAGCGTGCCGTCGCGGCCCGCGCCCTCTTCGTCGCCGGTGATGGTCAGGATCAGCGCGCCATCCTTGGGCGGCGCCTCGCGCACCAGCGCGACGGCGGCGGCGACAAAGGCCGCGACGCCGGATTTCATGTCGGTGGCGCCGCGCCCCCAGATCCAGCCCTCGGCCTCGTGCCCGGAAAAGGGCGGATGCGTCCAGCTGGCAGGATCGCCGGGCGGCACCACATCGGTATGGCCGTTAAAGCCGAAGGTCCGCGCCGCGCCCCGCGCCCCCCAGCGCGCGAACAGGTTCGGAATGCCGTTGCGGTCGACGCGCTGGCAGATGAAGCCCGCCGCCGTCAGCTCGTCCGCAAGCAGCGTCAGCGCGCCGCCCTCCTCGGGGGTGACCGAGGGGCAGCGGATCAGGCGGGCCGTCAAATCGGCTGCATCGGGGGTCTGGGACATGGCGGGCCTTTCGGATTCGGTCGGCAGGGAACAGTTCGATAGTGTCAGCCGGGATGTTACAGCCCCGATCCGGCGATCTCCAGCGCGCGGCGGATCAGGTTGGCGCCGGTCAGCACCAGCAGCACCAGCGTCCAGCGCCGGAACTGCGCCACGTCCAGCCGGTCATGGGCCAGAAAGCCCAGCCACAGCCCGATCAGCGCCGGGATGACGACGATGGCCGACAGCGGCAGGGTCTGGGCGTTCAGCACCCCGGAATTCAGGTGTGCCAATGTCAGCGCCACCGCGCCCAGCAGAAAGACCACGCCCTGAACGCGGACCTGTTCGGTCTTGGGCGTCCCGATGGAGAGCAGATAGACGATCAGCGGCGGCCCCCAGATTCCAGAAATGCCGCCATAAAGCCCGCCGATGATGCCCGAGACGATCTCGCCCCGGCGGCGGGGATGAATCGGGATGACCAGACTGCGCCCGGCCAGCTGCCACAGTGCAAAACCGGTGATCGGCACGCCCAGCAGCGCATACATGATCCATTGCGGCACCACCGGCGCCAGCATCGCGGTCAGCGGGATGAACAGCACCACCATGCCGATATGCCACCGATAGGTGACCACCGCCTGCCATGCCGGGCGCCAGCCCTGCCGGAATGCCTGGCCGATATTGGTGACCAGCGTCGGCAGGATCAGCACCGCCAGCGCCTGCTGCGCGCTCAGAAACGAGCCCAATGCCGACATCATGATCATCGGCATGGCAAAGCCGACCGCGCCCTTGACGAAGCCCGAAAACAACGTGACCGCGATCACGATCCAGAATTGAAAGGGGTCCAGTCCGAACATGGCGGGAAATTGCGGTGCCGCGCCGGTGGCCGCAAGACCCATTCGTGCCGCCCGGCCGCTATTGCAAGCGGGTGACGGCACCGTGGTGAAATCTTGCTCGTGCTGGACAGTCGAGGCCGATCAGGCATTATGGCGCGGACAATGAAACCCGGAGCTGCCAATGTCCCGCCTTCCCCTGATTACGGTGGCCATCGCCGCCACGCTCGGCCTTGCCGCCTGCGAGCCGACGACCTCATCGACCCCCGGCGCCAGCATTCCGACCGGATCCTATGTGCTGGTCGGCATCGGTTCCGACACCGTGCCGCAGCGCAATGTGGACATGACCATTGCGGCCGATGGCTCGGTCTCGGGTCGGGCGGCCTGCAATAGCTATAACGCCGCGCAGACGGCCGAGCCTCCGGGCTTTGCCCTTGGGCCGATCGCCTCGACCAAGATGGGCTGCAGCGGGCGTGCCGGTCAGCTTGAGCGGCGCTATCTCGAAGCCCTGCAAGGGGCGACCGGCATCCTTTACGAGGGCGGCGTGCTGACCGTTCAGGGGCCAACCTATCTGACCTATGAGCCGGGCTACCGCAAGGAAAAGTAAGCCCTGCAGATCGGAACGGAAAACGGCGTCGCCCCCGGGGTGGCGCCGTTTTCTGTTCCCGCCGCCTTGTGTCAGGGCAGGTCGGATTCGCGCGCGGCCAGCCTTGTCACCAGCCGGCCCCGCGCGGCGGGCAGGGGCTTTCCGGCATGAATCTCGGCCAGCCGGGATTGCAGGAAATGCCCGGTCAGTGCCAGCGCATCCACCAACCCGCCATTGCCCCGCCCGCCCAGCATCGCGGGCAGCGGCAACAGGCGCGCGGCCCACTCCCCCGCCGCCGCCGCGCTGACCGCACGGCCGGTGCGCGGGCTGACATAGGCCAGCCCCTCGCGCGTGCCGGTCACCGCGCAGCTGGTCAGATCAAGGCCAAAGCCCATGTCGTCCAGCAGGCGCATTTCCCAGCGCAGATAGGCCTCGGCCCAATCTTCGCCCGCGTCCATTGCGTCCAAAAGCGCCTCGGTCGCGTCGACAAGGCGCGGATGCGGGTCACGTTCTGGCAAGGCATAGGTCAGCAGCGCGGTGACGGCATTCACGCCCGCCAGCGCATCGGCGCTGCCCAAAAGGCCGGGGCGCGCGCGCGCGGGTTCGGCGGCGAATGTGCCCAGCTGATCCTCAAGCCGGGCCCGCCAGCGCAAGGACAGGCGATTTCCGGGCTGCAACATGGCGGCGCGGCGGGCGCTGGCGCCGCCCGGCACCAGCCCCGAGACCAGCCCGGCATCGCGCGCCAGCACGGTCAGGATCACGGCGTTTTCGCCATGCCTGCGCCGGGTCATCACCGTGGCCTCGCCACTCCATTCCATCGCCACGCCTTTCCTTTGCCGCCACCCTGCCGCAATCTGGCGCAAATGAACACGGGAGGCAGGCATGTTGAAACCCTGGATCGAGGCGCAGGCCCGGCTGGTCGACATCGCGGCGGGACGCGCGCCGGCGGATCTGGTGATCCGGGGCGGAATCTGGGTCAATGTCCACACGCGCGAGCTGATCGCGAATACCGATATCGCCATCGCCGATGGCCGCGTGGCCTATGTCGGCCCGGATGCAGGGCCTGCGATCGGCCCCGACACGCAGGTGATCGAGGCCGCCGGCCGCTATATGCTGCCCGGCCTGATCGACGCGCATATGCATGTCGAATCGGGGATGCTGACGCCCGCGGGCTTTGCCGCCGCGGTGATCCCGCATGGCACCACGACGATGTTTCACGACCCCCATGAGATCGCCAATGTGATGGGCCTGCAGGGCGTGCGGCTGATGCGGGACGAATCGCTGATCCAGCCGGTCAGCATGTTCACGCAGATGCCCAGCTGCGCGCCCTCGGCCCCCGGGCTGGAAACCACCGGCAGCCCGATCAGCGAGGGCGAGGTGGCGCAGGCCATGGGCTGGGAGGGCATCATCGGTCTGGGCGAGATGATGAACTTTCCCGGCGTTATCGCAGGCGACCGACAGATGCTGGCTGAAATCGCCGCGACCCGCGCCGTCGGCAAGACCGTGGGCGGCCATTACGCCAGTCCCGATCTGGGCCGGCCCTTTCACGCCTATGTCGCGGGCGGCGCCAATGACGATCACGAAACCACCAGCGAGGAGCAGGGCATCGCCCGCGTCCGTCAGGGCATGGGCTGCATGATGCGGCTGGGGTCCGCATGGTATGACGTCGAAAGCCAGATCACCGCGATCACCGAAAAGGGGCTGGATCCGCGCTTTTTCATCCTGTGCACCGATGACAGCCATTCCGGCACGCTGGTCCATGACGGCCATATGAACCGGGTGGTGCGCCACGCCGTGGATTGCGGCTGCGACCCGCTGATCGCGATCCAGATGGCGACGATCAACCCCGCCAGCCATTTCGGGCTGGAGCGCGAACTGGGCTCGGTCACGCCGGGGCGGCGGGCGGATGTGATCCTCAGTTCGGACCTGCGGACCCTGCCCATCGAGACGGTGATCGCCCAAGGGCGGCTGGTCGCGGAAGACGGCCGGCTGCTGGTTGACTGCCCGCGCATCGACTGGCCCGATTCCGTGCGCAACTCGGTGCATCTGGGCAAGGAACTGACCGGCGGCGATTTCGCCGTGACCGCCCAAGGCGATTCGGCCAGTGTCCGCGTCATCGGCGTCGTCGAAAATCAGGCGCCGACCCGCGCGCTGGAGGCCGATCTGCCGATCCGTGACGGCGTGATCGAGGGGCGGGACGATATCTGCCATATCGCGCTGGTCGAGCGGCACCGGGCCACGGGCGGCGTGGTCAACGGCTTTGTGTCGGGCTTTGGCTATCGCGGACGGGTGGCGGTGGCCTCGACCGTGGCACATGACAGCCATCACATGATCGTCGTCGGCACCGACCGCGAGACCATGGCGGCGGCGGCCAATCATCTGGGCCGGATCGGCGGCGGCGTCACCGTTTTCCGTGACGGGCTGGAACTGGCGACCGTGCCGCTGCTCATCGCCGGGCTGATGTCGGACCGCCCCGCCACAGAGGTGGCCGAGGCCGCGCAGGGCATCGTCCGCGCCATGCAGGATTGCGGCTGCCAGCTCAACAACGCCTATATGCAGCATTCGCTGCTGGCGTTGGTGGTGATTCCGGAATTGCGCATCTCGGATCTGGGGATCGTCGATGTGACGCGGTTCGAACTGGTCGATCTGCTGGTCTAGGCCAGATGCGAGGTCGCGCCCTCGCGCAGGACCGACAGGAATTGCGCGCGGCCTTGCAAGGTCTCGAAAAGCTCGGGGCCGGTGCCGGTCAGGAAGGTCTGCGCCTTGAGCGCGGTGATCTCGTCGTAAAGTGCGGCGCGGCGGTCGGCATCCAGATGTGCCGCCACTTCGTCCAGGAGCAGGACCGGGCTTTCGCCGCTGAGCGCCCGGGCGTTGGCAAGGATCAGCGACAGCAGCAGGGCTTTTTGCTCGCCGGTCGAGGACAGCGCGGCGGGCATGTCCTGCGGTCCCCAATGCGCGCCCAGATCGGCGCGATGCGGCCCGGTCAGGGTCCGGCCTGCCGCCATGTCGCGGGCGCGAGTGTCCGAGAACCGGGCCGCGATGCTTTCGGAATCGGGGTCGTCGGCGAAGCCCTCGCCGGGCAAAAGCGTCAGCCGGGCGGCGGGAAATGAGTCGCCCGCGCCATCCTGCGCCACACCGTCCTGCGCCGCCATGATCCGGACAATGGCATCCTGACGATTGCGGGTGATCGCGGCGCCGGCCTCGGCCATCTGCAATTCCAGCGCCCGATACCAGCCGCCATCGCGCACCTCGTCCTTCAGCAGGCGGTTGCGTTCGCGCATGGCCTTTTCATAGGCCAGCGACTCCTCGGCATGGGCGGGGCTGAAACTCAGCGTCACCCGGTCCAGAAAGCGGCGGCGCTGTTCGGGGGCGTCGGTCCAAAGCCGGTCCATGGCCGGGGTCAGCCAGATCACCCGCATCAGCCGTCCCAGCGCGATCTGGGTCGAGGGCTTGTCATCGACCAGCACCTCGCGCGGCTGGCCGGGCAGGGCGCGGGTCAGCACCCGGTATTCGTCGATCCCGGCCCGGATCTGCCAGCCCACATCCGGCCCCTTGCGGGCCTGATCGCCGGGCTGGGCGCCGCGCATGCCGCGCCCGGGCGCCAGCATCGAGACGGCTTCAAGGATATTGGTCTTGCCCGCGCCATTTGGCCCGTGGATCGCCACGGGCCGG
>RRZT012132966.1_pt1 | contig 16930 bp, 17 predicted proteins | sample 2165551 | NCBI WGS metagenome assembly RRZT01 (sample SAMN10456910, study PRJNA506462) | wastewater metagenome | biome: wastewater; feature: sludge; material: wastewater sludge; isolation source: wastewater sludge with Escherichia coli K12::gfp cells carrying plasmid... | place: USA: Moscow, Idaho...
AGACCAAGGAGGTGCTGGGCACGCCGCCGGTCGCCCGCCTCGTCGCCCGCATCGTCGAGAGCGAGCTGACCGCCTTCCTCACCACGACCCGGGCGGCGCAGCGGCCGCAGGCCCGCGCGGTCCTCGAGAAGGCGGTCGGGGCGTCCAGAACCCGCGTCGCGGCCCGCGCACACAAGGAGAATCAGCGGCGCAAGAACGCGTTGGAGTCGAGTTCGCTGCCGCCGAAGCTAGCCGACTGCCGCAGCTCCGACGGCGACCGAACCGAACTGTTCATCGTCGAGGGTGACTCGGCGATGGGGACCGCAAAACTGGCCCGCAACTCCGAGTTCCAGGCGCTGCTGCCGATTCGCGGCAAGATCCTGAACGTACAGAAGGCGTCAGTGGGCGACATGCTCAAGAACGCCGAGTGCGCCTCGATCATCCAGGTGGTCGGCGCCGGGTCGGGACGCACGTTCGACCTCGAGCAGGCGCGCTACGGCAAGATCATCTTCATGGCCGACGCCGACTCCGACGGCGCCCACATCCGCACCCTGCTGACGACGCTGTTCTTCAAGTACATGCGTCCGATGATCGAGGCGGGTCGCGTGTACACGGCCGTGCCGCCGCTGCACCGCTTCGAAATGAGCAACCCCCGCAAGGGGCAGCAGAAGTACCTCTACACCTACAGCGAGACCGAGTACCAGCGAAAGCTCGCCGAGCTGACCAAGCGCGGCGCCAGCTTCAAGGAGCCGCAGCGCTACAAGGGCCTCGGCGAGATGGACGCCGACCAGCTCCGCGACACCACCATGGACCCACGGCACCGCGCACTACGCCGCATCACCGTTGAAGAAGGTGAGTCGCTCGAGCAGGCGGTCGCGACGTTCGAGAAACTCATGGGCAATGAGGTCGCCCCGCGTAAGGAATTCATCATCAGCGGGGCGTACGCCCTCGATGCCGAAAGGATCGACGCCTGAGCCCCCGCCGGGTGGCTGCGATGGGACTAGAGTTCCCCTGTGACTGAGAACGCTGATTTCGCGGATCTGCTCGCCGCCAACCGCCGATACGCCCGCTCGTTCCCGCACGGTTTCGACGGCATCGCCCACGAGGGCGTCCTGATGCTCACGTGCATGGACAGCCGCATCGAACCGCTCGAGATGGTCGGTCTGCGCGTCGGCGAGGCGAAGATCCTGCGCACCCCGGGAGGTCGTCTGACAGAAGCGGCGCTCGCGGGCATCGTGCTCGGCGTCCTGACGCTGCGGGTCAACCGCGTGCTGATCGTGCCGCACACCAAGTGCGCCGCTGCCACCAGCGACGACGCCGCCCTGCGGGAGCAGATCAAGTTCCGCACGGGGGTCGATGTCGGCGACTTCGCCTTCGGGGCGTCCACCGACCAGCTCGGCAACCTGCGCCGCGACGTCGAAGCCGTGCAGAGCAACGAGCTGATCGCCGACCGGGTCAAGGTCGGCGGCTTCCTCTACAACGTCGAGACCGGGCTGCTGCACCCGATCTGCTGAACTGCGCGCGCCGGCCTCAGAACAGCGCGTCCTCGTCGGCGTCGGCCACGTCCTCACCGGGGTTGGCGTCCACGCCCGCGGTCGCCAGCGACCCCGCAGAGGGTCGGACGCCGTGCGTGCGCGTCCCCACGCCGCCGAGCGGCTGGGTGAGCGGGGTGCCGGAGCCGTCGCGGCGTCCGGCATGGGTGCTGCCGAAATCGATCGGCGCGCCGCTGGGCGCGGCGCCGATCACCGGCGCCGGACCGACGTACGCCGTGAGCAGCACGTTCTCGCCCTTCAGGAACCGGTGGCAGCGCACCCCGCCGGTCGCCCGGCCCTTGGCCGGGTACTCGACGAACGGCGTCACCTTGATCAGCCCCGACTCGGTGCCTGGCAGACCCTCTCCGCTGCCCGAGACCGTGACGACGCTCGCGGCGGCGTCCGGCACGGGCCCGAAGAAGACCACGGACGCCCCGGGCGCCAGCTTGATGCCGGCCACGCCGCCGCCGCTGCGTCCCTGCGGGTTCACCAGCCTGGGGCTGAACCGGAGCAGGCTCGCGTCGGAGGTCACGAAGCACAGGTCGCCGGAGTCGTCGGCCAGCTCGACCGCCCCGACCACCTCGTCGCCGTCGTCGAGCCGGATGATCTCCCACGCGTCCTTGCCCAGCAGCTCGGGCTTGACCCGCTTCACGACCCCGGCGCGCGTCCCGAGCGCCCAGCCCGGCGTCGACGCGTTCAGGGTGGTCAGCGCCAGCGGACGCTCACCCTTCTCGAGGTCGATGAGTTCGGAAGCCAACGACCCGCCCTGCAGGTTGGGGGCGTCGGCGGTCAGGGCGACGCTGGGCAGCTCGATGGCGCGGGCGCGCAGCACCCGCCCGTGCGAGGTCAGGACGCCGTACTCGGCGCGCGACGTGGTGCGGATCGCCGAGGACAGCACGTCATGCTGGGCACGGCGTCCGGCATCGGGCAGGACGCCGTCGGTGTCGGCCCGGGCCAGCAGGCCCGTCGACGACAGCATCACCCAGCACGGCTCGTCGGCGACCTCCAGAGGGGCCGCCTTGGCGGCCGCCACAGCCGCACCGCCGCCGGCCAGCAGGACGGTGCGGCGCGGCGTCCCGTGCTGCTTGGCGACCTCGTCGAGCTCACCGGCCACCAGGGCGCGCAGTTCGTCGTCGCTGTCGATGATCAGGCTCAGGTCGGCCAGCCGCTGCTCAAGCTCGTGGCGTTCCTTCTCCAGATCGATGCGACTGAACTTCGTCAGCCGCCGCAACTGCAGATCGAGGATGTAGTTGGCCTGCACCTCGTCGAGATCGAAGGCGTCCATCAGCTTGGTGCGGGCCTGGGGCACGTCGTCGGAGCCGCGGATGATCGCGATGACGTCGTCGATGTCGACGATCGCCAGCAGCAGACCCCGGACCAGGTGCAGCCGCTCCGACGCCTTGCGGTGCAGGAACCGGGTGCGGCGCAACGTCACGTCGAGGCGGTGGTCGGCATAGACGACGAGTGCGTCGCGAAGGGTGAGAGTCTGGGGTTGGCCCTCGACGAGCGCCACCATGTTGATGCCGAAGCTGTCTTCGAGCTTGGTGAAGCGGAACAGCTGCTCCAGCAGGGCGTCGGGGTTGATGCCGTTCTTGACCTCGATCACCAGACGGGTGCCGTTGGCGAGATCGGTGAGGTCCTTCATGTCGGCGATACCGCTGATCTTCTTCGACTGCACCAGCGTCTTGATCTGCTCCATGACGCGCTCGGGTCCCACCATGTAGGGCAACTCGGTGACGACGATGCCCTTGCGGCGTGGCGACACCTGCTCGACGCGAGTCGTCGCGCGGATGCGGAAAGTGCCGCGTCCGGTCGCGTACGCGTCGGCGATGCCCTCGAGGCCGATGATCTTGCCGCCGGTCGGCAGGTCGGGGCCGGGAATGAACCGCATCAGGTCGGCCACCGTCGCATCGGGATGCTTCAGCAGGTGCTTCAACGCCTGGACGCACTCGACGAGGTTGTGGGGCGGAATGTTGGTGGCCATGCCCACCGCAATGCCGGTCGAACCGTTCACCAGCAGGTTGGGGAAGGCTGCAGGCAGAACGACCGGCTCGGTCTCCTTGCCGTCGTAGTTCGGCTTGAAGTCGACGGTGTCCTGGTCGAGTTCGTCGGTCATCGCGGCCGCCGCACGCGCCATCCGGCACTCGGTGTAGCGCATGGCCGCAGGGCCGGCGTCCAGAGAGCCGAAGTTGCCGTGGCCGTCGACGACCGGCAGGCGCATCGACCAGCTCTGACCCATGCGGACCAGCGCGTCGTAGATGGCTGAGTCGCCGTGCGGATGCCGCTTGCCCATCACTTCGCCGACGACGCGCGCGCACTTCACGTGCGATCGGTCGGGACGGATGCACATGTCGTCCATCGAGTACAGGATGCGGCGCTGCACCGGCTTCAGCCCGTCGCGCGCGTCGGGCAGAGCGCGCGAATAGATCACCGAGTAGGCGTACTCGAGGAAGCTCGTCTCCATCTCGTCGGAGACGTCGATGTCGACGATCCTCTCGGTGACATCCTCGTCGGTCGGCGGCTTGGCAACCATTGCGGCTGGTGACTCCCTTCAGTGCCCGGGCACTGCTGCATTCTGCCGCGCAGAGTACCTCGGGCGCGGGAGGCGGGCCGGGCGTCAGCCGGGCAGCACGGCGCCGATGGACGCCAGGAGGCCGCGTCCATCGGGTGCGCGCAGCACGGAGACGCCGCCGGAGTCGACGTTGACCTGCTGGATGGGCTCGGTCGTGCCGTGCGCCAGAACCTGCTCGGCAGGCGTGAGCTGCCTGATCAGGATCGCCTTCACCCGCGACGAGTTGTTGCGGGCGAACTCGGCGTACACCTCGGGGTCGTGCTGGCCGTCGTCGCCGACCAGGATCCAGATGATGTGGGGGAAGTCGACCGACAACTGCAGCAGCGCCTGACGCTTGTGCATCTGGCCCGAGCGGAACCAGCCGGTGTTCGTCGGCCCCCAGTCGGTGAGGAGCATGGGGCCGTGCGGGAACCGGTGCCGGCGCAGAAACCGGCTCAGGAAGCCATGGGTGTTCCAGGCGCCCGTGGACAGGTAGATGACGGGAGCGCCGTCGCACGCAGCCGTGATGCGGTCGTACAGCACGGCCATGCCCGGCACCGCCAGGCGAGCATTCTCGGTGCGGATGAACGAGTTCCAGGCGGCCACCATCGGACGCGGCAGCATCGTCGTGAGCACTGTGTCGTCGATGTCGCTGACCAGCCCGTACTGCGTCGAGTCGGCGACGATCAACACCTGGGCGGCCGCATCGGAGGAGTCGGCGGTGCGGATGGTGACGTCCTGCCAGCCCGGTTCGAGCCCGTGCCCGCGGAGGCGGTGATCGATGTAGCCGCCGCGGTCGGACGTACCGGTGACGACCGCGTCGCCGCAGGTGACCTCATAGCGGGCGTGCACGCACGCGGCCGTGAAGAAGTTGCGCCAGCCCCGACGGGTCAGGAACTCCTCGGCGACCTTGCCGATCTGGGTGGCCCGCCACTGGGGCGACAGCACGACGCGGCCGAGGACGCGGGCGGCGTCCTGCGTGCCGTACCCGGTGTAGGGGATGACGCGTTCGCGCCAACCCAGCCGGCGGAAGAACCGCTCCCACCGGCGGTCGAACCACAGCTCGACGCGCGCCGCGATGAACGGTCTGGTGCTCATGAAGCAAACCTAACGTGTTTTGCGGGCCCGTTTCACAGGTGGGAGGATGGCGCGATGAGGCTGGCAAGGCTGCCCCAGGGGCTGCGCGACGAGATCGAGGCGTCCGGGTACTTCCCCGAGTTCGTCGCCGCCACCATCGCTCAGGCCGTCGGACCCGAAGAGGTGCGCGCCTCACTCGTGCATCACGAGGCCACCTTCAACCGCGACGCAATCCACCGGCACGTGACCGTGCTGGTGCTGACGCCGACCCGTCTCGTGGTCGGGCACACCGACGACGGCGACGCTCCCGCCGCCCATCAGGCGCTGTCCACGGTCGAAACCGTTCCGCTGCGCCAGGTGCGTTCGGTGTCGCTCACCCAGGTCGCCTCCCACGCCGACCGCTACGCCCGTGGCGAGTCGAGCCTTGCCGAGGCGTGGCTGAGCGTCGGCTGGAGCACGGTGCGCCGGGTCGAATTGGAACCTGCGTCCTGCGGCGACCCCACCTGCGACGCCGACCACGGGCTCAGTGGCACGGACATGACCGATGACCTGCTGGTGCGCGTGTCGGCCGCCGCCGACGGCGCCGAAGCGGTCGACGGCCTCGTCGACTTCGGTGTCGCCCTGCAGATTGCCGCTGCCTGACATGGTGGCTCCGGTCATCCCGGCCTACGGCCGCTCGACCATCGCCGACGTGCTGCCGAGCATCGGGGCGCGCTGGGGCGTCCACCCCTCGTGGCACGACGTGATCGGGTTGCCCGACGGCGACCGCTGGGTGGTGGTTCTGGTCGACGGGCTCGGCGACCTGCTTCTCTCGGACGCCGCTGCCTCGGCCCCGTTCCTCACGTCGCTGCGGGGGCGTCCCGGATCAGGGAGCCTCACCAGCGGCGTCCCCAGCACCACCGCCACCAGCCTGACCTCACTGGGCACCGGCCTCACGCCCGGCGAGCACGGCATCGCCGGCTACTCGTTCCGCAATCCGTTCGACGGAACCGTGCTCAACGCTCTCACCTGGCAGGACGGGCTCAGCGGCCTCGACGTGCAACCCCGTCTGACGGCGCTGGAGCGTATGGCCGGTACCCGCATCGCGGTGACCTCGGTGTGCCCGCAGCGGTTCGCAGGCTCGGGCCTCACCGAGGCTGCGCTGCGCGGCCCCCGGTTCGCCGGCGTCCCCGACGAGAACGACCACGCCCGCCGCATCGAGCTTGCCGTGGACGCCGCCACCGCCGGTCACCGCTCGCTGGTCTACTTCTACGAGCGCCACCTCGACCACGCCGGTCACGCCAACGGCTGGCGCAGCCCCGAGTGGCTCACGGCCCTGAGCCGCATCGACCGGATGGTGCGCGACCTGAGGGCGGCGCTACCCGCCGACGTGCGCGTCGTGGTGACGGCCGACCACGGCATGGTCGACGTGCCTGCGTCAGGTCAGATCGTCATCGAGAACGACCTGCAACTCACCCGCGGCGTCGAACTGGTCGCAGGCGAGGGGCGGCTGAGGCAGCTCTACACGCGCCAGCAGGACGCCCGCCACGTGGCGCGCCGGTGGGCGGAGCGGCTCGGTGAGGACGCCTGGGTCCGCACCCGTGACGAGGCGATCGACGAGGGCTGGTTCGGGCCGATCGGGCTCGGACTGGCGTCCAGGTTCGGCGACGTGCTGGCTGCGATGCGCACCGACAGGGCGCTGATGACGCTCACCCAGCCGAAAGAGTTCACGCTGGTCGGCATGCACGGCTCCCTGACCCCGGCTGAGACCGCCATCCCGATCCTGGTGGCCTGATGGCGCAGCTCGTCTATTTCACAGGTCCGATGAACTGCGGCAAGTCGACGCTGGCACTGCAGGTCGAGTGGGCCGAGGTCGATGCCGGACGCACCGTTCACCTGTTCACCCGCCTCGACCGCGCCGGACGTGCGGTGGTGTCGTCGCGCATCGGCCTGTCGCGGCCCGCCGTCGAGGTCGACGACGCGTTCGACTTCATCAGCTACGTCACCGGCGAACTGTCGGCCGGACGCCGCGTCGACCACCTCGTCTGCGACGAGGCGCACTTCTACCGGCCGGCCCAGATCGACCAGCTTGCCTGTCTGGTCGACGACTTCGGCATTGACGTGTCCACGTTCGGCATTCTCACCGACTTCCGGACGTCCATGTTTCCCGGGTCGGCCCGACTCGTCGAGATGTGCGACCGCATCGAGTACCTGCAGGCACGGCCGCGCTGCTGGTGCGGCGACCCCGCGACCCACAACGCCCGGCTGATCGAGGGACAGATGGTGGTCGAGGGCGAGCAGGTCGCCGTCGGGGACACCCGCGGTGCGGCCGAGGTGTCCTACGAGGTGCTGTGCCGCAGGCACCACCAGCACCGCACGACGGCGTCCATCGCCCGGGTCGACCTGTCGCCCGAGCCGCTGCCCCTCACGGAGCAGTAACGCTCAGGCCTCCGGCCGTGGGGCGCCGAACATGATCTCGTCCCAGCTCGGCACGGCCGCCCGCTTCTTCGCCGGACGCTTCGGCTTCGCCGGCGGCTCACCCTCCACAAGCGAGGGTTGCTCCGGTTCGAGCACCGGCGCCTCCTCGGACGCCGCTGCGGCAGACTCCGCGTCGGTCACCGGAGCCTCCGGCTCCACAACGCCGGCCTCCGCCGCGGACTCCGACTGACTGTCGGGCTCGGGCTCGGTGTCGGGCTCCGCCTCGGCCCCGGGCTCGTCGTCGAGAGCGGGCTGCTCGGGCTCGGTCACCTCGTCGGAACGGACCTCGGTGACGACGAGCTCGGTGACGACGACCTCGGTGATCAGCACCTCGTCGGCGACCGACTCGGCCACCTCGACCGGCTCATCCAGGCCGGCCTCATCGAGCGTTGGCTGGTGCGGTTCGTCGGGGGCTGCCGCAAGCACCACATCCTCGGACGCCGGCGCGGCCTCTGCAGGGTGGATCAACCCCGAATAGATCTTGACCGAGTCCTCGTCGAAGCTGGACAGCATGTCGTAGAGCACGTCGAGGTCGGACGTGGCCGCTGGCACCAGCTCGTACACACCGTCGACCTCTGCGAGCTCGGGCTCGGACCAGGCGTCGTCGGCGTCGCTGGTGTCGCCGTCGTCGCGCCGAATCCACTGGGTCGGCTCATCAGGATCCACCTCTGTCGCCGACTGGATGGCTCGCACGATGGCGAGCTCGTCGTCGGTGTGCAGCGGCTCGTCGTCGAGGGCCGACGGACGGGCGACCGGCTGCGCCTTGGGGCCCTCGTCACCGATCAGCCAGCGCGCCTCGTCGTTGACCGCCGTCGTGAAACGACCTGACTGGTCGTAGTGGAAGTCAGCGATGCTCGGGGCCGTCTCGTCGCCGTAAGACGCCCGCACCAGCCAGCGACGATCGGCGACGCGCCACGAATCCCACGTCACCGACGCCGGATCGATGGAGCGCTGCGCCAACTGGGCGCCGACCGCTGCGCGCAGGGCCCGGTTCGAACTCGTCTCACCACGGCGACGAACCGGGTGTGTCTGGGCCAGCCCGGCCACGTGGTCGCGCTCCGCGATCACCGGGGCCGCGAACGCCTCGATGCGCTCCGGTGGCACACCGGCGACCCGGGCCACGTCGTCGAGCGACTCGCCGGCCCGGATGCGGGCCTGGATGTCCCGAGGCCGCAGTGAACTTTCCATCTCGATCTCCAGTTGTCCGAGTCGTCAGCGGTCGGGGCGCAGTGGTGCGGCCCCGACACCGGACGCGTACCCGGTCGTGGTCCGCACCCTTGTGTGTAGGGAGTAACCTACCGCTTCGCACATCGTGCCCCTGCCGCGCCACAGCGTCCAGCGCCCACGTTTCGGTTCTGGCTGCGGGGTTTGGGCGGATGTGATAGGGATAGCGCGGCTACCCACCGCGCTCGGAAGGAACCCATGGCCACCGACTACGACGCTCCTCGCAAGACTGACGAGGAGAACGAAGACAGTATTGAAGAACTGAAGACCCGGCGGAACGACAAGAACTCCGGCAAGGTCGATGAGGACGAGGTGGAGGCGGCCGAGTCGTTCGAACTCCCCGGCGCCGACCTGTCGCACGAGGAGCTGACGGTTCGCGTTCTGCCCCGCCAGGCCGACGAGTTCACCTGCGCCAGCTGCTTCCTGGTAAAGCACCGCAGCCAGATCGCCAGCCAGAAGAACGGCCTGAACTATTGCGTCGACTGCGTCTGACGCACTGGCTCAGTGGGCGGGCACGTCCTCAGAGCTTCATATTGACGTGCTTGATGCTGGGCGGCGGCGAACCGGTGAACGCCTCCCAGCGCTGAGCCGCGAACCTGTTCGCGAAGACCTGGCCGAGCCCGATGCCGATCGCGCTGGCCAGCACCCACAGCAGCGCCTCGCGGGCCGGGACCGTGGGGTCGTTGGGCTCGGGCGGCTCCTCGCCGGTCACGAGCTCCCACCCCTTGTTGACTGCCTTGTGGGTGATCACCGCTGCGAGCGCCGCCACCCCCGCCGAGTAGAGCCCCCACAGGATTCCGCGTTCGGGTTTCATCGAGTTGCCTCCCTGATTGGTCGTCTGGCAAGCCATCCTAGGTGCAGCCCGAGGGGGCCGCGCTAGGTTGAGTGCCGTGACATATCGGGAGCGCCTCACCACACCGGTGTCGTGGTGGATCATTGCCCTCGTCGTGGGCCTCACCTTCGTGACAGCGGTCGGCTTCTACCTCGGGCCCTGGGTGTCGGTCGCCGCCGGCGTCGCCACGGCTGGCGTCATCGCAGGCCAGCTCGGCTGGCTCGGGCGCCGCACCGTGCAGGTGGAGGAGGGCGGCGTCCGGGTTGATCGTTCGCTGCTCGACTGGCACCACGTGGGCCGTGTCCAGCCTCTGGACGCCGCGCAGACCCGTGCCCGCATGGGCACGGACGCCGACGCCCGGGCGTGGGTGGTGCAGCGCCCATGGCTGACTGAGGCGGTCGAGATCGAGGTGTCGGACGCCGCCGACCCGCACCCGTACTGGCTGATCTCCAGCCGCGAACCGGTGCTGCTCGCAGCCGCGATCGAACAGGCGCGTCCGGCGGAGACTCCGCGATGAGCGGCGTCGACGAGGTCGAGGTGCTGCTTCAGGTGCTCGACGACGGCGCCCCGCTGCCCGCCTACGCGCGGCCCGGCGACGCCGGCGCCGACCTGGCCACCCGGGTCGATGTCACACTGCAGCCGGGGGAGCGCGCGTTGGTTCCCACCGGTGTCGCCATCGCGATCCCCGAGGGGTGGGCAGGATTCATCCACCCCCGGTCCGGGCTGGCCATCCGCGAAGGACTCAGCATGGTGAACGCGCCCGGCACCATCGACTCCGGCTACACCGGCGAGATCCAGGTGCTGCTGCTGAACACCGACACGGAACGGCCCATCATCCTGCGGCGCGGCGATCTGATTGCCCAACTGGTGATCCAACGCATAGGACGAGCGCGCTTCGTGGGTGTGGAGCGACTACCCTCAACTGCGCGAGGGGCCGGGGGTTTCGGCTCCACCGGTGGTGTCAGCACATGGCGTGAGGGTGAGGTGCCTTCACCGATCGAGGAGATGGACACGTGATCTTTGGCCGCAAGAAGCAGGCCGACGCCGTCGAGGAGACCCCCGACGAGGCGGTCCTTGACGAGACGACCGACGAGCCCGGTGAGATCGTCGACGACGTCGCCGAACTTGACGAGGACGGTGGCGATCTCGAGCCCGTCGATCCCCGCTGGGACGGCCCGTTCGACTACGAAGAGGTCGACCTCGACGACGACGAGGCGCTGCGCATCTCGTTCGGACCCCTGATCGTCACGCCCTTCGAGGGCGTCGGTCTGCAACTGCACGGCGATGAAACCTCCGGCGAGGTGTTGGCTCTGCTGGCTGTCCACGAGGGTTCCGGGCTCGAGGTCGCGCTGTTCGCGGCACCGACGAGCGGGGGACTGGCGTCCGAGCTGCAGGAGGACACCATCGACGAGGCCGAGCATGCCGGCGGAAGCGCCGGATTCGCCGAGGGCCCGTTCGGGCCCGAGGTGCAGCGCGTGATGCCGATGGAAGGCCCCGAGGGCGAGCAACTGTTCCATGTCTCGCGCATCTGGATGGCCGAAGGACCGGGGTGGCTGCTGCGCGGCACCCTGATGGGCCAGGCAGCGACCGTCGAGGGTGAGGAGCCGCCCGCGTACGACTTCGTGGAGTTCTTCCGCAACATCGTCGTGCGGCGCGACAACTCACCGCGGGTGCCCGGTGAGCTGATCACCCTGGCGATCCCGGACGGTATCGCAGCCGAGGGCTGAGGCGTGTCCGTCCGTGAGTGGTTGTCCCGGCTCGGCAGGTCGACCGAGGAGTTGGCGTCCGAGGAGCGGCAGCGACGGTCGGAATCGGTCGGGGCCGATCGGCTCGGCACTTGTCGGGATCGTCAGAACGTGCGGTTGCGGGGCACGATCGAGGTGCTGACGGTTCGGCCCCGGCGCTCGAGCCCATGGCTCGAGGCAGAGTTCACTGACGGCACCGGCTCGCTGCGGCTCATCTGGATGGGTCGTCGCGAGATTCCTGGCATCGAGGCGGGTCGCGAACTGATCGTCGAGGGTCGCGTGTCGGACGCCGACGGTGAGCGCACCATCTACAACCCGCGCTACCAGCTGATCTGACGGCGGTCCAGCCGCGCCCCGTCAGTCGAGGTCGGTGGCGTCCTCCTCGTCGGTGAGCTCATCGCGGCGTCCCGTCGGATGCAGGTACTGCGCCAACGCACGCTCGTTGCGAGGGGACGCCACGAAGAGCAGTTCGTCGCCGCCCTCAAGGCCGGAGTCAGCTTCCGGCGGGCGCGCCTCGCCGTCGCGGATGATGGCGACGAGAATGCAGTCGCCGGGGAAGTTCAGCGCGGCGAGGCGGTGTCCGATCACCGGGCTCTCGTACGGCAGGGTCATCTCGACGAGGTTCGACCGGCTACCGCGGAAGCTGAAGAGGCGTACCAGGTCGCCGACGGTCACCGCCTCTTCGACCAGGGCGCACATCAGACGCGGTGTCGACACGGCCACGTCGACGCCCCACACCTCGTCGAACATCCACTCGTTGCTCGGATGGTTGACCCGGGCCACGGTGCGCGGCACGGCGAACTCGGTCTTGGCGAGCAGGCTGTGCACCAGGTTGGCCTTGTCGTCGCCGGTGGCGGCGATGGCGACGTCGCAGATCTCGAGGTGCGCCTCCTCCAGGGAGTCGACCTCACAGGCGTCGGCCAGAAGCCAGTCGGCCCCGGGCACAGAGTCGGCCTTGATCGCACGGGGCTCCCTGTCGATCAGCAGCACCTGGTGGCCGTTGGCCAGCAACTCGCGGGCGATGGAGCGACCGACGTTTCCCGCTCCGGCGATGGCGACGCGCATGGGTCAGTGCCTCTCAGTGCTTGGCGGGTGGGTTGGCGAACAGGGCCTCGACGGCGTCCTCGTCGTCGTTGGCAACGGCGACATAGATCAGGTCGCCGTCCTGCAGCAGGGTGGTGTCGTCGGGCACGAGCCCCGCGCCGAACCGGAACAGGAACGGGATCGGGGCGTGGGCCGCGGCCGACATGGCCGCGATGGAATGCCCGACCCAGCCGCCGTGGACCATCACCTGGAGCAGGCGCACCTGTCCTGACGGGTCGCGCCAGGCAGGTCCCGCCCCGGCTGGCAGGAGCCTGCGCATGATCTGATCGGTCGCCCAACGGGCCGTGGCCACCGACGGGATGCCGAGCCGCTCGTAGACCTCTGCGCGGCCCTGGTCGTAGATGCGGGCCACCACGTTGTGGACGCCGAACGTTTCGCGCACGACCCGGGCGGCGAGGATGTTGGAGTTGTCGCCGTTGGAGACTGCGGCGAACCCCTGCGCCTCGCGGATTCCGCTCTGTTCGAGGACCCTGCGGTCAAAGCCCACCCCGTGCACGGTCCGTCCGTGAAAGCTCGGCCCCAGCCTGCGGAAGGATTCGGCGTTCTGGTCGATGACGACGACCGAGTGGCTGCGTCGCTCCAAGCCGCGAGCAAGGGCGGATCCGACGCGCCCGCACCCCATGATCACGATGTGCACAGCCGACACACTACCCCCGGAGTCGGGGCGTCCAGCCCCAGGTGACGGGACCCGCCGAAAGGGGGCTGCTGGCGCACCGGGTCGCCGGGGTAGAGTGACGCCCCGTGAACACCGGCGACGCGCTGAAGAGGCTGCTTGTGGGACGCAAGCTCGCGAGCACTCAGCTCGGCGAGACGCTGCTCCGCAAGCGCATCGCGCTGCCGGTCTTCGCCTCGGACGCCCTCAGCTCGGTCGCTTACGCTCCCGACGAGATTCTGCTCACCCTCAGCCTCGCCGGCCTGGCAGGGTTCGCGTTCTCCTGGCCGGTCGCCCTCGCCGTCGCATTCGTGATGACGGTCGTGATCCTGTCCTACCGGCAGAACGTGCACGCGTATCCGTCCGGCGGCGGTGACTATGAGGTCGCCACCGTCAACCTCGGACCCCGCTACGGGCTCGTGGTGGCGAGTGCCCTGCTGGTCGACTACGTCCTGACCGTCGCCGTGTCGGTGAGTTCCGGCGTCCAGAACGCCGAGGCGATGCTGCCGTTCCTGCGTGGAAACGAAGGCTGGGTGGCGGCCGTCATCATCGTGCTGCTGATGGCGGTCAACCTGCGCGGGGTCAAGGAGTCGGGCACCGCGTTCGCGCTGCCCACCTACGGCTTCATGATCGGCGTCATCGGCATGATCGTCGTCGGGCTCACCCGCATCGTCGTGATGGGCCAGGACCTGAAGGCGCCCACGGCCGACTACGACGTCGTCGGTGACCCCTTCTACACGTCGATGTCCGGCTTCGCGATGGTCGCACTGCTGGGACGCGCGTTCTCGTCCGGTTGCGCCGCACTTACCGGTGTGGAGGCGATCAGCAACGGCGTCCCGGCCTTTCGCGAGCCGAAGAGCCGCAACGCGGCCACCACCCTGGCCCTCCTCGGCACGATCGCGATCGGCATGCTGGGCGGCATCATCTGGCTGGCGAACCTGACCGGGCTCAAGTTGACCGATCCGGCCGGGCATTCGCACTTCACGCTGAACGGCGAGCCGGTGCACGGTGAGGCGACGACCACCATGGGGCAGTTGGCCGCAACCGTCTTCGACATCTTCCCCGCCGGCTTCGTGTTCGTGATCACCATGACGATGGTCATCCTGTTTCTGGCTGCCAACACGGCGTTCAACGGCTTCCCGGTGCTGGGTTCGATCCTGGCCCGCGACGGATACCTGCCGCGCGCCCTCTACACGCGTGGTGACCGGCTCGCCTACAGCAACGGAATCATTCTGCTGGCGGCAGCCGCTGCCGGCCTCGTGGTCGCGTTCAACGCCAACGTGTCGGCGCTCATCCAGCTCTACGTGGTGGGCGTGTTCGTGTCGTTCACCGTCAGCCAGTGGGGAATGCTGCGGCACTGGACGCGCCACCTGACGACCGAACGCGTCCCCCGGACCCGCGCCCACATGCAACGCTCGCGCGCCATCAACGCCGTCGGGCTCACCTGCACCGGCACCGTGCTGGTCATCGTGCTGGCCAGCAAGCTGCTGTACGGCGCCTACCTGGCCATTATCGCCATGGCGTTGCTGTTCGCGATGATGGTGGCCATACGCCGCCACTACGACCGGGTCGAGCGCGAGACGGCCCTCGATCCCGGTGAGGTGCGGATGCTCCCCAGCCGGGTGCGGGCCGTGATTCTGATCAGCGAGGTGAACAAGCCCGCGATGCGGGCGGTGAACTTCGCACGGGCCTCGCGACCCAACGCGATCGAGGCAGTGACGGTGGCGGCCGACGAAGAGGCAGTCGCGCGAATCCGGGACGCCTGGGCGCAGCAGGACGTGGACATCCCCCTCAAGGTGATCTCGTCGCCCTACCGAGAGGTGGTGGGGCCGTTCGTGAACTACGTGAAGGGCATCCGCTCGGGCAATCCGCGCGACGTGCTGTGCGTGTACCTGCCTGAATTCGTGGTCGGTCACTGGTGGGAGCAGGCACTGCACAACCAGACGGGTCTGCTGGTGCGGGCCCGACTCAGCTTCATGCCGGGCGTGATGGTGACGTCCGTGCCGTACCAGTTGGCGTCCAGCCGGTATGCGATCGCCAGGGCCGAGCGCAGTGCGCCGGCCGCCTGGCGGCGCCCGGGTTCGGGTCGAGTGATGTCGGGGTCCCACATTGACGATTGACATGATCGCAACCGGCACCCTGCTGGCGCCGCTCGATGTCGGGCCGATCGCGCACGGCGGCCACTGTGTGGCGCGCCTCGATGGCCTCGTGGTGTTCGTGCGCCACACCGCGCCCGGCGAGCGCGTCGTCGCGCGGGTCACCGAGGTGTCCCGCACGTTCATCCGGGCGGACGCCGTGGAGATTCTGGACGCCCATCCCGGTCGGGTGCGACCACCGTGCCCCGTGGCTGGCATCTGTGGGGGATGCGACTTCCAGCACATCAGCCCCGTCACCCAGCGCCAGCTCAAGGCCGACGTCGTGGCCGACCAGTTCCGCCGACTCGCCGGCATCGAGGTGGAGGTGACCGTCGAGGCCGTCCGTCCCCTGGTGGGCTGGCGGACGCGGATGCGCTACCGCGTCGAGGACGGGGTCGCGGGGCTCCGAGGGTATCGCTCCGACGATCTGGTCGCCCTGCCCGAGGGCGGTTGCCGCATCGCGGCGCCCGGACTGGAGGTGCCACCGACGGCGTCCGACGGCGATGTCATCGGTGTCGCGGCGGGGTCCGGCGTGGTGTGGCAGGGACCGGACGAGGCGTCCGAGCTGGTCTCGGAACGCGCAGGACGCCGGTCCTACGACGTGTGGTCGGACGGCTTCTGGCAGGTGCACCCGCGCGCCGCCGCGGTGCTGACCGAGGCTGTCATCAGTGGGCTGCGGGTGCGCCCGGGCGAGCTCGCTCTCGACCTCTACTGCGGCGTGGGCCTGTTCGCGGGGGCTCTGGTCGACGCGCGGTGCGACGTCATCGCGGTCGAGGGCAACCGGCACGCGGTGGAGCTCGCCCGGCGCAACGTTCCGGACGCCGCCTTCGTGGCGTCCGATGTGCAGGCGGCCCTGACGGGAGCGCGTCGCGGGCGCGGTAGGCTGCCCGGGCTGGCCGATGTCGTCGTGCTCGATCCGCCCCGCTCCGGCGCCGGAGCCGTCGTCGTGGAGCAGGTGATGACACGTCGGCCGCGCGCCGTCGCGTACGTCGCGTGCGATCCGGCGGCGTTGGCCCGCGACGTGGGCACCTTCCTGGCGGCCGGGTGGACGCTGGAGTCGATTCGCGCCTTCGACCTCTTTCCGATGACCCATCATGTGGAGTGTGTCGCCATCCTGCGCCCGGCGCGGCAGGATGGGTGAGGACACGGGTGGTCAAGGGTTTCTGCACCCGCTAGTATGAAAGTATCTCGATGTCGAGATATATCCATGAGGGGCAAGGAGTGGGCGCACATGAGTGAGAACAGCTTCGGGGCACGCGACACGTTGGACGTCGGCGGCACCACCTACGAGATCTTCCGGGTCGACGCCGTCGCGGGCGCCGCCACCTTGCCGTTCAGCCTGAAGGTGCTGCTCGAGAACCTGTTGCGCACCGAGGACGGCGCGAACATCACCGCCGACCACATCCGCGCGCTCGGGGCGTGGGATGCCGACGCCGAACCCTCCCAGGAGATCCAGTTCACGCCGGCGCGCGTGGTGATGCAGGACTTCACCGGCGTCCCCTGCATCGTCGACCTCGCCACCATGCGCGAGGCCGTGACGGCGCTCCGGGGAGACCCGAACAAGATCCACCCGCTCTCGCCCGCCGAGCTGGTCATCGACCACTCCGTCATCGCCGACCTGTTCGGCACCGAGAACGCGCTC
>RRZT011177889.1_pt1 | contig 16922 bp, 15 predicted proteins | sample 2165551 | NCBI WGS metagenome assembly RRZT01 (sample SAMN10456910, study PRJNA506462) | wastewater metagenome | biome: wastewater; feature: sludge; material: wastewater sludge; isolation source: wastewater sludge with Escherichia coli K12::gfp cells carrying plasmid... | place: USA: Moscow, Idaho...
CCGCGGCTTCAGCCATTCGCTGCTGGTGCTCGGCGTGCTCAGCCTGGCGCTGACCTGGCTGATCCGCCGCTGGCGCCCGCACCCCGGCTACTCGGCGGGCCGCCTGCTGGCGACCCTCGCCCTGGTGCTCGGCACCCACGTGCTGGTGGACGCCTTCACCAGCTACGGCACCCAGCCGCTCTGGCCACTGACCACGCCGCCGGTGGCCTGGTCGAGCCTGTTCATCATCGATCCGCTGTATAGCGTGCCCCTGCTGCTGGCGGTGCTCGTCGGGCTGTTCGCAGGACGCCGCCTGGTGCGCGCCAGCGCCCTGGCCCTCGGCGTCTCGACCCTGTACATCGGCTTCAGCCTCGCCGCCCAGCAGGTCGCCGAACGCCGCGTGGCGGCCGAGCTGGCACGCCAGGGCATCCGCGCCGAGACGCTGTTCGTGGCGCCGACGCCGTTCAACACGCTGCTCTGGCGGGTGGTGGCGGTGGACGGCGAGCGCTATCACGAGGCGGTGACCGGCCTGTTCGACCGCCGGCCACCGCAACTGCAGGCCCTGCCGCGCGGCAGCACGCTGGCCGAGGCGCTGGCCGATTCGCCGCAGCATGCGCGACTGCACTGGTTCAGCGGCGGGGTTCTGCGCTACGACGCCATCGACGGGCAACTGGTGGTCACCGACCTGCGCCTGGGGATGACCGGCTTCCACCCGTTCCGCTTCGTGCTCGCCGAGCGGCACGACGGACAATGGCGCCTGCTGCCGGACAGCCGACGCTGGCCGGTCGAGCGCGGCGGGCGCGCCGAACTGGCGCAGCTCTGGCAGCGCCTGCGCCAGCCCGACGGCGACCTGCCCCTGGCGCAGTGGGCCGCGCCACTGGGCCAGACCGGACACCCACAGACCGGCGGGACCAACCCATCACCCGGACACGACAACGCCGCGTCGGTCGCGACCCGGCGAGGGTCGGACTGACGCGGCGTCGAGGCCCGGCGCGGTTGTCGCCCGGCGGTCTCAGGCTCGCCGGGCGGCAACGGCTCAGGGCTGGGTCAGGCCCAGCGCGGCGCTGGTGCGCGCCCGCACGCGATGCAGCAGCTCGCCATTCTCGGCCAGCGCCTTCTCGTCGCCTTCGAAGATCTTGCCCAGACGCTCCTGCCACTCGGCGCTCTTGTAGCGCTCGGGGAAGCAGCGCTCGATGACTTCGAGCATCACCGACACGGACACCGAGGCACCCGGCGAGGCGCCCAGCAGCGCGGCGATGGAGCCGTCGCCGGCGGCGACGATCTCGGTGCCGAACTGCAGCACGCCGCCCTTCTTGGCGTCCTTCTTGATGATCTGCACGCGCTGGCCGGCGATCTCCAGGCGCCAGTCTTCCTTCTTGGCCTCCGGGAAGAACTTGCGCAGGGCTTCCAGGCGCTGATCCTCGGACTGCATGACTTCCTTGATCAGGTACTTGGTCAGGTCCATGTTGTCGCGCGCCACCGCCAGCATCGGGCCGATGTTGTTGGGACGGATCGACAGCGGCAGGTCGAGGAAGGAGCCGCGCTTGAGGAACTTGGTGGTGAAGCCGGCGTAGGGTCCGAACAGCAGGGACTTCTTGCCGTCGACCACGCGGGTGTCCAGGTGCGGCACGGACATCGGCGGCGCGCCGATCTCGGCCTGGCTGTAGACCTTGGCCTGGTGCTGCTTGACCAGCTCGGGGTTGTCGCAGCGCAGCCACTGGCCGCTGACCGGGAAGCCGCCGTAGCCCTTGCCTTCCTCGATGCCGGACTTCTGCAGCAGGGTCAGCGCGGCGCCGCCGGCGCCGAGGAACACGAAGCGCGCGGTCAGTTCGCGGCGACCGCCGCCATTCTTGTCCTCGACGCTCAGGCGCCAGCGGCCGTCGGCCTCGCGGTTGACGTCGGTGACCTTCTGGCCGTAACGCACGGTGGCGTTGCCGCTCTCCTCTAGGTGGGCGAGCAGCTTCTGGGTCAGGGCGCCGAAGTTGACGTCGGTGCCGCCCAGGGAGCGGGTCGCGGCCATCGGCTCGTCGCCGGTGCGGCCCTGCATCAGCAGCGGTGCCCAGTCGCCGATCAGGTTGCGATCCTCGGTGTACTCCATGTCGTCGGCGAAGCAGTGATGGGCCTTCATCAGCTCGAAGCGCTTGCGCAGGAAGCTGACGCCCTTCTCGCCGCGCACGAAGCTCATGTGCGGCACCGGGTTGATGAAGTCGCGCGGAGACTGGAAGTAGCCCTGTTCGACCAGGTAGGCCCAGAACTGCCGGGACACCTCGAACATCGCGTTGATCTGCACCGCCTTGGCGATGTTGACCGAGCCGTCGGCGGCCTGCGGCGTGTAGTTCAGCTCGCACCAGGCGGCGTGGCCGGTGCCGGCGTTGTTCCACGGGAAGGAGCTTTCCGCAGCCCCCGAGTCCAGCTGTTCCAGGACTTCGATCTTCAGGCTCGGGTCGAGCTCTTTGAGCAGTACCGCCAGGGTCGCGCTCATGACGCCTGCCCCGACGAATACCAGATCCGGCTGTTCACTACCAGTTTGCATCATTCATGCTCCTGAGACACATGGGTCGCATTCTACCGTGGATCGTCTACACCCGCGCGGTGTAGCCCGTCCGACAAAGGTACTACACGCCCCCCTGAGGCCCCCTCAGGCGGGGGGTTGGCGAAGGCGGCGCCATGCTAACGGCGCGCGCTGCCCAGCGCCAGTGGCGCGCGCACGGCGCCGGCAAAATAGCCCCGGCAAGCGCAGGCGGGGTCTTTGCCGGGCCGCAAGCGCACGGCTGCGCGCCACCGGTAGGGCACGCGCCACGGCACTACAGCAAGACGGCGACGGCGCGGGCGCAGACGGCGATTGTCGACAATCGCCGCCGCGCTCAGTGCTGCAGGTTGCCGTACAGCCGTGCGTACAGGCCGCCCTCGGCGATCAGCTGGCGGTGCTCGCCCTGTTCGGCGATCCGCCCGCCGTCGAACACCAGCACGCGGTCGGCCTGCTTCACCGCGCTCAGGCGGTGGGCGATGATCAGCGTGGTGCGTCCGCGCAGGAAGCCGGCCAGCGCCTGATGCAGGGCGTATTCGGTGGCGGCGTCGAGCGCCGAGGTGGCCTCGTCGAGGATCACCACCTTGGGCTCGGCGAGGATCATCCGGGCGATCGCCAGGCGCTGGCGCTGGCCGCCGGAGAGGCGCACCCCGGCGCGGCCGACCACGCTGTCCAGACCCTGCGGCAGGTCGCGCACGGTGTCCGCCAGCTGCGCCACCTCCAGCGCCTGCCAGCAGGCGGCATCGTCGCGCGCGCGGCCCATGGTCAGGTTGGCGCGCACCGTGTCGTTGAACAGCGCCGGATGCTGCAGCACCACCGCGACGTTGTCGCGCACCCGTGCCAGGCCGATTTCCTCCAGGGTCGCAGCGCCGAAGCGGATGGTGCCGGCCTGCGGGGTGTAGAGACCGAGCAGCAGCTGCACCAGGGTGCTCTTGCCGCCGCCGGAGGCGCCGACGATGGCCACCTTCTCGCCGGGGGCGATGGCCAGGTCGAGGCCGTCGAGCACCGGCTCATCGCGGTAGGCGAAGCGCAGGCCCTGCACCTCGATGCCCACCGTGGCCTGCCCGGCGAAGGGGTCGGCGCCACCGGGCGGCTGCGGCTCGTCGGCGCGGGCGAGCAGCTCGTTGATCCGGCTCAGCGCGCCGCCGGCGGCGTAGTAGGCGTACTGCAGGCCGAGCAGCTGCTCGACCGGGCCGATCATGAACCACAGGTAGCTGAACACCGCGAGCATCTGGCCGATGGACAGGTCGGAGAACAGCACGGTGAGCATCGCCGCGGCGCGGAACACATCGATGCCGAACTGGAACAGCAGGCCGCTGGCGCGGTTGGCCGCATCGCTCTTCCACAGCGAGGCAACCGCATAATCGCGCACCTCGCCGGCCCGCGCGCCGAGGCGGCCGAGGAAGAAGCCCTGGCGGTTGCCGGCGCGGATTTCCTGGATGGCGTCGAGGGTCTCGGCGAGCGCCTGAGTGAAGCGCGCGGTGCTGTCGTTCTCCAGCTTCTTCAGGTGCTTGACGCGCTTGCCCAGCTGCACAGTGGCGTAGATCACCAGCGGATTGAACAGCAGGATCAGCAGCGCCAGCTGCCAGTGCATCCACAGCAGGATCGCCGAGGTGCCGGCCAGGCTCAACACCGCCACCAGCAGGCGACTGAGGGTGTCGCCGACGAACTTGTCGAGGGTGTCCAGGTCGGTGACCAGGTGGGCGGTCACCGTGCCGCTGCCGAGGCTTTCGTATTCGGCCAGGGAAATCCGCTTGAGACGCTCGATCAGGCGCAGGCGCAGGCGGTAGACCACATCCTTGGACAGCCCGGCGAACAGCCGCGCCTGCAGCACGTTGAGCGCCAGCGCGGCGCCGCGCAGCACCAGGGTCAGCAGCAGCATCAGGCCGATGTAGCCGGCCGCCTGCTGCCAGGCAGTCGGCAGGAACCGGTCCATCACCTGCAGCGCCGCCGTGCCGTGGCCGAGCAGCACCTCGTCGACCAAGAGCGGTAGCAGCAGCGGAATCGGCACGCTGCACAGGGTGGCCAGCATCGCCAGGGCATTGGCCAGCAGCAGCTCGCGGCGATGGCCGAGGGCCAGCCGGCGGATCTCCGCCCAGCCCAGGCGGTCGCGCAGCTCAGTCATGGGCGCGCCGCTCCAGCCAGCGGTCGAGCAGCGGTGCCAGACGCTCCAGCGGCTGGTAGCCGTTGGTCAGCAAGGCCAGCTGCACCTTGCGCTCGGCCAGCAGGGTGGGAAATCCGGCGATGCCCAGATCGCCGGCCCAGCGGAAGTCCGCGGCCGTCGCCAGGCGCTGCTCGGCGCTGTCGAAGGCCGCGGCGAAGGCCTGGCGCGGCAGGCCGGCCTGCTCGGCCAGCGCGGCCAGGGTCGCCGCGCGGGTCACGTCGCGCCCCTCGACGTAGAAGGCCTGCTGGATCGCCCGCACCAGCGGCCAGACCCGCTCCGGCGCCAAGCTGCGCGCCGCGACCAGCGCGCGGCTGGCCGGCTCGGTGTCGTAGACGAAGCCCTCCGGCAGCGCCGCCTCGAAGCGGAACGGCTGGCCGGTGCGCGCGGTCACCGCCTGCCAGTGGCGCAGGATATGCTCGCGCGTCGTGCCGTCCAGCGCCTGCACGGTACCGGGGCGCAGGCCGCCGGCGACCAGATGCAGGGCCACGCCCTGCTCCGCCGCGCGCCCGGCCAGGGCATCGAGCACCGGGGCGAAGCCCCAGCACCAGGAACACATCGGGTCCATCACGTAGAGCAGACGGGCGTTCATGCGGACTCCTGTTTGGCCATCCTGCGGCCGTGGCGGCGCCATGCGCCGGAAGCGGAGCGGGCGCGGCGGCCCGCCGGGGTCAGTCGGCCAAACGCGGATCGCGGCCGAGCGGCAAGGGCTGGTTGCGCGCGCGCGCCAGTTCGATCTGCTTCTGCCGCTCGCGGGCGCCGGCGCGGGTCTTCTCCGCCAGCGAATCCCGGCAGTGCGGGCAGCTGATGCCCGGCTCGTACGCCGGCGCGGCGCGCTCGGCGGCCGACAGCGGGCGGCGGCAGGCATGGCACAGCGCATAGTCGCCGCGCGACAGGTCGTGGCGCACGGTCACCCGGTTGTCGAATACGAAGCAGTCGCCGCGCCAGCGGCTCTGCTCCGGCGGCACCTCCTCCAGATACTTGAGGATGCCGCCCTTGAGGTGGTAGACCTCGGCGAAGCCCTCGCCGAGCATGTAGCTGGAGGCCTTCTCGCAGCGGATGCCGCCGGTGCAGAACATCGCCACCTTCTTGTGCCGGGCCGGGTCGAAATGCTCACGGACGTACGCGGGAAACTCGCGGAACGAGCGGGTGCGCGGGTCGATGGCGCCTTGGAAGCTGCCGATGGCCACCTCGTAGTCGTTGCGCGTGTCGATCAGCAGCACCTCGGGATCGTCGATCAGCGCATTCCAGTCCTGCGGCTCGACGTAGGTGCCGACCGCCTGGCTGGGGTCGACGCCGGGCACGCCGAGGGTGACGATTTCCTGCTTGAGCTTGACCTTGCTGCGGTAGAACGGCTGCGCGTCGCAGTACGACTCCTTGTGGTCGAGGTCGGCGAGGCGCGGGTCGCTGCGCAGCCAGGCCAGCAGCGCGTCGATCCCCGCGCGCGAAGCGGACACCGTGCCGTTGATGCCCTCCTCGGCCAACAGCAGGGTGCCCTTGACGCCGTGCGCCAGCATGGTGGCCAGCAGCGGCTCGCGCAGCGCGGCGTAGTCTTGCAGGGTGACGAACTTGTACAGCGCCGCCACCACGATCTTGTCGCTCATCGGTTGCTCCAGCGGTCGCCCGCGCAAGGGGCGGACCGGATGTCGATTGGGCCGGCGATTATCTCAGCCGCGCGCCGCCGCGGCGACGATCAGCTGCTTCATCTCCGCCACCGCGGCCTTGAAGCCGACGAACAGCGCGTGGGCGACGATGGCATGGCCGATGTTCAGCTCGTTGATCCCGGGGATCGCCGCCACCGCCTCGGCGTTGTGGTAGTGCAGGCCGTGGCCGGCGTTGACGATCAGGCCGTGGGCAAGACCGCAGGCCACGCCGTCGCGGATCCGCGCCAGCTCGACGGCCATCTGCGCCGGGGTCTGGGCATCGGCGTAGCGGCCGGTGTGCAGCTCGATGGCCGGCGCGCCGATGCGCGCCGCGGCCTCGATCTGCCGCGGGTCGGCATCGATGAACAGCGACACCTCGCAGCCCTGCGCCGCCAGGCGCCCGACCGCCGCCTGGATCCGCGCTTCCTGGCCGAGCACGTCGAGACCGCCCTCGGTGGTCAGCTCCTGACGGGTCTCGGGGACGAAGCAGGCGTGCGCCGGGCGGATCCGCTCGGCGAAGGCGAGCATTTCCTCGGTGACGCCCATCTCGAAGTTCATCCGCGTCTGCAGCACCTCGGCGAGCAGGCGCACGTCGCGGTCCTGGATGTGCCGGCGGTCCTCGCGCAGGTGTACGGTGATGCCGTCGGCGCCGGCCTCCTCGGCGTCCAGCGCGGCCTTCACCGGGTCCGGGTAGCGGGTGCCGCGCGCCTGACGCAGGGTGGCGATGTGGTCGATGTTGACACCCAGCAGGATGCGGTTGGCTTCAGTCACGGAAGGACTCCTTGCGGTGGATGAACAGCTCGCGGCTGGCCAGCGGCCGGCCGCCCAGGTGCGGCGCCAGCGCCTGGCGCATCAGCCGCTTGGCGGCGCCCAGGGCGCCGGGACTGGACCAGTCGGCCTCGGCCAGGGCCAGCAGCTCGCGGCCCTGAAACAGCCCCGGCTGCCAGAGTTCGACGCCGTGGAAACCGGCTTCGGGCAGCCATTGATAGAGGGATTCGGGGTGGATCGGCCGGCCGTCGCGGTCGCGGTCGAGGGCGAAACCATAGCCCAGATCGTCCAGCAGCCGCCATTCGAAGGCGCGCAGCAAGGGCTCCAGCGGCCTGCCGGCGGACAGCGCGGCGAGCGTCGCGGCATAGTGCTCGAACAGCGCCGGGTGCGGGTCTTCGGCCGGCAGCAGGCGCACCAGCAGCTCGTTGAGGTACAGCGCGCTGAACAGCGCGGTGCCGCCAAGCAGATGGGGAATGCCCTGGGCCTCCAGATGCGCCACCGTCTTCAGCTCGCCGGCGCCGCGCAGCGCCAGCTCCAGGCTCTGGAACGGCCGCGCCAGGCTGCCGCGCTTGCCGCGCGCGGCGCGCAGCACGGCGCGCAGGCGACCCTCGGGCGTGAGGAAGTCGACCAGCGCGCTGCTTTCCTTGTAGGCGCGGCTGTGCAGGACGTAGGCGGGACGGGGGGCGGCGAGCATGTAGACCGTAGGGTGCGCCATGCGCACCGGCAAGAGCCAGGACCACGGCAGGGCGCGCCTGGCGCACCCTGCCGCAACGTGCGCGGTCGCGCGTCAGAGGTCGCCGTAGCCCAGCGAGCGCAGCGCGCGCTCGTCGTCGGACCAGCCGCTCTTCACCTTGACCCACAGGTTGAGCATGACCTTGCTGCCGAACAGTTCTTCCATGTCGCGGCGGGCGTCCTGGCCGATGCGTTTGATGCGCTCGCCCTTGTCGCCGATGATGATCTTCTTCTGCCCGTCGCGCTCGACCAGGATCAGCGCGTGGATGTGCAGGATGCGTCCCTGCTGCTTGAACTGCTCGATCTCCACGGTGACCTGATAGGGCACCTCGGCGCCGAGCTGGCGCATCACCTTCTCGCGCACCAGTTCGGCGGCGAGGAAGCGCGAGCTGCGGTCGGTGAGCTGGTCTTCCTCGAAGAAGTGCTCGCCCTCGGGCAGGCGCTCGCCGACCAGCTTCTCCAGGGTGTCGAGGTTCTGCCCGTGCTGGGCGGAAACCGGCACGATCTCCGCCTCGGGCAGCTGCGCGGTGAGCCACTGGAAATGCGGCAGCAGCTCGCCCTTGTCGTCGAGGCGGTCGATCTTGTTGACCACCAGCAGCACCGGGCACTTCACGAACTTGACCCGCTCCAGGACCATCTGGTCCTCGTCGGTCCAGCGCGTGCGGTCGACGACGAAGATCACCACGTCGACGTCCTTGAGCGCCGCGCTGGCGCTGCGGTTCATGTAGCGGTTGAGCGCCTTGTCGTTGTCCTTGTGCATGCCGGGAGTGTCGACGTAGATCGCCTGCACCGCCCCTTCGGTCTTGATCCCGAGCAGGGTGTGGCGGGTGGTCTGCGGCTTGCGCGAGGTGATCGCCAGCTTCTGGCCGAGGATGTGATTGAGCAGGGTCGACTTGCCGACGTTCGGCCGGCCGACGATGGCCACGTAGCCGCAGCGGCTGGCCTGGGATTCAGTCATTGCCATTCTCCACGCCCAGGGCCACCAGTGCTGCCGCGGCCGCCACCTGTTCGGCGATACGGCGGCTGGCACCCTGACCACGGGTCTTTTCATTGAGCAGGGCGACTTCGCATTCGACGAAGAAGGTCCGGCAGTGCGGCTCGCCCTGGATATCCACCACATCGTAGCGCGGCAGTTCGCAGCTGCGCGATTGCAGGAACTCCTGCAGGCGGGTCTTGGGGTCCTTGTTGGTATCGACCAGGGTCAGCTCGTCGAAATAGGGTTCGAGCCAGGCCAGGACCCGCTCGCGCGCGGCGTCCATGCCGCGGTCCAGGTAGATGGCGCCGATCAGGCCCTCGGTGGCGTCGGCGAGGATCGATTCGCGGCGGAAGCCGCCGCTCTTCAGCTCGCCGGAGCCCAGGCGCAGGAAGTCGCCCAGCTCGAAGCCGCGCGCCAGGCGCGCCAGGGTCTCGCCCTTGACCAGCCGCGCGCGCAGGCGCGACAGCTGGCCTTCGCGGGCCTGCGGGAAGCGCAGGAACAGCGCCTCGCCGACCACGAAGTTGAGGATGGCGTCACCGAGGAACTCCAGGCGCTCGTTGTTGCGCCCGGCGAAGCTGCGGTGGGTTAGGGCCAGAACCATCAGGTTCCGGTCGTCGAAGGTGTAGCCGAGCTTGCGCTCGAGTCGTTCAAGGGAATTGGTCACGGGGCTCGGACACGGTATTGGCGGTCAAAATGGACGACCACATCGAGGTTGCCGATCAGCGCAGCGCGCCGCTCGTATTTGAGGTGGACGTGGAACTGGTTGTCTTGCCGGCGCACGGCCAGGATGCTGCGGGCATCGAGATCGCGGATGCCGTTGACCTGCATGCCACGCGTCACGTGCGCGTAGAACTCGGCGGGACTTGCCGGCGCGCCCTGCACGGCCTCCGGTGCCCGGGTGATCACCCGCTGCAGGGCGTGAAAGTCCAGGTAGTGCGGCACCAGCCTGAAGGCGGTGCTGGCCGCGAAGCTCAGCACTAACAGCAGGACCAGGGCGCCGAGCATCGAGATTCCCTTCTGCGAAGCTGCGGTCATGTGCGTTCCTCGCCGGAGCGATCTGCGCCGGAGGTCAATGGATCAGGCCGACTCGCGAGAAGGTCGGCAGGTTGGACAGCTTGGGCTCCGGCCAGCTCATCCACACGGCGAAGGCCTTGCCGACGATGTTGCGGTCGGGAACCATGCCCTGCAGCGCCGGGAGGATGTTCGGGTCGTCCCAGTAGCGGCTGTCGTTGGAGTTGTCGCGGTTGTCGCCGACCATGAAGTAGTGGCCGGCCGGTACCGTCCATTCGCGATCCGGCTCGATGCGGTAGCGGCGCATTTCCTTGCGCACCAGGTGCTCGGCCGCGCCGAGTTTCTCGTGATACAGGCGGGCGCTGCCCAGGCTGCCCGGCTCGTCGCCGATCAGCCGCTCGGCGACCGGTTGGCCGTTGACGAACAGGCGCTTGTCGCTGCTGTAGCGCAGGTGGTCGCCCGGCAGGCCGACCACCCGCTTGATGTAGTTGACGTTGGGATCGCTCGGGTAGCGGAACACCATCACATCGCCGCGCTGCGGCTCGCCGATGTCCACCACCTTGGTATCGAGCACCGGCAGGCGCAGGCCGTAGGCGAACTTGTTGACCAGGATGAAGTCGCCCACTTCCAGGGTCGGCTTCATCGAGCCGGACGGGATCTGGAACGGCTCGACCAGGAACGAACGCAGCACCAGCACCAGCGCCAGCACCGGGAAGAACGACTTGCCGTACTCCACCAGCACTGGCTCGCGAGCAAGGCGCTGCAGCACCTGCGGATCGGCCTGGGCGACGCCGGCCTGGTAGGTATCGATCGCCGCACGTCGGCGCGGCGCCAGAAACAGCAGGTCGAGCAGGGCCAGCGCACCGCACACGGCAACGGCGATGACCAGCATCAACGGAAAGTTCACCGGTTCAGACCTCAGCTATCCACTTTGAGCACGGCGAGGAAGGCTTCCTGGGGAATCTCCACGCTGCCGACCTGTTTCATGCGCTTCTTGCCGGCCTTCTGCTTCTCCAGCAGCTTGCGTTTACGGCTGACGTCGCCGCCGTAGCACTTGGCCAGCACGTTCTTGCGCAGCGCCTTGACGGTCGAACGGGCCACCACCTGGCCGCCGATGGCCGCCTGGATCGCCACGTCGAACATCTGCCGGGGGATCAGCTCCTTCATCTTCTCCACCAGCTGGCGACCCTTGTAGGCCGCGTTGTCGCGGTGGACGATCAGCGCCAGGGCATCGACCCGCTCGCCGTTGATCAGCACGTCCAGACGCACCAGGTTGGCGGCCTGGAAGCGGTCGAAGCCGTAGTCCAGCGAAGCGTAGCCGCGGCTGGCCGACTTCAGGCGGTCGAAGAAGTCGAGCACCACCTCGTTCATCGGCAGGTCGTAGCTGACCTGCACCTGACTGCCGAGGAAATGCATGTCGCGCTGCACGCCGCGCTTCTCGATGCACAGGGTGATCACGCTGCCCAGGTGATCCTGGGGCACCAGGATGTTGGCCCGGCAGATCGGCTCGCGCATCTCGGCGATCGACGCCAGGTCGGGCAACCGCGAGGGGTTGTCGACATACACGGTGTCGCCGTTCTTCAGCACCACCTCGAACACCACGGTCGGCGCGGTGGTGATCAGGTCCAGGTCGTACTCGCGCTCCAGGCGCTCCTGGATGATCTCCATGTGCAGCATGCCGAGGAAGCCGATGCGGAAGCCGAAGCCCAGGGCATCGGAGCTTTCCGGCTCGTACTGCAGCGCGGCGTCGTTGAGGGTCAGCTTCTCCAGCGCGTCGCGGAAGTCCTCGAAGTCGTCGGAGCTGACCGGGAACAGGCCGGCGTAGACCTGCGGCTTGACCCGCTTGAAGCCGGGCAGCACGTCGACGTCCGGAGTGTTGGAGAGGGTCAGGGTGTCGCCCACCGGGGCGCCCTGGATGTCCTTGATGCCGGCGATGATGAAGCCCACCTCGCCGGCCTTGAGATCGGCGGTGGCGGTGTGTTTGGGCGTGTAGACGCCGACGCTGTCGACCTGATGGACCTTGCCGGTCGACTTGACGAGGATCTTGTCGCCCTTCTTGACCCGGCCGTGGCGCACGCGCACCAGCGACACCACGCCCAGGTAGTTGTCGAACCAGGAGTCGATGATCAGCGCCTGCAGCGGCGCCTCGATCTCGCCGGTCGGCGGCGGGATCACCTCGACCAGGCGCTCGAGCACGTCGACCACGCCCATACCGCTCTTGGCGCTGCAGGCCACGGCGTCGGTGGCGTCGATGCCGATGATGTGTTCGATCTCTTCCTTGACCCGCTCCGGCTCGGCCTGGGGCAGGTCCATCTTGTTCAGCACCGGCATCACTTCCAGGCCCTGCTCGATGGCGGTGTAGCAGTTGGCCACCGACTGCGCCTCGACGCCCTGGCCGGCGTCCACCACCAGCAGCGCGCCCTCGCAGGCCGCCAGCGAGCGGCTGACTTCGTAGGTGAAGTCGACGTGACCGGGGGTGTCGATGAAGTTCAGCTGGTAGGTCTTGCCGTCCTGCGCCTTGTAATGCAGGGTCACGCTGTGAGCCTTGATGGTGATGCCGCGCTCGCGCTCCAGGTCCATGGAGTCGAGGACCTGGGCCTCCATCTCGCGGTCGGACAAACCACCGCACATCTGGATGAAACGGTCGGCCAGGGTCGACTTGCCATGGTCGATGTGGGCGATGATGGAGAAATTGCGGATATGGCTCAGATCACTCACGGGCTCAACACTCGGAAAGAGAGCGCGGGCAGGGCCCGCCGAAAATAGCCGTGAATTCTAGCGTATCGCCCGGGCGGGCGTAACCCACGGCTTGACACCCGGCAGCGAATACGCAAAGGGGGCGCCTCGGCGCCCCCTTTGCGTGCATGCCCCGTGCGTTACTCGGACAGCTTGAAGGTGATGAAGCTGGCGCGCCCCTGGCGCAGCACGCGCATCGACACGCTGCGGTTCTTCGGCAGCGCCTCGGCCACCTTGCCGAAGGTTCTGGCCGAATCGATCGACTCGTTGTTGAGGTGGGTGATGACGTCTCCCGGGCGCAGCCCGATCAGCGCCGCCGGACCGTTCTGCACCTCGCGGATCAGCGCGCCGCCCTCCACCTCCAGCGCCCGCCGCTGCTCGGCACTGAGATCGACCACGGTGACGCCCAAGCGGTTGCTGCTGCGCGCCGGGCCTTCCTGGCCGGCAGCGCCGGCCAGCGCCTCGCCTTCCTCGGGCAGCGCACCGACCGCCAGGTCGAGCTTCTTGCGCGCACCGCCACGCACGATATCAAGCGTCACCCGCGCACCCGGCTTGATGGTGCCGACCAGGTGCGGCAGATCGGCGGACACCACGATCGGCTGGCCGTTCATGGACAGGATCACGTCCCCCACCTGCAGGCCGCCCTTGGCCGCCGGGCCGTTCTCCAGCACCTGAGCCACCAGGGCGCCGGCCGGCTTGTCGAGCCCGAAGGACTCGGCCAGATCCTTGTTGACCTCCTGGATCACCACCCCGAGCCAGCCGCGATTGACCTTGCCGCCGGCCTTGAGCTGTTCGGCGACGTTCATCGCCACGTCGATCGGAATGGCGAACGACAGCCCCATGAAGCCGCCGGAGCGGGTGAAGATCTGCGAATTGATGCCGACCACCTCGCCATCCAGATTGAACAGCGGACCGCCGGAGTTGCCGGGGTTGATAGCCACGTCGGTCTGGATGAACGGCACATAGTTCTCGTTGGGCAGGCTGCGCCCCTTGGCGCTGACGATGCCGGCGGTCACCGAATGGTCGAAGCCGAACGGCGAACCGATGGCCAGCACCCACTCGCCGACCTTGAGCACCTCGGACCTGCCGAGCTTGACCGCCGGCAGCCCCTTGCCCTCGACCTTGAGCAGCGCCACGTCGGTACGCGGATCGGCGCCGACCAGCTTGGCCTCCAGCTCGCTGCGGTCGGACAGACGCACGATGATCTCGTCGGCATCGGCCACCACGTGGTTGTTGGTCAGCACGTAACCGTCGCCGGAGATGATGAAGCCCGAACCCAGCGACTGCGCCTGGCGCTGACGCGGCGCCTGCCCCTGAGGCAGCTGCGGAATGCTGCGCTCGAAGAACTCGCGGAAGATCGGCGGCAGTCCTTCCAGATCGGGCAGCATCTGCGGCGGCACGGCCGTCGCCTGGGTCGGAATGGCCTGGCGGGTACTGATGTTCACCACCGCCGGCGACACCTGCTCGACCAGCTCGGTGAACTCCGGCAACTGGGCATTGGCGACCAGCGCCTGAACCGCGAGCAACAGCGCAGCCAGCGACAGCATGGCGTGCTTCAGAGTACGCATGAATCTTGGACTCCCTTGGCAATCAACGAATTTCGACCGTCTGCAGATCGCTCGCCCGCTCGGCGCGCATCACCACAGGCTGCCGGGCCGGGTCTTCCGCGCCCTGCCGGCTGCGCCAGCGCGCCAGCCCCCAGAACGACACAAAACCGCCCATGGCGGCCAGAATGACAAAAGACTCGGCCAGCGCCAACCACTGGGCCAGCAAGGCCCCGGCAAACAGGCCAAGCAACGGCAGCAGATAGACCAGCAGGGAGCTGCGCACCAGCAGGTCCTCGGGAATCCCGATCACCACCCGGTCGTCGACCGCCAGCACCCGGTCGCTCAGCGCCCGCACATAGCCGCGGCGCTCGCCGACACCCAGCTTCTCCATCAGCCCCTGACCGCAGCCGGCATTCGCCGAACAGGCCGAGCAGGTGCTGCGGCGCAGGGTTTCCACCCACACCGCCCCCGGCTCGACCGCCACCACGCGCCCGGATTCCTCGATCATCGCGCCAGCCGCTCAGCGTGATGCGGCATCGCCGGCCGCCGGCTGCGGCGGCAGCTCGCGGATGATCTGCGCCTCGTCGGCCGGCACCGGCGTCCGGGCCGTCTCGGCGCTCTCCGCCGGGAAGCTGGCCAGCACGGCCGGCGCCTGCGGCGTGGTCACCACCGGCAGCGCCGGCTGCACCGCAGGAGCGGCCTGCTGGGCCAGCTGCGGCGCCTGCAGAGCCTCGTCCTGGTGATACCAGCGCACCCCGGCCAGCACCGCCAGGGTCACCGACGCGGCGACCGCGAAGCGGCCAAGGCGCTGCCAGCCGCGCGCACGGGGCGCGGCGACGAGCGCTGCGGCTGCAGCCGGCTCGGCATCGATCGCCGCCGCCACCGCCGCGCTCAGGTCCAGGCCGGGCAATACCGACTGGCGGTGCATCACGTCACGCGCCAGTTGATAACGCGCCCAGCGCGCGCGCGCCTGCGCGTCCTCGCCGGCTGCCGCCAGCACTCGGCGCAGCTCCAGTTCGCCGGCCTCGCCGTCCATGACGGCAGACATCGATTCGTCCAGGGCTTCACGACTCATGGTTTTCATCTCCAGGCTGACGCCGCGTAGTCAGGCTTCGTGCAGCAACGGCTGCAGGGCCTTGTCGATCGCTTCGCGCGCGCGGAAGATCCGCGAGCGCACCGTTCCCACCGGACATTGCATGGCATTGGCAATCTCCTCGTAACTCAGACCCTCGAACTCGCGCAGCGTCAGGGCGGTGCGCAGGTCTTCGGGCAACTGGGCGATGGTGCGATGCACGGTGGCCTCGATCTCATCGCGCAGCAGGGCGCGCTCCGGCGTCTCGATATCCTTGAGGGCATGATCGCCCTCGAAAAACTCGGCGTCCTCGGCGCTGACATCGCTGTCCGGGGGACGCCGGCCGCGCGCCACCAGATGGTTCTTCGCCGTGTTCACCGCAATGCGGTACAGCCAGGTGTAGAACGCACTGTCGCCGCGGAAGTTGCCCAGCGCCCGATAGGCCTTGATGAAGGCTTCCTGGGCCACATCCTGGGCCTCCTGGGGGTCATGCACGAAGCGCACCACCAACCCGAGAATCTTGTGCTGGTACTTGAGTACCAGCAGATCGAACGCGCGCTTGTCGCCGCGCTGGACTCGCTCGACCAACTGCTGATCGGCTTCCTGGGTCTGCATTACTGCTCCTAATGAACGCCCGGAAAATCGGGCCGCGCCCGCCAGAGCCAACCTGTGTGCTGAATAGACTCGGGGCCGGGACAAAAGTTCTGGGCTGCCGGCAGGATCGCCTGCGGTGGCGTGAACGCCCTGGGGGTGCCGGCGCAACGGACATTGCGCTGGCGCGGGGATCTGCTTGAATTCGGATATATTTTGCCGTCTGGCCCTTCTATATACTAGCCAGCTTGTTATCGCGGAAATGGCCTCCATGAGCCGACACCATCAGCACGACGTTCTCGTCATCGGCAGCGGCGGCGCCGGCCTGTCCCTCGCCCTCAACCTGCCCGACCACCTGCGCGTGGCGGTGCTGAGCAAGGGCGAACTGGCCGGCGGCTCCACTTACTGGGCCCAGGGCGGCGTGGCGGCGGTGCTCGACGACAGCGACAACATCGAATCCCATGTACACGACACCCTGGTGGCCGGTGCCGGCCTGTGCCACGAGGACGCCGTACGCTTCACCGTCGAGCACAGCCGCGAGGCGATCCAGTGGCTGATCGAGCAGGGCGTGCCCTTCACCCGCGACGACGACCATCACGAGGGCGAGCCCGGCTTCGCCTTCCACCTGACCCGCGAGGGCGGTCACAGCCACCGGCGCATCATCCATGCCGCCGACGCCACCGGCACGGCGATCTTCAACACCCTGCTGGCCCGCGCCCGCCAGCGACCGAACATCGAGCTGCTCGAACAGCGCGTGGCCGTCGACCTGATCACCGAACGCAAGCTCGGCGGCAGCGGCAACCGCTGCCTGGGCGCCTATGTGCTGAACCGCGCCAGCGGCGAGGTCGACACCTTCGCCGCGCGCTTCGTGGTACTGGCCACCGGCGGCGCCGCCAAGGTCTACCTGTACACCAGCAATCCCGACGGCACCTGCGGCGACGGCATCGCCATGGCCTGGCGCGCCGGCTGCCGGGTCGGCAACCTGGAGTTCAACCAGTTCCACCCGACCGGCCTGTACCACCCGCAGGCGAAGAACTTCCGTATCACCGAGGCGCGGCGCGGCGAGGGCGGCCTGCTCAGGCTGCCCAATGGCGAGCGCTTCATGGACCGCTTCGATGCGCGCGCCGAACTGGCGCCCCGCGACATCGTCGCCCGCGCCATCGACCACGAGATGAAGCG
>RRZT011144045.1_pt1 | contig 16918 bp, 20 predicted proteins | sample 2165551 | NCBI WGS metagenome assembly RRZT01 (sample SAMN10456910, study PRJNA506462) | wastewater metagenome | biome: wastewater; feature: sludge; material: wastewater sludge; isolation source: wastewater sludge with Escherichia coli K12::gfp cells carrying plasmid... | place: USA: Moscow, Idaho...
CGGGTGCTGATCGTCAAGGCCATCGACGAGCGGGGGCTCCACTTCTCGACCCACGCGACGTCACGCAAGGGTGAGCAACTCGCGGCGCGGCCCACGGCGTCCATGCTGTTCTTCTGGCGCGAAGCGGGACGCACCGTGCGCATCACCGGCGCGGTGCACCCCCTGAGCGCCGAGGAGTCCGCGGGCGACTGGGAGCAGCGGCCCACCTACACCGGTGCACCGAACCCCGACTGGACGGTCTATGCGCTCGCCCCGACCGAGTTCGAGTTCCTGCAGGCCCGGCAGGACCGACGTCACGTCCGCATCGAGTACCTGCTGGACGCCGACGCCTGGACGCACGCGCCCGTCGCGTCGCCGGCCGGATGAGGGCGGCGATGGAGGGTCGCATTCGCGTCAAGGCCATGCTGATCGCCCCGAACGCGGACGCCAGCGCCCACGCCGTGTCGCTCAACCAGCCGACCACTGAGAACCCTGACGGTTTCCACCGGTTGATCGGCGGCAGCGTCGAGCTGGGGGAAACGCATCGCGAGGCGATCGTGCGCGAAGTCGACGAGGAACTCGGCGCCACCGTCATCGACTTCACGTACCTCGGCGTGCTGGAGAACATCTTTCGCATGGACGGCGAGGTTAGCCACGAGATCGTGTTCCTCTACACCGGGCGCCTCGACCCCGAGCCTGCGCGCGAGGGCGCCGCGTTGGTCGAGAGCAACGGAGCTGTGGTCCCCGTGGTGTGGCGTCCCTTCGAGGACGCCGCTGTGGCGCTTCCGCTCTACCCGGCGGGTGCGAGCGCTTGGCTGCCGGGGTGTCGAGACGGTCGGGGGCTAGGGCGCGATGGCTGATTCCGTAGGCCAACCGTCGCACGGATCTTCGAGCGGCGGTGCCCTCAGATCGCTCGGATGGCCCGGGCCGGGACGCCGGCCACGATCGTGGCGGCGGGGACGTCCTTGGTGACGACCGAGCCCGCGCCGATGATGGCCCCGTCGCCGATCGTGACGCCCGGTACGACCGTCACCCCGGCGCCGAACCACACGTCGGAACCGATCCGGATGGGAGCCGGCGTCATGTCGCCGCGATGGATCGGATCCACGCCGTGGTTCAGCGTCGTCAGGATGCAGCCGTGCCCGATCAGCGTGCGGTCGCCGATCCAGATGCCGCCGGTGTCCTGAAACGTGCAGCCGATGTTGATGAAGACGCCCTCGCCCAGGTGGAGGTTGCGGCCGAACTCGGTGTAGAACGGCGGGAACAGGTTCACCGACGCCGGAACCTCGCGCCCGGTCAGTTCGGCCAGCAGGCTGCGGATCCCGTCCGGGGTGGGGGCCTCGGTGTTGAGTCGCGTCGTGATGGCCAGCGCCCGCTGAGAGGACTCGAACATGAAGCCGTGGGCCTCGGAGCCCGCGGGAATCGTCTCTCCGGTGGCGATGCGTGCCAAGAAGTCGTCCAGGTTCATGGGGTCCATGGTGCTACAACGTGGTCGAATGGGGCTGTGACCGCCGTCGTCGAATGCCTGGGCCTCACTCTCGTCAAGGGCCTCACCTGGTCGAGCCCGCGCGCTGTGCGGGTGGAGACCGGCGGCGTGCGGGGGGACCGGCACTGGTCACCCGTGACCCCCGATCTGCGGTGCGTCAGGGCCACCGACTTCCCGACGATGGTGGGGCTGGCCGTCAGCCGGGCCGACCTACCCACGTCGCAGGACGCGCTCTTTGGCGGCGAGCCCCGCACCGTCACCTACTACGGGCGGCCCCTTCGGGCCCGGGTGCACGCCGGGGCGCTCGCCGACCGAATCTCCGCAGCGGCGGGGCAGCGGTTGTACCTCGCCGAGACCGCTGGGCCGGGCGGCTTCCTGTGGTCATCGCCCGTCAGCGTGCTCCTGCGCTCCGAGCTGGTGGGCCTGCCGGAGAGCATCGGGCGCTTTCGCGCCAACGTCGTGCTGGACGATCGCGAGGCCGCTCTGACGCTGGCGCCGGGCGAACGCCTTCGGGTCGGCGAGGTGGTCTTGGAGGTCGAACGCGAGCTGGAACGGTGCGTGATCATCAACCACGACCCGACGACGGGGAAGCGGGACGCCTCCCTGTTGCGGCGGCTCCGACCGGGCGCGCTGCTGGGGTACGGCTGCCGCGTGCTGCAACCCGGACGGATCGGCGTGGGTACGTCCGCCGCTCGCCAGCCGTCGGCCTGAGGGGGCCTTCGTCACCGCGGACGCCGCATCGCCAGCGCCGCGAGCGCGCAGAGCGTCAAGGCGACACCGCTCACGACGGTCCGGGTGATGTTCCGCGCCTGCCAGGCCGTGGAGTACTCCGTCCAGATCGCGCGGGCGTTCTCGACATCGGCCGGCACGGTCACCAGCGCCAGCGCGTCATTGAGCGGGACGTTCAGCAAGGTCGTGAACATCACGCTGCCGAACAGCGTGAGGATGCCGGCGCCCAGCAGCAGCGCCGCCGCTCGGTACAGGCCGGCGACCCAGCTCAGCCCGGCGGTGATCAGGGCGATGGCCGGCGTCAGGAAGAACACGGGAAGGAACACCGGGTTGCGGACGGAGGCATTCATGGCCTGCATGGCGGCGATGGCCACGCGTGGATCCGCTGCGTCCAGGCCCCACATCGTCGAGCAGACCCAGGCGTAGTAGAAGCCGAAGGTGGCGCCGACGAACACGGTCGATGTGACCACCCCGACGGCCGTGGCCTGCGCGGCTCGCCGGGTCAGGGAGGGGGTTGTCCGGGTGGGGGTGAGGTGCGTGGTCGACATGGACACTCCTAGGTAAGTGTACGAAACAGTACGCTTAGCAAAATAGCACCAGGCGGTACACTTCGCCACATGCAGGAACAGCCCAGGCCACGGAGCCGCCGCGGGCGCACCCCGGACGCCGAACTCGCGACCCGGCGCAGCGAGGTGCTGGACGCCGCGTTGGCCGAACTGGTCGCCGTCGGGTACGAGCGCGTCACGACCGAAGGCATCGCCCGCCGGGCGTCGGCGTCCAAGCAGACGCTCTACCGCTGGTTCGGTGATCGGGAAGGCATCTTCACCGCGCTCATCGCGCGCAACGGGGACGCCGTGGCCGCCACCCTGGACGTCGAACGGCTCGAGGGCGATGCGGCGTCCATTCTTCGCACGTTCGCGCGCGCGTTGCTGCGGCTGCTACTGGGCCCGGAGTCGGTCGCGCTGAACCGGGCGGCGATGGCGTCCCCGGAGTTGGCGGCCGCCCTGCGCGCTGCCGGCCGGGGCCGTGTCGAGCCTGTCATGAGGGCCTGGTTGGCCGAGCGGAATCGTCAGGGCGACCTGGCGGTCGCGGCGCCCGCAGAGGCGTTCACCACCCTGATCGGGCTGGTGGTGGCCGACCGGCAGGTGCGGGTCCTGCTGGGGGAGGAACCGCCGACCGAGCCCGAACGCGACGCCTGCGCCGACCGGGGCGTGGCGCAGTTCCTGGCCCTCCACGCTGGTCCAGCGTGGGACGCCCCTGTCCGGCGAGCCGACGGCTCTGCCAGCATGGACCCATGAGTGCATCTCCTCTGGACGAGCGGATCGTCACCGCGAGCCTCGACATCGCCGCCCCGGCGTCCGTCCTCTTCGAACTCATCGCCGACCCGGCCCGCCAGCCCGAATGGGACGGCAACGACAACCTGACCGCCGCCGTCGATCCCCAACGGGTCCGCCAGGTCGGTGACGTGTTCGGCATGAGCACGAGCAAGGGCAAGCTCAAGGACAACCGCGTCGTCGTGTTCGAGGAGGGCCGCGCCATCGGCTGGCTCACCGCCGATCACGGTCACGAGCCGCCCGGCCATCTCTGGCGCTGGGATCTCGACCCCCTGGACGCCGCTACCACGCGGGTCACCCACACCTACGACTGGACCGGCGTCGCCGACGAGTCCCGCTGGCCGCGCCACCGGCAGACGCGTCCCGAGCACCTGCTGGCGTCCATCGAGCGGCTGAAGGAACTCGCCGAACAGGGATGAAGGCTCGGCAAGGTTGTACGTAGAATCGACGTGTGCCCGCTGACATCGATGACCTCGCCCGCCGGCTGAGCGCGCTCGAGAAGCGCCTGGGTGCCGCCCCGGCCGGCGTCGATCCCGGCACGTTCTGGGTGATCGAAGGGCTGCGGCGCGAGTTGGCCCAGGCTGACGAGGAGGGCCTCGTTGTGTTCGCCGGCAGTTGGACGCGCGAGGGCGAGCGCGGCACGGTCGAGTGGCAGTACGGACAGCCGGTCGCCGAACTCATCGAGGAGGAGAGTGAGCACGCGGCGTCCACGCTGGCCGCGCTCGGGCATCCTGTGCGGCTCGACCTGCTGCGCGGCGTCCTCGCCGGAACGGCGTCCACCCGTGAGCTGGGAGGGGTCGAGGGCCTCGGCACGTCCGGCCAGTTGCACCACCACCTGCGCATCCTGGTCGCGGCGGGGTGGCTGCGTGCGCGTCGCCGAGGCGAGTACGAGGTGCCCGCCCAGCGGGTCATCCCGCTGCTGGTCATCCTGTCGGCCGCCGCCGGGTAGTCCGACGAGCATCAGCCAGGTGCGTGAACTACGTAAGTACGTATCATGGACGTCATGAGATCCGTGCTGCCTCGCCTCCTCTCCGCCGTCGTCGCCCTCGCCGCCGTGGCTGCGGCGGTGTTCCTCACCCCTCGCTCGCCTGCGGTATCGGCGTCCACGTCGGGCGATCCCCTTCTCGCCGAGCGTCTCCGCGCCGTCGTCGGTGACGGACGCGGCTATCAGAGCGTCGCTGCGGTGCGGGTGACGCTCGGGGGCGTCACTCACGCTGCGGTCGGGGACGCCGCGCCGGGCCGTGGCCCGATCGGCCCGACGGATGCCATCGAGCTGGGCTCGATCACCAAGACGTTCGACGGCCTGCTCCTGGCCGACGCGATCGGTCGCGGCGAGGTGCGCGACACCGACACCCTGGGCGACCACATCCCCGAGCTCGCCGGCTCGGCGATCGGATCGGTCACGCTGGCCGAGGCCGTCAGCCACCGCGGCGCGATCCCACCCCTGCCGCCGAGCCGGATGCTGGGCGCAGTCACGGTCGGACTGCGTCCTCACAACCCGTACGTCGAGTCGCGCGCCGAGTTGTTGGCAGAGGTCCGCACGATGGCGTTGCTGGGGGAGCGGGGCGGCGACGTGCAGTACTCCAACCTCGGCGCCACCCTGCTGGGGTACGCGCTCGCCAACGCTGGCGGTCATGCCGACTGGGATTCCTATGTGACCGAGCGGCTGCTGACGCCGCTCGGGATGACGTCGACCCGGTTCGCGGCGTCGGATCAGCAGATTCCGCCCCAGGCGCCGCCCGGATTTCTGCCCGACGGGCGTGTCGCACCACGCTGGCCGAGCGAAGCGTTTCAGCCGGCCGGATCCTCGACGCTGACCACCGTCGACGACCTCGCCCGCTACGCGCGTGCTGTCCTCACCGGGAGTGCGCCGGGAATGGACGCCCTCGACCCGCGCTGGGACGCCGGCGGCGACAGCCGCGTCGGCTATGCCTGGTTCACTTCCCCGCACGACGATCGCGATGTCGTCTGGCACAACGGCGGCACAGCCGGATTCTCGACCATGCTCGCCCTCAACCGGGCGTCGGGGGAGGCCGTGTTCCTGGTGTCGAACACCACCCGGGGTGTGGACGCCGCCGCCGTGCGTCTGCTGCTCGGCAGCGACGAGCCGGTCCGTCCGAACGTGCCCATCGCGGGGCTCGCGCTCCTGGCCGTCGCGGCGGCGTCCGTGCTCGTGCTCGGTTGGCGCGCGTGGCGCGGCAGCCCGAAGGTGACGCTGCTGAGCTCAGCGGCCGACGCCGTGGCCGTGCTCGCCGTGGCGCGGACCCTGGGGCCGTGGAGCTACCTGCCCGGCTGGATCTGGGCGGCGCTGGTCCTGCTCGCCGCCAGTGCGCTGGCCGCCGGGCTGCTGACCTGGAGCAGCCGCGGGACCCACGGAAAGCGCCCGCGGGCCGGCGCCGCCGGGCTCGTCTTGTCGCTCGGCCTGGCCTTGGCGGCGCTCGTCATCGTGCGCTGAGGACCCCTTGGTGCCGCGTCAGAGCAGGTCCGTGATCGCGGTCGCCGTTCGACAGCGGTCAGGCCGCGCCGTCGTTCGGCTCACTGGATTGTCGGTTCCTCGGGCTCGACGGGCGGCTTCGGCGGGTCGACCTGGGGGACGTCTGCCGGGTCGACTGGCGGATCGGCGGGTGCGTCGGCCGGCGCCTGCGGGTCGGGGTTGTTGGTGTTGTTGGCCATGCCGAGCTGGCCCTCGACCCAGTCGCCGGCCTGATCGACCTGGGCGGAGTACTTGCCGCCCGTCTTCTGGTCGATGAAGTCCTCGACCTTGTCGATCATGCTGCGGGCCTGATCAGGGTTCTTCTGCGCGTAGTCCTTGGCCTTGTCGACGTACTCGCCGGCGTTGAACTGCTGCGGCTGGTCACTCATCGGCCTCGCTCCCCACGTGCAGGGGGAAAGTGCCCCCACGCTAGACCTACGCCAGCCACACGGCCAAGCATCTGCCCGCCGATCGCGGAGACCATGCCCATGGTTCTGGCAGATGACGCCCCGGGCGCTGCGCCGTTGGAGTAGGGCTACAGGCCGATCAGGTCCCGCAGCGTCCTCGGGCCGAGCGCCGTGACCCGACCGCCCACCCGGGCGAGCAACCCCCGATCGGCGGACGCCAGCGTCACGGCGACGCCGGCGTCCACGAGCCGCACGCATTCGTCGACGAGCGTGTCATCGCCTGAACCGGGCGCGTGCACGACCGTGACATCGCCGGTCTCCCCGGCGTCCGCCCCGGCGCGAGCCGCACCCTCCAGGACGACAACCACGGCGTCCCAACCCGCACCCCCGGACGCCGCCAGCGCCTCGCACAGCCGCCGGGCCGCCCCGGCGCGGTCGCGCCACCAGCCGTCGGGACGCGCCCCGACGACGTTCGCGGCGTCCACGACCAGCGCGCCCCGCTCGAGCGGATGCCTCATGGGCTCACCTTTCCACGCGCTGGCCGGCGGCGTCAGCGCCAACGCCTAGGCTGACCGCATGCAACCAGCCCCGACCGTCCACCAGGTTCGAGACGCCGTCAGCGCCATGCTCGCCTCCGACTGGCCCACCACGGACGCCGAGCGTCGCGCCTGGCTCCACGGGCTCGGCCTGTCGCCGAGCGTCCCGCTGCGGGCGGCGCCGAACGGCGGCACGGGCATCGACGGCTGGGGCAACGCGTCGCTGATGTGGGGCGTCCACGACCGCGAGTTCGTCGGCGTCGGCTTCTTCCTCTGGGCAGGCCTTCCCGACGCCGAGGTCGGACGCCTGGGCGACGACCTGCTCGACGCACTGACCAGTGAACTCGGCACCGCGTCCGAGCAGCGCGGCACGCCGCACGGCGGCCGCACCGCGTTCTGGGCTCACGACGGGCGCACGGTCGACGCGTACATCCACCGCGCGTCGAGCCCGCGACCGGGCGCTCCGACGCTGCCGCCGTCGGTGCAACTGCACGTCGACGACACCGAGCGGGCCGCCCGCCGCGAGGCGGACGCCCGCGCCAACCGGCCTCAGCGCTCGTCGACCGGCACGTAGTCGCGCTTCGCGTACCCGGTGTAGATCTGCTTCGGACGCGTGATCTTCTGCTCGGTGTCGCCCATGTGCTCTTCGTACTGGGCCACCCAGCCGGCCGTGCGCGGCACCGCGAACAGCACGGTGAACATCTCCGGCGGGAAGCGCAGCGCCTCGTAGATGACCCCGGAGTAGAAGTCGACGTTGGTGTAGAGGCGGCGCGAGGTGAAGTACTCGTTGTCCAGGGCGATGCGCTCCAACTCGACCGCGATGTGCAACAGCGGATTCATGCCGCGCACCGCGAACACGTCGTCGACGGCTTTCTTGATGATCGTGGCCCGCGGGTCGTAGTTCTTGTAGACCCGGTGGCCGAAGCCCATCAGGCGCGCCTTGCCGTTCTTGACGCCCTCGATGAACTCGGGCACCCGGTCGAGCGAGCCGATCTCGCGCAGCATCTTCAGCACGGCCTCATTGGCGCCGCCGTGCAGCGGCCCGAACAGGGCGCCGATGCCGGCGCCGCACGACGTGTACACGTCGTTGCCGGCGGACGCCACCGCGCGCACCGCGTTCGTCGAACAGTTCTGCTCGTGGTCGGCGTGCAGGATGAACAGCACCTCCAGCGCACGGACCAGCCGCGGATCGGCCACGTACTTGGGCTGCTGGGCCTGGAAGAGCATCGCGAGGAAGTTCTCGGCATAGCCCAACTCGTCGTTGGGGTAGATGTAGTGGCGCCCCAGGCCGTGCCGGAATGCGAACGCCGCCATCGTCGGCATCTTGCCGAGCAGGCGGTGGACGTTGCGCATGCGTGCATCGGGATCCTCGACGCGGCGCGCGCTCGGGTAGAACGTCATCATGGATGCCACCGCGGCCATCAGCTTCGCCATCGGGTGGGCGTCGTAGCGGAACGCCTGAATGATCTGCTTGACGTTCTCGTGCACCAGGCGGTGCCGGTTGATCTGGTAGTTCCAGTTCTCAAGTTCGGTCTTGTTCGGCAGTTCGCCGTGCATCAGCAGGTAGGCGACCTCGAGGAACGTCGACTTCTCGGCCAACTGCTCGATGGGGTAGCCGCGGTACTCCAGGATGCCCGCGTCGCCGTCGATGTAGGTGATGGCGCTGCGCACGGACGCCGTGTTCAGCAGCCCGGGGTCGTAGGTGGCCAGCGGGCCGTCAGGGGTCTGGATCTTCTTCAGGTCGGCGGCACGAATGGTGCCGTCGGTGACGGCGAGCGACTGCGTCGCGTCGCCGTAGGTGAGATCAAGGGAGTCAGCCATGATGTGAACCCTAGGGAACGCGACCCCCCGCTGGCGAACCGTCTCGGTCAGCGTCTCAGATGCTCAGGCGCCCGTGGCCTGCTCGAAACGCAGCTGCCAACGCCCCTCGCGCTTCGTCCAGATCGACGCCCGAACACTGTCGCCGGACGCCGACGTCGCCTTCCAGCGCACCAGCACGACCCACGGCGCCAGCTCCTCGACGCCGAGCACCTCGACCTCGACAGGCGAGGGGAGGGGCCGCAGCGTCGCCAGCGTCCGCCCCTTGCCCGAGACGCGCCCGACCACGTCGTGCTCGACGAACCGGGCGTGCAGCAGGGCGTCGGCGGCGTCCCGGTCGCCGCGCACGGCGTCCGAGAGCCACGAGCGCTGCAGCGCGATCACCTCATGCTCGTCGATCAGCGCGTCCGGCTCCTCGTGGGTGCCCCACTTCGGCTCGGCGGGCCGCTCCGCGGGCCGTTCGGACGCCGCTGGCGTCCGCCCCTTTCCGGACGCCCCTGCCGCCGGTGCCGTTGCCGGAGCGGACGCGCCCCAGCCCGGACCGGCCGCGACCGGACGCCCCTGCTGGAAGGCTGTCGCGGCGTCCCGGGCCCGCTGGTCTGCCGCCTCATTGAGGGTGTGGCCGGCGTGGCCCTTGACCCACTCGAAGGTGACGGTGCGCCCGGCCAGCTCACGGTCGAGCTGCTGCAGCAGCTCGACGTTGAGCACCGGCTTGCCGTCGGCCTTCTTCCAGCCCTTCCGTTTCCAGCCGGGCATCCACCGGGTCAGCGAGTTGATCACGTACTGGCTGTCGCACAGCACGTGCAGGTCGTCGCCGGCTTGCGCGGTCTGCTTCAGCAGGTCGAGCACGGCCATCAGCTCGCCCATGTTGTTGGTGCCGCGCTTCCAGCCGCCGGCGGCCCAGTGGTCCTCGTCGACGTACCAGGCCCAGCCCGACGGCCCGGGGTTCGACAGCGACGATCCATCAGCGGCGGCAACGATCACGTCGGCCATTCTGCCCGACGGGTCGGTGCGCCCTGGTGAGGTGGGGATAGCATCACCGCAATGGAGGTCACTGTCCACGACGGGTTCGACGATCGCATGCGCGACCACTGGTGGTGGCGTCCGGGCTGGAGCGTCGGCGTCCGCCAGTACACCTGGCACGTCACGTTCGAGGACGGCGCCGCTCTCCACCGGACGGCTGGCACGATCGCGGCCTCGTTGGCCCGATTCCCGGCGCTTGACCCGGTCCCGCTGAGGTGGCTGCACCTGACTGTCGACGGCGTCGGCTTCGAGCACGAGGTGTCTCGGCGTCAGCTCGATGAGATCGCCGAGCGGGTGGCCACGGGCGTGAACCGTGTGGTGTGGCCGCCGCTGCGGTTCACGTCGCTCTCCGTGGGTGCCGAGGGGGTGTCGCTGGGCGACAACGCCGGTCGGCTCGACGGTCTGGCATCGGTGCGCAGCATTCTGTCGGACGCCAGCGACCAGGTGCTCCGCGGCGGCGTCCCGGCTGTCGGCCGGGCCGATACGTTCTGGCCCCACGTGAGCCTCGCCTACTCCCACGGTGGCGAGTCGCAAGGCGCTGTGGCCGACGCCCTGCGGCAGGTGGACGTGGGGACACACGTCGAGGCCGGCGCCGCACGTCTCACCCTGATGAAGCTCCACCGCGACCTGCGTTGCTACGAGTGGGAAGTCATCCACCAGATCCCGATCGGCACCTGAGCCTCTCCGGCGCCGACCTCCCGGACGCCGTCAGTGCGGATGCTGGTGGGTGTGGCCGTGGTCGCCGTCGCCGTGCACGGCGTCCGGCTCGTGGGTGTGGCTCGGGTCGTCGATGAACGCGTCGCCGGGCTCGTGCAGGGTGCCCAGCCCGTAGGCCTCGGCGAGGTTCTCCCGCGTCAGCACCTCGCCGGGCGGCCCCGCCGCCAGCACGTGCCCGTTCATCAGCACCACCCAGTCGGCGGCGCGGGCCTCGGCGAGGTCGTGGGTGGTCAGCACCACCGCGTGCCCCTTCTCGCGCTCGGAGTGGATGATGTCGTCGATCACCTTCGCCGACGTGATGTCGAGGCCGGTGAGCGGCTCGTCGAGCAGCAGCGCCTCGTGCACCTGGGTGAGCCCCTGGGCGACGTAGACCCGCTGGCGCTGGCCGCCGGACAATTCGTCGAGGTGGCGTCCGGCCAGGTCGGTGACCCGAAGCCGCTCCATGGCGCGACGCACCCGGTCGCGGTCTTCGACGCCCGGACGCCGGAACCAGCCCAGCGTCGAGTACAGCCCTATCGCCACGACTTCGCGGACCGTGATCGGCGTCCCTTCCGGAAACGCGAGGGTCTGCATGACGTACGAGAGCCGACGGTGGGACGCCGTGGCCGGCCCCCCGAGGACGCTCAGCTTTCCGGCGCGAGGCTCGATGACGCCCGCCAGGGCGTTCAGCAGCGTCGACTTGCCCGAGCCGTTCGGCCCGATGATCGCGGTCACCGCCCGGTGGGGGATGGTGAAGTCGGACGGACGCATCGCCACGTGAGTCCCGTAGGCCAGCACGAGCCCGGACGCCCGGGCGAGCTCCTCGCTCATGCGACCGCCTCCCCGGCGGCGCGCCGCGACCGCACCGCCCCGGAGGCGCGCGTCACCGCCAGCACCACGAAGAAGGCCGCGATGGCGACCAGCGCCATCGTCGCGGCGCCGGCCGTCCCCCAGTGGTAGCTCAGCGTCAACCCGAGCCACACGCAGAACGCCGAGATCACCACCGACAGCCCGAACATCACCGGCACGGTGCGGCTCACCAGCGACGCGGTGGCGGGCGGGCCGACGAGGAGGGCGAAGACCAGTAGCGTTCCGACGGCCTGGAAGCTGCCGATCACCGCGCCGGCGATCATGGCCAGCAGCAGCGCGTGGGTCAGCTTCGGACGCAGCCCGAGCGTCTGCGCCTTCGCCGGTGAGAACGACAGGGCCAGCAGCGGCCGGTAGAGCACCAGCGACAAGACGGTGAGGACGCCGGCCGCCACGGCCTGCATCACCAGGTCGGACTCCGATGCGCTGAACGCGTCGCCGAACAGGATGCTCGTCAGGCTGCCGGTGTAGGCGTGCGACTTGCTGATGATGGCCACGCCCAGCGCCATCATGCCGACGAAGAGCAGGCCGATGGCCGTGTCCTCCTTCAGCTTGGTCTGCCGGTGGATGAGCTCGATGCCGCCCACCATCGCGGCGGCTGCGACCGCCGCGCCGAGGTAGGGGCTGAAGCCGACGATCGTCGCGGCGGCGATGCCGGGCAGGACGCCGTGCACGAACGCGTCACCGAAGAAGCTCATGCCGCGCAGCACGATCCACACGCCGACGGTCGAGCACATCACCCCGGCGAGCAGGCCGGCGAGCAGCGCCCGTTGTTGGAAGCCGAGCAGGAAGGGTTCGATCCACCAGTCCACGGTCGAACGCTACTTCAGTGCGTCCGCGATGCGGTGGGCATCGGTGGTCATCATCGAGGCGTAGGTGTCGGCGCCGGATCCTTCCGGGCCGACGGACCCTTCATACAGCTCGATGACCTTCACGTTCGTGCCCGCCTCGCGGGCCACCGCGTCCACCAGCTTCGGGCTGACGGTGTTGTTGCTGAAGATCGCCGACACCTTGTCCTCCTTCATGACCGCCACGAGGTCGGCGATCTGCTTCGACGACGGCTCGGCATCGGTCGACCCGCCGGTCACCACGACGCCTGCGATCTCGAAGTCGTACGCGTCGGCGAAGTAGTTGTAGGCGGCGTGATCGGTGATCAGCACCCGCTTCGCCGGGGGGATCACCGACAGGATGGTGCGCACCTCGGCGTCCACCTTCTTGAGCTTGTCGCGCTCCTGGACGCCGCACTCGGCGTACTTGGGGTTGAGGGTCACCTTGGCCAGCTCGGCGCCGATCTTCTCGGCGGCGGTCGCCATCCGCGCCACGTCCATGTGCACGTGCGGGTCGTAGGCGCCGTGATCGTGGCCCTCCTCGTGCCCGGCGGACTCGTTCTTGGGGTGCGCATGGCCGGCGTGCTGTGCGGCGTCCTTCTCTTCGATGGCCGCGTAGGTGAGTGGGTTCACCAGCGGCGCCACCTCGAAGATGCGAGCGCCGTCAGCCTTCGCGTTGTCGAGCGTGGGAATCAGGCTCTCTTCGAGCGTCAGCCCGTTGGCCACCACGAGTTTGGCCCGCACCAGGCGCGACACCTGGTCCGACGAAAGGGCGAAGGTGTGCGGGTCGTCGCCGGGGCCCATCAGGGTCGCCGAGGTGCCGCCTGCGCAGGCGGCGATGTTGGTGGTGATCGAGCCGAGCTGGGTCGTGGTCGCCACCACGTCAACGCCGGTGGCGGTGGCCGCCGGCTGGGCGGTGCAGCCGGTGAGGGCCAGCGCCGCGGCGAGCGCGGCTGCGGTGACGACGTGACGCATCAGGACCTCCTGTTGATGAGAACGATTCTCAATATAGGTGGGTCGGCCGGGTGGAGCAAGCTGGTGCGCAGGCGGTGCGCCACACTGGGCCCCATGGCGCTGCGGCTGCCGCGGGACTACCGCGAGACGACCTGGACCGAGGTGAGACGGTCGCGTTTCGGCTGCACCCTGGCCCGGGTCGACTCCGAGGACGCCGCCCGCGCCGTCGTCACGCAGGCACGCCGTGCCTGGGCCGACGCCCGGCACCACTGCTCGGCGTTCATCGTGGAGGTGGCCGACGCGCGCCCGGTCGAGCGGTCCTCCGACGACGGCGAGCCGGCCGGTACGGCGGGGATGCCGATGCTGGCTGCGCTGCGCGGCGCCGACCTGACCCGGGTGGTGGCCGTCGTGACGCGCTACTTCGGCGGCGTCCTGCTCGGCACCGGCGGGCTCGTGCGCGCCTACACCGATGCGGTCGTCGGTGCTCTGGACGCCGCGCCGCGGGTCGAGGCGATCACCACGCCGGTCTTCCGCTTCGACACCGACCTCGCGGACGCCGGCCGCGTCCACTCCGACCTCGCTGCCCGCGGGCTCGGCGTCCTCGACGTCGCCTACGGCGACCGTGCGCACTTCCGGGTGGCGGCGTCCGATCGGGACGCCGTGGCCGGCCCCCTGGCCGCGGCGCTGCGCGCCGACGTCGAGGTACTGGACGCCGGCGTGACCGTCGAGGAGCGGCGACTCCCGTAGCCCGGGCCGGACGCGGGTATTCTCGCCGCGGGAAGGGGGCGCCATGCAGCAGCAGGTCGAGTGGCACGGTGGTCCCCAGCGCGTGAACCCTTCCGACGTCGCCCAGTTGGCGGAGTCGCCGGTGCGCTGGTCTCGCGTCACCGAGCTGTTCCGCGGTCATCGCGGGCGGGTAGTCGTCGTGGTGCTCGCCGTCGTGGCGGCGTCCGTCGTCGGCCTCGCGCAACCTTTCCTGCTGCGCGCGATCATCGACGACGCCCTGCCGCACGGCAACACCACCCTGCTGCTCTGGGCCGTCGGCGGCATGGTGCTGGTCGCGATCCTGACCGGCGTGCTGGGGGTCGTGCAGACGTGGCTGGCGACCGCGATGGGGCAGCAGGTCATGAGCGACCTGCGTTCGCAGGTGTTTCAGCACGTGCAGAGCCAGTCGATCGCGTTCTTCAAGAGGACCCGTGGTGGCGAGATTCAGAGTCGGCTGATCAACGACATCGCCGGGCTGCAGGGCATCATCACGACGACGGCCACGTCGGTGGCGTCCAATTTCACGACCGCCGTCGGCACGGCGATTGCGATGGCGGTGCTCGACTGGCGGCTGTCGCTGCTGTCGCTGGTCGTGCTGCCGCCGGCGATCTGGCTGACCCGCCGGGTCGCCCTGGTGCGCCGGGACATCACGTCGCAGCGGCAGCGGGTGCTGGCCGACCTGCACGGCCAGGTCGACGAGGCGCTCAGCGTGAACGGGGCCATGCTGACCAAGACGCTCGGGGCGTCCGGTGCCCGGCTGGACACGTTCCGCGCCACCTCAGCCGAACTGGCCGAACTGGAGGTGCGCAGCCAACTCGCCGGCAAGTGGCGCATGGCGACGATGCAGGTGGTGTTCGCCGTCATTCCGGCACTGATCTACCTGGCGGGCGGCTTCCCGGGGCTCACCGGAGGCCTCACCATCGGCACGCTGGTGGCATTCACGTCCCTCCAGGCCCAGATCTTCCGGCCGGTGCTCGGGCTGCTGAACGTCGGCGCGCAGTGGATCGCCTCAGCCGCCCTGCTGAGCCGCATCTTCGGCTACCTCGACCTGCCGGTCGAGGTAGCGCCTCCCGCACACCCCGTCTTCCTGCCCGAGGACGCGGTGCGCGGCGAGCTGCGTTTCGAGGACGTGTCCTACCGCTATCCCGACGGCGACGTCGACGTGCTGAGCGACGTCGACATCGTGCTGGCGCCGGGACGCACCGTCGCCGTCGTCGGCGAGACGGGTTCGGGCAAGTCGACGTTGGCCACCCTCGCGGTCCGGTTGGCCGACCCCACGGTCGGGCGGGTGACGCTCGACGGCGTCGACCTGCGCGATCTCGCCCCCGATGACCTGGCCCGGACCGTCGGCGTCGTCAGTCAGGAGACGTACCTGGCGCACACATCGATCCGCGAGAACCTGCTGCAGGCGCGTCCCGGAGCAGGCGAGGAGGACCTGTGGGAAGCGCTCCGTGCCGCCCAGGTGGCGCGCGTCGTCGAGGAGTTGCCGGCCGGCCTCGACACGGTGGTGGGTGCGCGCGGCCACCGGTTCAGCGGGGGTGAGCGGCAGCGGGTCGCGATCGCGCGGACGCTGCTGGCCAACCCCCGCGTCCTCGTGCTCGACGAGGCCACGAGTGCGCTGGACACCGAGACCGAGCGCGACCTGCAGCAGGCCCTCGAGACGCTCGTACGCGGGCGAACGACCCTCACCATCGCGCACCGGCTGAGCACCGTGCGGGACGCCGACGAGATCGTCGTGCTCGACCATGGGCGCGTGGTGGAGCGGGGGAGCCACGCCGACCTCGTGGCGGCGGGAGGTCGGTACGCCCACCTCGCGCGCTGACGTCGCTCCGGGCCGTTAGGGTGGGCCCATGCTGATCGTCACCACGAATGACATCCCCGGTTACCGCGTCGAAGCCGTGCTCGGCGAGGTGATGGGAATGACGGTTCGCGCCGCCAACATCGGCGCCAACTTCGTCGCCAGCTTCCGAGCGATCGGCGGCGGCGAAGTGAACGAGTACACCAAGCTCGTCTACGACTCGCGCCAGCAGGTGATGCAGCGCATGTGGGAGCAGGCAACCCAGCGAGGTGCCAACGCGATCATCGGCTGCCGGTTCGACACCGGCGAGATCGCGGCCCAGTTCTCGGAGGTCTGCTGCTACGGCACCGCCGTGGTGGTCGTCCCGATCCCCGAGGGGGAGCCCGGCGCCACGCCGCAGTCCATCTCCGACGCCCGGGGCCGCCAGCAGGCCCAGCCGCAGCAGCCCCAGCAGTACTGAGGCGTCCGTGACGCCGCCGACGGCAGGCCCTGACCTGCACCTGGCGCGGGCGCACTGGGTCTCACGCCACCTCATCGTCTGGCCGGCCGCCGACATCCCGTCGGGCATGGCCGTCGACTCGCTCGACTGGCGTCTGCACTGGTCGAACGACCAGCCGATCGATCCGTGGGCGCCCGAGCCGGTGCCGTGGCACTCGGTCGGGCTCACCCCGGTGGCCGATCGGGTCCGCGCCGACACCATGCGCCGGTTCCCGCACCTGTCGGGAGGGATTCCGCTGGCCGTGCCGCGCGATCTCGACGTGCGCGACGTGCTGCGCCACGAGGTGGCGGTACTGATCCACGCCCCGTCGGGGCGGCTCGTCAATGCCAGCGGCGTCCAGACCGCGTCGGTGCTCGACGAGCTGTACGCAACGGCGGCGTCGGCCGAGCTGGGGGTGTCCTGGCGTGATGGGACGCCGAGCGTTCGGGTCTGGGCGCCCACGGCCCGCCACGTGACGCTGCTGCTGTGGCCCGGTGAGCGGCCGCTTGAAGACGGCCCGCTGCGCTTCGGCATGGAACGCTCCGACGACGGGACGTGGGCGGCCACGGGCCACCCCGACTGGCGCGGGGCCCGCTACCAGTACCGGGTGCGGGGGTACTCGCCGACCGGCCGGCGCCTCGTCGAGAACCGGGTCACTGACCCCTACTCGGTGGCGCTCACGGTGAACTCGACCCATTCGGTGATGATCGACCTCGACGATCCAGAGTTCATGCCGCAGGAGTGGGTC
>RRZT012752560.1_pt1 | contig 16902 bp, 15 predicted proteins | sample 2165551 | NCBI WGS metagenome assembly RRZT01 (sample SAMN10456910, study PRJNA506462) | wastewater metagenome | biome: wastewater; feature: sludge; material: wastewater sludge; isolation source: wastewater sludge with Escherichia coli K12::gfp cells carrying plasmid... | place: USA: Moscow, Idaho...
GCCCAACGACATGCAGGTCGGCCAGACCGGCAAGATCGTCGCGCCCGAGCTGTACATCGCCGTCGGCATCAGCGGCGCGATCCAGCACCTGGCCGGCATGAAGGACTCCAAGGTGATCGTGGCGATCAACAAGGACGAGGAAGCGCCGATCTTCCAGGTCGCCGACTACGGCCTGGTCGCCGACCTGTTCGACGTGCTGCCGGAGCTGGAGAAAGCCCTCTGAGGGTTTGAGGCTCGACGAAAAACCCGCTCATCCGAGCGGGTTTTTCATATCGACGGGCGTCGGTCGCCATGACGCCTGCGGTTACACTGGCGGCGGTCCGTTGCCGTCTGCCGAGCGCGAGGTTATCCATGTCCACCCGAGCAATCCTGGCCCGTCTGGGGCTGGCCCTGCTGCTGTTGCCCGTCGCCCAGGGGGCGCTGGCCGCCGGCAAGTGCGAGCGCCTGGTCGCCACCGGTCATCCCGACCAGCCGCCCTATCTGTGGCGCGACCCGCAGCAGCCCAAGCAGTTGATCGGCGCCAGCGCCGACCTGCTCAAGGCGCTGGGCAAGGAGCTGGGCGTGCGCATCGACGTGCTGCACAGCGGCTCGCGAGCGGCCGCCGAGGACGCCGCCCGCAGCGGGCGGGTCGATCTGCTGGCCGGCAGCTACCTGAGCGTCGAGGCGTTGGAGCAATTCGACTTCATTCATCCGGCCTACCTGGAGGTGCCGGTACAGGTCTGGAGCCTGGCCGACAAGGCGCCGCTGTTCACCCGCCTGGACGATCTGGCGCGGCATCGCGGCGCGTTGCTCGGCGCCGGCGACTATCCGCCGGCGCTGCGCAGCCAGCTCGAACAGGGGCTGGCTCTGCGCCCGGCCACCGAGCCGGCGACGGCCCTACAGCAGTTGCGCCAGGGCCGCCTCGACTTCCTGGTGATCGAGCGCCAGGCCGGTCTGGCGCTGCTGCAGCGCGCCGGCGCAGCGGACGAGGTGCAGGCCCTGAGGCCGGAGCTGGGCAGCGAGCCGCTGTACCTGGTGCTGTCGCACAACTCGGCCTGCAACGACCCCTGGCTGCGCGGGCAGTTGGCGAAGAAACTGACCGAATTCCGCGCCGCCGGCCTGCCCGAGCAGTTGCTGCAGCGCAATCTGGCGGCGTGGCGGGCCCAGCAGGGCCAGGGCACGCCTTGACACGAGATATCCGTATGATCAGACACACCATGGCCCTGCTGGCCGCGCTGCTGCTCGGCGCCTGCGCCAGCGATCCGGCGCCCAGCCAGCAGATGCGCCTGAGCGAGCAGGCGCTGGAGCAGGCACGCAGTGTCGTCGGCGCGGACGCGGCGGCGCTGGAGGCGGCGACTGCCGGGCTGGCGGCGGCGCAGGACGCCTACGCCCGCGAAGACTACCGCGCAGCGCGGATGCTGGCCGAGCGCGCCGAACTGGACGCCCGGCTGGTCGAGGCGCAGGCGCTGACCGGCAAGAGCCGCAGTCAGCTGGCAGAACTGCGCAGCCGCATCGCCGGGCTGCGCCAGCAACTGGGGGAGTTGCCGTGAAGGGTTGGAGCCTATCGTTGCTGTGCGGACTGGCGCTGCTGGGCGGGTGCGCCGCGCAGCAGGAGGCGCGTCAGGCGCTCGATCAGGCGCGCAGCGGTTTCCGCGCGCTGGAAAGCGAGCACGGCGTGCTGGCCGGGGCGCCGAAGGACGTGGCGCGCGCCGGCGAGTCGCTGGCCCGCGCCGAGCGGCTGGCCGACTTCTGGGGCAGCGACGAGGATGTCGCGCACTATGCCTACCTGAGCCAGCGCTATGCCGACATTGCCCGCGAACACGCCGCCCAGGCGCGCGAGCAGCAGGAGATCGTCCGCCTGCAGCTGGAGTTCGAGCGCCTGCAGCTGGCCTTGCGCGCAGTGCGCCTGGAGGATGTCCGCCAGCAGAACCGCTGGCTCGAAGAGGAGCTGGTCAGTCTGGCCACCGCCGAGACCGAGCGCGGTCTGGTGGTGACCCTGGGTGATGTGCTGTTCGATGCCGGGAGTGCCGACCTGCGCGCCAATGCCAGCCGCACCACCCTCAAGCTGTTCCGCTTCCTGCAGCTCAATCCGCAGCGGCGCATCCGCATCGAGGGCTATACCGACAACCTCGGTCGCGCCGAGGAAAATCTGCGCCTGTCGCGGGCCCGCGCCCAGGCGGTAGCCGACACCCTGATCGAGCTGGGTACCACGGCGGCGCGCATCGAGGTGCAGGGCTATGGCGAGGCCTTCCCGGTAGCCGCCAACGCCTCCTCGCGGGGGCGGGCACAGAATCGCCGGGTGGAAATCGTCTTCTCCGATGCGCAGGGGCAACTGGGCCCGCTGCGCCAGTAACCGGTCCGTGCCGGTCGAGCTGCGGCTTCGCTGCCAGGCCGGCGGCGGAGCCTGCGATGAGGTGAGGATGTCTGCATACCTGCGTTGCGGCGTGCTGCTGCTGGCTGTGCTGCTGGGCGCCTGCGAGGGCGAGCGTCCGGAGCCGGCGCCGCGTTCCGCGCCCGCTCCGACGGTCCCCGAGCAGCCGGCGCCGCCGTTGCCGGCCAAGCCGCCCGCCGAGTCGCCCGCCGCCCGCGAGGAGGTGCCGGCGTTGCCCGAAACGCGCCCCAAGGCGCCGGCAGACCGCTCGGCGGAGACCCCGGCGGTGCCTGCCGAGCCGGTGCCCTCGCCGCCCGCGCCGGCCAGCGTGGCGCGTCCGGCGCCGCGTCCAGCCGCTGAGCGACTCGCGGCGCCACCGCCGCCTGCCGTGCCGGCGGCGCCGCTGGATCTCAGCGTGCCACGCGAACTGGTCGAGAACTTCCAGCTGAGCGACCCGCTGCCGCCGGCGCCGGCCTTGCTGCCACCGCTGTTCGCGCCACAGCCGGAGACGCCCCAGGCCTTCGAGCTGGGCGGGCGGCTGATCACCAGCGAGCGGGCGGACGACGAGGATTCCGGCTCCTGGCATGGCGTCGAGGGCGCCGAGCTGCAACTGCGCTTCCGGCGCTGAGGCGGCGGATCACTCGTCCTCGCCGTCGTCGAGGCGCTTCTTGGCGTCCAGTTCGGCATTGCGCTCGCGCATGCGCTGCAGCTCCTCCTCGCTGAGCGGCATCTTGTTGGCGCTGTCGCGCAGCAGCAGCAGGCTGCCGGCCACCGAGCCAAAGGCCAGGGCCAGAAACAGCCAGGCAAACCAGGGCATGGTCTTCTCCTCCTGATGGGTCGATGCCCTCACCATAACCCTGTGCGACGCGGCTGTCTGCTCGCCGCTGGCCGGTGCGGCAGGGCGCGACCTCGGTGCTGGCGGCGCGGCGCTGCTCCGGGGCCCCGACAAGGGGGTCGTTGCGGGCTCGTCGGCGCGTTGCCCCGGAGCGCGCCGGCAACTGCGTTACAATGCGCCGGTTTCTGCCTACAGAGAGCCTGTCATGTCCTGCCAGACCCCGATCATCGTTGCCCTCGACTTCCCCAGCCGCGACGCCGCGCTGGACCTGGCCGCCCGTCTCGACCCGGCGCTGTGCCGGGTCAAGGTCGGCAAGGAGCTGTTCACCCGCTGTGGCCCGGCCATCGTCGAAACCCTGCAGGCGCAGGGCTTCGAGGTGTTCCTCGATCTGAAATTCCACGATATCCCCAACACCACGGCGATGGCGGTCAAGGCGGCGGCCGAGCTGGGCGTGTGGATGGTCAACGTGCATTGCTCCGGCGGCCTGCGGATGATGGCCGCCTGCCGCGAGACCCTGGACACACTGAACGGGCCGAAGCCGCTGCTGATCGGCGTCACCGTGCTGACCAGCATGGAGCGCGGCGATCTGGCCGGCATCGGCCTGGATGTCGAGCCGCAGGCGCAGGTGCTGCGCCTGGCCGGCCTGGCCGCCGAGGCCGGCCTCGACGGGCTGGTCTGCTCGGCCCAGGAAGCGCCGGCGCTGAAAGCCGTGCAGCCGCAGCTGCAACTGGTCACCCCGGGCATCCGCCCGGCCGGTAGCGCCCAGGACGACCAGCGGCGCATCCTCACTCCGCGGCAGGCGCTGGACGTCGGTTCCGACTATCTGGTGATCGGCCGGCCGATCAGCCAGGCCGCCGATCCGGCCGCGGCCCTCGCCGCGGTGGTCGCCGAACTGCGCGGCTGAGGCGCGCGGCGATGGCCGGGCACAATCCCTACGCGCCGCCGCGCGCGCCGCTGATCGAGGTGTCCCTGCCGGCGGCGTTCGTCGCCGGCGACTGGGCGCCCGGCCAGTTGCGGGTGCTCGGCGCGCTGGCGCTGGGTTGTCTGTTCGGTGTGCTGGCGCTGCTGGCCCAGGGCATCTGGGCGGCGCTGCATCCGCAGCACCCGGCGTTGCCCTGGGCCTATCTGCTCGGTCTTCTGCTGGCGCTGCTCTGGGGCTATCTGCTGCTGCGCCTGAAGGGGCTGCTCGGCGACCGCTTCGCGGCTCGCGGGCTGGGCTGGCCGGTGGGCGTCCAGCTGTTCGCCGGGCTACTGCTCAGCGGCCTCGCCGCACTGGGCGAGGCGCCGGCGCTGGCGCACCCCGGTGCGCTGGAGCTGGGCTATTTCGCCCTGTGCGTGGCGCTGGGGCTGAGCCAGGCCTGGTTCGCCCTCGGCCTGCGGCGCATCCGCCAGGCCTGGACGGCGCTGCGGCTGTTCGCCTTCCTGCTGTTCGCCGGCGGCATCCTCTGCGCCAGCGTGGTGCTGCTGGTGCCGGCGCTGCTGCTCGGCATGCTGGCCTGTCTGGCGCTGGCGCGGGTGTTCTTCGCCGCGGCGGCCGAACTGCAGGGCGCGCCGGGCCGTTCCGGAGAGCGGCCCGGGCGGGTCAGCCGATCAGGCTGAGGAACTCGCCGCGGGTGGCCGGATTGGCGCGGAACTCGCCGAGCATCACCGAGGTGACCATCGCCGAGTTCTGCTTCTCCACGCCGCGCATCATCATGCACATGTGCTGCGCCTCGATCACCACCGCGACGCCCAGGGCGCCGGTGACCTGCTCGATGGCTTCGGCGATCTGCCGCGACAGGTTCTCCTGGATCTGCAGGCGCCGCGCGTACATGTCGACGATCCGCGCCACCTTGGACAGACCGAGCACCTTGCCGTTGGGGATGTAGGCCACGTGGGCCTTGCCGATGAACGGCAGCAGGTGGTGCTCGCACAGCGAGTACAGCTCGATGTCCCGGACCACCACCATTTCGCTGTTGTCGGAGCTGAACAGGGCGCCGTTGGTGACTTCCTCCAGGCTCTGCGCGTAGCCGCGGCAGAGGTACTGCATGGCCTTGGCGGCGCGCTTGGGCGTGTCGCGCAGGCCTTCGCGGTTCACGTCTTCGCCGAGCAGGCCGAGGATTTCGGTGTAGTGCTGTTCCAGGGACATGGGGTTTCCTGTGGTTGGACAAAGGCGCGCAGGGTAGGGGGCCGTCCGGCCGCTGGCAAGTGCGCGGCGGTCGGCGGATGAGCCGCGTGCAGGGCGAAGATGCGCGCGGCTCATCGCTGCGGGCTATTCGTCGCGCCCTTCGAGCATGGTGCGCTTGAGCAGCACGTAGACCGCGCCGGTGCCGCCATGCTTGGCCAGGCAGGAGGTAAAGCCGAGCACCTGCGGGTGCTGGCGCAGCCAGGTGTTGACGTGGCTCTTGACCATCGGCCGGCGGCCGTCGATGCGCGCCGCCTTGCCGTGGGTGACGCGCACGCAGCGCACCTCGAAGCGCGCTGCCTCGGCGAGGAAGTCCCACAGGGTGGCGCGTGCCGTCTCCACGTTCATGCCGTGCAGGTCGAGGCTGCCCTCGAAGGCGATCTGCCCGGCCTTGAGCTTGCGCATCTGGCCTTCCTGCACGCCGTCGCGCGCCCAGTACAGCTCGTCCTCGGCGCCGACGTCGATGACGAACAGGTCGGACAGACCGTCGACCGTGGTGGTCTGCTGGGTGAGGATGGCGTTCTGCTGGCGCTGGGCGAGCTGCTGGCGGTCGGCCTTGGGCTTGCCGGTGTCGGCGCGCGCCTCGACCCGGATGCGCTTGACTCCGCGCATCTCGTTCTGAAACAGGGAAAAATCGTCGTCTTGCATGCTGGCTCTCCGCAACAGGCGCGCATTTTAGCGGAACTTGGCGCCTGTGCGGATGCCGCCCTGGGCTCAGGCGTCGAGGTCGGCGGCCTCGGCGACCACGCAGGCGAACAGGTCGGCCAGCGCCGCCAGCTCCATGCGGTGCAGGCTGGCGGCGTCCACCACGGCGCCGTCGATGCCCGGCAGGTCGCGGGTCGCGCAGGCGGCAGCGACCACCGTGCTGCGGTAGCCGAGATCCTTGGCGGCGCGCACCGTGGCGCTCACGCACATGTGGGTCATGAAGCCGACCACCACCAGTTCCTCGCGGCCCAGTCCGCGCAGCACGGCGTCCAGCTCGCTGTGGGCGAAGGCGTTGGGCAGCGGCTTGTCGACCACCGCTTCGCCGGGCAGCGGGGCCAGTTCCTCGAGGATCGCGCCGCGCGGCCCCTGGGGATCGAACAGGTAGCCGGGCACGCCGATGTGGCGCACGTGCACCACCGGGGCGCCGGCGGCCCGCGCCGCCTCCAGCAGGCGGTAGATCTGCGCGGCGGCCGGCTCGATGCCCGGCAGGCGCAGGTCGCCGCTGCGGTACTCGTTCTGTGCGTCGATGATCAGCAGGGTGGCGTCGGCCAGGCGGGCGGCCGGATGGGCGCTGCCGGTGAGCTGGAACAGGGTGTGCGGGAGGTTCATCTGCGACTCCGGAAGGATGGGTTCGCGACCATTGTGTACGCGCCGCCGGCCGGCCAGAACACCTATCCTTGCCGCCCCGGAATGCAATTTTGCAGGGCTGCGATGAGCTTCGACTGGAACGACATACCCCTGCTGCTGGCGCTGGCCCGGCAGGGCACCCTGGCGGCGACGGCGCGCGAGCTGGGGATCAACCCGACCACCGTTGGCCGGCGCCTGCAGGGCGCCGAGCAGGCGCTGCAGGCGCGGCTGTTCCTGCGCGAGAACGGCCGCTACCGGCCGACCAGCGCCGGCGCGGTGCTGATCGAGCGGGCGGCGGCGCTGCAGGGCGACGTGCGCGGCATGCTCAGTGCCGCCCGCGAGGAGGATCGCCGGGTGGCCGGCACGGTGCGCCTGACGTCGGTGGAGTTCTTCATCGCCCACTGGCTGGTGCCGCAGTTGCCGGAGCTGCGCGCCCTGCATCCGGGGCTGGACCTGCAGCTGATCGGCGACAACCGCGACCTGTCCTTCACCCGTCACGAAGCCGATCTGGCCCTGCGCCTGGCCCGGCCGCAGCAGGACGCCGCGCTGGTGATGCGCAAGGTCGGCGAGCTGGGCTATGCGGTGTATGCCGCGGCGGAGCTGGGCGTGACGGCGGGGGCGTCCTGGCAGGAATGGCCCTGGCTGGGCTACGACGACAGCCTGGGCCATCTGCCCGAGGCGCGCTGGCTGCGCCAGCAGTGCCCGGCGGCGGATGTCCGTCTGCGGGTGACGGCGCTGACCTCGTTGCAGCGCGCCTGCCAGGCCGGTCTCGGTCTGGCCCTGCTGCCTTGCCTGCTGGGCGAGGCGGGCGGCCTGCAGCGCTGCTCGCCGGTGCTGCTGCACCGCGAGCTGTGGCTGCTCTGCCATCGCGACCTGCGCCGCACCCTGCGTTTTCGCGCCCTGGCCGATTGGCTGGCCGCGCGTCTGCAGGCGGACGCCGGACGTCTGGCGGGGGGGTCGGCCGGCGGCGCGCGGCAGCCGGCCGGAGCGGCTCAGTAGAGGCCGAACACGCTGAACTGCAGGTACCAGACGCCCAGCGAGCCGAAGAAGTTGACCAGGATCGCCGGCAGGAACTTGAGGTGGACGCCGAAGCTGTAGCTCTTGTCCAGGCTCATGGCCATGATCCCGGCCGCCGAGCCGACCACGGTCAGCGAGCCGCCGATGCCGACCATCAGCGCATTGAGCGCCCACTGGTCGGCGCTCAGGTTCGGGTTGGACATCAGCGCGGCGGCTTCCACCGGCACGTTGTCGAGCACCCCGGAGAACACCCCGAGCAGCACGTTCACCGTGGTCGGATCGAGCACCTCGAACAGCCGGGCGATGTAGCTCAGCCAGCCGACATGGTTGAGGCAGGCCACCGCGGTGATGATGCCGATGAAGAACAGCAGGGCGTTCCACTCCACCTTCTGCAGCTGGTCCTGCCAGGGCAGTTCGATGCCGCGGCGCATCAGCAGCCAGGCGTAGAGGGCGACCATGCCCAGGCCGATGCCGATGGCGAACTCGATGCTGACGTTGAGGAAGATGTTGCACAGCACCGCGCCGACCACGGCGAGGAAGCCGACCACCGCCAGTCCGGCGCCGCCGGGCTTGAGGCCGGACTCTTCCGGGTCCACCTCGCGGATCAGGCCCTGGCTGCGCAGCGGACGCAGGTAGAACCAGTGCATGGTCAGGGCGAACAGCATCCAGCCGATCAGCGACGAGGGGATCAGCAGCAGCAGGCCGGCGATGCTGATCTTGCCGGCCAGCACCACCATCAGCGAGGTGGAGGTGCCGAGGAACCATACCCCGGTGTTGGAGGCCACCACGATGTTGCACAGCGCGGCGTGGGTGTAGCGCTGGTTGATCGAGATGTTCTTCACCGTCTTGCCGAAGATCATCGCCGTGGTGATGTTGTTGAGGAACGGCGAGAGCAGCGCGCAGAGCGCGCCGGTGGCCCAGAACATGCCGCGCGCGCCGAGTCCGCGGGCGAGCAGGAAGCCGTTGAGGGCGGTGAACACGTTCCGCTCGTTGAGCAGCTCGACGATCATCCACATGAAGGCCATGAAGGCGATCAGGCCGAACAGTTCTTCCTTGGTGTGGTTCTGCGCTTCGAGGAAATGGGCAAGGTGCGCCGGATCGGTGACGGCGTAGTGGACGCCGATGACGATCAGGCCGGACATCATGAACATGGCCGGTTTGAACTTGTCCATTTCGAGTTGCGCCTCGAAGACAATCATGGTCATGCCGATCAGGAATATCGCCAGGACCAGCAGGCCGGTCAGCGAGAAGGGTTCGATGCTCATGGGAGGGGGAGCCTGGAAGGGGAATGGATGGGAAGGGTTCAAAATCGTTGCAAATTGTATCGCAGGCCCTGGGACGCCCATAACAGAAGAATGCACCTACATTCGTAGGAACTGGCAAGTGCCTGGGTAGGGGGTGCTCGGCTAGAATGCGCGGCTACTTTCCGGAGGCCTTCCATGACCGAATCCACCAGCCGCCTGCGCAGCATCCGCGACCTGATCCGCTGGGGCGTCAGCCAGTTCCACGCGCACGAACTGTTCTTCGGTCACGGCACCGACAACGCCTGGGACGAGGCGCGCCTCCTGGTGCTCGGCGCCCTGCATCTGCCCTGGGAAATCTCCGCCGACTACCTCGACTGCCGCCTGGAGGCCGACGAGATGGAGGCGGTGCGGGCGCTGCTGCTGCGCCGCATCGAGGCGCGCATTCCGGCCGCCTACCTGCTCGGCGAGGCCTGGTTCTGCGGGCTGCCCTATGTGGTGGACGAGCGGGTGCTGGTGCCGCGCTCGCCGATCGGCGAGCTGATCGAGGGGCGCTTCGCGCCCTGGCTGCAGGGCACCCCGGCGCGCATCCTCGACCTGTGCACCGGTTCGGGCTGCATCGGCATCGCCTGCGCCCATGCCTTCCCGGCGGCCGAGGTGGTGCTCGCCGACCTGTCCTTCGAGGCGCTGGAGGTGGCCAACCTCAACATCGAGCGCCATGGTGTCGAGGAGCGCGTCTACACCGTGCAGGGCGACGGCTTCGACGGCCTGCCGGGGCAGCGCTTCGACCTGATCGTCTCCAATCCGCCCTATGTGGACGCCGAGGACTTCGCCGACATGCCGGCCGAGTTCCACCACGAGCCGGAGCTGGGCCTGGCCTGCGGCGAGGACGGTCTCGATCTGGTGCGGCGCATGCTCGCCGAGGCCGCCGACCACCTCAGCGACGACGGCCTGCTGGTGGTCGAGGTGGGCAACAGCCAGGTGCATGTCGAGGCGGCCTACCCGGAGGTGGAGTTCGCCTGGGTCGAGTTCGCACGCGGCGGCCATGGGGTGTTCGTGCTGAGCGCCGAGCAGTGCCGCCGCCACCAGGCGCTGTTCCGCGCCCGCCTGCAGGGCGCCTGAGCAACCGGCCAGCCGCATCGCCGGAAGCCGGCGCGGCATGGCCGCAAGACCGGGCAGGCGTCTGGAGCTGACGCAGCCCGGCAGGCGATCCGTTTTCGCGCCGATGCCGACGCATCAGTGCGGCGAGAGTGCCGCGTCCGGAGGTTGCCGCGCCCTGCAGGGCTGGCAGGCGCCAGCCCCAGGTCGCCGGGATGGCGCGCCCGGGGCTGGGCGCGCCATCGGCCGCAGGCTCAGAGGCCGGGGAACAGCACCCGGGCCACGTCGACGTAGCGGCTGGCGAAGTGCACGGTCAGGCCTTCCTTGAGGTAGTCCGGCAGTTCCTCGAAGTCGCCGCGGTTGGCCTCGGGGAGGATCAGCTCGTCGATCTTCTGCCGCCGCGCGGCGATCACCTTCTCGCGCACCCCGCCGATGGCCAGTACCTGGCCGGTGAGGGTCAGCTCGCCGGTCATCGCCACGTTCTTCTTCGGCGCCTGGTGGCGTGCCAGGGACAGCAGCGCGCTGGCCATGCTGATCCCGGCGCTGGGGCCGTCCTTGGGCGTGGCGCCCTCGGGGACGTGCAGGTGGACGAAGGCCCGGTCGAAGAAGGTCGGGTCGCCCTTGTACTTCTTCAGGTGCGAGCTGATGTAGCTGTAGGCGATTTCCGCCGATTCCTTCATCACCTCGCCGAGCTTGCCGGTGAGCTTGAAGCCGCGGTTGAGGGTGTGGATGCGCGTCGCCTCGATCGGCAGGGTGGCGCCGCCCATGCTGGTCCAGGCCAGCCCGGTGACGATGCCGGTGCCCTGCAGGTGGCGCTCCTTGCGGAACAGCGGCATGCCCAGGTAGTCCTCCAGATCCTTGGGGCCGACCTTGACCGTGGACTCGGGGTCTTCCAGCAGGCGCACCACCGCCTTGCGGACGATCTTGCCCAGCTGCTTCTCCAGCTGGCGCACCCCGGCCTCGCGGGCGTAGCCCTCGATCACCGCCCGCAGTGCGCTGTCGCTGATCCCCAGGCGCGCCTTGGGCACGCCGGCGCGTTCGAGCTGCTTGGGCCACAGGTGGCGCTTGGCGATGGCCAGCTTTTCCTCGGCGATGTAGCCGGACAGGCGGATCACCTCCATGCGGTCGAGCAGCGGGCCGGGGATCGAGTCGAGGGTGTTGGCGGTGCAGACGAACAGCACCTTGGACAGGTCCAGGCGCAGGTCCAGGTAGTGGTCGAGGAATTCGACGTTCTGCTCCGGATCGAGGGTCTCCAGCAGCGCCGAGGCCGGGTCGCCCTGGTAGCTGGCGCCGAGCTTGTCGATCTCGTCGAGCATGATCACCGGGTTCATCACCTCGACGTCCTTGAGCGCCTGCACCAGCTTGCCGGGCAGGGCGCCGATGTAGGTGCGCCGGTGCCCCTTGATCTCCGCCTCGTCGCGCATGCCGCCCACCGAAAAGCGGTAGAACGGCCGGCCCAGGGCCTCGGCGATGGAGCGGCCGATGCTGGTCTTGCCTACCCCGGGCGGGCCGACCAGCAGGACGATGGAGCCGGAGATCTCGCCCTTGAAGGCGCCGACGGCGAGGAACTCGACGATCCGCTGCTTGATGTCGTCCATCCCGGCGTGGTGGCGGTCGAGCACCTTGCGCGCGCGCTTGAGGTCGAGCTTGTCCTTGCCCAGCACACCCCAGGGCACGCTGGTCGCCCAGTCCAGGTAGTTGCGGGTCACTGCGTATTCCGGCGAGCCGGTTTCCAGCAGCGACAGCTTGTGCAGCTCCTCGTCGATGCGCTTCTGCGCCGGCGCCGGCACCGTCTTGCCTTCCAGGCGGGCGCGGAACTCGTCGGCGTCGGCGCTCTTGTCGTCCTTGGTGATGCCCAGTTCCTTCTGGATCACCTTGAGCTGCTCGCGCAGGAAGAACTCGCGCTGGCGCTGGCCGATGGTGCTGTTGACCTCGGCGCTGATCTCCTTCTGCAGCTTGGCCACCTCGACCTCGCGGCGCAGCAGCGGCAGCACCTTCTCCATGCGCTTGAGCACCGGCACGGTGTCGAGCACCGCCTGCAGGTCGTTGCCCGGCGCGGTGGTCAGCGCGGCGGCGAAGTCGGTGAGCGGTGAGGGATCGTTGGGGCTGAAGCGGTTCAGGTAGTTCTTCAGCTCCTCGCTGTACAGCGGGTTGAGCGGCAGCAGCTCCTTGATGGCGTTGATCAGCGCCATGCCGTAGGCCTTCACCTCGTCGCTGGGGTCGGCCGGGGTGCGCGGGTAGTCGACCTCGACCAGGTAGGGCGGGGTGCGGCTCAGCCAGTGGCGGATGCGCACCCGCGCCAGGCCCTGGGCGACGAACTGCAGGGTGTCGTCCTGCTTGCTGGCGCGGTGGATGCGCACCACGGTGCCGTGCTCGGGGAGGCTCTCATGATCGAACTCCTCGGCGCTCTGCGGCGGGTTGTCCATGTAGAACAGCGCCACGCAGTGGTGCTCGGTCTTGGCCACCTCGGCGATGGTCTGCGCCCAGTGCTCGGGGTTGACCATGATCGGCAGCACCTGGCCGGGGAAGAACGGGCGATTGTGGATCGGCAGGATATGCAGCCGATCGGGCAGGGCCTGGCCCTGCAGCAGCATGCCGGTACCGGCGGCGCCGTCGTCGTCGACGATTTCGTGAGGGATGTCCTGCTCGCTCATCAAGGGATTCCTGCGCTGATCGTTCGGTGTCCTGGGTACATGGGGGAGGGCGCCGCGCATTTCAACCATGGGCGATTCGCGCTTGATTGTTATGTTATTACTTATTAGCCTCCCCGGCCGCGCGACCAGGGAGCTGGACGAGGCCGCGCCTGGTTTTTCAATCCGCGCGGTCGCACAGGAGGTGCGCCCGCCGGCAACCGAGGTACTGCATGAATCCGATCCGTCATCCGCTCGCCCTGGCCGTGGCCATGGCCCTGCCGTCGAGCCTGGTCCTGGCCGCCGAGTCGCGGCCGCTCGAACTCGAACCCGGCGTGGTCAGCGCCAGCGCCCTGGCCAGCCGCGTGCAGGAGATGACCACTCCGGCCGAGGTGCTGGAGGGCGATGCGCTGGTGCTGCGCCGTGGCGCGACCCTGGGCGAGAGCCTCGACGGCCTGCCCGGCGTCCACGCCGCCGGCTTCGGCCCCGGCGCCAGCCGTCCGGTGATCCGCGGCCTGGACGGCGGGCGGGTCAAGGTGCTCAGCGACGGCGTCGACGTGCTGGACGCCTCCACCGTCAGCCAGGACCACGCGGTGGGCGTCGAGCCGCTGCTGGCCGAGCGCATCGAGGTGCTCAAGGGCCCGGCGACCCTGCTCTATGGCGGCGGCGCGATCGGCGGGGTGGTCAACGTGATCGACAAGAAGGTGCCCACCTACGTGCCGCAGAACGGTTACGAGGGCGAGCTGGAGCTGCGCGCCAACAGCGTGGCCAACGAGGGCGCCGGCCTGTTCGGTCTGACCGCCGGCGCCGGCAACTTCGCGGTGCGCGTCGAGGGCGTCAAGCGCCAGGCCGACGACTACGAGATTCCCGGCGCCGCGGGCGAGCCGCGCGCCGACAAGCAGACCGGCGCCTACAACGACACCGACAGCTACAGCCTGGGCGGCAGCTTCGTCGGCGCGCGCGGTTATCTCGGCCTGGCCTACAGCCGCCAGGAAAACCGCTACGGCCTGCTCGCCCACGAGCACGTCGAGTGCGACCCGCACGGCAACCACTGGCACTGCGGCGAGCACGGCCATGACCACGACGCCCACGAGGAGGACGAACACGACGAGCATGCCCACGGCGGCGCGGTGCCCTACATCGCCCTCAAGCAGGACCGCTGGGACCTGCGCGGCGAACTGAGCGACCCGCTGCCGGGCTTCGAGCGGGCGCGCCTGCGCGCCGGCCACAGCGAGTACCGGCATGCCGAGATCGAGGGCGGCGAGAAGATGGCGGTGTTCGAGAACCGCGCCAGCGAGGCGCGCCTGGAGCTGACCCACCGGCCGCTGCTCGGCTGGCATGGCGTGCTCGGTGGGCAGACCACCCAGCGCGACTTCGCCCGCTTCACCGCGGAAAACCCCATGCCGCAGAGCCTGACCCGCAACCACGCGCTGTTCCTCCTGGAGGAATACACCGCCGGCGCCTGGCGCTACGAGCTGGGCGCGCGCCACGAATGGCAGGACATCGATGCCGACTCCGGCGCCCCGGACAGCCGACATCGCGGCACCTCGCTGTCGGCCGGCGCGGTGTGGACCTTCGCCCCCGAGTACTCGCTGGGCTTCTCGCTGTCGCGCGCCCAGCGCCTGCCCAGCGCCGAGGAGCTGTACGCCTACGGCCCGCACGCCGCCAGCCGCACCATCGAGCAGGGCAACCCGCAGCTCGACGAGGAAACCTCGCACAACGCCGAACTGACCCTGCGCAAGTTCGCCGGCGCCACCACCTTCAGCGCCAGCCTGTTCCGCAACCAGGTCGACGACTTCATCTATGCCGCCGATCTGGGTCGCAAACCGGGCGGCGGCTACCGCGAGATCGCCTACCGCCAGGCCGATGCGGTGCTCACCGGCGGCGAGTTCTCGGTGCGCCAGCAGCTCACCGGCAACTTCGCCGCCACCCTGTTCGGCGACCATGTGCGCGCCACCTTCAAGGACGGCGGCGAACTGCCGCGCATCCCCGCCGACCGTCTCGGCGTGCGTCTGGAGCAGCGCTTCAACGCCGCGCTGGACGGCCAGCTGGAGTTCTACCGGGTGCAGAAGCAGACCGACACCGCCGACTTCGAAACCGACACCGCCGGCTACAACATGCTCGGTGCCGGCCTCAGCTACCACGGCAGCCTGAGCCAGGCCGACTACCAGCTGTACCTCAAGGCCGACAACCTGCTCGACGCCGAGGCGCGCCAGCACAGTTCGCTGATCAAGGACGAGGTGCTGCTGCCGGGGCGCAACTTCACCGTCGGCATGCGGGTGAACTTCTGACCCTGGGTTAGCGCGCCGGCGAGGACTCGCCGCGAGCGCTGCCGCGTTTCCTGGACTGGAAACGACAACCGCCGGCCCTGGGGCCGGCGGTTGTGTTGCGGACGGTGGATCAGCCGATGGTCATCAGGCTGGCATTGCCGCCGGCGGCGGCGGTGTTGACGCTCAGGGCGTGCTCGATCAGCAGACGCTCCAGCGGGATGTCGGTGTCGCCGCGGTTCAGGCCGTTGACGCCGACGATGGCGCCGGGGCGCTGGGCGGCCTTCTGGCAGACTTCGCGCAGCTGGTCGGAATCGCCGTGGTGGAGGATGGCGTCGAAGCTCAGCTCGCTGGTGGTCCAGTCGCCGACCAACTGGATGCCCTGCTGCACGCCGCTGGGCAGCTGGGCGAGCAGCTTGCGGGTGGCCGGGGTGTCCTGCCACAGCACCCGGCAGCCGACCGCCAGCGCCGAGGCCAGCTGGGTCAGCAGGTCGCCGTCGTCGTCGGCCAGGCACAGCACCCGCTCGCGCGGCAGCAGGCTGTAGGTGTTGCGCTCGCCGGTCGGGCCGCTCAGCACCTGGGTCAGGCCGCTGGGCGACAGCTGCGCATAGCGCTCGGCCAGTTCGGCCAGCGCCGGCTGCTGCTGGCGCGCCCACTCCTGCAGCGCCGCGAAAGCGGCGTTGCCGTGGGGGCTGCGCTGCGCCTGATCAAGTTGCAGCTGCTGGCTGAGCGCATCCTGCGGACGGGTGGACAGCAGGCGATACAGGTACAGCGGGCCGCCGGCCTTGGGACCGGTGCCGGACAGGCCTTCGCCGCCGAACGGCTGCACGCCGACCACCGCGCCGACCATGTTGCGGTTGACGTAGAGGTTGCCGACATGCGCCGAGCCGACCACCTGGGCGATGGTCTCGTCGATGCGCGTGTGCACGCCGAGGGTCAGGCCGTAGCCGCTGGCGTTGATCGCGTCGAGCAGCGCGCCCAGCTCCTCGCGGCGGTAGCGCACCACGTGCAGCACCGGGCCGAAGATCTCGCGCTTGAGTTCGTCGAAGCTCTCCAGCTCGATCAGGGTCGGCATCACGAAGGTGCCGCGCTTGATGTCCTCGGCGTTGACCCGCGACAGCTGATGCACCTTGCGGCCCTTGTCGCGCATCGCCTGGATGTGCCGCTCGATGTTGGCGCGGGCTTCCTCGTCGATCACCGGGCCGATGTCGGTGTCGAGGCGCTCCGGGTTGCCCAGGCTGTACTCGGCCATGGCGCCCTTGAGCATGCCCAGCACGCGGCCGGCGACGTCCTCCTGCACGCACAGCACGCGCAGCGCCGAGCAGCGCTGGCCGGCGCTGTCGAAGGCGGAGGCGATCACGTCGACCACCACCTGCTCGGTGAGCGCCGAGGAGTCGACGATCATCGCGTTCTGCCCGCCGGTCTCGGCGATCAGCGGCAGCGGGCGGCCCTGGGCATCGAGACGGCCGGCGAGGTTGCGCTGGATGATCCCGGCGACCTCGGTGGAGCCGGTGAACATCACCCCGCGGATGCGCTCGTCGGCGATCAGCGCGGCGCCCACGGTCTCGCCGCGGCCCGGCAGCAGTTGCACCGCGCCTTCCGGCACGCCGGCCTCGATCAGCAGGCGCACCGCCTGGGCGGCGATCAGCGGAGTCTGCTCGGCAGGCTTGGCCAGCACGGTGTTGCCGGCGGCCAGCGCCGCGGCCACCTGGCCGCTGAAGATCGCCAGCGGGAAGTTCCACGGGCTGATGCACACCACCGGGCCCAGCGGGCGGTGGCTGTCGTTGCCGAAGTGGCTGCGCGCCTGCGCCGCGTAGTAGCGCAGGAAGTCGACCGCCTCGCGCACCTCGGCGATGGCGTTGGCGAAGGTCTTGCCCGACTCGCGCACCAGCAGGCCCATCAGCTGCTGCATCTCGGCTTCCATGCGCTCGGCGGCGCGCTCCAGCACGGCGGCGCGCTCGGCGGGCA
>RRZT010080655.1_pt1 | contig 16895 bp, 18 predicted proteins | sample 2165551 | NCBI WGS metagenome assembly RRZT01 (sample SAMN10456910, study PRJNA506462) | wastewater metagenome | biome: wastewater; feature: sludge; material: wastewater sludge; isolation source: wastewater sludge with Escherichia coli K12::gfp cells carrying plasmid... | place: USA: Moscow, Idaho...
TCATCCAGCGGCAGCTCAAGCGCGATGGCGAAGGCACGCGCCGTCACCTTGCTCGGTTTGTAGTGAACATCGCTCCTGATCTTCGAGAAAAGCTTCCGGTCGATATTGGCTTTTTTGTAGCATTCGGCGTCTGTCAGTTTTTCTTCGTCGATCTTCCGAAGAAGCATCTGAGAAAAGCTTTCATCGATCTGCTTCATGGCGTCATCCAGACTCAAATCCGGCGCGGCTGCTTTCGATGCCATCATCGGCATCGCTTCGAGCCGGTTTTCAACATTGAGAGCAGCGTCCTCTTCGATGAGATTCAGCCTGTGCCGACGCTCTCTTATATTGTCGGTATGTTCCTGGGCGTAATTGTCATCTATGTATTCCTCAATATCGGAAAACAGCTTCTCACTGATCTGATAAGCTTTCCGGTCAAAGATGACGATATAGACCGTCATGTCGTTTTCAAAGAGAAATTCGCTGATCGTATCAATGGCAATCTTCAAGGCCTGATCCTTCGGGTATCCGTAAATGCCGGAAGAGATAAGGGGGAAGGCAACGGACTCGCATCCGTTTTCCTTTGCCAAGTCAAGCGAAGTCTTGTAGCAGGAAGTCAGTTTATCTTTCTCGCCGTGTCCGCCGTCCTGCCAGCGCGGACCCACTGCATGAATCACATACTTGCAGGGCAGCTTATAGGCTTTCGTGATCTTTGCGTTTCCTGTTTCGCAGCCGCCCAGCATCCGGCATTCTGCCAGCAGTTCAGGACCGGCGGCACGGTGAATGCAGCCGTCAACACCGCCTCCGCCGAGAAGCGATTTGTTGGCAGCGTTAACGATTGCGTCTACCTTCATTTTTGTGATGTCATTGCGGACTATCTCAAGCGGCATAGCTCATCCTCCGTCAAGCTGCAATTCTGTGGAAGTCTACGGTACGGTTTTTCATTGAGATGCCGTCCACCGAATATCCGTAGTTTGCAGCTTCTTTTTTGTATGTCAGGAAGGAATGGTCGATCTCAAAGCCGATCACTTCCTGAATGCGTTCAAATGACAGTTGCAGGAGCTCACTTCCGTCGCTCTGCAAGAACCTCCACAGCGGTTCATATTTTGACATGACTGAATCGTCCTCTCATAGATCAGGTATTCGTCTGCGCCAGCGCAGCCAGTTTCCGTTGCCGTCTCCGGTCTGCTCTGTCTTCGCGCCTCAGCCGTTCCATCTCGGCGGCAGATTCTATTGCCTCTGCTTGCCGAAACATTTCAAAGTATTTCTCTAAGTCCGGATACTGCTCTGCGCTTGCATCTTTGACTCTGAATCCGAGCGTATCAAGTCTCCTAATGAAGCGTTCAAATTTTCTCAGACTGTGACGGGGAAGATCGAAATAATACCAGCCGTCCTTCTCAAGGAGCTGCCCCACCGTAGAGAAGCCGAGACTGTGAAGATAGTTATAATTGTTCACACGAAACCCAAGGTCTTCAATGCCGCTCGTCTTATCTATGTGGTCGCTGTCAAAATAAAACTCTTCATCGTAGGGAAAGAACAAAAACATAAGTAATCCTCCACCAACTATGCCGTGGCAAACCGGTAAATGGACAACGGAATATACCAAACGGCAACAGCCAGTCTCCAAATCAGAATCACGCCGCCGATCAGCCCGCCAAGAATGACGTTCAACGCTACGATTCCGACCGTTCCGGCAATGTCAAACCCTATCGGGATCAGTGTAAACATTTTTCCGATGCCAAACGGAACTCCGCAAGCCAGCCAGATCAGGAAGTAGTCTCTTACTCCGTTCTCGGTAAATATCCGGCTGAAAATGGAGAACAGCAGCAGCGCGATCACTATGGGAAGAACAGCCTTTTTCAAAAAGTCCGTCATTATCTCTCTTCTGTTCATCGGCACTCCTTTATTTCAGAAAATCACTGCGATGTTCAATCGGTCTGAGGTCGTATCCCATTTCTGCAAGGTGAGCAATTTTCAGGGCAACCAAGTTAATGTCTGTGTGCATCTGTCTCGCTATCTGTTCGGCAGAGTAATGGTAGGTGTATATGTAATCCAGCATCTCATCGTTATCCAAAAGGATCTCTGCCGCAACGATGTTTGCTTCGTACTCCGGCTTCGTCGTCATATCGTAGAGCATGAATTCACGGATTGCGCTGCCTTTTGCCAGATTGCGGTGCAGCTGGTCATGCCCAAGCTCATGAGCGCACACAATTCGCATCATTCTGTCGCTCATGTCTTTATTCAGAAGTATAAAGCGATTTCGTTTGATGACACGGTACATACCTTTCAGCCGTCCGAAGTCTTCACAGAAGAGGACTTCAACGCCAAGCTCGTCAGCAATCCGAAACGGATCTCGCGTCTCGCATCTCCTTACGAGAGAGCTGCCGATTTTTGATAGATAATCAGAACTCATCGCCCAACCTCCTTTCACGTTTCATATATCAGTGTAGCAGATGGGGTGTCCCAGAAAACGGACTTATTGTTTTTCGTCCGTTTCTTCCTCTCTGCGGTATTTCTTTGGCGTGTACTTCTTGTTCTTTTCTTTTGCGATCCAGTAAGCATCATTCAAAGCTTTCATAGCTCCGTCCAGCGACTCGTCATCAAGATGACCGCCGGCAAACATGCCGGTCACTTCACCAACAAGCTCACCTATATCCTTTGCCGCTTTTGAGCCGCCCTTCTCCTGGGCATCAAGCACAAGCATCCCAGACTGACCAAGCAGATACTCCGCTGTTGTATTAAGCGCAGCGGCAAGCTGTTCGACAGTCGCATACTTTGTTGGCTTTCGAGTGCCAAGCTCATAATTCTGGATCGTCCTTGCGGTTACGGAGATTTTTTCAGCAAGTTGAACCTGAGTGAGATTTGCTTCCACTCTTTTTTCCTTTAGCTTCTCCTTGAATCCCATAAGACACCTCTCCTAATTTTTATCCCATAACACGAACATAAATTTCGTATTTCCCATTGACGCGAACATTCCGTTCGAGTATAATAAGCCTCGCACGAACATTTTGTTCGTGTTCATGTTACCACACGAACAGGCCGTGTGTCAATAGGGCACGAAAGAAATGTTCGCTTTTTAAGTGAGACTTTTTCGTGAAAGGTCTGTGCAAAGGATAGGAGGATAACTATGCAGCCGCAGTGCAGGAAGGTTTATGTTTCCGTCAACATTGATGTGGACAAGGACGGAGGCATACGACCGCGCATGATCCGTTGGGAGGATGGTCATATCTATGAGATTGACCGGCTCAAACACAAATGCCAAGCCTCATCCCTCAAGGTTGGCGGTTACGGCATCCGCTATACTGTCTCAATCTGCGGAAAGGAAACTTTTTTGTACGATGAAGACGGCAAATGGTTTGTAGAAGCAAGGAGGTAATCCATGTATTTATCGCGTACCCAGATTGAAGAAATTGCAGTCGCCGTCATGAAGGACTTTAACGATTTCTTTTTCAACGAGAAAACCGGAAGGAAAAAGGAGGACCTTCAAGGCACACCGATTGATCAGCTCGCAATGGACTATCTCGGCCTGAGCGTTTCCTTTGCGCACCTGTCATCAGACGGAAATCTATGCGGCTTAACCGCATACGCAGATACCGAGTTTGTGCTTGAAGAAAACGGCCAGAGCAAGACTTTTTTTCTCAAGCAGAATCAGGTAATTTTGGATATGAGCTTCATAGCGCCGGGACAAGTCCGAAATCTCTGCGGAAAGCGGAGATTTACACTTGCACACGAATGCGCTCACCAGATTCTTTACCAGATGCAGTCAGAGGAAGTGAAAGCCTCATGCCGGAAAAAGTATGCCGCGCATACGGCATATTCGCTCCGTGACCTGAAGACAAAAGAGGATTGGAACGAGTGGCAGGCAAATGTATTGGGTGCAGCCATTCTCATGCCGCAGGATCAGATCGACCTGGCTATGTGGTATTTCGACGCAAGCAATAAGCTCAAGAATTACGGAGGATATTTCAATTACAAGGATCATTCGGTCCTAAAGATGATTTGCCAAGCCTTTGGGGTATCAAAGAGTGCTGCCATCATCCGGCTCAAGGAGCTGGACTATATGGAGGAACATGCTTATTTGGATTTCCGCGATCCGTTGGAGGTGTGGAATGAAGAGTAAAGTAAGAGTATCCGAGCCTTCCCCGGAAGTTCAGTTCAAAATCAGAAAGGCAAGGACAGCCATTGCCAGCCAGAAACGGCGAATGGTTGAATGCCCGTATTGCCATCACAATGCAATCGTCGTATTTGAGGATACGCGAGGTCATGTTCAGGCAAAGTGCAAAGCCTGTGGGCGCGAGACTGTTTTTGATGTTCTCAGCATGAGACGTCTGCTGCGCTTCCTCTGCAAGAGGTAGCGCAAACAACAATTAAATAATTCATAGCTGTGCTGTGGAGCCGCTGACTGGCGAGTCTTCCTAATGCCGCATGACAGAGTTTCCTTCAAGGATTCTCTGTTCTATCGGTATTGGAATTTCAACTCACCGTCATGCGGCTCCATTTTTCTTGCCCTTCCGCTGCTCCGCGTCAGCGGAAAGGGTGAGAAATGTACCAGTGGGAGCCGTATTCGGCTAAGTACCCGTAGTCTCCGATTTTTGATTTTCCTCAATTTCAAAAATCAAAAAGGAGACTGCAAAATGAGAACACCTAAAGAATTCGACTATGACCTTTGGATCGATAGAAATGACGGGCAGTGCTATGTCCGAGTGAAGAACACCGGTGAAGTGAGCGCCGTTAATGCCGACACCTTCCGCTTCCTTCGGCGGGAGGAAAAAAGGCTCCGTCGTGACATTACTCCCGATAAGCCGGGAGAAACACCTTCGGTGAGAAATGAAATACTGCATCCTCTTTCTCTGGACTATGCCATCGAAGGAGCGTATGGAGACATTGCCCCTGCATGGGCGATGGACCGTGACAACAGCTCGGAGGACGCTCTGTTCAATCTGCTTGAAGAAAAGCTGATAAGATCACTCACCGCAAGGGAAGCGGATGTATACAAGCATTGCATTGTAGACGGAATGAAATATCTGACTTATGCGAAGGAAACCGGAATTGATGTTGCAAACATCACCCGAACCGTCGGACGCATCAGAAAGCGAGCAAAAAAACTTTTCTGATTTTTTTGCAGAGCATGTCAAAAAAGCGCCTTGAGATGTCCGTAGTAATGTGAGAGGACAGTAATCCTTCTCATGTTCCTTGAAAACTGAATAGTCAGTGCTGCGGATCTTTCCGCTTCTGCGTAGCAACACAGCTTCCGACGCCAAGACCTCCGTTTGGAGCGAGCGATCACCGGAGAGCTATAACAGTCATGTGGTGTGGCTGCTTGCGACGATGTAGAAGCTGGGTACCGTAAAAGCACATTTAGATTCATTGGAATTTGCCTAATGCATATATAACTTTACACAGATTGGCCGCCATTTCAATTTCGGAGATGCTTGGCGGCTTGATTTGCTACGCACTTTTTCACCGCTCTGCTTTTTAGGAATTTTGCTTGACTTTTATTAGCAGGTCTTGATTACTTCCTCGTTTAACTGTACAATTTTCTCGGACATGGTTTGTAGTCTCCTTTCAGAATGAGTGTGTGGTAACTTCATTCTACCAGAAATCTGCAAACCATGTCTCTTTCTGTCCTCTTTTGAATTTGCGCAACTTATTGTACCTTATCCAAAAGGCGTGTCCATTTGGAACTACACAGACGAGGAAATCCTGATGTTTGCGGACGAAATGAATGCCCTGCCCAGAAAGCGCCTTCACTATCGAACCCCAGAGGAACTGTTTGATGCGCAGCTTGACCTGATTTATCGTTGCCATTAACCGGTCGTCTATTCTCGCAGAGTGCTCAATTTGTTATTGCAATTTTCACGCTTTGAGGTTTTTCCTTTTAACGTATAATTATTTCAGAGGATGAGCGATGTACTGTGGTGAAGCTGCTTGGCTGATTTGGTCACTGCGCGGTATACCCTCTAGCGCGGCGCATGCGTTCGCGCTACGCCTTAATGGGAAAACTGTTCGCTTTTGTTTGTTTTGTGGCTTTTGCGTGCTCTGTTATGATACGTTTTGTTCCATAATACCAAACGTGCATAAATACCCAAAAAATCAATGCCTATTTATTGACAAAGAGCATTTTTTGCGCTATTCTAATCTTTGCAAATCAAATTGACTCAAATAGAAACAGCGCAAAGAGGATGAATAGGATGAAATATAAGATGGCAGCGTTTGACTTGGATGGAACGCTACTGAATTCCCACAAACAAATTACAGCTCAGGTAAAAGCTGAAATTGCACGAATTTTGCGTTTGGGTGTGCAGGTTATTTTGGCAACAGGGCGGCCTGTGAGTGGAGTTCTTCCCATTGCAAGGGAACTGCACCTGACAGATAGCAGAGCTGCACTGGTATGCTTTAATGGTGGAATTGTGTCAGACGGAGAAGGAAACGCGTTGCAGGTACATGCTTTAACCGCCGATATAGTCAAAGAGGCGGTATTGCTTGCGGTGAAGCATGGGTTAGCCCCTGTCACTTACCGTGAAGATGTGCTCCTAAGCTGTGAGCCGGACAATCCCTATGTTTTGTTAGAGCGTGATATTGCCAGATTGCCAGTATTTAGCGCAAAGGCAGTAGAGGACATGACAAGCGCATCACCTAAAGTACTGATGGTAGGTGAGCCGGAAAAAATAGCAAAAGCGCAGCCTGTTATTTGCGGTGCCTTGGCTGGGAAGTGCGATGTATACTGCTCTACCCCATATTTTCTAGAGGTTATGCCAGCAGGCGTTTCCAAGGTGAGCGCACTTGCACATTTATTGCAAAAGCGCGGGCTCAAGCGAGAGCAGCTTGTATGTATGGGCGATGGTATGAATGATTTAGAGATGATGCACTTTGCCGGCATGGGGGTAGCGATGGGAAATGCGGCGCGGCCTTTATTGGAACAAGCCGATATGATTACCGATACGTGTGATGCGCATGGCGTGGCAAAAGCGATTCGAACCCTCTGGGTATAGTAAGTGTCGGCAGTGTGTAAAAGGCCTGCCCGTTTTCTGAATTTTACTGTGGCGCATGTCACGGAAGGGTGAGTAGAATGAAGGCAAAGCAAAAAACGATTGGAGTATTAACGAGTGGGGGTGACGCCCCAGGTATGAATGCGGCAATTCGCGCAGTGGTGCGCACGGCACTATGCAAAAACATGCGCGTATTGGGGGTGCGACATGGATACAGCGGATTGCTTTCACGCGATGTGCAAGAGATGGATTTGCGCAGTGTCAGTGACATTCTACACCGCGGCGGCACGGTGCTTGGCACGGCGCGCTGCCTTGCGTTTCGAGAAGATACAGGCGTGGAGGAGGGCCGCCGCGCTTGCGAAGAGCTTGGCATGGACGGCTTAGTGGTAATTGGAGGCGACGGTTCTTTTCGTGGTGCGCGTGAGCTCTCACTAAAGGGCGTGCCTTGCATTGGAATTCCGGGCACTATTGACAACGACATTGCGTCCAGCAGTTACACCGTTGGCTTTGATACAGCCATTAACACAGTAATGGAAATGGTGGATAAGCTGCGTGATACTTCACAATCGCATGACCGCTGCTCTATTGTCAAGGTTATGGGACGAAACTGTGGCGACCTTGCTTTATATGCCGGTATTGCCTGCGGGGCTATCGCGGTGCTGATTCCAGAACTCCCCTTTTCTCTGGAACATATTGTAGAAAAAATCAAGCGCACCTTACCCATGGGAAAAAAGCATTTTATTGTGCTTGTGGCGGAAGGTGTTCCGGATAAAAACGGTGCGCCGTCTTTGGAGGAAATTGCGCAGGAGATAGAGCGGCGCACCGGGGTGGAATCGCGTACTACCATTCTCGGGCATGTGCAGCGCGGCGGCATGCCCACGGCGAGGGAACGCGTTTTAGCAAGCCAAATGGGCTATTATGCCGTGGAGCTTTTAGAGAAGGGTATTGGCAACAAGGTGATTGTTGTACAAAAGGACGAGATTGTAGACATGGATATTTTGCGGGCGCTTGACATGAAAAAGTCTTTTCAAGCACGCTTGTATCAAATTGCGGATGATATTTCTATCTGAAAGGCAGAGATGCATCTCTTACTATGCGGGCGAGCCGATGGTGGCTTTCTGTGTGTTGTGGCGCACGGAAGCTTACCATCGGCTTTTGTTATTGTATGACAAATGCCGGTTTGCTATTGGAACAAAAGCAAACCACACAGAGACGGGCGGAAGCTATAAGCCATTTCTCTCAGCAACATTTAAGCAAATATGATTGCGTATGAATCATAATGATATGTTATGACATTGAAGTTTTTGCGGACGGCCACAAAAAACAAAAATTCATATAAAGAAAAAATTGAATTGTTATATGTGGAATTTGGCAATAAACAACAATTACATTTTGTGATTTGTTCTAAAAAAACTTTTTTATAAGTAAAATTATTGACATGATTGCATCACAGAACTATACTAAAAGTGCAGTTAAAATTCAAAACGAGTCATAACTGCTCAGTTACTTGTAAATTCGCATGCAGGTAACAAGCATGGTTCAAACAAGGAGGAAGACTAATGTTTAATTTTGATGTAGCCAGATACGAAAAGGTTTTGGGTGACGCGTTGGCGTTGCGGCCGCAAATTGAGGTAGCGGCTGATGAAATTTGCAAGGCTGGGTACAGCAATATTTTCTTTATCGGCTGCGGCGGCACCTATGCGCATTCCCTGCCGCTGAAATATATGCTGGATACCCAGTCAGACATTGAATCGCACTGTATGATTGCCGCCGAGTTTATGCTCATGGGGCATCGCCGCTTCACCAAGGATTCTGTCTGTGTGTTCTCCACCCGCTCGGGCAATACAAAAGAAATTGTCGCCGCCGCTAAATTTTGCAAAGATGCCGGTGCACGTGTGGTAATGTACGTTTCCAACGCAAACACTCCCGCTTGCGAATATGCTGACTACCTATTGCACAGCTTTGCTGAGGATGACTGCCTTGCAGAGGCCATCTACCTGACAAACATTCCCTTCACGGCTCGCATGATGTACAATGCCGGTGCATTCCAGGCTTATGACCGCTTCATGGATCAGCTAGGGAAAGTGGCACCCTACTTTGTTAAGGCGAAAGAGCAGTATGAGGATCGGTGCAAAGCAATGGCAGAGCGTCACAAAGATACCGATTATCACATGGTCATCGGCAGCGGTAATGTTTGGGGCGAAGCGTATGACTACGCTATGTGCATTTTGGAAGAGATGCAGTGGATCAAAACAAAATCCATCCACGCGGCAGAGTTTTTCCACGGCACACTTGAGTTGGTGGAAGAGGATACCAGCCTGATTCTGTTCTACGGTGAGGACGAAACACGCCCGTTGATGGATCGCGTCATGAACTTCTCCAAAAATGTAACCAAAGAGATCAATGTGTTTGACACCAAAGAAGTGGCGCTTCCGCTGGATGAAGATTTGCGCAAGTTTATTTCTCCGGTCGTCATTTACGTAATTACTGAGCGTTTGAGCTGCCATCTTGAGCATGTGCGCAACCACCCGCTTACCACACGCAGATACTACCGCCAGATGGAGTATTAAACCATACGCGAACACGCAAGTAACTTTGAAACTTTGATGAGACAGCCTCCTGCGGACGCGCCGCGTCCGCAGGAAAGCGGAGGACGACCTATATGATCAGAATGATTGGCGTAGGAGATAACGTGGTCGACCGTTACCCTCAGCGTGGTGTTTTGTATCCGGGTGGGAACAGCATCAACTTTGCGGTTTATGGAAAACAGCTTGGGCACGAAACCGCATACATGGGCGTGCTGGCCGATGACCGCGAGGGAGAAATCATTCAGAGCGCACTGAAAAGTCTCGGGGTGGATATTGCACAAAGCGCCTTTGTGCACGGCGAAACGGGCCGCTGCACAACAACGCTTACAGACGGTGACCGCTGCATTACCGATGACAATGATTTCGGCGCAGTGAAGTCACAGCCGCTGCAGCTCACACCCGAAAGGCTTGATTATATTGCGAATTTCCATGTGGCACATTCCAGTTGCTACAGCTTTATAGAAAATCAATTACATCTTATTCGAGAGCGCGGCGTTCCGGTGGTGTACGACTTTTCCGATGTGTGGACAGAAAAAGATTTTGACCAAATTTGTCCCAATATCGACATCGCTTTTTTCTCCGGGAAAAAGCTGCCAGATGAAACGCTGCATACCTTACTCAAAAAAACTGTTTCGCTGGGTTGCTCCCTGGCGATTTCTACCATCGGGCGGCGTGGCGCTGTCGTGTATGACGGTACCCGATTTTATACCAAGGCACCCTATAACCCGCAGGGAAAGGTAGTGGATACGCTTGGCGCGGGAGACTCCTTCCTAACGGGCTTCATCAGCACCTATTATGAAGGGTTGGAGCGTTACCGCAGCTTGTGCGGTACCTTAGACCAGCCCTGTACAACGCCAGAGGACGACCTCGATTACCGTGCGCAGCTTATAGAATATGCTATGTCGGAAGGCAATCTGTTGGCTATTCGCAACTGCATGGTACGTGGTGCCTTTGGATGTGCACAGCAGTTGGAAGATTGATTGACCCGAAATATAAAATAAAAGGGGCGTAAAAGGGGGAATCGCAGCATGCCAGAGCTTTTGCTCACAATGAAAGGTATCACGAAACGCTACGGCGGTATTCGCGCGTTGGAGCAGGTGGATTTCGAACTTGAAAAAGGCGAACTGCTTTGCTTACTGGGAGAAAACGGCGCAGGTAAATCTACGCTGATGAAAATTCTTTCCGGTGTAGAGCAGCCTACGCAAGGCGACATTTTCCTTAATGGGAAAAAAATTCACATCTCTGACCCTAATACGGCGCATCGTCTCGGTATCAGCACTGTTTATCAGGAATTGGTACAGTTTCCGGATATGACAGTTGCAGAAAATATTTTTATGGGACGTTACCCCAAAAAGAGCGGATTTGTGGATTTTAGCGCTCTGCGAAAAAAGACCCTTGCATTAATGGACAAGCTATCTATCCACTTTGACCCGGATACCTACATTCGGTCACTGAGCGTGGCACAACGTCAGCTTGTGGAGATTATGAAGGCTGTTTCATTTGATGCGAAAATCATTATTTTTGATGAGCCAACCTCCTCGCTCACTACAGAGGAAACAGAGATTCTGTTCCGTATCATTGCAGATCTGAAGGCGCGCGATATTTCGCTGGTGTACATTTCGCATCGTCTGGAGGATATTTTCGCTATAGGCGACCGCATTACCGTGTTGCGCGACGGGCACAATTCCGGTGGCGGCCTTGTGAAAGATCTCAATACGGATCAAGTTATCTCTATGATGGTAGGCCGCACGCTGGAGCATCAGTTTCCAAAAGAGCACGTGGCCATCGGTGATGAGATATTAAAGGTAGAACATATTGTGAGCAGTTATGTGAAGGACGCATCCTTCTCGCTGCGAAAAGGCGAGGTGCTTGGCTTTGGTGGTTTGGTAGGCGCGGGGCGCACAGAGCTGATGCGTGCGGTGATAGGGCTGGATAAGTGCACAGGTTCTATCCTTAAAAACGGACAGCGCATTGAAAACAAAAACCCAACGCAAGCCATTAAAAACGGGTTTGGACTTGTGCCCGAGGATCGAAAAGACCAAGGCCTTGTATTGATACGCAGTATTTTGCACAATATGGAGCTTTCCTCCCTACATCAATTCAGCACAGCGGGCTTTATGCGCACAAAGACTGAGCGCACACAGGCCGAGGCTTATATCAAAAAGCTGAGCATTAAAACCTCCGGGTCACAGCAACTGGCGGGCAATTTAAGCGGCGGAAACCAGCAAAAGGTGGTGCTTGCGAAATGCCTGATTACACAACCGGAAATTCTGATTCTGGACGAGCCGACCCGCGGCATTGACGTGGGCTCCAAAGCGGAAATCTATGAAATTATGAATGAGCTGGTTAAGCATGGCGTGTCCATTATTATGATTACCTCAGAATTGCCGGAATTGCTGAACATGAGTGACCGCATTATCGTGATGCGTGAAGGCAGTATTACCGGCGAAGTGGACGCAGCCCATGCCACAGAGGAAGTTATTATGAAACTAGCATCCAAGGAGGTAGCCGCGCAATGAAAAATGCACAAATTTCTGAAAAAGCGCCAGGCCGAACATCAATGGTGTGGAAAAAACTCAACAACTCTGAGTTTCGGTCGTATTCAGGTTTAATTCTTGTAATTTTAGTCGTCAGCACCTTTTTAAGCTTTCGAAGCCCAAACTTTTTAACGCAGCAAAATCTGCTGAACGTGCTGCGGCAAATATCGGTATATGGTATTTTGGCCTGCGGTCAGGCGTTTGCAATGATGACAGGCGGCATCGACTTGCAGGTAGGCTCCGTGGCTGGTTTGTGCGGCGCAATTGTCACACAGATGGTTGTGAAAGACATAATGAGCCTTGTGCCATCTATGCTGGTGGGTATGGTCATTGGTGCGGCGCTGGGTGCGTTTGCAGGCTTCATGATTGCCAAAACAGGCATTCCCGCTTTTATTATGACGCTTGGTCTGCAAATATCTTTGCGCGGTGTAGCTTATCTGGTCTGCGATGGAAAACCCATTGGCAATCTGCCTGATAACATGCTGAATCTGGGTGTGGGAACGGTGTTTGGCATTCCTATTCCTATTCTGTTTATGCTGGCAGCCTTTGTTGTCATCGGTGTTATTTTATCCCGTACTTCCTTTGGCCGCAGCGTGTATGCTGTGGGCGGTAACTATCAGGCGGCGCATCACTCCGGCATCAATGCCAAGCGCGTTATTACATTGGCATACATGATCAGTGGCATTTTGGCTGCCTTGGCCGGTGTCATCCTCTCCGCCCGCAACGCTTCCGCCCAACCTACAGCCGGCAATGCATTTGAAACAGAGGCTATTGCGGCTTGTGCCATGGGTGGCGTTTCCTTCAGTGGCGGTAAAGGCGCCGTGGTGGGGATTTTCCTTGGTGCACTGCTAATGGGTATTATCAACAACGGCATGAATCTGATGTACATCAGCTCTTACTGGCAGCTTGTGGTAAAAGGTGCCATTATCATTGCGTCGGTACTATATTCGATTTATTCCACTTCAAAAAAACGCTGATTGCTTGCAATCTTAGTTTATAACAAAAGGAGAGTTCAACATGAAAAAACGCATTTTCGCAGTTATCCTGTCCGTCTGTATGATGCTTACGATGGCATCCTGCAGCTCCGCCCCTGCTGCGCAAACCTCCGCAGCGCCCGCCGAAACAGATAAACAATATACGGTTGCGGTTTTGGCATGGTCGCTGGCAGAAGAGTTTGGCGTAGATATTGTAACGGGCGCTTCGAACGCAGCAGAAGAGTTGGGCGTGCAAGTGGTGTCGCCCGATCCTGCAGGCGACATGCAAAAAGAAATTGCCATTCTGGAGGATTTAATCCAGCAGAAGGTGGATGCCATTTGTATTGCCCCCGTGGACGCTGACGCGATTGTGCCTTACATTGATAAGGCGCGCGAGGCAGGCATTGTTGTGGTGGACTATGACATTGAAACCACTGCGACTGTGGACGCAAAGGTCCTTTCAGACAACTATGCTGGCGGCAAAATGGCCGCGCAATACCTTGTGCAGGAGATGGGCACCACGGGTAAGGTGCTGATACTGGAAGAGGTTCCCGGTGTGACCACCGCGGAAGAGCGCATTGCAGGCTTTGCCGAAGAAATTGCGAAATACCCGGACATTGAGGTTGTGCGTCAGCTCTCCAACGGCACACGTGACACACACCGCGCTACCACTGAAAACATGCTCACTGCGCACCCTGACATCACCGGAATCTTCTGCTTTATGGGCGACAACACGCTGGGCGCGTACGCGGCCTGCCAGGCGATGAACCGCCCTGACGTGAAAATTGCTGGGTATGATGCTTCCCCTGAGCAGGTTGAAATTATGAAAAAAGACGGCCCTGACTGTAACATCATCTCCTCCGTGGCGCTGTTCCCGAAGGTGATTGGCCGCACCGCATTGGAAACTGCCTATAAAATTTTGGAGGGAGAAACCATTGACGGTGTGGTAAACACCGAGTTGGGCATGCTCACCGCCAAGGATGTGGAAAATTTCGTGGACAAAGGCTGATACTATTACAGTAAGCAGAAAAACAATTCCCGTCGGCGGTTTTGTCGGCGGGAATTGTTTTCTCGGAAGAAAGAGGTAAAGCTTTTATGAAATATTCTTTTTTAACCTACCAGTTTTGCCGCTACCCGCTGGAATACTCCTTTAAAATGGCACAGGCTTACGGGTTTGCAGGGGTGGAGGTATGGGGCGCTCGCCCGCACGTCTATGCTTACGACCTGAACGATGCCATGGAAAGGCAAATACAGGCGTGGAAGAAAAAATATGGGGTGGAAATTTCGATGTACACGCCGGAGCTGCTAGCCTATCCCTATAGCCTAACCTCCCGCCTTGCGAACGAACGCAAAGAAACTGTGCAGTATCTCTGCCGCTGTGTAGAGGTCGCCGCAGCTATGGGTACCGATAAAATGCAGGTTACTGCGCCACATCCCGGCTACGGAATAGACCGAAAAAGCGTGTGGGAGGGTTTGGTGGAAGGGCTGACTGCTGTTTGTGTACGCGCCGAAGCCTTAGGCGTACACCTGCTGATGGAAACGCTTTCCCCCAGTGAGGGAAACATCATTACCACTGCGCAGGATTTAAGCAATTTGATTGAAGCGGTGCACAGCCCTGCCATGAGCGGAATGCTGGATGTGGTTCCGCCAGTAATTGCAAATGAACCATTTTCTGAATATTTTGAGCTGCTTGGCTCACATATGGAATATATCCACATTTGCAACAGCGATGGCGCAACGGAATTTCATATGCAGCTTGATGACCCGCGCGGCGTAATCTCTATTCCTGATGCACTGGCTCTGTTCAAGCGTTACGGGTATACAGGTTGGTGTTCGCTGGAACTGCTGGCACCCTACTTTAAAGACCCGGAATTCTACTTGGCACAGGCTGCCAGAGTATTACACAACTGTAAAAAATGAACCAGATAACGCCATATGCAAATGCTTTAAGCGTATTGCTGCAGGGCTGTGTATAAAGGATTTGGCTTTAAGCATTGACTTTTAAGGCCTTGCTCGGTATACTTTAAGAAAGCATTTGATGCGTTTTGATGCTTATTATAACAAAAGTGAGGCGTTATCATGCTGCGCGAGGAACGTCAAGCAAGAATTCTTGAATATGTACAAAACAGGCACTATGCCAGTGTAGACGAATTGATGGCAATGCTAGGGGTCTCTAAGGCTACTATCCGACGTGATTTAACCGCCTTGGGTGCCAGCAATGCGCTGCTTCTCACCCGGGGCGGTGCAACCTGTGACGTGAAGGATCATTACAGCGAGATGCCGTATATTGAAAAAAGCTACGCCAATGCCGCAGAGAAATCTGCTATTGGAGAGGCCGCCAGCTGTCTGATTCAAAATGGGCAGGCCATTATTGTAGATGCAGGCACCACAACACGCTCCATGACGCCTTTTTTAAAAGAGCGAAAGGGTGTAAACTGTGTGACAAACGACATTGCCATTGCCTCTGATTTAATGGCGTGTCCGGGCATCAATGTGCTTGTCACCGGGGGGCAGCTTCGTATGGATTTTTATACCCTGCGTGGTTATGTGGCGGAAGAAATGATTGGCAACACGCGGGCAGATATTGCTTTTTTGGGGTTTGACGCCATCGATGTGAATTCCGGCTGTTTTATTACCAATGTGGATGAAGTGATGTTGAAACGGCGCATTTTGTCTGTGGCAGATAGAACAGTGGCGGTTTGTGACCACACAAAATTTACCACCACCGCGTTTATATCTGTTTGCGGCTTTTCTGATATTGACACCATAATCACAGATGAAGGGGCTGACCCACAGCATATACAAACATTGCGGGAGATGGGTGTAGAAGTAATTTTAGCACCGCTTTGACGGCAAAAAGAGGGCGTTTTCAGTTGGCAGCTTGCTACTGGAAACGCCCTCTTTGTTTTTATAGGAAATATCCGCAGAAAGAATAATGGCGCTAAATAAGAAGCTCCCTAACAACGGTAGTGTCAAGTATTGGACCAGTTGACAAAGTCCCATGTAAAGCATTTGTTATGGTATAATAAGGATATGGGAGCGTGATAAAAATGATGGGACGTTGAAGTGGTCAACTGCAAATGGTCGTAGCCACATTAGATGAGATGATACCGAAGAATCATCTGCTGAAGAAAATCGATGCTTGTGTATCTTTTCCATTTTTATATGATTGGTAAATTGTAAAATCAAATTGAACACATAGAAAAATCCATGGTGATTGGATTTCTGTTAGAATAGAGTTCTCACACAACACTCTGACAGAAGGAACCAACCACCATGGACAAGAACCATTCTATCACAATGGAAGCAGAACGTAAGCGCGGACAACATCTGGGTGCAGAGGAGCGCGGAGCACTCCAGCGCCTCAAGAAGCTGGGCTAGGTTAAATCGATTCGAAGATTAGTTTTGCTTTTAATAATCAAATCGTAAGTACTTCAAACGCTATCGTGCGAGGGCGTTAATAGACTTCTACTTTCACTATTACAATAAAATTGTCGGGTAAAGCACGTCAGCCAGACGTGCTTTTCTCGTTCTCGTGCCTAAGCTACAATAATGGGAGCAACTGGCTGACGTCTCCTTTCTGGGGCTGTCACGTCCGTAATACAGACTGTCAGCCATCCTCTTGTTGCAGCGTTCGATTTAAGCAGGTTGAGCCTACCGGGATGCCGGGGAGTTCGCGTCACGCAATAGATTGAATCGGCAACGAGAAAAGATGGATTCCGGTTGCAGATTCTTTGGCACTGTAAAGTAAAAATGAAAAAATAGGACCCGAAAGCACAAAAAAGCTCTATGCAACGAGCAGAAGCTCGCGCTTACGCTTTTTGGGCA
>RRZT012116687.1_pt1 | contig 16895 bp, 11 predicted proteins | sample 2165551 | NCBI WGS metagenome assembly RRZT01 (sample SAMN10456910, study PRJNA506462) | wastewater metagenome | biome: wastewater; feature: sludge; material: wastewater sludge; isolation source: wastewater sludge with Escherichia coli K12::gfp cells carrying plasmid... | place: USA: Moscow, Idaho...
CACAACAGGCATCGTCAAACCCTACTCCACCAGCGCCTGGCGTGCCAGCGTGGTGCAAGGCATACAGGTGGCAGCCACCTTGGGGCATAACATCATCGTGCTTACCACAGGCGGGCGCACCGAAACCTTTGCCATGGAGCAAGTGCGCCTGACGCGCCCCGAGCTGCCCGCCGCGTGCTTCGTGCAGATGGGCGACTTTTTACGCTACGCGCTCGATGAAACTGTAGCGCAAGGCATTACCGAAGTCGTTATCGGCGGCATGGCGGGCAAACTCACAAAAATAGCGCAGGGCGAAACCATTACCCACGCCAACCGCAACGTAGTTGATACCGAGCTGGTTGCCGAAATTGCCCGTAACATAGGCGCAAGCGAGGCTGATTGCGAACAAATCGCTGCCGCTAAAACCGCCCGCTTTGGCTCAGAGCTTATGACCGAGCGCGGCCTGGGCGCGGCCTTTCATACCGCGCTGGCGCAAGCCGTCATCAATACGCTCACCGCGCCCGAGCGTTACGGCAACGCCTTTTTACTGCGCGTGCTGGTGTGTGATTTTGATGGCAACAAAGTCGCTGAAGCGGTATCCGCCCCCGCCACCCCCCGCCCCAAACCCGCCACCGCAGGCCGCGTGGGTATAGCAATGGGGCTGGAGGATTTTGATACCGAGTAGCCAAAAGGCGTATGGCTGCTCGGCTTGGGGCAGTAGCGTTGCAAGCCGTAGTATTGCTGGCGGTGGCGTGGTCAGCGGTGATGTTGCAAACGGCGGTGTTGCGCACAGCAGTTTTTGTTTGTTTGACTGCGTTGGCGTGCTTTTAACCAAAAAGCCTGCAACCAGTGTTTATGCGCCTTGCGGGGCATTTTCGTGCTGTAAGGCGCATGAATACTGGTTGTGCTGGTTTTAACTGCTTATATCGCTTTACCAGCCAGTTGCCCTACCCAACGATGCGCAGCGAATAATCCACCGCCAGCACGTCTTTGGTGAGTTTGCCTATGGAAATGCGGTCTACACCTGTTGCAGCGACTTCGCGCAGAGTGGCCAGATCTAGCCCGCCTGAGGCTTCGAGCAGGGCGCGGCCTGCGGTTTGGGTTACGGCTTGGCGCATGGCGGCGGGGGTGAAGTTGTCTAGCAAGATGCTGTTTGCGCCTGCTTGCAAGGCGAGTTCGAGTTGCTCCAGATTTTCAACTTCGATTTGGATGGCTACGTCTGCATGCAGGGCGCGGGCGCGGGCGAGTGCTTGTGCTATGCCGCCAGCGGCTGCGATGTGGTTTTCTTTGATGAGGATGCCGTGCCACAGCGCCATGCGCTGGTTGTGGCCGCCGCCTGTGCGCACGGCGTATTTTTGCGCTTGGCGCAGGCCGGGTATGGTTTTGCGAGTGTCAAGCACGATGCAGCTCGCTTTGCCGTTGTCTTCGCTGTTCGCGTTGGTGTGGCTGGTGCTGGTGGCTTGTGCTACCACGTCGGCATGGCGGCGGGTGATGGTGGCGGTGGCGCTTAAGAGCTGCAGGAAGTTGAGCGCACTGCGCTCGGCGGTGAGTATGGCGCGGGCATCGCCCTGGATGTGGCACACGTCGGTGTTGGGCTGCATCAGTTGGCCTTCGCTGTAGTGCCATTGCACTTGCACGGCGGGGTTTACGGCTTGCATGCAGCCTGTAAACCAGTCGCAGCCGCACAGCACGGCAGCTTCGCGCACCAGCACGCGGGCGGTGGCGGTTTGGGGGCTGGGGATGAGTTGCGCAGTCCAGTCGCAAATGCCTACGTCTTCGAGCAGGGCATCGCGGATATTGCGTTCTCGGGCTTGTTCAAGGGTTTCGTTAAAGGTAAACATGCTGTAAAACTGGGGCATTGTGGGCGGGCTGATGGGGCGCTTCTATAGAATGCGGGTTTTGTTTTGCAAAAAGCGCAGGCAGGCTGTGGCGCAGTGAGTGCTGCGGCTGCCCCGTTTGGCTAGAGTAAGAAGGTGATTTTATGCCCCATTCGATTATTGAAGATTTGCGCTGGAGATATACCACCAAGCGTTACGATGCCAGCAAAAAGGTGGCGCAAGCTGATTTGGAAGTATTGTGCGAGGCGCTGCGCCTGTCGGCCTCGTCGATTAATTCGCAGCCTTGGCGTTTTGTGGTGATAGAGAGCGATGCCGCCAAAGAGCGCATGAACCAGACGTTTGCACGCAGGCACCAGTTTAACCAGCCGCATGTTTTTGCCAGCTCGCACATTATTTTGTTTGCCCACAACCCGCGCTATACCCGCGATGATTACGCCAAAGTAGTAGACAAAGGCATTGCAGACGGGCGCACCAAGGCTGAAGACCGAGAAAAATCATTCGGCGCGTTTGCTTTTGTGGAGGCCAACACCAGCGAAGATACGGGCACGCGCGAGTGGGCCAAGGCGCAGGTGTATATCGCGCTGGGCAATGCTTTGCACACCTTGGCGCGGCTGAAGATTGATTCCACCACGATGGAAGGCATTGACTCGGAGTTGATTGGCGAGATTTTTGCCAAGGAGCTTGACGGGCATGAGTGCCATGTGGCTTTAGCCATTGGCTACAGAGATAATCAGGAAGACTACAACGCGCCGCTGCCCAAGTCGCGGCTGGATATGGATAGCGTGGTGGTGCGCGCATAGCACGCATGGCGAGCAGGGCAGTAGTAGCGCCCAAACTGCTACAACAAAGTTATTTTTAATCTCAACAGTACACACTGAAAAACACACAGGAAACATTGAACATGGAAGCAGAACGCATCAACCTGATTGAAACCGCTTTAACCGATTTAAGCGCCCGTACAGAAGACTTGCGGAGGTATCTTTGACTACCCTGGCAAAGCTGAACGCCTGAGAACGGTAAACGCCTCACTCGAAGACCCCGCCGTTTGGAATGACCCGAAAAAAGCCCAAGACTTGGGTAAAGAGAAAAAATCGCTCGACGATGTGGTGCTGGTGCTCGATGAAATCAGCCGCGAGTTGGCAGACAACACCGAGCTGTTTGAAATGGGCTGCGCCGAAAGCGACGATGCCACGCTGGAGATGATAGAGGCCGAAGCCGCGCAGATTACCGAGCGTATCGAGCAGATGGAATTTCGTCGCATGTTTAACCAGCCGGCCGACCCGAACAACTGCTTTTTGGACATTCACGCGGGCGCTGGCGGCACCGAGGCTTGCGACTGGGCCAGCATGCTGCTGCGCCAGTACGTGCGCTATGCTGAGCGCAAAGACTTCAAGGTCGAGATTCAAGAGGAAACCGCAGGCGACGTGGCTGGCATTAAAAGCGCCAGCATCAAGATTGAAGGCGAATACGCTTTTGGGCTGCTGCGCACCGAAACTGGCGTGCACCGCCTGGTGCGCAAAAGCCCGTTTGACTCATCAGGCGGGCGCCACACCAGCTTTGCCAGCGTGTTTGTCTACCCTGAAATTGACGACTCGATTGAAGTCAATATCAACCCCGCCGATGTGCGCGTAGATACCTACCGCGCCAGCGGTGCGGGCGGCCAGCACATCAACAAAACCGACTCAGCCGTGCGCCTTACCCACATCCCCACCAATATCGTGGTGCAATGCCAAGACAGCCGCAGCCAGCACAGCAACCGCGATGTGGCATGGCAGCGCCTGCGCAGCCGCCTGTACGACTACGAAATGCGCAAACGCATGGAGGCGCAAGAAAAGCTCGAAGCCACCAAAAGCGACGTGGGCTGGGGGCACCAGATTCGCAGCTATGTGCTCGATAACAGCCGCATCAAAGATTTGCGCACCAACGTTGAAATCAGCAACACGCAAAAAGTGCTCGATGGCGATTTGGATGCCTTTATTGAAGCCTCGCTTAAAGCAGGTGTGGGCAGCGTGCGGCCTGAGTAAGCAGCGCCCAGCGTTAATTACCATCTGCGCGGCATAGGTAGCATTGCCAGCTTGCCGCGCACCCGTGCATTGCATACATGCATTGCCCAAAAAACCGAAATACTGTTGATTGCCATGTACCGTGAACCTGTTGCACCTTCTCCAACCATCCGTCGTGAAGACTACTGCCCGCCAGCCTTCTGGATTGACAGCGTTGATTTAACCTTTGATTTGGATGCAGCCAAAACCCGCGTCTTAAACAAAATGCGCGTGCGCCGCAACCCTGCCGTGGCAGCGCAAGCCCTGCGGCTCGATGGCGATGGCCTCACGTTGGCGCGGGTGCTGGTCAATGGGCAGGGCACGTCTTTCAAGATGGACGGCAACGCACTGGTGCTTGAAAACCTGCCCGAAGGCGAGCAGCCCTTTGATGTGGAAATCTTCACCACTTGCGCGCCCGAGAAAAACACCCGCCTTGAAGGGCTGTATTACAGCGAAGGGTGCTTCTTTACGCAATGCGAGGCAGAAGGCTTTCGCCGCATCACCTACTTTCTAGACCGCCCCGATGTCATGTCCACCTGGCGCGTGCTGCTGCGGGCAGATAAGCAACGCTACCCCGTGTTGCTATCAAACGGCAATCTGCTGGAGCAAGGCGATTTGCCCGATGGCCGCCACTACGCACAGTGGAGCGACCCTTTCCGCAAACCCTGCTACCTGTTTGCGCTGGTGGCGGGGCTGCTGGTAGCGCGTGAGCAGCGCATCACCAGCCGCGCGGGCAAAGAACATTTGTTGCAAGTCTATGTGCGCCCTGGCGACTTGGACAAAACGGGCTACGCCATGCAATCGCTGCAAGCCAGCGTAGCGTGGGACGAGGCGCGGTTTGGCTTGTCGCTCGATTTAGAACGCTTCATGATTGTGGCAACCAGCGACTTCAACATGGGCGCGATGGAAAACAAAGGCCTCAACATCTTCAACACCAAGTATGTGCTGGCCAAGCCTTCCACCGCCACCGATGGCGACTACCACGGCATAGAAAGCGTCATTGGGCACGAATACTTCCACAACTGGACGGGCAACCGCATCACCTGCCGCGACTGGTTCCAACTCTCGCTCAAAGAGGGCTTAACCGTTTTCCGCGACCAGGAATTTAGCCAAGACATGGCAGGCAGCGCAAGCGCCCGCGCCGTATGCCGCATAGCCAACGTGCGCGGCCTGCGCCAGCAGCAATTTAGCGAAGACGCGGGCCCCATGGCGCACCCTGTGCGCCCAGAGCAGTATCAGGAAATAAGCAACTTCTACACCAGCACCGTGTACGAAAAAGGCGCTGAAGTAGTGCGCCTGTACCAAACCCTGCTGGGGCGCGATGGCTTCAGGCAAGGGCTGGATTTATACATCTCCCGCCACGACGGCGAAGCCGTCACCTGTGACGACTTCGCCCAGTGCATGGCTGATGCCAACCCAGGCAGCACGCTGGCGCAACACCTCGACATTTTCAAACGCTGGTACAGCCAAGCAGGCACACCCCAACTGCACGCCAGCGGCAGCTACGATGCTGCCACGCGCAGCTACACGCTCACCCTGCGCCAAAGCTGCCCCGCCACCCCAGGCCAGCCCGACAAAGCCCCGTTTTTGATACCTGTGCGCATGGGGCTATTGGCTGCAAACGGGCAAGCACTGCCGCTGCATCTGAAAAACGGCAATGCACAAGGTGCGGCAAGCCATAACAATGCAGGCGAGGTGCCGCTGGAGCGTGTGTTGGTGCTCACGCAAGCCGAGCAGCAATTTGTTTTCGAGCAAATCGATGCAGCACCCACGCCATCGCTCCTGCGCCAACTCTCCGCACCCGTGCAACTGCATTGGGCAGAGCAAAACCAAGCAGCCCTGCTGCACCTGCTGGCGCACGATGCCGACCCGTTTAACCGCTGGGAAGCCGCCCAGCGCCTGATGCTGCAACAAGCCATAGCCGCAGTGCAAGCAGCGGGCAGCAGCGCAGAGCAAGCCGTAAAGCAAGGCGCAGAACAAACCGCCGCCGAGCCAGCCATACTCGATGCCGCCACGCTGCAAGCCCTGCGCACGGTGCTCCAGCACCCGCAGCTTGATGCCGCCTTCAAAGAACTGCTGCTCACCCTGCCTGCCGAAGACGAGATTGCCGAAGCCATAGGGCAAAACGTCAATCCGCAGCGCATCAAGCAAATCAGCCACCACCTGCGCCAGCAAGTAGCGCTTGCACTCTACGCCGATTGGCAAGACATCTACGCCGCGCACAGCTACACAGGCGCATACCAGCCCGACCCCATCAGCAGCGGCCGCCGCGCACTGGCTAACTTGGCGCTGGCCAACCTGTGCCGCGCAGCGCACGCAACGGGCGATGTAATCTGGCCGGGCAAAGCCTACCAGCGTTTAAAAGATGCTAGCAACATGACCGACCGCTTGGGCGCACTACAAGCCCTGATTGCAGGCGGCAGCCCGCTGGCCGAGCCTGCCTTGCAACGTTTTTACGAACTCTTCAAGCACGAACCACTGGTCATAGACAAATGGTTCCGCCTGCAAGCCACCCGCAGCGATGTGGGCGGCGAAGTGCTCCCCGCCGTGCGCCATCTCATGCAGCACCCTGACTTTTGCATAACCAACCCCAACCGCGTGCGCAGCCTGCTATCGGCCTTTTGCCACGCCAACCCAGGCGCATTCCACCGCCAAGACGCGGCGGGCTACGTATTTTGGGCAGACCAAGTCTTGGCGCTTGATGCCATCAATCCGCAAATCGCCGCCCGCCTGGCGCGTGCGCTCGACCACTGGCAACGTCTGGCCGCCCCTTGGCGCAACGCCGCTGCTGAAGCATTGCGCCGCGTAGCTGCCAAAGCCGACTTAAGCGCCGACGTGCGCGAAGTTGTAGAGCGTGCGCTGGCTTGATGCAAGAGGCGAAGAGCCGATAAGCTAGGCAGTACGCCCGTGCAACGCAATACCTGCTTGCTGGCTTGCTGCGTACGCACTGCCACAGCGGGCTGACTTTTTCACACCCGCCCGCTTGCGGGAGGGGTGCGTACAAAGCGCCAGCCATTCTGTAATAGTTGTCTAAGGCTCAGTAAACACTGATTTGTTCAAGGTGTAAAAAAAATGCACAAAAGCCGTCATTCCCGCGCAGGCGGGAATCCATCTGCATAAAAAGCGCAGACGTGGACTTTGCGCCTATGCGGCAATAGCTAGTAATAGCGAGCAATTGTGTTTTTATACAAAACTGCAATAAATCAGCGCCTGCCCAAAACACAATCGGCAATTGTTGCCAACCCTCAATACGATTTTTATTCCACCATGACCGACCTATCCCACCTGCCCGAAGTCAATATCTCTGAAGACGGCGCATGCCGCTACCTGCACTTGGGCTCGCAATGGATTCAGGGCAGCATGTTTTTGAAAGACCCACTGCGGCTCGATTTGGAATACATCCAGCGCATGATGGCGTGGCTGCTGTTTGTCGAGCCTGACTCTGTAGCCGAGCGCCATGCCATGCAACTGGGGCTGGGCGCGGGCAGCCTCACGCGCTTTACCCACAAAAAAATGGGCATGCTCACCAGTTGCATAGAAATCAACCCTGCGGTGTATCGCGCCTGCCGCCAGTGGTTTCGCCTGCCTGACAACAACGCCACGCTCAACGTGATGCTAGCTGACGCACAAACCGAGATACGCGAGCCGCAGTGGCAGGGAGCGATTGATGCGCTGCAAGTCGATTTATACGACGAGCAAGCCGCCGCCCCCGTGCTGGATAGTCTGGATTTTTACCGCGACTGCCACGCCCTGCTTACGCCTGATGGCTGCATGACGGTTAATCTCTTTGGCCATAGCAGCAGCTTCGAGCGCAGCACCAGCACCATTGCACAAGCCTTTGGCGCAGACGCCGTATGGGCATTTCGCCCCACGCGCGAAGGCAACACCGTAGTGCTGGCACAGCGCACCGCCAGCCGCCCTGCGCGAGAAGTGCTCGCTGCCCGCGCCGAAGCCATCAGCCAGCGCTGGGGCTTGCCAGCGCAGAAATGGCTGCGGGTGTTTTCGCCCATGGCAGCGGCGTAGCCCCCCGCATGGCGGTTTTCTGGCGCTTGGCTTTAGCCTTCCACGTCTTCCAGGCTAAAGAACTCGGTCTGGTCGTTGTACGAGAAGATTTCGGCGTAGCGTCCCCAGTTGATGACTGCATCAAGCGTTTCTTCGGCGGATTCGTCGGTGAGGAAGTCTTCAAGCTCTTGCTCAAAGCGCACGCGCGGGGCGTGGTGGCCAGGGCGCTCGTTGAGGACTTGGCGAATGCGCGCCGCCAGCGGCACAGACTGCAACAGGTGCTCGGCAAACTGCATTTTGCGCTCTTGCGTACCATGTTCGGCAAAGATGCGCCCTGGGGCAGTTAGCACAATGTCGCCCGAGTGCACTTCGGCAAAACCCAAGTGTTGCAGCATTTCGGCTACGGGGAAGAGTTCGTCCACCTCCAGTTGCAGCGAGCGCGCCAGTTCGGGCATGTCGGCTTTGCCGTGGTAGGGGTCGGCGGCTAAGGCTTCGATTAGACCTGCCATCAGGTTGGTAGGCACAGGCGGCATGGGGCTGCCCAGCTCCAGCCCTTTTTTGGGCGAGCCGTCGCTGGGGCGTGTGGTCATGCGGGCGTAGATTTCATCAACCAGACTGCGGAATGCGGGATCCAAGCGGTTGCGCGGGTGGGCAAAGGGGACTTTGATTTCGGTTACCACGCGCCCAGGGTTGGATGACAGCACCAGTATGCGGTCGCACATGAACACCGCTTCTTCGATGTTGTGGGTAACGATGAGGATGGATTTGATGGGCATTTGCCCGTGCGTCCACAAGTCGAGCAAGTCGGTGCGCAGGTTTTCTGCGGTGAGCACGTCAAGCGCCGAGAAAGGCTCATCCATCAGCAGCAGCGTGGGATTAACCACCAGCGCACGGGCAAAGCCTACGCGTTGGCGCATGCCGCCTGAGAGCTCGCGCGGGTAGGCGTTCTCAAAACCGTCCAAGCCAATCAAGTCGATGGCGGCCAAAGCGCGTTTGCGGCGCTCGGCAGCAGGTACTCCCAGCGCTTCTAGCCCAGCTTCTACGTTTTGCAGTACGGTTAGCCAGGGAAACAGCGCAAAGGTTTGAAACACCATGGCTACGCCCTTGGCTGGCCCACGCAGGGGCTGGCCTTTGTAGGTGACGCTGCCGCTTGATGGCTCAATCAGTCCGCAAATAATGCGCAGCAGTGTTGATTTGCCAGAGCCCGAGCGCCCGAGCAGCCCCACAATTTCACCTTCATGCAAGGTGAGGTTTACGCCATCAAGCACCAATACTTCGCCTTGCGTTTTATCAAAGCCGCGGCAGACGTTTTTAATATTGAGTATTTCCTTACCTGCGTTGCTGCTTGTTGTGGCGCTGTTTGTTGCTGCGCTTGTCTGCATGTCTGGCTGCATGGTGCTTTGTGCCTGTGGTGTGGTTGCGGTTTGCATTGATAGATTCTCCTTAGCTTAAACGCGCTTCGGCCAGCGCGTACAGCGGCCGCCACAGCAGGCGGTTAAATAGCGTTACCAACAGCGACATAACGGCAATGCCCAAAATGATGCGGGCAAAGCTGCCAGCGGCGGTAGCGTCGGTGATGTAAGCGCCCAGCCCGTGCGCGGTCAGGCGCGTGTTGCCCCACTGCACTGCTTCAGCCACGATGCTGGCGTTCCATGCGCCGCCAGAAGCCGTAATTGCCCCCGTGATGTAGTACGGGAAGATGCCTGGCAGCATCAGCTTGCGCCACCACTGCCAGCCGCGTATGTGAAAGTTGGCAGCTACTTCGCGGTAATCGTTTGGGTAGGCGCTGGCTCCTGCAATCACGTTAAACAAGATGTACCACTGCGTGCCCAGCACCACCAAGGGCGAGAGCCAAATATCGGGGTTGAGGTTAAAACGCACAATAAAAATAACAAATGCGGGAAACAGCAAGTTGGCAGGGAAAGCCGCCAAAAACTGCGCCAGCGGCTGGATTTTTTCAGCCAGCTTGGGGCGCAGCCCAATCAGCACGCCCACAGGCACCCATACCAGCGAAGCCAGCGCAATCAGCACAATCACACGCAGCAGGGTGATGCCGCCAAGCACAAACACATGCCCCACTTCGGGCAGCGTAACGTCTGCGCTAACGTAAAGCACAACGCGGTACACCGCATACACGGTAAGCGCGAGCAAAGAGCCGCCCCAGAGCCAATCGAGCAATTGTGCTTTTTGGGTAGTGTCAAAACGGGCATCAGCCTTGGCGGGCGCTGCTGCTTTTATAGCTACAGGCTGCGCGTGGTTGCTGCTGCGAGCAGGGCGCAAGCGCAGCGGGATACGCGCCAGCCCCGAGAACATGGCGCCCAGTGGCACTAAAAGCTGGTGAATCAGGCGGGTGCGGCGAATCAGGTCAAGCAGCCAAGATTCGGGTGCATCGCCCGAGCTGGTGTTTTCCATGCGGAACTTGTCTGCCCATGCCACCAGCGGGCGAAAAAGCAATTGGTCGTAGGCCAGAATCACGCCCGTCATGGCCACAATCACCCAGCCTACGGCAGTTAGATTTTCCTGTGCAATGGCTTGCGCCAGAAACGAGCCAATGCCTGGCAGGGTAATGGTATGGTCGCCCACGGTAATGGCTTCGGAGGCCACCACAAAGAACCATGCGCCAGACATGGACATCATCATGTTCCAAATCAGTCCTGGCATGGCAAAGGGCACTTCGAGCTTCCAGAATTTTTGCCAAGCAGTTAAGTGGAAATTGGTAGAAACTTCATTCAAGTCAGCAGGCACGGTGCGTAGCGACTGGTAGAAGCTAAACGTCATATTCCATGCCTGACTGGTGAAAATAGCAAAAATAGCAGCCAGCTCTGCCCCCAGCACCCGCCCTGGAAACATTGCCAGAAAAAACGTCACCGTAAACGAGATGTAGCCTAGCACGGGCACCGATTGCAAAATATCAAGCGCGGGCACCAGCACCTTGGCCGCGCGGCGGCTTTTGGCAGCCAGCGTGCCGTAAACAAGGGTAAAGGCAAGCGAGGCAACCATGCCTGCCAGCATACGCAAGGTGGTACGCAAGGCGTAGCCAGGCAAGTTGGCAGGCTCAAGCGTAATGGGGTGCGACTTAAGGGTAACCAATGGCGCCATGCTCTCGTGGTAGCCAACGGCAAGCATGGCAATCAAGCTGATGATGAGCGGGAAAGCCAAAAAGTCCCAGCGGTTTGGCAATAGCCTCCATGCAGAAGCGTGTGGGGTGTGTCTGGATGCTGGGCTGGCAGTGGTGTTGTTATCCATCAGACATCTCTCTGAAAAAGGTACTTGGCACGCGGCAAGGGCGATGCGGCAAAATCACATGACAAGGCGAAAATTCTGGCTCAATGAGCCGCGTAGCACAAGAGGCAAACAAGGAGCCAACAAGGGGCAAAACTGCACCCGAATCAGCCTTGGCAAGCGGCTTGAAACACTGCTTTTTTAAAATGTGTTCAAGCAGCGAAGCGTAATTTGCGCTTTGCTAAACGGGCTGTGTTGGGCAAGTTGCACCTTGGCGGCGGTTGCTTGGGCAAAACTACGTAAAAAATACGCCGCCAACAAACTATAAACAAAGGGCTAAAGTAAAGGCGGCATAACACACCCATTTAAACCACATTTTCGCAAGAAGGGCAAGCTGCTAGCTGGCGACAATTTTTCGTATGCCTGCACCTGCAATGCAGGGGGCTAATTTTACTGGCGCTTTGTGGCGTTTGCTTGACAAGTTGCGCCTTACTGCGCCTGAGTTGTGAAATAAAGTGTTTGGCAAACTGCACGCATGCAGCGGCTGTGGCAAGGCTGGATGGCTGGTGCGCTGCTTTGCGTTACGCTGCCTTTGCAGCGATGTTATGGGTTGGCGCGAAAAACAACATCGCCATCAATCAGCGTGGTAACTACGCGCCCTGGCATGGTGCGGCCTTCAAAGGGCGTGTATTTGCCTTGGCTGCGCAAGTCGCTGCCTATCACCTGCCAAGCCGCTTGTGGGTTGTAGATGCAGATATCGGCTGTGCCACCCACTACCAGTTGCCCTTGCCCGCTGGCGCGTGCCGCAAGCGATTGCCCCAGCAGTTGCGCTGGGCGGTGGGTAACGGCGGCTAGCGCCTGCGGCAGCGGCACGCACTCTTCTTGCGCCCATTGCATAGTGAGTGCCAGCAGCAGCTCAAGCCCCGTAGCGCCTGGCTCTGCATCGGCAAAGGGCAGGATTTTGGCATCGGCTTCAACGGGGGTGTGGTCGCTAACGAGTGCATCAATGGTGCCGTCGGCCAGAGCTAGGCGTAGTGCGGCGCGGTCGCTTTCTTGGCGCAGGGGCGGTGTGAGGCGGGCGCGGCTATCGAAGTAGCCCAAATCGTTTTCAGTCAGGTGCAGGCTGTTGATACTGACATCGCAGGTAAGCGGCAGGCCACGCGCCTTGGCTTGGCGTATGAGTTCTACGCCTGCTGCGCTGGAGATGCGGCACAGGTGCACGCGCGCGCCTGTGGTTTGCATCAGCTCGATGATGGTCATGAGGGCGATGGTTTCTGCCAACACAGGCACACCACTTAGCCCCATGCGGGTGGCCAGCGCACCGCTGGCGGCTACGCCATTGCCAAGCCAGGGGTCTTGCGGGCGCAGCCATACGGTGTAGCCAAAGGTGGCGGCGTATTGCAGGGCGCGTTGCAGGATTTGGGTGTTTTTAATGGGTGTTTCGGCTTGGCTAAAGCCAATGCAGCCTGATTCAGTCAGTTCAGCCATGCCCGTTAATATTTCGCCCTGCAATTGGCGCGTGAGTGCGCCCAGCGGAAATAGCCGCGCAAAGTGCATTTGCTGTGAGCGAAATTTAAGCATTTCAACCAGCCCGGGCTCATCGAGCACGGGTTGGGTATCAGGCGGGCAAACCAAGCTGGTAATGCCGCCAGCAACGGCGGCAGCCATTTCGCTCTCAAGCATGGGCGCGTGGTTGTGCCCGGGCTCGCGCAGGCGTGCAGCCAAATCGACCAAGCCGGGCATGACGATGCAGCCCTGTGCATCAATAACCTGTGTGGGCGCGGTGTTGGCAACAAAGCAGGCAGGCGCTTGCCCGATAGATACGATGCGCCCGTCGGCAATGGAGATATCGCCCAGTGTGTCGCCACCGCTGGCAGGGTTGATGATGCGGCCACCGCGAATCAGGGTGTTCATGGCAGGATTTCCTTGTTGCTGTTGTCTGTGGTGCTTGGTGTAGCTTGATTTTGGCTTGCGGGCAATGAGCGCGCGGTGCGCTTATGCTTCGTGCCCAGCCACAATGCTCATGGCTGCCATGCGCACGGCAATGCCGAATGTGACCTGCTGCAAAATCACGCTATGCGGCCCGTCGGCTACGGCTGAATCAATCTCAACGCCACGGTTGATGGGCCCAGGGTGCATGACGATGGCATCAGGCTTGGCATATTGCAGTTTTTCGGTGGTAATGCCAAAACGCTTGAAATATTCTTGCGATGAAGGCAGCAGTGCACCGCTCATGCGCTCGTTTTGCAGGCGCAGGGCGATGACTACGTCGCAGTCTTTAATGCCTTCTGTCAGCGAGTGAAACACCCGCACGCCCATGCCTGCAAGGTTAGCGGGTACCAGCGTTTGCGGGCCCACCACGCGTACTTCGGGGCAGCCCAGTGTGAGCAGGGCGTGGATATCGCTACGCGCCACGCGCGAATGTAGCACGTCGCCCACAATGGCTACGCGCAGATTTTCAAACCCGCCTTTGTGGTGGCGAATGGTCAGCATATCGAGCAAGCCCTGCGTGGGGTGGGCGTGGCGGCCGTCACCCGCGTTAATCACATGCACATGCGGGGCAACGTTGCGCGCAATCAGGTACGGAGCGCCGCTTTCGCTATGGCGCACCACGAAAATATCGGCAGCCATGGCGCTAAGGTTGGCAATGGTATCGAGCAGCGTTTCGCCTTTGGCGGTGGATGAACGCGCAATGTCCAGATTGAACACGTCTGCACTTAAGCGCTTGGCGGCAATCTCAAAGGTGGTGCGGGTGCGGGTGCTGTTTTCGAAAAACAGGTTAAATACGCTTTTGCCACGCAGCAGCGGTACTTTTTTGACTTCGCGGCTATTGACGCTGACAAACTGCTCGGCTGTATCGAGAATATGCGTGAGCATCTCGCGCGAGAGCCCTTCGGTAGCAAGCAGGTGAATCAGCTCGCCGTTTTTATTGAGTTGGGGATTGTGTTTGGCAGACATAGTCATGGATTTTGCCAGCACGGCGGCTAGAAGTAGCTAAGGTACGCAAGTTTACCGCCTGACTGTAGCGCCAAACCATGCGCTTGCAAACTCTGGCAAGCAAGTAGGCAAAAAAATCGGCGAAAAAACCAGCAACAAGCCAGCAACAAAGCAGGCGATACATACGCTGCCGCGCGCGAGTTGGCTGGTAGCCGTGCGTATAACTTGCTGCAACGGCATTTGTGCATAATTCGCTCACTATTGGCCTTTTTAGGAGCTTGTATGCGTGTGCGTAGCGTAATGCTGTTGGTTTTTGCTGCTTTGGCGGCGGCTTTTATCGCGCTGAACTGGGGCGAGCTTGCGCGGCCTGTGGCGCTCAATTTCGGCGTGATGCAAACACAAGGGCCGCTTGGCTTGGTGATGCTGGGCTTGTTGTTGGCAGCCTGTGTTTTGTTTGCTGTGTATGCTGTGGCAGCACAGGCAACGGCGCTGCTTGAAATGCGCCAGCACAACAAAGAAATGAAGGCGCAAAAAGACTTGGCTGATGCGGTTGAAACCAGCCGCTTTACCGAGTTGCGAGGCATGATTGAGCGCATCGAAGCCGATTCGCAAGGGCGTAGCCTGCAAACACAGCAATTGTTGCAGCAGCAGCTTGGGCAAATCAAGCTGGATTTAAGCCTTGCCATTGAGCACAGTGGCAATACGCTGGCTGCCTATATGGGCGAGCTGGAAGACCGCTTGGAGCGTGGCGCTGGCAGCAGCGTGGCGCGGTAAAAAGGGCAGCGCGGCACATTGCGACACATTGCGGCACAGCACCGCTTTATGCAGTGGGCTGTGCGGCGTTTCGTGGCAGCAGCTCGCGCACCAGTTTGAATGTGCCGCTGGCTTTGGCGCAAGGTTTGCCATCTGCGCCGTGCAGCGTCACTTCGGCAAAGGCAAGCGTGGCGGTGCGTTGCAGGCAATGCGCGTGCGCGGTAAGAGCGCCTTGTGCGGGGGCAAAAAACTGGGTGTTCATTTGCACCGTAGCAGCGCGCATGGCGGGCGACTGGCTGCGCACGGCAGCAGCCATAGCCATATCCATCAGCGCCATGCACGCCCCGCCGTGAACCACGCCAAAAGCATTGAGATGTTCGGGGCGTGGCTGGTAATGCACTTGCGCTTGCCCGTGCTCGGCTTGCGCAACGTCGAAGCCCATAAAGTCTGAGAAAAATACGGGCTGCTTGGTGTGGGGGCTGGTCATGTGGGGCTTGTGGGTGGTTTGCGGGTGACGTGGGGGTGAATTTGGGCAATGCCAGTGGCGCAGTGTTACGCTTGCTGTTGCTTGATTGCTGGGTGCGCAGGCTGGTTTAGTCAGGGATTATCTCGTCTTGCGCAGTTTTGCATAGATTTGCACAGGCAGCCAGAATCGCCACTCCCGCGCTGGTGGGAATCCACGGCTGCGCGGGAGTGGCGAGCGATTGCTTTTATGCGCAACTGAAATTAATCAGCGTTGCTTTAGCCCGCCAGCAGCGCATTTACGCGGCGCACGTAGGCGGCGGGGTCTTCGGGCAGGCCGCCTTCGGCCAAGAGTGCCTGGTCGAAAATGGTGTGCGCCAAGTCATCAAAGCGGCTGCTTGCAGCGTCTGCGCCCGCCTCACCTTGCAAGGTTTGCAGCTTTTGCAAGAGTGCGTGCTGGGGGTTGATTTCTAGCACGGGCTTAACGTTAGGTACAGGCTGGCCAGCTTGCTTGAGCATACGCGCCAGTTGCGTGCTCATGCCGTGCTCTTGCGAAACGAGGCAGGCGGGCGAATCTACCAAGCGGGTGGTGGCGCGTACGTCTTCGGCTTTGTCTTTGAGCGCTTCTTTGAGCTTGTCGAGCAGCGGGCGGGCGGCTTCTTGCGCGTCTTGTGCGGCTTTTTTCTCGTCTTCGTCTTGCAGCGCGCCTAAATCGACTGCGCCTTTGGCTACGCTTTGCAGCGGCGTGCCGTCAAACTCGGGCAGGAAGTTAAGCGCCCATTCGTCCACACGGTCGGCCATGAGGAGCACTTCAATGCCTTTTTTGCGGAACATTTCCAACTGCGGGCTGCTTTTGGCAGCGGCGAGCGTGTCGGCAGTGATGTAGTAGATGGCTTCTTGCCCTTCTTTCATGCGGGCTTTGTAATCGGCCAGGCTCACGCTGGTGCTGTCGGTGGTGGTGCTGGCAAAGCGCAGCAGTTTGGCAATGCGCTCGGTGTTGGCATGGTCTTCGCCCAAACCTTCTTTGAGCACTGCGCCAAATTCGGCGTAAAACTTGGCGTAGTCAGGGGTGGGGCTTTCTTGCGCGTCGCGAGTGTCATCGCTGCTGGTTGCGGCTGCATCGGCAGCTTCGCCTTGTTTTTTGGCCATGTCTTCAAGCATAGCCAGCACACGGCGGGTGTTGCCTTCGCGTATGGCTTTGACATCGCGGCTTTCTTGCAAAATCTCGCGGCTGACGTTCAAAGGCAAGTCAGACGCATCCACCACGCCTTTGACAAAACGCAGATACTGCGGCAGCAGTGCCTCTGCATCGTCCATGATAAAGACGCGGCGGATGTAGAGCTTCAAGCCGCGTTTGCTGTCGCGCTGGTACAGGTCAAACGGTGCTTTGGCAGGGATGTAGAGCAACTGGGTGTATTCGGTGTTGCCTTCTACCTTGTTGTGGCTCCATGCCAGAGGGTCGCTGTAGTCGTGCGAGATTTGCTGGTAAAAGGCTTTGTATTGCTCGGGCGTGATGTCTTTTTTGGTGCGGCTCCACAAGGCATTGGCCTCATTGACCTGCTCCCATTCGTCGGTGCGCACCATCTCGCCAGGCTGGTCGTTTTCGCCCTCTTTCCATTCTTCTTTGGGCATATAAATCGGCAGGCTGATACGGTCTGAG
>RRZT012557653.1_pt1 | contig 16894 bp, 15 predicted proteins | sample 2165551 | NCBI WGS metagenome assembly RRZT01 (sample SAMN10456910, study PRJNA506462) | wastewater metagenome | biome: wastewater; feature: sludge; material: wastewater sludge; isolation source: wastewater sludge with Escherichia coli K12::gfp cells carrying plasmid... | place: USA: Moscow, Idaho...
CAACTCGTTCGACTTCTTCGTCGCCGCATAAAGGCTGACCGGGTGATTGACTTCGTCATGCACCGAGAACGGCATCCGCGTGTTGGCGCCATACACACTCGAACTGCTGGCGTAGACGAGATGCTCGACGGCGTTGTGGCGGCAGCCTTCGAGGATGTTGCCGAAGCCGACCAGATTGCTCTGGATGTAGGCCTGCGGGTTGGTCAGCGAGTAACGAACTCCCGCTTGCGCTGCCAGGTGAATGACGCGCTGGAAGCGCTCCGCGGCGAACAGCTCGGTGATCGCGGCGGTGTCGGCGACGTCCATGCGGACGAAGCGGAAGTTGGCGAAGGGCGCGAGGTGCTCCAGGCGCGCCGCTTTGAGCCGCGGGTCGTAATAGTCATTCAGATTGTCGATGCCGACGACCTCGTCGCCGCGTTCGAGCAAGAGGCGGGCGACGTGCATGCCGATGAAACCGGCGGCGCCGGTGACCAGAATTTTCATGTGCGGCGACCGATTGCGAAGTACTCGAAGCCCTCGGCGCGCATTGTCGCCGGGTCGTAAAGGTTGCGGCCGTCGAAAACGACCGGCGTCTTGAGGCGTTCCTTCATGGCCGCGAAGTTGGGGCTGCGGAATGCTTTCCATTCAGTGACGACGAGCAACGCATCGGCCCCTTGCAGCGCATCCATCGGGTTATCGGCGAGCACGAGGTCGGCGCGCTCACCGTAGATTACTCGCGTTTCATGCATCGCCGCCGGATCGTGTGCGGCAACCGTTGCGCCCATCGCCCACAGCGCCTCGATCATCGTGCGCGCAGGCGCTTCCCGCATGTCGTCGGTGTTGGGTTTGAAGGCCAGGCCCCAGAAGGCGAAATGGCGACCCGTGAGATCACTGCCGAAGCGCGCCTTGATCTTTTCGATAAGCACGCTCTTTTGCGCCTCGTTGGCTTCCTCGACCGCGTCAAGCACACGCAGCGGGATGCCGTTCTCCTGCGCCGTCCGGCGCAAGGCTTGAACGTCCTTGGGGAAGCACGATCCGCCGTAGCCGCAACCGGCATAGAGAAAGTGGTAGCCGATGCGCGGGTCCGCACCGATGCCGTGGCGTACCTGCTCGATGTCGGCACCGAGTTTTTCGGCGAGGATCGCCAGTTCGTTCATGAACGAGATGCGCGTGGCAAGCATCGCGTTGGCCGCGTACTTTGCGAGCTCGGCCGAGCGGATGTCCATCGCCAGCAGCCGGTCGTGGTTGCGCTGGAAGGGCGCGTAAAGCGTGCGCAGAAGAGTCGTTGCGCGTTCGTCGTCGGTGCCGATGATGATGCGGTCGGGCTTCATGAAGTCATCAACGGCCGCGCCTTCCTTGAGGAACTCGGGGTTCGATGCGACGCTGAAGTCGAGCTGGACGTTGCGCGTCGCCAGTTCTTCGGCAATTGCCGCGCGAACGCGATCGGCGGTGCCGACTGGGACCGTCGATTTGTCGACGACGAGCTTGAACGCATTCATGTAACGTCCGATGTTGCACGCGGCTGCGACGACGTATTGCAGGTCGGCGGAACCATCCTCGCCGGGCGGCGTACCGACGGCGATGAACTGGATCTCGCCGAATTGCACCGATTGTTCGATGTCGGTGGTAAAGGCGAGACGGCCTGCGGCAACGTTGCGCCGGACGACGTCGTCGAGCCCGGGTTCATAAATTGGAATCTCGCCCGAATTGAGACGGGCAATCTTGCGTGCGTCGACGTCGACGCACATTACCTCGTTGCCGACTTCGGCAAGGCATGCGCCGCTGACCAGGCCGACATAGCCGGTGCCAATAACGGTAATTTTCATTTTATCGTTCCAGGTTTTCTTGAAGCGGGAGTAATTGCGAACGGCGTGTGGCCGCGATTCTAACACCTGGGCCCGGTCGCCCGTTCTGCGTACGACGCGGCGGCGGTCAGTCAAGTGATGGCTGGCAAGAAGCTCCGCGTATTCAGGTTGTGCATATGATGATCATCTGTTACGGCATGTTGTCATTGCGGCTTCGTCAACTGTCGGTAGAGTGATTCCATTTTGTTTAACATCATTTCGACCGAGTACCGCTCGGTTATCAGACGGTAGCCGTTATCGGCCAAGCGTTGGCCCGCGTTAGGATTGTCCAGGAGGTGACCGATATGGGCCGCGAGTGTTTCCGGATCGTTGCGTGGAGCACAAAGGGCTGTTTCACCGTGGATCGCCACCTCACGGACCCCTCCGACGTCGGTTGCCACCACAGGAACGCGAGCGGCATGAGCTTGGAGTACTGCTTGAGGGACGCCTTCAGGCGACCGGGCCGCGAGCACATACAGATCGATGTCGGCAAGGATCTCCGGAATGTCCTTTCGAAAGCCGGCTAGCTTGATGTGTCTCCGACCGTTGTCTTCCGCCAGTTGCGCTTCGATACGACCACGCATACTGCCCTCGCCGATCAATACAAAATACGCCGAACAACCTTCGCGTACCAGCTTTTGCGCCGCCCTAACGAAAACATCCGGTCCCTTGTCGCCGCGCATGACGGCCACCTGCGCCACCAACGCCGCGTCGTGAGGTATGCCCAGGTCGGTACGTAGCGAGCCTGGCTGTCCGTTGGCAAACTTCTTGATGTCGATGCCGGTGGGGATTACCTGAATTTTTTTCTCAGGTATTCCTGCCGCCACCATGCCATCCTTGATGCCCTCGCCCGTGGTCATGATGACATCGCACATGGGGCCATAGATCATCAGGCGCAGGCGTCCGGGTTTTACGCGGTTTCCGATGTGCCTGGCCCGGATCACGGGCTTGCCAAGCATTCGCGCGACCAGCGATACGTTCCAGGCATCCTTCGAGCTATGCGCGTTGACGACATCAACCCGGTACCTCCCGAAAAGCCGACGCAATTGCCACAGAGATGGAATATCGAAGCTGTTGCGCATCGGCACGCCGTGGGCATTCAGTCCGCGACGCTGCGCCTCGAGCAATATCGGCGTGTTGGGTCTGGCCACCAGAACCGAATCGATGCCACGCTCCGATAACGCTTCCATCTCGAGCAGAATGCGCATCTCCTGTCCTCCCAAGGAAGGAGATGATTCGCTGTGAAGCACACACAATTTACTGGAATCGGATGGCAAATCAAAAGACCTTTCACACACGAGTAGCCAGAACGCAAAAGCCATCGCCCCTGATGCTGGCCATCTCTGTTTTCTTTTGTGTCCTAATGCGGATACGAGAGAGGGCGAGCGACTAGTTCTCGTATTCCATCAACACATCTTCAAGAGCGCTGACGACACGGTCGCCAAATGCCGACCATGTGAATTTCTCCGCCACAAAAGCGCATGCCTCCTTTCCGAGTTGACCTGTTCCCTCTGTGTCGCAGTAGGCCTCGTACAGTTGTGTGCAAATGGCCGACACGTTGTCGCGCGAATCTATGAACCTTGTTCCGGGTGTGCCGTGCGGCATTCCTGATGCGCTGGTGCAAAGATTTGGAACGCCCGAGGCAGATGCTTCGAGAAGCACTTTCGCGAAACCCTCGGAGCGAGAAAGTAATACATGGAGATGCGCTTTTCGCAAGAGATCGGGAAGGTCTCTCCGGAAGCCAAAAAAGCGCACGGATGGAGGTGCAAGGGCGCGCAGTTCTTGTTCTTCGTTCGTTGGAATGTGACCTATGAGCCAGAGTTCGGCATCTGGCAAGCCCAAGGTGGCCCAAGCGTTGAGTAACTGATACGTACCTTTGCGGTCGCCTAACAGTCCGCAGCTTGCGACAATGAACGGGCGCCGCGGTTTGTCATAGTCAGGGTAGTAATTTTGCAAATCTACACCCCGATATACCGTGCGCAACTTCGCCTTTGGGATTCCATGTGCGACAAACGTCTCGGCGGCAAAGTCAGAGGCCACCAGTATCCGATCCGCCAGTTCGTACTCTTCAAGTGTCGTGCTAAGCGGCAATTTCGGCCAACGCAAATCCCTCAGCGCTACGGTGTTGTAGAGCCGGTGAGGGCCCGCTGCATTCAATATCCGTGGAATGCCGGCTTGCTTTGCCTTTCGAAAGACTGCGTGTGCAGTATGGGTCCAGGCTATGACAGCTTTGTGTTTCCGAGGATCAATGTAGTGCGTCCCGAGCCAAGAAAAACACCGGCTGTTCGCCGCGTAGTAGTCTTTTGATGGCATCCAACTCAGGGTTTTTGAGGGAGGGATTCGCCACGTCCTGTTAGTGATGTTGTCTCCGGAAAGTCTACCTCTCGAAAGCAACTCGACTGGATGTCCAGCGTAGGACAACGCGCGCACCTGCTTGTCAATGACCAGATCGATTCCGTTGCCGTTCATCTTGCACTCGGTGACGTATAGGACGCGTTTTGTCATAAGGCGTTGTCGCTGAGAAATGACGATAGCGCCCTAATTATGGCGTCTTCGGGAATGCTGTTAGTCGAGGGGTGTCTTTCGGACGAGAAGTCTCGCGCCCACAGCCTTACAGAAGCTGGCGTTGGCCAATGCCAGTGAACCGGGTTTGTTGGCCCGAAAAGTGTAAAGGTCGGGCGAGAGAAAGCCGATGATATGTGGCTTGATGAACCGTCAACGCAAAGTGTGAGCATGGAGCGTGAGAGAAGCGCTAAGTAGTTATTTAATGAGGTTTTTCCTGAGAGATTCCGAACGTCCAGACCTTTGTCGAGTAGGCCATTCTCGATCGTATTGCATGTTTCTTCTTCCCAATCGGTGCCTCCAGACGTCAGGATGATCGGTACTCTAACGCCCGTGTTTGCCAGTACGCTTACCCAACGCTGTGGCGCTAAGCATTTCCGTTGCCAGGCAGATGTTGGATGTAGGAGGAAGTATCGCTCTGGAATGTTTGGAAGGTGCCAATCTTCGGGCGGGGGACGTAGTCGAGGTGGGCGAAAGTCGGCACTCCTGCCACCAACCGCGGTAAATAGCGCCAACGCGGTATAGCGATTGCCTTTACTCGAGTCGATTATGTTGCCGAACAAAGATCGGTGTAGAGCGTTGATTTTCTTGGCAGGGATTAGCAGTGTTCGGTTGCGTCGCTTGACGTTCAGTGAAAGCAAGATCGAGCTGAGTTTGGCATCGAAACAGAAGCTCTCTTCGCATCCTGTAGACATCGGTGAAGTGCCGAGGCTAACTCCGGGCATGAGTTCCACGAGCGCGCTGTGTGACGTGCGTGTTAGAACTAAGGCATCATCTTCTCGAGAGGATGAGAGGAACTCGGTCGCGGGCTGGTGAAGAAGAAGGTCTCCTAACTGCTGTCGGCAGATGATTCGCGGGGTGTTCATTGACGCATTATAATCGCCGTCCGCGTTGTACGCGTGGCACGGAAAGTCGTGTGGTTGTTCCGTCGAGTCTGTCCTGAACTCGCAGCTTGCGCGGTCAAATATCAGGGAACGCAGACAATCGGGATCGCCGAGTAACGATCGGTGGATTGATTGAGGTGCAGTCCGGGGCCGCAGGTATTTCAGTTGGTTCTCAGTCTGTTCCACGCGATGAATCGAACAACCAACAGTTCGATGCGCATTGCGAGAAGCTAGTTTATCCACTCAATGAAGGGGCGCTACGCCACTGATGCAGCTATGTCTCTTACAAAGTCACTCGATGAGGTCTCATATTTTTCTCTCTTTAGCTATTCTGTTGCCGGATATCTATTAACGTTACCCATTGATGGCGTCAAGGCCGCTAGCAACCTTTTTTTTTACACAAGCATGCTTTTCCTCGTGATGAGCGGTTTTAAGGAAGGGCACGCGTTTCTTTGCCTTCGAAAACTTGATCTTGGTGTGTGGTCTCTTGGTCTCTATGTGTTGGTGGTTGCTGGTGCCATCTTCCTGAATAAACAGGACACCATTAACAGCCTGAGTCGGCTACGTACCGGGTTGGGGGCGCAGCTATACGTTCTATATTCTTCGTTCCTTATCTTGCAGAAGGAGAAAACGGTCAGGTTACTGATTGCAGCGATGGCTATAGGATACTGCCTGCTCGTCGCGAAGACGCTGTATTTAATTGGTGAGGTTTGGATTACTAGCCCAAGCTTGTTTTCTCAGGATTTTCATGTCCGAAAGTTTTCTCCTGGCTACGGAATTACCACTCTTTTCTTTCTCCCCGTGCTATTTGGTTACCTGGTCACGTTCCGTCCAAAGCTTACATGGCGGCTTGTTGGGTATGGGGCAGGTGCGCTGGGTCTTGTGCTCGCAATATCTTATAACTCAACAAGCGGCGTGGTGTTTGTCGGCAGCTATGTGGTTTATCTCGCTTTGCATAGCGCGCATCTGCGTTTTCGTTGGGGATATGATCGATTAGCTGTAATTGCCGTACTTTCCATTGGAGTGCTTTTCGGAGGTATTAGCCATGACGGCCAGACGAAAATATTCAATCAATACGAAAAAGCAGTTGCTGGAAACAACTACGATCTGTTGAGTCAGAGGATCGGTATTTGGGCGATCGCGATCGATTGCGCTCTCGATGCACCTTGGTACGGATATGGATACGGACAGAAAAAAGTCGCACTACTTTGTAGTGATCAGAAATATCTTGAACCAGCACGCCTGAAGGGGAACTCATCGTCCGAGTACTTTAAGGAGGATAGATACGGCAGTATCGGTTTTCATAATCAATATATTGAAAACTGGTTTATTGGAGGGGGCGTCGGTTTCGTATTGTGGCTGACGATTTTTTCTGCGGCTATTGGCGCAGCTTGGCGCAAGCGCCACCGAGATTCTGGGCTTTCAACTATCGTCTTGCCAATCATCGTATTGTATCTGGCAGGTTGCATGTTCAATGGGCTTTGGGAGGCACAGCCAATGACTAAAGGTTTAATGGTTCTACTTGCTTGGGCGTGGTGGGAGCCTGCAGAATGTGCATGTCATAGCAAATGAAATACATCGTTGTCGCTTGGTTCTTGTGGCCGCTTTTGCGCGCGATCCGTTTTTTTCGGCCATGCGCGCAAGACAGGGTGCTGCTTATTCAGACTGCGAAGATTGGCGATTGGGTCAACAGCACACCATTAGTTCGGCGGCTGGCCCCGGTCGATGTCGTTTGTGATCCGACAATTGTCCCGCTAGTTAGCAGAGACGCTGGTGTTGGCCGTTATTACGTACTTCCGGGAAGAAGTTCGTTACGGTATAAGCTTCGAATTTTGCGGCAGTTGTTTCTGGCGAATTACAAACAGATATTTGTTCTGATGCCGAACATGCCAAACACATTTCTTGCGCGATTGGCATGTGCGGCCGAAGTTAGAACGATTGATACATACCGTAGCAGGCTGTTGGTTCGCTGGCTTGGCTTTGGCTTTAGACGCTATCGACATGGTCGGAGTCAGTTGGCTCTGGATAGCTATTTGCGTTTGGTTGACCATTCGTCAGATGCGGCAGTGCGGCAAAAGCATGCCACGCTACCCTTGTATGTTCCTGATGATCAGTTGATTCTCCGCGAGAAAAAGTTTCGAGTTGGGGTCAGCTTGAGTGCCGGAAACGCCCTAAAAACCATGCCAACCGCAGTTTGGACGCGATTGTTTAGTCTGCTAAAGGACTACGACTGCGACATCTACATATTCGGTTTGGATATTGAAAGGCGGTATCTTGATGCGCTGAAGGAGGGGCTGCCTGCGGGGGGGCTGCCGACAATCGTTGATTGCCTGGGGAATATTCCGCTCGAAGCCTTGCCTTGGCATATCGCGCAGATGCATCTCTACATCTCTACGGATACGGGAAACAGCTATATAGCTGACAGTCAGAACGTTCCCGTCGTAAACTTTTCAGGGCCGTGCTGCGCCGCTGAGCAGCGGCCAATTGGCTCCCGCGTATTGATTATAGAAACGGAAGGGCTTCGGCCGTTTTCGTTTGTGTTTGAAACGCGTTATGAATCGGATATTTCCCCTGAGGTTCTATATGCAATCAGCGAGGGGCAGTGGAAAGTTATCCGAGAGTTTATTGGAGACTGTCGTAGAGTTGCTCTAGGGCTTGATTAGTTCTGCGAATGGAAAACCGCTCTTCTGCCAATTGCCGCGAAGCAAGGCCTTGTAATCGCACCAAGTCACCGTCCTCTGTCTTCTTCATTAACGCAGCGAGAGTCGGAACGTCGCCGGCAGAAAATGTGAATCCATTGATGCCGTCCAGAACCTGTTCCTTGTTTCCACCATTGCTACTGGACAGAATTGCCTTTCCACAGGCCATGCCTTCGAGCAATACGCGAGAAAGCCCTTCCCAATAACTGGCTAGGACGAGGCAGTAGCTCGCAGCCATAACATGGAGAATGTCGCTTGACTCTCCGAAAAAGATGACGTGGGTGTCTAGCCCAAGTTCCGATACCCTTTGTTTGAGCAATTGCTCGTACCGCCGTTCTCGCGTGCGATCTGCTCCCACAATGAGGAGGCGACAGTCTTTAGGACGGGCGAGTGCGTACGCATCAATCAGATCGAGCACGCCCTTCCGTGGTTCGAGGCTGCAAATCGTGGTTATGTACCGCGCTGGTTCAAGTTGGAGCCGAGCGAATCCAGCTTCGGCGGGAAGAGGGTAGTAAGCATCCAAATCCACCCCATTATGGATCGTCATCAGCTTTTCTTTGGGTATGTAGCGCATATGCGCTGCGGTGTCATAAGAAACGGTGACAACCTTGCGAGCAAAGGCGCGCACATAACGACCGAGGCGAAGGCAGCGTTTCTCCTCAGGGTTTTCCCGCACAAACCATGCGATCGGTTTCCGTGATATCCACGCTGCGAATGCTGGATACTTGTAGTAGGAGGTCAGGGTGTTCAGATGTACGACGTCAATCTGGTGGCGTCGTACGATTTCTCTAAAGCGGCGAATGCTTGAGATTCCAATAAACCCTTTGCGATCGACAATCTCGACAGGCCAACCGTCTTTCCGCGCTAACTCGGCCACAGGGCCATCTTCGCCGAAAGCAAAGACAATCCTAAAACGGTTTGGGTCGATTTTCCGAGCAATGTTGAGTGCAGAAATCGGGCTGCCACCCAAGGCTGCGCCATGGGATACCACTAGTATGCGCCGGATCATGCTCCCCCTTTCTCAACATCGGTAAGGTAGCGCAATTTTCGCGTTTGTTCGGGGGCAATGAAGTTCATGACGCTTCCCTTGTCATTAAGATAGCGCTGCCATTCCGAGAGCGGAAAACCGCCATGTGCGCCGATGACTTCGGAGGGGACTGTCGCGGAAATTCCCCCGATTTTCTTTGATACGGGCCAGTTGACCCAGTCCCCGAGGTCAACGGTGCTTAGGTCTAGGTAATCAAGCGCGCAGCAAAGCGGGAGTTGATCTGTTGGCGGTTGATTGTCGGCCAGTTTGCTCCAGATTCCAATGTAAGTCGCAATCCAGGCTGGGCTTAATCGTGTCCAAGTAGATAACGTTGCGGCTAGAAAAGCGCCATTCAAGTGTTCCCAAAGATAGGGACGATATGTCCCCAGTAGTTCCGAAGGTTTCGTTTCCCCTGCTTTGTTCACCTTGCTTATCATTTTCCCGCGGCGGAAACAGCCAAATAGGCATTGATCAGCAAAGGGAATCGTTAATGTTTGCAAAATCATCAAATCGGAATCGATCATCAAGATGCGTTCATGATGAGCCTGCAAAGGCGCAATGAGTTTAATCAGTCGGCTGCGGAAAATTCCTGTGTAGGCATGATGTTTCGGAACAAAGTCGTTTACCTGTACCGTTCGCACAACCGCTTTCTCCGGCAAGCCGCGAAACTCCAAAGCGGGGCGATCGGTTACAACAACAATTTCCTTCAGTTCTGGATAGAAGCGATCGGCGAAAACCGCGGCTAGCGTTCCTTCATCAACGTAGTCGGCGCCGACCACTGGAATTACGAGTGATTCCACATGGGTCGAAGTCACTTTCCTGCCCAGGTGTGAATCCAATCGGTCGATAGGAACTCGGATTTTGTGCCGATGCCGATAGTGGTTTGCTTTCCAAGCAAGATAGTTGAACCAGGAATTCATGCGCGGTGTGTCTTTCTCTTGTGCTTGCGATCGAGCGGCAGGTTATGTTCAACGGCCCATGCCTTGAAGTACTTCAGAAACGTGTATAGGGCAGCATACCCTCCGGTGACCAAGCCGACGGCGCCATCCCGAAAGGCTCCTTTGCGGATATACCATTTTGCGAATGCAAAAAACGGGCTAATCAGTGCGCGCGGCAGGCTTGGGGTAATTTCCTTGTAGCGAACCAGTCGCGAAGTGTAGCTATTCGCTTTTCCAAAGACTTCGTCTACGGACGGAAATGTGTCATGTATAACGTGTCCGGGAATGACTTCCGATGATGTAAAGCCTGCTGGTTTGTCGTCAACGGGTTGGTCGTTAAAACGAGCTGCCTTGCGATTGAATAAGCGAACTGGGTAATCCGGGGACGATACTGGGTAGATTGCTCGTACCTCTTTCCCCAAAACGTGCCAGTGTCGGGTTATGCGATAAGCGTGGTTCTGGTCGGTGAAATGAGCCTTAAGTTGGTTGATGTGCTTGATTGTGTCGTTATCGATGAATTCGTCACTATCCAAGCAAAGCACCCAATCATTTTTTGCAAGACTGACCGCGAAGTTCATTTGGCGAGCGTGCGTTTCATAGATGCGGTGAATAGAGCAAATTCCCAAGCTGGCCAAGTAGTCACTTGTGCCATCAGTGCTGCCAGAATCTACAACGATCAACTCGTCCGCAACTTGAAGTGCGGGTTGCAGGCAGCGCTCTATCGTGCGCAGGGAGTTGAACGTTAGTATGCAAACAGTAATCATGGTTGTGAGCTTGGAGCAGTCAGGAGCATCTTTCTTGCAATCTCAACATCGCAGGTCGGATACTGCACATTTCAGATTTCGCGTTTGCTCAACGTTGGTTGGGCGACGAAACCCTCGCGTGCTTGGAGGGCGGAGGGCGCGCGGCGATTCTAACTTACGAGTCTAGGGTCTCGGCGGCGCGTTGGCCGAGGTACAGCTTTGCGTAGAGGCCATTCTGTGCCAGCAACTCATCGTGATTCCCTTGCTCGGTCTTGCTTCCCTGGGCCATGACGATGATTCGGCTCGCTCGCTCGATGGTGCTCAATCGGTGCGCGATGACCAGCGTGGCGCGGCCGATCATCAACTCGTCGAGCGCTTGTTGCACTATCTGCTCCGATTCGTTGTCGAGGGCCGACGTTGCTTCGTCGAGTATGAGGATCGGCGCGTCCTTGAGTAGCGCGCGGGCGATGGCTATGCGTTGACGTTGCCCCCCCGAAAGCTTGACGCCTTTTTCTCCGATCATGGCGTCGAGCCCGTCGGGCAACTGGTCGATGAACTCCATGGCATGGGCGGCACGTGCTGCCGCGATGATTTCTTCGCGTTTGACTTCGCGTACGCAGCCGTAGGCGATGTTGGCGGCAACCGTGTCGTTGAACAGTACAACGTCCTGGCTGACCAGAGCGATGTTGCTGCGCAGGCTGTTGAGCCGGATGTCGGTGAGTGGAACATCGTCAATTCGGATCTGCCCGGAGTCGATGTCGAAAAACCGTGGCAGCAGGTTGGCGACAGTGGTCTTCCCGCTGCCTGATGGGCCGACGAGGGCTACCGACTCCCCTGGTTTGATGGCAAAAGAAAGTCCGCTGACCGCTGCCCGATCGCTTCCCGGGTAGGTGAATGTGACGTCGTCGAACTCGATCATGCCGCGCGCGCGACCAAGTTCATGCGTGCCTTCGTCGTGCTCCGGCGCTTGGTCGAGGACATGAAACACGCTCTCTGCGGCGACGAGGCCGCGCTGGAGCGTTGCATTGATATCAACAAGGCGTCGCATCGGCGCGAGGATCATCAGCATTGCAGTGATGAACGACACGAAACCACCGACTGTCGCTTCTCCGCGTCCGGCCTGGAACAGCGCAATGGCCATGACGCACGATAGAGCCAGCGCAGCAAAGAACTGCACGATCGGACCCTGAAGTGCGAGCGCCAGTGCAGAGCGCATCTGCAGGCGCCGTTGGTGGCCGATGCCCTTTGAGAAACGATCGAACTCGTAATTTCTGCCGCCGAATATCTTGACGATTTTCTGACCCTCGATCGCTTCTTGCAGGATCTGGGTCATCATCCCCTGTGCTTCCTGCAGGCCGCGCGCGAGGTTCCGGATGCGTCCGTTGAAACCGCGCACGGCGAGGGCGATGAAGGGGATCATCGCAAAGGTGATGAGCGTCAGTTTCCAGTTGAGATAGAGCAGCCAACCGAGCAGACCGATAACGCTGAAACTCTCCTTGACGACCGTGGTGACCGCGCTCGTGGCGGAATTCGATACGCCGCTTACGTCATTGGTTAGCCGCGACATCAGGCGTCCTGATAGGTTGCTGCCGAAGTAGGATGTCGGCAGCCGCAGCAGGCTGTCGAACATCTTGATTCTCAGATCGGCGACGACATGTTGGGCAACCCAGGTCATCGAGTAATCCGCGATCAGTCCGACAACGGCTCGCACAAGAAAGATGCCAAACATCAGCGCGGGGTAAAGCAGCCAGTCCCAACTGCCCTGGCTCTTGGCGAAACCATCGTCGAGTACGTACTTCAGTAGCGCCGGCAAGGCTGGCTCCATCGCGGAAGTCACTGCCATGCTCAAGAGCGCGACGAGAAAAGCCCAGCCGTAAGGACGCACGAAAGTCAGCAGGCGGAGATACATCTCTACGCTACGAAACTCCTGATGGGCTGGGTGTTTCATCAAAAACTGGGATCCGGTCGGATGAGCAATCCGCGATTATACCTACACCACGGGTCGCGTCGGCCGTCGGCGAATTACGTTCGCGGGTACGGAGGATTTGGCTTGCGCACAAGTGATTGATAGAGCGCAAGGAGTTGCTCGCTCATGCGGCGCAGGTCAAGTTGTTCGACCGCAGCGCGGGCGCGGGTGCGCATAGCGCCATTGCCGGCTGCTGCGCAAAGCATCTCAAGCGCCGTTGCCAGTGCGCCGACTTTCGAGAGATCAATAACCCAGCCATTGGCGCCTTCCTCAATCCATTCTTTTGCGCCACAACCTTCGCTGGTGACCATGGGCAGGCCGCAGGCCATCGCTTCCAGCGCAGCATTCGGGCAAGGGTCGTAAATCGTTGGAAGAACGAAACCGTCGGCGGCGGCATAGAATGGCCTGACATCCCGTACCGGGCCGAGAAAGTGCGCGCGTCCAGCCAGACCCAGGCCGGCCGCAGCGGCTTTGGTTGCCTGCAACTTGCGATCGGCGCCGATGATGACCAGTTGTGCGTCGCGGCGCTTGAGTGATGAAAAGGCTTGTAGCAACTGCGGAACGCCTTTCCGTTCGTAGCCGCTGCCGACGTATAGCAAGAGCGGGGCGTCCTCGGCGATTCCAAGACGGCTTCGGGTCTCCTCGCGATGGACTTCGCTCAAGCGTGGGTGATAGTCCGCGGTATCGACGCCGTTGTAGATGACATGCAGTTTTTCCCGATCCAGTCCGAAGAACTTCTCGATTTCCGCGGCGATCATCCATGAATTGCAGATGACCGCTTTCAGGGCGGGGTGGGCGAACATTGCCCGTTCTGCGGCCAGGACGTAGCGGTGATAGGGCGAGATCCGCTGCGCGTAGCGCGCCAATGGGGTCAGGAAGGGCGCTCTACGCTCGATCCAAGCGGCATGAACGCCATCGCCGGCGCGGAAAATGGAACAGCCCGGAATTCGCTCATGGCTCTGCACCAGGTCGAAGTCACGTGTGGCAATGGTTTCCTGAACGCAGCGCGCGAAGGCTCGGTCGCGTCCTGTTCGGCCACTGAACGCGACCCTAGATGGTGGGCGACAAATGATCTTCTCGAAATCGGCGTCGGCGCCGTCTTCCCAGTCGCGAGCGATCAGCGTGATCTGCGCACCTTGGGCAACCAGCGCGGCGAGCGCACGCTCGACGAAGCGTTCGGCGCCGCCGAACGGGTTGTAGCGTTGGCGAACGATGGCCAGTTTCAAATGCTTGTCCTTAAGCTAGCGGTGTGAGGCTGTGTCGTGTGTTTGTCTGGCACGCGTCAGTATCCACCGCGAACCAGGAATTATAGCGGTCGGTCCGGAGGGGCGATGGCTTTTGGCCGGCCTCAATGCTAGGCTCTGCGGCTCTTGCCAGAAATGAGCTTTGGAACTGCCAGTGATTCCAGTCAGCGTAGTCATCATTACCAAGAACGAGGCGCAGCGCATCGGAGAATGTCTGGCCAGTGTCGCCGATCTCGCCGACGAGATCGTTGTTCTCGACTCGGGAAGCAGTGACGGGACGCAGGCGCTTTGCGCGGCGCGCGGTGCGCGTGTCGTCGCTTGCGAGTGGCTGGGCTTCGGGCCGCAGAAGGATCTGGCGGTACGTACGGCACGCAACGACTGGGTGCTCTGTGTCGATGCCGACGAACGCGTCAGCGTCGACTTGGCGGGGGCGATCCGCTCGGCGCTGGCTGACAAGCCGGCCTTCTTGGCGTACCGCTGCGCGCGCAGCAACCGTTTTCTTGGCCGTTACTTGCATCACGGAGAAGGCTATCCCGACTGGAGCTTGCGCCTCTTCGACCGCCGTGTCGCGCACTGGTCGTCGGATGCCGTGCATGAAAAGGTGATCTGTTCGGTGCCGGTGGGTCGTCTCGCTGGCGATCTCTTGCACGATACGGCCGACACACTCGACAGCTATCTTGCGAAGCAGAACCGTTATACCTCGCTGCAGGCAGAGAAATACACCGGCAAACCGGTCAGCGCGGCGCGCCTCGTGCTCTCGCCGCTCGTTCGCTTCGTCAAGTTCTATGTCGTTCGCGGCGGCTTTCGTGATGGAATTCCCGGCTTGGTCCACATTGCGATTGGCTGCTTCAACAGCTTCATCAAGTACGCCAAAATCCGCGAGCGGCAGCGTTCGGATCAGTAGACCCCAGGCTGTCCTTCGGGGCGCGTCTTGAAACGGCGGTGCACCCAGTAGTACTGCTCGGGCTGGGTTCGTGCGATGGACTCGATGTAGGCATTCATGCGCGCGGTATCAGCTGAAACGTCGTCCGTCGGGAAGTCTTCCCACGCTTCACCGACGTCGACGACGTACCCCTGTCCTCCGGGAAGCATGCGCGTGATGCAGGGGACGACGGCGGCCTTTGCAGCGCGTGCGAGGCGGGAAAGTCCGGTGATTGTCGCCGCGTCTACGCCGAAGAAGGGGACGAAAACCGAGTCGCGGCGGCCGAAGTCCATGTCGGGAAGATAGTAGAAAGGCCGGCCGGAGCGCATTGCCCGGATGCTCGCACGCGTTCCATCCTGGCGCGAGAGCAGCAGTTGGTCGCCGAAACGTTGGCGGCCGCGCAGCAGCAAGCGGTTGAAGACAGGATTCTTCTGAACCGAATACATCGAGAGCGAATCGAAGCGCATGGCGATTCCGATGCCTCCTGCGTCGAGGCCGACGAAATGTGGGGCCAGCAGGATGACAGGACGGCCCGCGTCGCGTAGTTCACTGATTCGTTCTGCGCCGCTCACGCGGATCAATCGCGACAATCGCTCCGGACTGGCCCACCACAGCAGGCTGCGTTCTAGGATGCTGCGCCCGAGCGCGCGAAAATGCTCGCGCGCGAGCGCTTGGCGTTGTTCCTCACCTAGATCGGGAAAGCATAGGCTCAGGTTAGTCAGCGCAATCCGGCGGCGGCTCCCGCCGAAGCGATAGAGCAAGACGCCGAGCCATCGCCCGACGTGTGCAAGCATTGATAGCGGCAGGAAGTGCAGCAGCCAGAAGAGCGCGATGGCGCTGTGGCTCAACGCACGGCGCAGCATGACGTAACACTCTTTTGCGGTCGGCGGGGATATGGCGACGAAATGGAGAAAATCCCGGGGCGGAGCATGCGATGGTCCAGTTTGTCGATGCGGTAGGGAGAAATGTCTGCGGCGTAGCGCCGGTTCGCGTCGCGGCATTGTAGGGGGATTCGCCACGCCTCACCACTCCTGGTGCAGTACTGCCTTGGGTGTGCCTCTATCGTCCGCAACGCCGGTGCGCGGGTTGATTTGTCGACGTTGCCCCTATAATTGCCGGATTACGATTGTTGAAGTTGACGGGCAAACTCCCGATGCGAATCAAATTCTCGAAAATGCAGGGGCTGGGCAACGATTTTGTTGTGCTTGATGGCGTTCGCCAGTCGCTGGCGTTGTCACCCGAGCAGTTACGCCATCTCGGTGACCGCCATTTCGGCGTCGGTTGCGACCAGATACTCCTCGTGGAGAAGTCCGATCGTCCGGATGTCGACTTCCGCTACCGGATCTTCAATGCGGACGGTGGCGAGGTCGAACAGTGCGGCAACGGCGCGCGTTGTTTCGTCCGTTTCGTTCACGAACAGGGCTTGACCGACAAGCGCGAGATTCGCGTCGAGACGATGAAGGGCGTAATTGCGCCGCGCCTCGAGAGCGATGGCAGTGTCACGGTCGACATGGGCGCGCCGGAGTTCTCGCCGGCGAAGATCCCGTTTGTCAGTGATTCTTCCGAACTGGTGCAGACGCTGGAAGTTGATGGCTCGATCGTCGAGATAACGGCGGTGTCGATGGGCAACCCGCACGCGGTGCAGGTGGTCGATGACGTCGACCGGGCGCCGGTGGCGAGCCAGGGGCCGCGGATCGAATCGCATCCGCGCTTCCCGCAGCGTGTGAACGCCGGCTTCATGCAGATTACCGGGCCTCATTCGATCCGCTTGCGTGTGTTCGAGCGCGGTGCGGGCGAGACTCTAGCTTGCGGAACCGGTGCCTGTGCCGCCGTTGCGGCAGGGATTGCGCGCGGCCTGCTCGACTCGCCGGTGCGTGTGACGACGCGCGGCGGCGAACTTACGATTGCTTGGGGCGGCCACGGGCAGCCCGTATTGATGACAGGTCCGGCGGTGACCGTCTTTCACGGAGAAATTGAGCTATGAAATCTGAAGAAGTTGCGCAGTATCTGCAGGATCACCCCCAGTTCTTTGAAGAACATGCGGAGCTGATGTCGCACATGGTGATCCCGCATCCGCACGGTGGAC
>RRZT010391501.1_pt1 | contig 16890 bp, 19 predicted proteins | sample 2165551 | NCBI WGS metagenome assembly RRZT01 (sample SAMN10456910, study PRJNA506462) | wastewater metagenome | biome: wastewater; feature: sludge; material: wastewater sludge; isolation source: wastewater sludge with Escherichia coli K12::gfp cells carrying plasmid... | place: USA: Moscow, Idaho...
CACATGCTTACAGATCGGCCTATTCACTGGAGCCGCCATATTCTCGCTCCACGAATTCAAAACTGAAGCAGCAATATTATCCGCATCAATCTACGGAGCAATTGCAACCATAATAATATTCGCCCTTTCATCTTTATATTTATTCAATGCAAGCAACCATCATCCAGACAAATCAGTTCATAAAGAGAAACATAGCAGTACAGCCTTGCCTACGATGCAAACAGTGAGTAATCACCTAACGAACTGACCCCCACGCCGCCTTCCAACGGCCCGGCCTCCCCGCCGGGCCTTCCACTTCCCAGCCACCACCCTTCACGCCGCCCCCACCAACACCCGCCAAGTCGCCCTATCCGCCTCCCGCAACCGCTTCTCCAGCCGCTCCGTCACGGCGCGGTGCAATTCGGCCACCTGCGTGCGGTAGGTGCGCTCGCTGATCGCCAGGGCGGCGAGCTGGGCGGACTGGCGGGCGCCGTTCGGCAGGCTAACATTGCTCGCTAGTAACGCGCGGCGTTACCATACCTGCCATGGCGATCAACTCATTCAAATGCCGCGACACCGAGAGCCTGTTCGACGGTGATCGCGTGCGACGTTTCGTGAACATCGAGGCCGTCGCCATGCGCAAGCTGGCGATGCTGAACCGCGCCGGGCGCCTGGACGATCTGCGCGTGCCGCCCGGCAACCGGCTGGAGCCGCTCAAGGGCGACCGGCTCGGGCAGTACAGCATCCGCATCAACGACCAGTGGCGGGTGTGCTTCCGCTGGTCGAACGCCGGCGCGGACGATGTTGAAATCGTGGACTACCACTGAGGAGGTGAACATGCGCGAAGTCGCCTACCCGCATCCGGGCGAGATTCTGCTTGAGGAGTTCCTCAAGCCGATGGGGATCACCCAGTACCGGCTGGCCAAGGAGATCGGCGTACCGCAACGGCGTATCGGCGAGATCGTTGCCGGCAAGCGTGCCGTGACGGCCGACACCGGCCTGCGTCTGGCGCGGTTCTTCGGTATGTCGGAAGACTTCTGGATCGGCCTGCAGTCGGACTACGACCGCGAAATGACCAAGGGCGCCATTGCCGCGACGCTGGCGAAGATCCGCCCGTGGGCCGAAACGCATCCGGCGCACGCCTGACGTTGCCAAGGCCCGGCCCTCCCGCCGGGCCTTTCGCTTTCCCCCCTCCCCTCACGGCGGCGCCACGCTGAGCAAATACAGCTCGACCTCGAACGGATAATCCGCCTCCGGCGCCACCTGCCGGAACAGCGGCGTGGCCTTGAGCGGGGCGTTCTGGCTGTGGTCGAAGATGACGTGGAACTCGCGGCCGTCCGGCAGGCGCAGGGGCATGACGCGGCCGGGCTGGTCGCGCAGTACCTCCAGGGCGCGCACCACGGCGAGCGGGAACCAGCAGGCGCCGTTGCTCTTGAGGGTGATCGGCCGGCCGTGGCGTTTGACGCCCTGCTGCACCAGCAGGGCGCCGGTGAGGCCGCGTTCCTGTTCCTGGGCGATGGGCGTCCAGTCCCATTCATCGACCCATTCGAGCTGGTCGCCGCCCCAGGCGGGGTCGGCGTTGAGGTCGAGGCTGTCGAGGATCATCGGGTTGCTCCGTTACAGGGTGCGCAGGCCGGCCTGGCCGAGGATGTCGAGCAGGGCGTCCTGCTGGCCTTGCGGCACTTGCACATCGAGCGAGCGGCCGGCGGCTTCGAGGCGCACGACGGTGGTGGGCGGCGGCGCGGCCGGGGCGGGTTGCGGGGTGGTCGGGGCGTTCGCCTGTGCCGCTTGCGCGGCGGCGTCGCGTTGTTTGGTCAGGCGTTGGCGTTCGGTTTCGGCCTCCACGTCGCGCAGTACGCGCAGGGCTTCGCTGAGGTTGCTGGCGGCCTGGCTGCTGCCGCTGGCGCGGGCTTCGGCCAGTTGCGCCTGCAGGTCGCGCCGGCGCTGGGCGAAGCGGCGCGCTTCGACGGCGGCCTCGTCGCCGCGCAGTTGGTCGAGTTCGCTGCGCAGGCCGTCGAGGGTGTTGCGGGTGGAGTCGCCGAGCGAGCGCATGCGCTGTTCGGCGCCGGCAATGGCCGATTCCAGGCCGGAGAGGTCGGCGCCGTCGAGCAGGTCGAGGTTGCGCCGCGCCGACTTGGCCCGGCCGACAAAGGCGTCGAGGCTGACGCCGCCGCGTTCGTAGCCGTCCATCAACTCTTGCAGGGCCTGCTTCTGCTGCAGGTAGGACACCTTGATCTGTTCGGAGCGGATCAGGGTTTCCATCGCCCAGACGCCGAAGCCGCCGGCGGTGGTGCGGCCCATTTCCAGCTCGCGCTGGAGGAAGCCGAGCTGCTCGCGGGCGGCCTTGAGGGACTCGGAGGTCTTGTCGAGGCTGCTGGTGTCGAGCTTCAGGTCGGTGCGCTGGATGCCTTGCAGGCTGTCGAAGGCGTCCAGCGCGGCGGCGCTGAGGCCGGCCAGCGGTTCGCGGGCCTGGGTCAGCCAGTAGCCGAAGAAGTCCATCTGCGCGCCGGCTTCGGCGGCGCCGCCGGCCAGTTGCTGCATGCCCTGCCCGGCTTCGTCGAGCGCCTGTTTCTGCTGGCGCACCGCCTGGGTGGAGCGCTCGCTGGTGGGCTTGAGGTCGGCCATGCGCTGGTTGAGGGCGCCGATGGCTTTGGCGAAGTCGTCGGCGCTGATCTTGCCTTCGGCGTAGGCCTTGCGGATGCCGGTGCGTAGCTGGTTGAAGTCGACTTCGTTGGCGGCCTGGCCGATCCGCTGGAGGATCGCGGGCAGGTTCTCGAACTCGTCGGCCAGCCCTTCGAAGCTGCCGGCGGTGGCGTCGGCGCCGCTCTGCACGCTGCGCAGTTTGGCGTTGAGGCGGGTCAGCGCCATGTCCAGCTCGCGCTGGCCGAGGCTGCCGTCCTTCCACGCCTGCATGAGGGCGTCGCGCAGGCGGGCGAGCTGGTCGACGCTGCGGGCGCTGTCGATCAGGTCGAGGGCCTGGGCCATTTCGGTGATGGCGGTCCGGCCTTCGAGGGCGGCTTGCAGGGTGGCGTCCCTGGCGCGTTGCTGGTCGGCGATCAGCTGGTCGGCCGCCTTCTGCCAGGCGCCGCGGGCCGCCTCGGCCGCAGCCTGCTGGGCATCCGCGGCCGACTGGCTGGCGTTCTCGATCCCGGCATGGGTGGTATCCCAGGCGGCGCGGATGTCGCGGCCATCCTGTTCGATCTGTTCGACCAGACCGTCGCGCAGCCCTTCCAGCACTTGCCGGGCCTCGGCCACGCCGGCCTTGAGTTTCGGCCCGCCGAGCGCATCGGGAATCTTGTCGGCCAGCGCCTCGACGGCCTGCAGCATCAGCGCCCAGGTGCCGGTGAAGGCGGCGCCGGCAGCGCTGACCCCGGCGGTGAAGCCGTTGAACAGGGTGCGGAACGGCGCGATGAACAACTGGACGCGCGTGGTGGCGTCGCCGATCTTGGCACCGAACTGGTCGAGCCAGGCGGCGCTTTCGGTGGTGAGCCGGGCGAAGTCGATATCGAGCAGACGGCGCGTCAGTGCCTCGGCCTTCTCGGCGCCCTGGATGAAGGCACTGGACAGCGATTCAGCCAGCCGGTCGAGGCGGCCGTCGCCGTCCATCTCCTTGAGGGTGTCGAGCAGGCCTTGCAGCTTGCCCTTCACGAAGTCCAGCGCGCCGGCGTTGGCGATGCGCTGGTAGAAGTCCTTGGCGGTGTCGCTGAGCTGGCTCATCAGCCCGGAGAGCCGCGACATGCCGGCCGCGGCGGCGCCCTCGGCGCTCTTGCCGAGTTCGGCGGTGAGCGCCTGGATGACGTCGCGGCCCAGCCGGCCCTGGCTGGCCAGCGCTTCGAGCTGGGCGGTGTTCTTGCCGGTGATGCGGGCGAGCGTGTCCCAGACCGGCACGCCGCGCTCGACCAGTTGCAGGATCTCCTCGCCTTGCAGCTTGCCCTTGGCCCAGGCCTGCCCCACGGCGGTGACGATGCCGGTGAGGCGTTCCATGCCGCCGCCGAGCTGTTCGTTCTTGTCGACCAGCGCTTGCAGGGTGCCGTCCATGGGGTCGAGGCCGTAGGACTTGAGCAGCACGAAGGCGTCGGTCACTTCGGCGGTGGCCAGCGGGGTGGCCTTGGCGAACTCGCCGATCCAGGCGGTGGCCTGCTCGCCGGCGGCGATGGAGCCCATCAGCGAGGTCATGCGCGCCTGCATCGCCTCGGCGTCGTCGCCGACCTGGAGCATGGTGCCGATGCCGGTGCGCAGGGCGGCGATGCCCCGGCCGGCAAGGCCGATGGCGGCGTCGAGGCTGACGTAGGCGGCGGCGTAGGCCAGCACTTGCCGGGCGCCGCCGGCCATGGCTTCACGCGCGGCGGCAACGCGGGAGGCGTGCTGCGCGGCACCGGCCGCGGCGGCGGCCTGCTTGCGGCGCAGTTCGTCCATGGCCTCGGCGTTGGCATCGAGGGCGCGCTTGGCGTCGGCGGTTTGGCGGCCGAGGCGTTCCTGCTCGTCGGCCAGCCGGTCGGTGGCGATGCCGGCCTCGCGCGCCTGCCGCTCCAGATCGGCCTCGGCGGCGCGCAGGGCGTCCAGCTCGCGGCCGGTGGCGCGGGCATTGCGCTCGGCTTCCCGCAGTGCGGCCTGCAGGCCCTTGGAGCTGGGCGCGGCGTCCAGTTCGGCACGCAGCCGCACCACGTCGTCCTGCGCCTTGCCGTAGGCGACCGTGGCCCGCTCGGCGGCGGCGCGGGTCTGGTCGAGCTGACGAGCCAGCCGGGCGGCCCCTTCACTCCGGGCGAGGCCCGCCTGCAGCGCCTCGCCCTGCTGGCGCAGCTCGTCGAGGGCTGCCGCACTCTTGCCGGCCTCGCCGGACAGCAGGTCCTTGCCGCGCATGACGACCTGGATCAGGCGTTCCTTGATGCTGGCCATGGGTTTCTCCGGGCGAAAAAAAACCTGCGAAAGCAGGCAATGTTCAGAATCTTTGTGATAGTTTCGGGGTCGTGATCCTTATCCCGGCATCACACCAAGCCCCGGTATTCCCCCCCTAATACCGGGGCTTTCCTGTGTCTGGAGTTTGGTGTGCCGGCCTCTGCCGACACTCCGAAAACGCCACCAGACAATCCACGAAGTCAGCAGACTGCCAAGGAGTGGCAATGAACCCTTTTTACTTCGTCATCAACGCCGAACCGTCCACGAGTAGCCCGCATGCCCAGACGGTTGCCGGGGCCTTCGTGCACATCTGGGTGCTGGCGGACAGCATCGAGACAGCCCAAGCGCTGGCCATGGCTCACATCATGGATCAGGGCTGGATCGGGCAAGACATTGGATTCTTGTCCGGCTGTACGCCTGAGCTGCTTGCCGATCTGAATGCAGCAGAATCAGCGGCGTATCGGAAAGCACTTCAACAGGGAATCGCCGCGTATTTTGTCGCGTGGCCCCATGAGGAGCGCGACTACACCGAGATTTCATCAATGGACTCTCCCTACGGTGATGGGTCGAAGGACACGCATTAGGCTGCGCCGGTGACGCACTTCACCCCTCCAGCGCGGGCTTGCCGATCAGCGGTGCCAGTTCGTTGGCTTCGGCGATCGAGGCCTGCAGGCGTTCGTCGGCCGCGCGGGCCTCGGTCAGCAGGCGCTCCACGGCGGTGAAGTTGCACGCGCGGGCGTGGACCTGCTCGCCGGGCGAGCGCGGGCGGGCGGCGTTCTGCAGCACCGTGGCGGCGCGGGTGAGCAGTTGCGCCCGTTCGTGGGTGGTTCTCGTCACCAGTTCGCACAGGTGGGTGTAGCGGCCCAGGGCCTGGTAGTCGGGTTCGTCCATCGCGTCAGACCCCCGTTACCAGATCCATCTGGCAGAACTTGCTGATCCCACCGCTCTGCACCAGATCGCTGGCCAGCAGCTCGACCGGGGCTTCCAGGCGCATGAATTCGGTGCCGAACATCGGGATTTCCTTGGCCAGGCCGAACTTGGCGCGGTGTACGCGCAGGGCGAAGGGTTCGCCGGACTTGGCGTCGTTGAGTCCGGCGATGAACAGCTCCAGCTCGAACTGGCTGCCGGCGAGCATCTGCACGGCGCTGGATTGCAGGCGGGTGTAGCTGGCCTTGATGCCGGTGTCGTCGATCAGGCTGCCGGGGGTGACGATGACGCCGTGGGCTGTGAGCAGGTAGTCGGTGCCGGGCTGCAGGGCGACGTCGGCGGCGGTGACGAGGGTGACCGGCTGGCGGAGGTCGGGCAGGTGCTTGAAGGGGATCAGTTCGCCCTGCTCGCCCTTGCAGCCCAGCGCCTCGGCGGTGACGGCGCCGGCGGCGACCTCGGCGATCACCGCCTTGGTAACGCGGGCGAGGTTGCTGGCGACGATGTCGAACATGCCGACGGTGGCGGTCACGTCGGTGACGCGCTCGCGCACGTTGCGGTTACCGCCGCCGCCCCGGTAGTTGGGCAGCGTCTTGCGCTCGGTGGCGAACGACAGGTTGAAGGTGTCGCAGTTGCCGAGGTCGGTCAGCGCCTCGGCCGACTGGTAGATGCGGCCGTAGATGATGCCTTCGCCCACGAAGGAGCGGTCGATTTGCGCCATGGGAATCTCCTGTTACTTGAGCTGCTGCACGTAGGTGACCTGCAGGGGCATGACCTGGCAGGACCAGCGGCGGCCGTCGCCGGCCGGCATGGGGGTTTCGGTTTGCCATTCGGCCTGCTGCACGCCGCGCACGGCGAGGCCGGCGCCGTGGCCCTGGAGGGCGACCTTGACGGCCAGCCGCCCGGCGCGCAGCAACGCGGCGAAGTGGCGCCGGCGGGTCAGCAGGGTGATGTTGAGGGTGACGCGCTCGCGGATGCTGCTGCCGCCGATGTACTCGACGGTTTCGGTCGGGCCGGGCTGGACGACGATCAGCTCGTTGGGCAGGCCGTCGTCCTCGGCGTCGAGGATGCGCGGGACGCTGTCCTCGATGACGGCGGCGCCGAAGTCCGGCACGCGGGCGAGCGTGTCCCGCAGCGCGGCAAGGATCGCCGACTGCATGTCGATGGGCTGGGTCATCAGGGCACCACGTAGAAGGTGATGAGGTGGCCGTCGTCCGCGGCGATGCCATCGATGTGCCAGCGCTGGCCGTCGAGGTCGAAGGCGCCGCGCCGGTCGAGGGGCTGCAGCAAGGCCTTGCGCACGGTGAGGGTCACCGCCCGATCCGTGGCGCCGCCGACGCTGTCGAGGTCGAAGCGCTCGACGTTGCGGTCGAGGATCAGCTCCAGGCCGCTGGCCAGCACCTGCCCGCTGGCGGAGAGGTGCTGGCCGTGGCCGTCGTTGAGGCTGCCCATGACGGCCGCGTCGAGCGCGGCGGTCATGGCATCGAAGCCGCGCGCCATCAGGCGGTGAGCTTGATGACGGCGGTGGGCTTGGTGCAGATGTGCAGCGGGTTGGACTGCGCCTCGCCGATCACGCCCTTGTCGAACGGCATGCGCTCCAGCTTGCCGTAGTACGGCACGCCGAGGGTGTTGACCGTCTCCATGTAGTTGGCCGGGGCGAAGATGGTGCGGAACAGCTCGGGCACGCCTTCGGGCACCAGATAGGCCTCGTTGTCGGCGATGAAGGCGCGGTTGCCGATCTTGCCGGTGTAGCGCACCCACAGCACGCCGCCGTATTCGAACTGGCGGCGCCGGTCGCCGCGCAGGGCGGCGGCGGCTTCGTGGTTGAGGTAGGCCTCGCGGGCGCGGCCGTCGGCGATCAGCTTGGCCCAGAAGCCTTTGCCGCACCAGGCGACGGCGCCGGTGGAGGTGGCGGTACCGAGGGCGTCGTCCTGCTTGTCGAGGGCTTCGACGATATCGGCATCGATGGTAGAGGACTGCGGATCGATGTTGAAGCCAATGGGCTGACTCTGCTGCATCAGGCCGAAGGCAGTGAACAGGTCGTTGAGCACGCTGACACCGTCGGCGTCGATGATCTGGCCCTTGATGGCGCCGACGCGCTGGAACTCGTGGGTGGCGGCGAGCTGGTTGCGCACCGGGATGTAGCGAGCGTTGACCACATCCTGCACGGCCTGCAGCTCGGTGCGCGAACCGAAGGCGCGGATGCCCTGGATCTCGTCGGCGAGGATGCTGAAGGTCTGCGGCAGGTGCACGCAGTTGAACGGGATGAGCTGGCGTTTGCTGCCGTTGACCACCAGACCGCCCGCGCCGCGCGGGGCGGCGGGGACCAGTTGCAGGCTGCTGCCGGCCTTCTCGATCTGCACGGTGACGGTGGTGGTGCCGGACTCGACGAACAGGCCGGCGTTGCTGATCTGGCCGGGGACCGGGTGCTCGTCGTTGAGCGCGGCGATCAGGCTGGTGACGCTGAAGGCGTCGTCTTCGAAGATGCTGATTTCAGCCATGGGGTGCTCCAGAAATGACGAACCCCGCCGGGGCGGGGTCGGGGACGATGGGGGAATGCGTCAGCGGGCGATGACGCCGAAGGCGGCCAGCAGGTCTTCGGCGTCGCCGTCCAGGCCGGTGAGCAGGGCGCGCTTCACCTCCGCGTCGCGGACGATGGCGACGCTGCGCTGCGGCTGGGTGGAGATGCCCAGCGGCGCCCAGAGCACGGCCGCCGCCGCTTGGCGGCCATCGCTGGCGGCGGGGTCGTAGGCAGCGTAGAGGCCGCTGGTGGTGATGCGGCCGAGCACCTGCCCGGCGGGCAGCACGGCGGTGCTGGCGGCGAGGGTGATCTCCTCGCGCGAGCGGGTGCCGGTGGCCTCCGAGAGGAGGAATTCGCCGGCGTGGAGGCCTTCGGTCTTGATGGTCATGGGTGCGCTCCTTTCGAGGCTCGTTGGTTGCGGCGGGCATAGATGGCGTTGGGGTCGACGGCCTTCGCGATGCTGGGGGCCGGCTCGGGTACCGGCGGGCTGTTGTCGATTTCGCCGAAGCCCTTGCCGGCCAGGGTGTCGAACAGCCGGGCGCGGGCGCCGGTGGCGTCGAGGCCGTCGCGGATCATCGGGCCGGTCAGCTCCGGCAGGCGCGCGGTGATGCACAGCTCGCGCACGGCCTTGGCGCGGGCCAGCTCGGCCTGGATGGCGGCAGGGCTTTGCAGGCCGCTGGCCTGGATCAGCGCGTCGGTGAGGTCGGCGATGCCGGCCTTCTGGCACTCGGCGGCGAGCTGGGCGGCCAGCGCCGCGGCGTCGGTAGTCGGCTCAGGAGCCGGCTCGGGCTGCGGCGCGGGGGTCGGTTCGGGAGCCGGCTCGGGCGGTGCGTCCTGCTGGGCCAGCAGCTCCTTGGGCGGGTGCTGGTAGCGGTTGAGCAGCCGGCCCTGGCCGAGGCTGGCCTTGACGGTGCCGCCGCCGATCACCTCGTCGACGAAGCCCAGCTCCTTGGCCTCGGCGGCGGTGAGCCAGGTTTCGGCGGCGATCAGCCGGCGCAGCTCGGCGTCGTCGATGGTCAGCGGCCGGTGCCGGTAGCTGGCGACGATGCCGTCGAAGGCCTGATCCATCAGGTCGGCCACCTTGCGCAGCTCCTCGCTGTCGCCGGCGGCGTAGGTCCAGGGGTTGTGGATCATGAACAGGGCGTTGTCGGCCATGGCGACGTGCCGGGCGCCGCTGGCGATGACGCTGGCGGCGCTGTAGCAGGCGCCGTCGATGCGCGCGGTGACGCGCTCGCCGAGGCGTTGCAGGGCGTTGTGGATGGCGAAGCCGTCGAACAGGTCGCCGCCGGGCGAGTTGATCGCGACGGTGATCGGCGAGGTGCCGTCGTCCTGGGCCTTGAGGTCGCGGACGAAGTCGGCGGCGGTGATGCCCCAGAAGCCGATGTCGCCGTAGACCTCGATCTCGATGCGCCGCTCGGCGCCCTCCCCGGCCGCCTGGATGCGATACCAGTGGGCGTCGCCGCCGGTGCTGCCCGGCGCGTGGTTGAGGATGCGCGGGTGCTGTTTCATGGTTGGGTTTCCTCTTTGTCGTCGGGCGCCGGCGCTGCGGTGTGGCTGGCGTAGTGCAGGCCGAGCCGCTGGGCGCGGGCGTTGTCTTCGGCGCTTTCCTGGTCGATCTGCTCAGCGTCGTAGCCGCTGCGCAGCACCACTTCGCTGCGGCTGGTGAGGCCGGCGGCGATTTCCATCTGCCGCGACTGCACGTCCTGCACCGGGTGGATGTAGGCCCAGCCTTGCGGCACCCAGCGGGTGCGCAGGTACTCGCGGCGGCGGGCGAGGTAGTCGGGCAGCGTCACCGCGCCGGCCAGCACGGCCATGTCGAGCCAGGCGGCGCGCACCGGGCGGCAGAGCTGGTGGACGTAGATGCCGAACTGTTGCTGCTCGATGCGCCGGCGGAACTCGTTGAGCACCACGCGGATCACCCGGTCGTTGACCTCGCGCATGTCGCCGGTGAGCAGCTCGTAGGGCAGCCCGACGCCCACGGCGGCGGCCTGCAACTGCTGGCGCATGAAGTCGACGTAGCTGTTGCCGGCGTCGGGCGGGTCGCTGAATTCGACCTCCTCGCCGGGCAGCAGCTCCTGCATGGAGCCGGGTTCGAGGCCGACCATCGGCGTGCTGCCGTCGCTGTCGGGCTGGATCGCGCCGCCGGTGATGGCGTCGACCGGGGCGATGACCGAGTCCTGGGCCGGCTTGCGGATGAAGCCGGCGAACAGGTTGGCGACCTCCTGGCGGAACAGCACCGCGTCGTCGTAGTTGTCCAGCGACTTGAGGCGCAGCAGCACCGGGGCCAGACGCGGCACGCCGCGCAGTTGCCCGGCCTCGGTCGGCTCGAAGATGTGCAGCACTTCGCTGGCCGGCACCCGCACCAGCAGGTGGTACTGCCCGGCATCGAGGGCGTCGCCGGGATGCTTGCGGTGCATCCAGTAGGCGACGCGCCGGCCGATGCGGTCGAACTCGATGCCGGCCTTGATGCGGTTGCCGTTGCGCGCCGTCTCGGTCTTGTCCAGGGGCACGAACTCGGCCGCCAGCACCTGCAGTTGCAGCGGCACCGCCAGGCCGTCTTCGGGGCGGCGCGGGCGCAGCCGCACGAAGCATTCGCCGCTCTCCTCCACCATGCGGGCGACCAGCGCCTGCAGGCCGTAGAAGTCGAGCAGGCCGTCGGCGTCGGCCTCGTCGGTCCAGTCGTCCCAGAGCAGGTGCAGGGCGGCGCGCAGCTCGGGGTCGTCGAGCCGCGCGCGCGGGGTGATGCCGGTGCCGATCAGGTTGCTGACGCGGCGGTCGATGGCGCTGAAGGCGTAGGGATCGTTGCGCACCGCGGCGCGGGCGCGTTTGCGCAGGCGCGGCAGGTTGGGCACGGCGAGGGTGTTGAGGGCGCCGTCGGGCGCGTCCCAGCCGGCCGCGCGGCGCCCGGTGCCGGCGGCGTCGTAGCTGGCCTTGATGCGCCGGGGGGTGAGTCGGATGCGGCTCATCAGATGCCCTTCCCTCGGCTGTAGAGCCGGCTGATGCGCGGGCGCTGCGCCTGGGCGCGGGCCTCGGCGGCGGCCTGTTCGGCGTACTGGCTTTCGAGCATGCGCAGGCTGGCCAGCTCGCCACGGCGCAACTGGCGATCGCCGCGGCGCACTTCCTGGCCGTGCTCGATGATGTCCTGAATGGCGGCCCGGACTTCGGCCAGACGTTGGGCGGCGGTGGTCATGGGTGGCCTCGGTGCGTCAGGTGGTGCTAGTGGACGGGTGACAGGCGGATCCGGCGCGCGGGGGCGCCTTCGCTGTCGTCGACGAACATCTCGCCCACCCGTGGGAAGAGCTGGGCGTGCAGGTCCTTGGCATAGGCCAGCAGTTGTTGGCGCTGGCGTTCCTTGAGCATGCAGCGCTCGCTGATCGAGCTGGTCGTAACGCCCTCGATCAGCAGGCGCGCCAGCAAGCCTTTGAGCGCGTGGCCGTTCATGGCGCCCTGAAAGCCCGGCTGCTGGTGGAAGTCGGCCAGTGTCCAGGCCAGCTCGAAGTCAGCCTTGGACATGGGCTGGATGCGTGCTTGCTGTTGCCAGCTGTTGGCGGTGGTCATGGGTGCCTCGGCTATCGGCGGTTGAGGTAGCCGCTGACGGAGCGGCGGCGGCCCAGCACCACCGGCGCCGGGGCGGGCGGTGGGCTGGCGGGTTGCGGAGGTGTGACGGGCGGCGGTTCGGCGCCGGCCGGGGCCGGGTCGGCGAACAGGCTGCCCTGGCTGACGCTCTGGCGCAGCTTGGCCCACTCGCCTTCGCGGTAGCGGTTGAGGCCCAGCAGGTGGGCCACGGCGAGGTTGTAGACGAGCAGGTCGAGCGCTTCGTTGCGGTCGGCCTTGCCCTTGACCCACTCGATGCGCTTGTGGCCCTTCACATAGCGGGCGACCTTGCGCTCGACGACGCACTGCTCGTAGAAGTCGTCGGGCAGGTCCTGGCTGAAGTGCAGCGCGCCGGGGCCTTCGTTCATGGCGTAGCGGTTGTAGATCCAGTCCTTGGCGGTGTCGGTGCCGATGAACCACAGCTCGGCGCCCTGCTTGTGGGTGGTGCCGCGCCAGGTGACGTCGACCTTCGACGGCCGCTGGGCGAGCACCGGGCGGCCGGACCGGCTCGCGCCCTTCACCGCGATGATGTTTCGCCAGCGGCGCAGGCGGGTGAACTGGTAGACCTCGTCGGTGTGGTGGCCGCCGGAGTCGATGGCGGTGGCGCAGATGGCCATCTCGACGCCGCTGACGTGCCGGTAACGGGCCTTGAGCTTGTCGTCGAGCAGCGCCCAGGTGCGCTCCTCGGAGGGGTCGCCCATGATCACCTGATGATCGACCACCCAGCGTTCCAGCCCTTCGCCCCAGCCGAGCACCAGCAGCTCCAGGCGGTTGTGCTGGGTGTCGACGGCGGCGGTGAGGATCAGCGCGCCGCGCGGCACGCTGCCCAGCGGGTAGTCCTCGGCGCGGGCTTTCAGCTCGCTGGCCTTGGTCATCTCCTGGGCGGCGTCCCACAGCCGGGCCAGACGGGTGTTGTAGAACACCTGCATGGGTTCGAGGTCGCCCTTGTCCTGGGCGGCGCGGGCCTTGTCGTACTGCTTGGCCAGCCCCAGCCAACTCACCCAGCCGAGCGGCGCGTACAGCGCGTTGAGGGTGAAGCCGACCGTCTCGCCGTCGCCCTCGGCATGGGCGCGCCATTCGCCGCGGGCGAGCATGTCGCCCTTGTGGTGTTCGTCGATCAGGCTGCCGCAGGTGCAGCAGAGGTACTGCACCTGGCGGTAGTCGTCGGTCCACTTGAGGTTTTCCCACTCCAGCGTCTGGTAGTCGCCGCAGTGCGGGCACGGCACGTAGTAGTGGCGCTGGTCGCTCTGGTCGAACAGGTCGGCGATGCGCGAGGCGCCCTTGATGGTGGGCGAGCTGGAGAAGTAGATCTTGGCGTTGCGGCCGAAGGTACTGGCGCGGGTTTCGGCCAGTTCGATGGGGTCGCCTTCGTTGTCGACGTCGACGTCCCAGCGGTCGATCTCGTCGCCGTAGATGTAGCGCGCGGCCAGCTCGGCGAGGTTGGCGGCGGAGCCGGCGGTGGTGGCGTAGAGGGTGCCGCCCTCGAACTCCTTGGTGTCCATGGTGTTGCGCGCATCGCGCGAGCGCGGTGAGGCGACCCGCTCGCGCAGCACCGGGGTGGCGTCGATGGTCTTGCCGACCCGGCCGCTGACCCGTTTGGCCAGGCCCAGGCTGGGCAGCAGCATGAGGATGTTGGCCGGGGCCATGTGGATGCAGCCGCCGATCCAGTTGAGGGCGATCTGCGTCTTCATCAGCTGCGAGGCGACCATGATCACCACGCGCTTGGCGGGGTGGCTGGGCGACAGGCAGCGCATCGGCTCGCGGGCGTAGGGGGTGCGCTCGGTGCGGTACGGGCCGGGCTCGGCGGCGCCGGTTTCGCGGGGGATGCGCATGTACTGGTCGGCCCACTCGTCCACCCAGAGGTCCGGGTCGGGCTGCAGGCCGCGCTGGTACGCCGAGCGGTACTGCTCGGCACCGTCGGCGTAGAAGGTCATGGCGTCAGTCCGGTGGGTGGATGATCTGCTCCAGGTCGGCGGCGCTCAGGCGTTGGGCGTCTTCCAGCACGCGGCGCAGACCGGCGGTCAGGCGGCGCTCCACCTCCCAGGGGTCGGTGATGGCGGACAGCTCGGCGCTGATCTGCTTGGGCAGGCCGAGCAGCAGGTCGCGCAGCAGCCGTCCGGCGGCGAAGGCGGCTTGCTCGACCTTCGCGCGTTCGACCAGCTCGCCGTCGCTCTTGCGGGCTTCGTTCTCGGCCAGACGGGCGAGGAAGTGCTCGCGCCGCGCGCGGGCCTTCTGGAAGTCAGGCTCCTTGCCGGCCTCGCCCACCTCGGGCGGCGGATCGAGCGGCGGCGCGGCCGGGGTCAGGTGCGCGGTCACGCCGCGCTCGATGCGCTCGCGCTGGTGGCGTTCGGCGACGCCGGTCTTGCTCGGATCGGCCGAGCGCTCCAGCAGCGCCTCGGTGGCGGCGACATCGACCTTGCCGTCGGCGGTCAGCACCAGCCGCTCCTGCTTCGCCAGTTTCGAGACGTAGGGCTTCGACCAGCCCTTGTAGGCGGCGAATTCGGACTTGCTCATTGCCTGCATGGCGACACCTGTTAACCGTTCACCGCGATGCGTTAACCCGTTAACCGCTGTTAACTAACTTCCAGACCCAGCCGCTAGCTCGGAAACGCGGCTCGAATTACCCTTGCGGCCCGCCGCACCCAGGGGCCCCCGGAGGTTCTGCCGGGTTTTTCCGGCCCCGCGCCGAACGCACCGGACGGGGCCGCCCTCAGCGCGCCCGGCTCTGCGGGCGGCGGCGGAAGTTGTCCGGCAGCCGCCCGGCCAGTGCATCGAGCAGCGCCTTGTCCAGGTTGGCCGCCAACCGCTCGCCGGCCACCCGCTCGGCCACGCCATGGAAGTCCAGGCGCCGCGTGTAGCTGGGCTCATCGACGAAGGCCAGCACCACCGCCAGCGCCTTGCCGCGCCGCTCGGCGATGCCGATGGGCGTCCGCCCGCGGCGCAGCACGAAGAACGCCCGCTCGTGCCCCTTGCGGAAGCTCCGCCAGCGCGCCGAGGCATCGGCCGTGTAGCCCTCGCGGTTCAGCGCCTTGAGGCCCCAGAGCATCTGCAGCAGATGCCCCCGGCTGAGGTTGCCGTAGGCATCCAGCCGCGCGCCCCGGCCCGGCACGATGAACTTGCCGGCCGGCAGAATGCCCCGGGCCCGCAACAGCGCCTCGCTCTTCTTCACCGTCCGCGCGCCGCCGAACACCTGCGGCGCCACCCAGTCCTCCGGGGCCATGCCCTTGGCGTTGCGCGGCTTCTCGTCCTTCACCCACACCGCCGCCTCCAGGCTGCGCGGCGTCGCGTTCAGCACCCGCAGCGCGTTCAGGGTGAACGGCGTCGGGTCGGCGAACACGCTGGCCATCTCGGCCTGCAACGCCTGCCGCACCTGATTGGCCGTGTGGTTGAGCGCATCGGCCATGGCCCGGCCGGGCAGATCGCCGGCCAGCCGGCGGATATCCCCCAGCACCTCCTCAAGGCCGGACACCTGAACCGAATAGCCCCTCACTGCTGCTCGCCCGGCTCACACACCCCCGCCTTGCGAGCCAGCCAGCGCGTGTACAGCCCGCTGGCGAAGTCCGCCCCCAGCACCGCGAACACGCAGCCGATGCCACCGGCGCCGAGCAGCGGCGAGCCGGCCGCCAGGGCCAGCATCATCGACGCCAGCCCGAACACCGCCGACGCACTGAAACGCAGCGCCACCCGCTTCACCACCTCCGGCCCGCTCAGGCCTGCGCCCTCGGCGCGCCACATCTCGCCACTCACCCCCGCCACACTGATCAGGATCAGCAACCACAACGGCATCTCGGCCAGCGTTTGGTGTTCGGTCGTCATCGGCGGCGCTCCTCGCTCAGGCAGACAGGCATGAAAAACCCCGCCGAAGCGGGGTTGGAGTGACCGCGGCAAGCACGGTCGGGGGATGGCCGCCAGTCGCAACGACCACAAAGGTAGCGGCTTTCTACCCCCCGACCGGCAATGGCGTAAACAGGCAAAAAACGCCAGTTCCGAAAGATGCTCAAAGATGCCCAACGACGACGAATCGCTAGACCAAAGTATGAGACGGCACAGCCTCAGTGCGGCGCCTTGGCCCCGGCGAAACGCTCGATGCGCCGATGGTCGTGCTCGAAGTGATCCATCGCCTGCCGCATGTGCCCGGCCATGAAGCGCATGCTCATGTCCAGGCGCTTGGCCAGCGAGCGCAGGGAACGCAGCTCGTACAGCGGGCCGTCCACCCGGTAGCCGGCCTCGGTGAGCCGCTCCAGCAGCACCTCGGTGGGCGAGTACTCGCTCATCAGCACATCGCCCGTAGTCACCGTCAGCTCGGCGCTGTTCGGGTTGTCGTGGCGGAAGTAGTGCGGGTTGTTGCGCTTCCAGTCCTCGATCGGGAAGTCGATCTCCAGCCGGCCGACCACCTTCGGCGCCTCCGGCTCCAGCAGCTCGCCCTCCAGCACGATGCGCGCCACCAGACTCACCGCCTCGGTGAACTGCTCCGGGGCGATTTCCTTGTAGCTGCAACCGAACTTCGACTTGAGCGCCGACCAGCACACCTTCGCCGCCTTGCCGCGCCGGGCCTCGGGCAGCTCGTCGATACGCGCCGCCACCAGCGCCTTGAGCGCGCCCTGCTGCTCACCGGAGAGGCCGCCGAGCAACGCACGCGGCGCCGCGCCGGTCACGAACTGCTCCAGCGCCGCCTCCAGCCACAGCCGCAGCGGCTCGGTACGCTCCGGGCGACCGTGCAGCAGCGCCAGATCGAGGCCGCGCCGGTCGATCACGTTCAGACGCTGGCGGCCGACCTGCCGCTGCGACTTGTGCTCGCTGCGCAGGTGGTGGGTGATGCGGTAGGCGTCGCGCATGTCCAGGGCGTGGGCCACATCGGCGGCAACGAACCACAGCTCGGCGCCCTCGGGGACGATGCGGAACGGGCGGTCGTTGTAGGTGAGGTGGATGGGTTCGGCGGGGGTGGCCATCGGGGCCGGACTCGCCGCAGCGCCGCC
>RRZT011140144.1_pt1 | contig 16888 bp, 10 predicted proteins | sample 2165551 | NCBI WGS metagenome assembly RRZT01 (sample SAMN10456910, study PRJNA506462) | wastewater metagenome | biome: wastewater; feature: sludge; material: wastewater sludge; isolation source: wastewater sludge with Escherichia coli K12::gfp cells carrying plasmid... | place: USA: Moscow, Idaho...
ACGCTGGATGCAGGCTACTTTATGCGCCACCAAGCCAGCGAAATTGCTTGGCACACAGGGCAAATTGCCCGCCACGCCAGCCAAGGTAAAACCATAGTCCGCGCCCGCCTTGCGCCGCACGCTAACGGGCAGGAGGGGCAGGAGGGGCAGGAGGGGCAGGAGGGGCAGGAAGGGCAAGATGGGCAAATCGAAACAAACGGGCAAAGCGAAACAAACGGGCAAGGCGCTCTGGAAGTGCTGGTTTACACGCCCGACCAAGAGGCGCTCTTTGCGCGGATATGCGGCTTCTTTCAGCAAGCATCCTTCAGCATATTAGACGCGCGCGCGCACACCAGCAGCGACGGCTACGCGCTCGACACCTTCCAAATCGTAAACCCCCATCTGCTAGGCGGCTACGCAGCACACATCAGCACCCTGCAAGCCGAGCTCACCCGCGTGCTAGAGCAGGCAGCGCCCCTGCCCGAACTGCGCCCAACGCGCCTCTCGCGCCGCGCCAAAAACTTTCCGCTAGAGCCATTTGTGCATATCCAGCCCGAAGAGGGCGCACAGCGCTGGCACCTCACCATCCACGCCAGCGACCGCATAGGCCTGCTCTACAGCATCGCCCGCGTGCTGGCAAACCACGGCGTGCGGCTGCAACTGGCCAAAATATCCACCATGGGCGACAGGGTAGAAGACACCTTCTTAATCGAAGGCAACGCCCTGCAATCGCCCCAATACCAAGCCGCACTGGAGCGCGAGTTGCTGGCGGCGGTGACTGGGTAAATGCGGGGGTGGGCGCAGAGGATTCGCAGAGGAATACGGTGGCGAACGCAAAAGGCGCAAAAGTTACGCAGAAGCCGCAAAAGGGAATACCAAATTTGGTTGTGAAAGGCTAGAAGCAGTATTGATGCGGGATACAGGGCAAAAGAGGCTTGAAACCCGCATGGGGGCTGGTTGTCGGTGTTTTGCGACTTTGCTTGGGTTGGGGTGAATGCGGGGGTGGGCGCAGAGGGCGCAAAGGCTACGCAGAGAACGCAGCGGGCGTAGGGTGGGCGACTTGTCACCCACGCGGCAAGCAACCCGCAAACGCTGCACTGCGTGGGTTACGGCTTGCAGCCTAACTCACCCTACCACCCTACCAAGCTGGGCTTTGAAAGTGGTTTCAACACCTCTCCATCGTCATTCCCGCGCAGGCGGGAATCCATGCCAACCACGCGCAGAACGTGGATTCCCGCCTGCGCGGGAATGACGGCGGGGGCGTGGTTAAGCAAGCGCGGCTGGCGGAGCGTGGGCGACTTATTTACGCATGCAGTTATCAAAGCGTCTGCTATCTTGCTACTGGCAGCTTGCCAAAATTTGTTGCGCAATGGCGGCTATGCCCGTGTCAGACAAGTCGTTGCAGGCGATAGGCGCACAGGCTCGCGTGCCTTGGTAGTTTTTGTGTTGCGATTGGTGGTAAAGCGGGTCGTAGTGCTTGGCAAGTAGCTCATTTACCAGTTCTGGCCATTGCTGGCGCTCAATGAGCGCTTCCCAGTCTGCAATGGTTTGCCGCCCCAAGCGTTCTTTCAGGCGCGTGAGCTGGGCAGTGAGGGTCGCTGTGTCTTGTTGCAGATAGGGATAGTCGCGCAGCAGAAAATCCACACGGGCAGCGGTGCTGGCTTCTATATCAATGCAATGCCCGCTGCGCAGGGGCAGTAGCAGGGGTTCGGGGATTTGCAGGTTGCCGATTTTGCGGCTTTCTGCTTCGGCAAATACGGGCAGTGCGGGGTTAAAGCGTTGGAGTTGCTGCCAGATGGCAGTTTCAAAGGCTTTTTGGCTGGGCTGCGGGGTGTGGGGCACTGCGCCAAGTACCGAGCCTTTGTGGGCGGCAAGTTGTTCTAAATCAAGCACTTGCCCGCCTTGCGCGGCTATGGCTTGCAAGATGCGCGTTTTGCCGCTGCCTGTGGCGGCGCACAATATATGCCAGCGCAAGTGGGGGGCGATGTTGGCAGTTTGCTCTATGACATGGTGGCGAAAGGCTTTGTAGCCGCCTGCTAGTTTGTCTGCCTGCCAGCCAATTTGCCGCAGAATGATTTGCATGGCACCACTGCGCTGCCCGCCGCGCCAGCAGTACACCAGCGGGCGCCAGTGCTTGGGGTAGCTGTGAAAATGCTGCGTGATATGGTCGGCAACGTTACGGGCAACCAGCGTTGCGCCGAGTTTGCGGGCTTCAAAGGGCGATACTTGCTTGTAGAGCGTGCCAACGCGGGCGCGTTCGTCGTTGCTGAATACGGGGCAGTTGATAGCGCCTGGAATGTGGTCTTGGGCAAACTCGGCTGGGGTGCGAGTGTCGATAATGGCGTCGTATTGGGCAAGGCCAATGGCGTGTGGCGGTATTTGCCAAGATGGGTTCATGGTGTGCGTGTGTGGCTAGGTGGCAGGCAGTGCAGCTAGGGTATTTGCACAGTGGCTAAAGCGCAGCAGGGCAAGAACCCTACAATCAGGCATTGCCCAGCGGGGCTTGCCCCACGCAAAAAACGCTGCCAATGTGCCAAATATGGGGATTGGCGCTGCCTTGTAACGATTGTACGCCTCGCAAATGCGGGCGTTTTTCTGTTCACAATATATAGCTGCTTGCAGCCGCCCTTTGCGGCAAGCCTTTGCAAACCTGTGCAAACCTGTGCAAACCTTTGCACGAGGGCTTGCCGCAAGAGCTTGCCAGATGCAAAGCTGCTTTTCTTTGTCTGCTTTTAATGCCTGTTATCGCCATGACTGCCTCTGCCACCAATCGTTCGTTTGAATGCCCACTGCCACAAGCCAGCGGCATGACTTGCACTGCCAACGCCTGGGCCAAAGTGCCACCCGCACCCACCAAGCAAGAGCGCGATGCGCTGATGCAGCGCGCTAGCGACTTGCTCAAGCAGCACGGCGCAGTGCTGGCAGCGCACTACTACGTTGATGGCGACTTGCAAGACTTGGCACTCGCTACAGGCGGCTGCGTGGCCGATTCGCTGGAAATGGCACGCTTCGGCCGCGACCACGCAGCGCAAACGCTCATAGTAGCTGGCGTGCGCTTTATGGGCGAAACAGCCAAAATACTCAGCCCCGAAAAAAACATCTACATGCCTGATTTGGATGCCACTTGCTCGCTCGACCTGGGCTGCCCCGCAGACGACTTTGCTGCCTTTTGCGACCAGCACCCCGAGCGCACCGTAGTGGTCTATGCCAACACCAGCGCGGCAGTCAAGGCGCGGGCTGACTGGATGGTAACCAGCTCATGCGCCTTAGCCATAGCCAACCACCTCAAAAGCCAAGGCAAAAAAATCTTGTGGGCACCCGACAGGCATTTGGGCGGCTACATCCAGCAGCAAACAGGCGCAGACATGCTGCTGTGGCAAGGCGCGTGCATTGTGCATGACGAATTCAAAGAGCTGGAACTTGATTTGCTGCGCAAAGAATACCCGCAAGCCAAAGTGCTGGTACACCCCGAGTCGCCCGTAAGCGTGGTACGGCAAGCCGACGTGGTGGGCTCAACCTCGCAAATGCTCAAAGCCGTAATAGACGGCAAACAAGGCGATGTTTTTATTGTGGCTACCGACAACGGCATACTGCACCGCATGCGCCAGCTAGCCCCTGGCCGCACCTTGATAGAAGCCCCCACAGCAGGCAACAGCGCCACCTGCAAAAGCTGCGCCCACTGCCCTTGGATGGCAATGAACACACTGCAAGGCGTGGTGGATTGCCTGGAGCGGCGCACGGGCGAGATTTTTGTAGACGAAACCATCAGGCAGCAAGCAGCAGGCTGCATCACCCGCATGCTGGACTACGTAGCCGCCAACCCCGATGCGCTGGTGGTAAAAAACAGCGGGCGGCTGGCAGGCATGGTGGCGGGCATTGGGGCGGCTTAAAGGTGCGGCGGCTTGGCGTGGGAATGCGGGCACGGGAATGACGCAGAGGGCGCAGAGGAAATGCGGGAGCGAACGCAGAAAGCGCAGAAGTTGCGCAGAGAACGCAGAAAAATACCCCAAAAAGCTGGGTTTTGAAACTGCTTGCAACGCCTCCCCATCGTCATTCCCGCGCAGGCGGGAATCCATGCTCACCCACGCGCAGAACGTGGATTCCCGCCTGCGCGGGAATGACAGCGGGCGTAGGGTGGGTGACTTGTCACACTCGCGGCAATCAATCCGCAAACGCTGCTGCACCGCGTGGGTTACGGCTTGCAGCCTAACCCAGCCTACCTAACCAGAACCAGCATTGATGCGGGTTGCGGGGCAAAATAGGCTTGAAAGGCGCATGGGAGCTGGTTGTCGGTGTTTTTGTGGGTTTGTTTGGGTTGGGATGAATGTGCAATGCGGGGGCGGACGCAGTGGGCGTAGGGTAGGTGACTTGTCACCCACGCGGCAAGCAATCCGCAAACGCTGCACCGCGTGGATTACGGCTTGCAGCCTAACCCACCCTAGCAAACTTAAAGGTGCTGCATTTCACAGCAAGCACCTGCAAGCAGCCTAAAACAACACAATATCGTATTGCTCTTGCGCCAGGCTGCTGTCGGCGCGCAGGGCTATGGGTTTGCCGATAAAGGCGCTTAGGCCTGCCAAGTGTTGGCTTTCTTCGTCTTGCAGCAGTTCGATGACTTGCGGGGCGGCGATGACGCGAAATTCGCGGGGGCAGAATTGGCGTGCTTCGCGCAGGATTTCGCGCAAGATGTCATATACCACGCTGCGCGCGGTTTTTACCATGCCGCGCCCAGCGCAGGCGGGGCAGGGTTCGCACAAGAGGCGTGCCAGCGATTCGCGGGTGCGTTTGCGGGTGAGCTCAAGCAAGCCGAGTTGCGAAAAATCGCCCAGCATGGTTTTGATGCGGTCGCGCTGCAATTGTTTGCGTAGCTCGGCGAGCACGGCTTGCTGGTGCTCGGGCTGGGTCATGTCGATAAAGTCGATGATGATGATGCCGCCCAGGTTGCGCAGGCGCAATTGGCGGGCTATGGCCTGCGCTGCTTCCAGATTGGTTTTGAATATGGTTTCGTCGAAATTGCGTGCGCCAACAAAGCCGCCCGTGTTGATGTCGATGGTGGTGAGTGCTTCGGTTTGGTCGATGATGAGGTAGCCGCCTGACTTGAGGTTTACCCGCCGCCCGAGTGCGTGCGCCATTTCTTCATCTATGGCAAAGAGGTCAAAAATGGGGCGCTCGCCGTGGTAGTGCTGGATTTTGGGCACGGTGCCTGGCATGAACGATTGGGCAAAGGCGAGTAGGGCGGTGTGCTGCTCTTGTGAGTCGATGCGGATGGTGTGCGTGTTTTCGCAAGCCATGTCGCGCAATACGCGCTGTATCAGGCTCAAGTCTTGGTGCAGCAAGCTGGGCGCGGGCTGGCTTTGGCTGGCTTGCCTGATGCGTGCCCACATGGTGCGCAGGTAGTGCATGTCTTGCAGTAGCTCGGTGTCGCTGGCGTCTTCGGCATTGGTGCGCACGATGTAGCCGCAGGGGCGTGTGGGCTGGTTGTTGCAGTTTTTTTCGGCGTTGATGCCTTGCATAAGCTGCATGACGCGCTCGCGCAGTGCGTCGCGCTGGGGCAGGGGTATTTTTTGCGAGATGCCGATGTAGTTTTCATCGTGCGGCAGTAGCACCATGAGCCGCCCGGCAATGCTGACTTGGGCAGACAGGCGCGCGCCTTTGCTGCCCAGCGGGTCTTTGATGACTTGCACCATGAGCGTTTGGCCTTCAAATACCAGTTGCTCGATGGGTTTGGCGGGGGGGACTGCCGATGAAGGGTCTTTTTCGTCGCCGTTGTGGGGGCGTTGGGCAATGTCGGCAACGTGCAAAAAGGCCGAGCGTTCTAGCCCGATGTCGATAAAGGCAGATTGCATGCCCGGCAAAACGCGCATGACTTTGCCCAGGTAGATGTTGCCTACGATGCCGCGTTGCAGCGGGCGCTCGATGTGCATTTCTTGCAAAGCGCCGTGCTCTACGACGGCGACGCGGGTCTCTTGCGGCGACCAGTTAATGAGGATGTCTTGTTGCATGAGCCGTATTGTCGCTGCTGTTGGCAGAGGCGGCGCGGCTGTGGCTGTTTTTATCGGTAATTGATGTTGGTATTTGATGGGGGCGCTTGGTGGTGCTGGTGTTGCCGATGACGGGCAGAGGGATTAAAACGGGGTGTCTGCGCCAGATTGTGCTGCCAGTGCGCGGTTAAAGCAGTTGTCTGGGTGGGTATGGTCGGCGTTTTGTGTGGCGGGCTGGTTGATGTCAAAAATGTGCCCGCGGGTGAGCAGGTGCAGGTTGCAGTTTTTGGTGTAGGCCAGTGCTTGCAGCTCATCCATGTCTTGGAGTATGGCGGTGCGGTTGCAGGGCTTGAGGTGGCTGAGGTAGATGTCAAAGCCGCCTGTTTGCAGATGTTGCATGTCTTGGCGCAGGCTGCGCGGGGTGTAGTGGCCAGTGAGGTCGGCCAAGTCTTGTTTGTCGCTGGAGAAGGTGGTTTCTGCTACCAGCCAGCGCAGGCGCTGGCCTTGGCTGGGGAGCTGGTTGATGTATTGCCAGAGCAAGGGGTTGGGGCTGGTGTCGCCCGTAAAGACCCATGTTTGGCCACTTTTGTGCACGGCGTAGCCTACGGTGGGCACGTTGTGTATGGCGGCTATGGCTTCAACGGTGCAGCCGTTGGGGAGCGCAACTTTGCTGCCTACGGTGATGGGGATGAGCTCGATGGTGGGCTGCTCGGGGCTGGGCAGGCGGGTAAAGTCGGGCCAGATGTGGTTGTTAAAGATGTGTTGGCGCAAGTCGCTCAAGACGCAGTCAAGCGCATACACCTTCAGGGGCGAGAGGTTTTCTTTATGGCAGTTGTGGCAGTGGCGCGATAGGCTTTCAACCAAAAAAGGCAGGCCAGCGAGGTGGTCAAAGTGCGCGTGGGTGATGAAAACTTGCCTGATGCTGGTTTGCATGGGCAAGGAGAGGTCGCATACGCCTGTTCCTGCGTCAATCAGTGTGTCGTTGTTGAGCAAAAAACTGGTGGTGCGGGTGTTGGTATCGATGCCGCCAGAGCATCCTAATACGTTGATTTGCATACCTGTTTGGTTTTTTTTGAAAGTAAAAAGCAGCAGCTTCAAGGGCAGGCAGCATGTGGCGGGGTGTCTGTTTTGCCGAGGGCTAAACAGGCAAAGCGCGATTGCGCCAAGGGTTAAATTGTATTAACTGCTGTGTGTGTCTGCGGGTTTAGCTGTTGTGGGTGTTGTGGCTGTTGTAACGGTGCGATTTTGCTGCTGCCAAGCGCGAAATAAGCGCAGCGGGTTGAGAAATAAGCGCCTGAGCGTGACGCAGTTCACAGATTGTGCCGCATTTGGTTTGATTTTGGCAGCGGGCAGCAGGTTGGCAGGCTGTGGCTTGGCGGGGCGCAATGTGCAGGCTACGCGCTGGCTTGCAGCGCAGATAACGCAGCAAGCAGCATGGCTTGTGGCTGTGCTGCTTGCGGGGTTTGCGCTGCTTGCAGGGTTTGCCTGTTGCCCTGTTGGTGCGCAATGTCTGTGCGCAATACTGGGCGCAATGCTTAGGCGCAATATTTAGGCGCTGGGGGTGTTGGCATGGGCAACGGTGACTGCGGTCATATTGACGATGCGGCGCACTGTGGCGCTGGCGGTGAGTATGTTTACGGGTTTGGCTGCACCGAGCAAGATGGGGCCGATGGCGATGTTGTTGCCCGAGGTGGTTTTCAGCAGGGTGTAGGCAATGTTGGCTGCATCCAGATTGGGCATGACGAGCAAGTTGGCGCTGCCTTGCAGGGTGTTGTCGGGCATGAGGGCCTGGCGCAGTGTGGCGTTGAGTGCCAAGTCGCCATGCATTTCGCCTTCTACTTCGAGCCAGGGGGCAGTTTGGTGCAGTATGGCCAAGGCGCGGCGCATTTTGTCGGCGGTGGGGTGGTTGGATGAGCCAAAGTTGGAGTGCGATAGCAGTGCCGCTTTGGGTGTGATGCCAAAGCGCTGCATTTCTTGCGCTGCCATGATGGTGTATTCGGCGATTTGTTCGGCGCTGGGGTCGTAGTTGATGTGGGTATCGACGATGAAAAGCTGGTGGTTGGGTAGCAGCAAAGCGTTCATGGCGGCGTAGGTGCTTGCGCCTGCGCGTTTGCCTATGACTTGGTCGATGTAGTGCATGTGCATATCAACGCGCCCCCAAGTGCCGCAGATGAGCCCGTCGGCATAGCCGTTGTGTACCATCATGGCGCCGATGAGCACCAAGCGGCGGCGCATTTCGATTTTGGCGATGGGGATGGTCATGCCTTGGCGTGCGCTCATGCGGTGGAAGTCTTGCCAGAATTCGTCGTAGCGGTCGTGCTGCTCCACGTTTACAACTTCGTAGTGCTCATCTTGCTTTAAGCGCAGGCCAAAGCGCTCGATATGCTCGGCAATGACGGCTGGCCGCCCAATGAGTATGGGGAATGCCAGATTTTCATCGACTACGATTTGCACGGCACGCAGTACGCGCTCTTCTTCGCCTTCGGAGTAGACGATGCGTTTTTTGCTGGCTTGTTTGGCGGCCAGAAAAACGGGGCGCATGATGGAGCCCGATACGTACATAAAGGCTTGCAGCTTTTCGCGGTAAGCGTCCATGTTGGCAATGGGGCGGGCGGCTACGCCATCGTTCATAGCGGCTTGCGCTACGGCGCTGGCGATTTTGAGCATCAAGCGCGGGTCAAAGGGTTTGGGGATAAGGTATTCGGGGCCAAAGGCGAGTTTTTGGCCTGCATAGGCTGCGGCAACAACTTCGCTTTGCTCGGCTTGCGCCAGCTCGGCTATGGCGTGTACGGCGGCGATTTCCATGCCTGCTGTGATGGTGGTGGCGCCGCAGTCGAGTGCTCCGCGAAAGATGTAGGGAAAGCACAGCACGTTATTAACCTGGTTGGGGTAGTCGGTGCGGCCTGTGGCCATAACGGCGTCGTTGCGCACGCTGTGGACTTCTTCGGGGGTGATTTCTGGCTTGGGGTTGGCCAAGGCAAAAATCAGCGGCTTGGCTGCCATGGTGGCTACCATGGCGGGCTTGAGTACGCCAGCGGCTGAAAGCCCCAAAAACACATCAGCGCCTGCTACGACTTCGGCTAGCGTGCGCATGGGGGTGTCTTGCATGAACTGGGCTTTGTCTTCGTCCATCAGCTCGGTGCGCCCTTGGTAGACCACGCCAGCCAGGTCGGTAACCCAGATGTTTTGCCGAGGCAGCCCCAGTTTTACCAGCAGCTTGATGCAAGCGAGCGCGGCAGCGCCAGCGCCTGAGGTGACGAGCTTGATTTGCGAGATGTCTTTGCCTACGACTTTTAGCCCGTTGAGCAAGGCAGCGCCTACGACGATGGCTGTGCCGTGCTGGTCGTCGTGAAAGACGGGGATTTTCATGCGCTCGCGCAGTTTGCGCTCGATGTAAAAGCAGTCGGGCGCTTTGATGTCTTCGAGGTTGATGCCGCCAAAGGTGGGCTCCAGCGAGGCGATGATTTCAACCAGCTTGTCGGGGTCTTTTTCGTTGATTTCTATGTCGAAAACATCAATGCCCGAGAATTTTTTAAACAATACGCCTTTGCCCTCCATCACAGGCTTGCCTGCCAGCGGGCCTATGTCGCCAAGCCCGAGCACGGCTGTGCCGTTGGTGACCACGCCCACCAGATTGCCGCGCGCGGTGTAGCGAAAGGCGGCTGCGGGGTCTTTAACGATTTCTTCGCACGGGGCGGCTACGCCAGGCGAGTAGGCCAGCGCCAAATCGTGCTGATTAACCATTTGCTTGCTGGCTTCAACGCTGATTTTTCCTGGCTGGGGCAGCTCGTGGTAATCGAGAGCGGCTTGGCGCAGGACGTTTTGCTGGTTGGTGTTAGATGGTGTGCTGGAGTTAGACATAGGTAGCAGGCGCGAGCGCAAAAAAGTGGAAAAGCCGTTTGAATTGTAGGGGCATAAGCCGCCGTGCCAATGCTGCTTTACCTTGGGGAAAGTACTAAAAAGGGCGCACCAAAACGGGCGCATGAATGCGGACGTATTTGCCGCAGGCGCACAGGTAAAGGCGCTAACGATGGCGCTAGCGAAGGCGTTGATAAAGATTCTGATAAAGGCGCTGATAAAGGCGCATCAGCAAGACGCTGCGCAACCTTTGGCTTTGGGCTGTGCAAACTGGGGCTGCGTGCGGCCTAGGCAGGCGTGGCTTGTGCTTGAAGGTGCTGCACAACGAGCCGTTTGAGCAAAGGCAGTTGCCCGTGAAAAAAATGCCCGCCCGCGGGTATGACGGTAACTGGCAGGGTTTGTTGCGGGCGCGCCCAATCGAGCACGGCAGCAAGCGGCACAACGTCATCATGCTCGCCGTGCAGCACCAGCGTGTGCGGGTGCAGCTCGGGGCTGATGGCGGGGGCGGAAAAACGGCTGGCTGCCAACCCCACCAATACCACTTGTTGCAGACGTGGCGCGGCGCTGGTTTGCAAGATGTGTTGGGCAGCAGCACTAGCCAGGAAAGCACCAAACGAAAAACCAGCCAGTGCAATAGCACCACTGGGTGCGGTTTGCGCAATGACTTGCAGCATATCGGCAAGCTCGCCACGGCCTTCGTCATAAGTGCCGCTGCTCGCGCCTACGCCACGGCAGTTAAAGCGCACGACTTGCCAGCCAGACTGCAAAAAAGCGCGTGCCAGTGTTTGCACAACCTTGTTATGCATGGTGCCACCGTGCAAAGGGTGCGGGTGGGCAATGATGGCTACGCCGTGCGCCGCAATACCTGCCGCGGGCAGCTCGTGCAGCGCCTCAATGGTGCCGATGCTGCTTTGCAGGGTAAGGGGGCGGGCTTGGGTGTTCATGGCAAATCAGGCAGCAAAAAAGGATGAGGAAAGGAGGCGAAAGACGGGCGGGAAACGGGCGGGAAACGGGCGAAAGATGTGCAGTAAATGGGAGAAAAGGAGTAAGAAATGGGCTGGCTACAGTGCAACATAGGCTTACTTGCGCTTTTTTGCAGGCGCTTTTGGCCGTGCTTGAGGCGCATTGCGCACGCGCCATACACTGCGCCAGATTTGGTGCAGCAGGTACAGTAGCAGTGCATAAGGCCATAGCCAGCCGAGCCATTGCGTGATGCCATAAAAGCGCACCAGTTGGGCGGGCAGCCAGTCGTTCATGCCCCAGTCAAAATAGGGCGAAACGCTGGCGTTATTGACCAAATGCAAATGCACAAGCGATGCAGCCAGTGCCAGCCACAGGCAGAGCCAGCGCGGCAGCCACAGGCACGCGGCAAGTGCCACGCAGGCGATGAGCAAGCCAAGCTGCACGGGCTGCCAAAGCCATTGCCACGAGAGCAGCACGCCGCTGCGCAAAGCATTGCTAAAAGCGGTGATTGCCACGCCTTGGGCCAGCAAGGCCGCCGCCGCCAGGGCGCGTTTGCGCTTGGCAGGAATAATGCTGTAAGCCAGCAGGCACGGCAGGCATAGGCCTAGCGCCGCAGCCAAGGTGATTTGCCAAGGCAGCAGGGGTTGAAATTCGATATCGCGCAAGGGCAGCCAATTGGCAAAGGGCGTATCGGCCAGCCATAGCCCGAGCTGGTCTTCAAGGCGCTCTTGCACTTGCCCCAGCCCCCAAGGCAGCGGTATGGGGTAGAGCAAAGCCACGGGCCAAAGCAGCAGCAAGACCAAGGCATGCCGCGCATCAGGTGCAAACCAGTTGGCACGAAACGCGCTCCAAAAATCAAGCGCTCCCATTTTGCCAAGCAGCCAGGCAAGGGCAGCGCCTATGGCACCGCCGCAGGTGTTGAGCAGCCAGTCGGTGTTGGATGGCACGCGCGCGGGTAGAAAGTTTTGCAAAAACTCCATGCCAAACGACAGCAGCAGGCAAGCCAGCGTTGCAAGCGGCAGCGCCCAGCGTGGCAGGCGTGCATTGGCATCGCGCAAAATCGCCAAGGCAATGCCAAAGCCCAGGGGGATATAGCCCAAGACGTTAATCCACACGTCAAACCTGGGCAGGTAGGGCGCAGGTATAGGCAGCGTGACAAACGCCAGCCAAGGCAAGCCCTTGTCTTGCCAAGGGTGAAACGGATACAGCGAAGCATACAAAACCAGTGCCACATAGGCCACAACCAGCCCCCACACGGCGCTGCGCTTGCCCGAGCCTGTGTGGCGGGCGAAGGGGGGCGCTGGCAAATGGGGTGGCTGGGGTGTTTTATGCATGGTGCTGCATCAAAAAAGGTATGGCATGGGGCGGCTAGATGCGCGGTATTACCAGATTAAATTGCGCCTATTCGTTGGCGCTTATCTTATTGCACCTATCTATGGCGCGTATCGACGTATGCACGCCATGCAGGCAAAATCAAGGCGATTCCAACGCACACTTTGGCGCTGGGGCTTAAGGAGCTAAAGATACATGCAAAAAGCCTTTGTTGCATGATGAGATGGCAAAAACACCATAATCTGGCGGTATTGGCGCGAGCGTTTCGCGCACAATGTAGCGTTGCGTATCAAAACACCAACCCAATTCCCACCTGTTTAAAACCATGTCTACGCAGACCCCGCCTGACGTTAAAACCATGTCCTTGCGCGATAGCTTGCTGTTGCTGCTGCTAGTGCCTCAACTGCTGGCGTGGCTGCTTGGCAGCATGGTGGCTTGGAAAATATCAAAAAACTACCATGAAGACCAGCTCGAAACGCTGCTAGGCAACCAAATGCAGGTAGTTAGCCGCGTGCTGCAAAGCGAAGAACCAGCCGCTGTGCGCTTGCGCCATGCCGAAGAAACATTAACGCTGATGCAAGCGCTAGAAGATGGCGCACAACTGCACTACCAAATCAGCACGCCCAGCGGCGAAATACTCTTGGGCAACGCCAAACTGCCCGCGCCCGCGCACCCGTTGGTAACAGGGCAGGAGCAGACATACAACGGCATGCTGTTTGGGAAAATGCGCCGCATTTTGGCCGTGCAAGTGCCAGACGGCGCTGCCAATGCAGGCAACCCGCAGCGCGTGCTGCACATCACATTGGCCAAAGACAGCAAAACATACTACGACCGCGCTGGCAGTCTGGCGCGCAACATGCTCTTTCCCTTGGCTGCAATGGCTCTGCTCTACGTTGTATTGCTCTACTTTGGCGTAAGCCGAGGGCTCAAGCCGTTGCGCAAACTGGTAGAGGAAATCAGCGACATCCAAAACGGCAGCTTGCAGCGCGTACACATCAAAAACGCGCCAGTTGAAATCAAATCAGTCACCAACGCGCTCAACCACCTGCTTGACACCATGAGCAGACAAGTTGATAACGAAAAACGCTTTATCAACGACGCAGCCCACCAGCTACGCACGCCGCTGGCAGGCTTGATTAGCCAAGCCGAGCTCGCCATGGGCGAGAGCGACCCGCAAAAACTGCGCGAGCGCATAGACAAAATGCACGGCGCAGCACTGCGCAGCTCGCATCTGGTGCAGCAGTTGCTCTCGCTAGCGCGCAGTGAAGGGCGCGCAGGCAGACACCAAGGCAGCTACGACTTGGCATCGCTGGCACGCGAAGTAGCGCGCGAGTGGATACCCAAAAGCATAGTCAGGCGCATTGATTTAGGCTACGAAGGCGTAAACACCGCACTGGTGCGGGGCGACCGCTTGCTCATGCGCGAAGCCATCAGCAACCTGATAGACAACGCGCTCATGTACTCGCAAGAAAACAGCATTGTGAACGTCAGCGTGCGCCGCCTGGAGCATGAATACCCGCCGCAAGTGGTGCTTGAAGTGGCTGATAACGGCCCAGGCGTAGCGCCCGAGCAATTGCCAGAAGTGTTTAAACGCTTTTGGCGCGCCAACAACCACATTGCAGGCGGCTGCGGCTTGGGTCTGCCGCTGGTAGGGCGCGTAGCCGAGCAGCACGACGGCGTAGCCACTGCCCACAGTGCCACCCCGCACGGCTTTGTGGTGCGCTTGACCATACCCGAGGAGGCGCAGCCCGAGGTGGTGTTGGACTCAACCTTTGCCTCTATGCGCCGAGGCGCGGGTTAATGGCTGGCTGGAACGGCAGCCGATGGGCATCAACCGATGAGCATCAACCAATAGCAGTAGCCAATAAAACAGTAGCCAATAAGCAAAAGCCCAACAAGCAGCTTTCATGCGCCTTACAGAGCAAAAATGCCCCGCAAGCCGCATGAAAGCTGCTTGTGGGCTTTTTGCGTTTTTACTGTGCCTTCAGTGCTTTCTGTGCTTTGAAGCCAAGCGGGACTGGAGCGCAAGCAATTAACGTAGCCAATGAAGGCAAGCAACCAAGGAGTAGCGCAAGCTAGCCAAGAAGCGCTGGTTTGTTCTTCATGCAAGAGCAGGCTTTGCGTGGCAATAACGCGGCAATGACGTGGCTATGAAGGGTGATTGCGGGTTTTATCCGCAACGGGATTCAAACAGGTTTGCGCTAGCACCACGGCCAAGGTTGCTGCGCCATGGTGTTGTTGGCACTTGGCTCGCTGGCTGGGGCTGCCACCAGTTTGAGGCTTTGCAGCGGGCTGGCTGGCAGATGCATGGGCAGGCGTAGCAGGCGTTTGTTGCGGGCAATGATGGCGGTAAATGCGGGTGTTTGGTTTTTGCCTTTGGTTTTGTTTTTGCCCTTGTTCGTGCTTGTGTTTGTGCCTGAGTTTGGCAGGTAGCTTTGCACTTCGGCCAAACTGCCTACGCGCCATGCGGTGTTGTGCTGGTGGCTTGCGCAGTCAGCGCCAGAGGAGGATGTGGCTGCGGCTGCGGGCAGCTCTATGCCCAGCCATTCATCACCTGCTGCCATACCAGCGGCTTCGGCTGCGCTGCCGCGTAGCACGGTTTGTATGCTGATGCTTGCGCCTTCTTTGCAGCGCAAGCCCCATTGTTGCGCCAGTGGGGCAGGGGTTTTGCGGATGCGAATGGGGGTGTGGGCCAGTAGCTGCTCAAGTGGCAATTCTTCTGTGCCGTGTACCCATTGGCGCAGTTCGTTGGCAAAGCTGCGCCCGCCAAGTGCGTGCAGTACGGCGGCCAGGTCGGCTTCTGTCATGCCGAATGGGGTTTTTTGGCTTGCAAAGCAATGTTGGTAGAGCGTTTGCATGACTGCATCGAGCGTGGTGTGCCCTTCGCGGCGCAGGGTGAGGTCCAGGCACAGGGCGATGAGTGCGCCTTTGGTGTAGTAGTTGGTGGTGGCGTTGGGGCTGTTTTCGTCGGGGCGGTAGAGTTTGGTCCAGGCTTCAAGGCTGGAGAGGGCGGCGCTTTGGATGTGGCGGCCGGGGTTGTTTTGTACGCTGTCGAGTGCTTTTTGCAGTTGCCCGATGTAGCCCTCCAAATCAATGCAGCCTGCGCGTAGCAGCAGCAAATCGTCGTAGTAGCTGGTGAAGCCTTCAAAGAACCACAGCAGAGTGGTGTAGTTTTCTTTGGCGTAGTTGTAGGGGCTAAAGCAGGCGGGTTTGAGGCGTTTGATGTTCCAGGCGTGGAAGTATTCGTGGCTGATGAGGCCGAGCAAGGTGGTGTAGTCGCTGCCTGTGGGCTGGTTGGGTTGCGGCAGGCATTTGCGGCTGGCAATGAGTGCGGTGCTGTTGCTGTGCTCCAGGCCGCCGTAGCCGTCGCCCACGGCGTTGAGCATGAAGATGTAGTGTTTGAACGGGATGTGCTTTTGCGGCTTGTTGCCGTGCCACAAGCGCATGGCGGCTTGGCAGATGCGGCGGGTGTCTGCCAGCAGGCGTTGGGCATCAAACGCGGGCGGGGGTGTGGCTATGACGAAGCGGTGGGGCACGCCGCAGGCGGTGAATGTGCCGCTCCAGAAGTTGCCCATTTCTACGGGGCAGTCGGCCAAGGTGTCGTAGTCGGGGGCGAGGTAGGTGCCAAAGCCGTTTTTGTCTACATCCAGCGCTTGCAGCCCTGTGGCAAGGTGCCAGTTTTTGCAGGCGGGGCTGATGTGGATGTGGTGGGGCTTGTGGGTGAGCCCTTGCGCCATCAGGCACAGGCTGGTGGCGTTGAAAAAGCCGCGTTCGCTATCAAGCCAGGCGCTGCGCACGGAGTTGTCGCGGGCGTAGACTTGGTAGCTGATTTGCACGGGTTTGTCGGCCTGGCAGTGCAGTTGCCAGCCGCGCTTGTCGAGCTGCGCATAAGTGCAGGTGCGCTTGCCTTGGCGTACGTGCAAGCATTGCAGGTGTTTGGCAAATTCGCGTATCAGGTAGCTGCCAGGTATCCAAACGGGCAGCATCAGCATTTGGTTGGCTTGCGGGCGCGCAATGGTGAGGGTGACGTGGTAGAGGTGGCTGTTGGGCTGCGGCGCTGTAATGGCGTAGTGGATGGGGGGCTGGGCAGGGGTCTTTTTCATGGTTGTTGGCAAAATGGGGCTGGGTCGGGTTGGGCAGGTGCGGGCTGGCGATGGGCAGCAAACGCTTGGTTACTGCTGCTTTTGGGCACACTGAGCAGTTACATAATGCCTGCTGCACCAATGAGGCAACTGACTACAGCGATAACGGTGGTGCGAAAGCGCAAAGAGAGCCATTCTTCAAGCCCTACTTTGGGCCAACTGCGGTGGTCTGCAATGTAGCTGGCAACAAACATGATTGCCAAAAAAGGCATGCCCGCACCAGGCATCATCAACATGCCAAACCAGCCGCCAAACGCCGTAATTGCGCCCCAGATGAGGTGAAACTTTGGGGCGCGGTCGCCCAGGCGCAAGGCTATGCCCCAATGCACGCCGCCTGTAAACGCAATGAGCAGCCCCGCAAGGGTGGTGAGCGCCATGGCGACAAAGCCATGTGCGGCCTGATTGTTTACCAGCCACATCAGAAGGGCAAGAATCGCCATGGGCACTACCCCCAGGTAGTTGCATACGCGAATGAAGGTGCGGTTAGAAACAGGCAGCATGGCAGTATTTGAAAAAATCAATCAAAAAAAAGCAATCAAAAAACAACAAAACAATCAATAACAAGGCGTGTTGGCTAACGGAATTGGCGCTGGCTCTGGCACTGCGGCTGGCTCTGGTACTCGCGCTGGCAGT
>RRZT010403323.1_pt1 | contig 16887 bp, 17 predicted proteins | sample 2165551 | NCBI WGS metagenome assembly RRZT01 (sample SAMN10456910, study PRJNA506462) | wastewater metagenome | biome: wastewater; feature: sludge; material: wastewater sludge; isolation source: wastewater sludge with Escherichia coli K12::gfp cells carrying plasmid... | place: USA: Moscow, Idaho...
GAGTGTGGTCTGGGAGGCTGCGTATCAGCCCTATGGCGAGGCGCAGATTACTACTGGAACAGTCGCAAATAATTTACGTTTTCCGGGCCAGTATTATGATGAGGAGAGTGGGCTTCATTATAACTGGCACAGATTTTATGATCCGGAGACGGGGCGCTACATCTCCGCTGATCCCATTGGCCTTGCTGGGGGCTTGAATCTTTATGCTTATGTTGAAAATGATCCGGTGAACTGGGTGGATCCGGAGGGGCTTGCTAAAATACCTGGCATTACCAATGAACCTATATATGTTCATTCTAATGATGTTGATCCGAACCCAAGCAAACCGCATGGTCATGTCGGATCGCCGAACTCAAGCACAAAAGTTGATGCAAATACAGGTGAAATTTATAAAAATGGCAAAAAAACTGGAGAGAAATTGACAAAAAAACAATTGGGAAAATTTCGAGATATATTGAAAGCAAGAGGCTTACTAAATGGTCCTTTTATATTCATGTTTGAATGGCAAATAGAGTGTTTAAATAATCCAGCCAAATGTTCTCCGAACTATTGTGATGGTCAAGATCAAACATGATTACAGATTAATATTTTATTAATAATATTGATCATTAATCTTCACAATTACTATCGAATAAATGGTTAAAACTGACAAACTCCTTGAGGAATATTGGTCTGTCTCTGAAGAGTTATATGGTATAGCATCAAGCGAAGAGACTTCTGCAAATGAATTTCAAAAATTGTCAGAAATGAATGATGTTTATGTATTGACAGCTGTTGCACTTAATCCTAAGACACCAGTTGAGATCCTAAAGAGATTTTATGAACGTTATTCTGGCGTTGGTGGAACTGATGAAGAAATGAGAATCCATATTGTAAATAATCCCGCCTTAACGAATAAGTTGCTGGAAGATTATTCCAAGAATGACAAATCTGTAGTTGTACAACAAGCAGCTGCGAAAGCTTTGGAACGCAAGATAAGATAGAGCTAGCCCGGTAGGGCGGGCACAGCTCCACCGTGCCCGCCGTTTGCTGTTCTTTCCCCTCGCGTCAGCGACAAACTACGGGCAGAGCTACCCAACCCACGGAACTCCGAGCGTATCAAGGTGCAATGTCTAAAATGATCCGGTTAATTGGATTGATGCGGAGGGGCTGGCTGCTATGGAATGGGCTCTTCCTGTTGCAACCATAATTTCACAAATTGAAACTCCCCTTCCTGGGCCGGCTGATTTAATAGCAGAGGCAATTATTGGTTGAGCTCTGCGAGACACCGTTTACGGGAAGAAGCGTAGTGGGTTGATTATAACGCTTGTTGATCGGAAAAGCCGTTATCTTCTGGCCGCGAAGCTCCAGGGTAAACACTCCTCAACACTTGCTGAAAAGGCAATCCAGTCATTTGCTCGACTACCGCACCGAGCACGACAAACCTTAACCGTTGATAACGGGACAGAGTTTGCAGGGTTTAAAAAGATAGAGGAGAAAAGCGGGCTTGATGTGTACTTTGCCAAGCCCTATTCGCCCTGGCAACGCGGAGCCAACGAAAACACCAATGGCTTGCTCAGACAGTATTTTCCCAAAGGATCAGACTTTGGCGAGGTCAACGAAATCAACCTTGCTGAGGTTGTATAAAGGATCAATAACAGACCAAGAAAGTGCCTCAATTATCAAACCCCACATGAAGTCTTATGGAAAGAAGCACCTGGGGCTCTTGCTATTTGAATTCACCAAGTTCACCGTGCCTGATGTAACGGTTGCACCAGGTGCTTCAGTCACCTTGAGCGTAGAGGGAGGAGTCGGACCCTATGAGTGGAGTGCAGCAGAAGGTTTGACTGTAGCTGGCCCGCAGGGTGAAGCCAGCATGAGCTTTACAGCCGGAGGAGGTGTGTGCGGAGCAATTAAGGTAAGGGTACGTGATGCCTGCGGCACAAGTGCCAGTCAGTTGGTCCGTTCCACAAGTGGGCGGTGGGTGGAGATCCCGGCTCCTTCCGGGCGTAGGTGTGTTAACGGCACACCCGTTGTGTTTAGAGGCTTTATTTATGAAGTTATTGGTGGTGATATGAGAATGACGTTTCAGACTGCAAACCCAGTTTTTTGCAGAGATATGCGTGTATACAATGATGCCCAAGTCTGTGAAGATGTAGTAGGGGCTGGCGGTAGGCAAGATGGCTGTGACTATTGGCCTCATGTAAGGGAGTTTAGCAAAAAAAATGTTGTGAAGAATTGCCCTCCAGAAAATGCATCTCGGTGGAATATGGAATATAAGCGTGAATTTAGCTGCAATGGGGTTGCTGGTTATTACAAAAGATTTTACCAGTGGACATGCCGTTAGGAAGCCTCAAGCTCCGAGTAATTTGTTCATTTTCATCGCAAAAAGGTTGAAAAAATGCGCCTGATGGTGGTTGAATATGAAGCAATTTTTTGCCAACACTCAGTTGATTATCTTGGAGAACAGCCACTTTGCCGAGCATGAAAAAGGCAGGGCTGCGCTCCTCACAAACATATCACCATAGTTGCCCTGCACTCCGGACAAGTGCCAGTTACGCGCAAGGGCAGGAGGAAACATCATGGACATGAAAACCGTGCGTACTCAAGCCCGGGAGCAACTCAAAGGATTCTGCCGGGTCTGCCCGGTCTGTGACGGACGTGCCTGTGCCGGCGAAGTGCCGGGCATGGGTGGCGCTGGTACAGGATCTTCTTTTAAGGCCAATGTCGAAGCGCTGGCACAAATCCGTCTGAACATGCGCACCATCCATGAGGTTAAGGAGCCTGATTTAACCTTCAATCTCTGGGGCCGGACTCTGTCCATGCCCATCCTCGGCGCGCCGGTTACTGGTTCGACCTATAACATGGGCGGCAAGATGAGCGAGGAATCCTATGTGTCCGAGGTGATTGCCGGGGCGCTTTTAGCCGGGACCCTGGGGATGACTGGAGACGGAGCCGATCCAGCCATGTTCGGGAGCGGCATAAAAGCTGGCGAGGCCAACAAAGGTGGTTCGATTGCCATAGTCAAGCCCCGGGGGCAACAGCAGGTGAAGGAACTCCTTAAAACCGTGGAAGCCGCAGGTTTAGTGGCGGCAGGTATGGATATTGATGGCGCAGGTCTCGTGACCATGGCCATGAAAGGACAGCCCGTTGGTCCTAAAAGCCCTGCAGAGCTAGCGGAGATTATTGGCGCCACCAAATTACCTTTTATTGTGAAGGGCATTATGACACCGGATGAGGCAGAAGCGGTTGTTAAGGCGGGTGCCGCAGCCATTGTTGTCTCTAATCACGGCGGCCGGGTACTCGATTGTACTCCGGGTGCAGCTGAGGTGTTGCCGGCTATCGCAGCCAGGGTGAAGGGCAAGACTGTTATTTTTGCAGACGGAGGTATCCGCAGCGGCATCGACGTTCTCAAAATGCTGGCCCTGGGCGCCGATGCAGTGCTCATTGCCAGGCCTCTAATCATAGCTGCCTTTGGTGGCGGCAGGGAAGGCGTGGCACTTTATCTTAATCAGCTGAAAAACGAATTGTTCCAGGCCATGCTCCTTACTGGCACCGCCGACGTAAAGGAGGTATCTCCAAGTATCATCAGCGGACGCTGATTATTTTTGACTGAGTTTGCCCATTGTGCTTACTGCACTCACAGACCGATTGCCTTCTTTATGACGGTAATCGGTCTTTTTGTCTTTAAAGTCTTTGTATGTCTCTTAAGTCGCACACCATGAAAAAACACACCCTGCTCCTGTTGCTCGCGCTCTGGCTGCAGCCATCTGCACTTTTCGCAACCACAAGCGAATCCCTGATTGGCGCCGCCATTGAACGGACCACGCATCAGGTGACCTACGATGGCCGCTACTTTTCCATCCCCTATCCGGGAGGCGACGTTCCTGCGGACAGGGGCGTCTGCACCGATGTCGTCATACGGTCGTATCGCGGGATTGGTGTCGACCTGCAACAGCTCGTTCACGAAGACATGCAAAAAAACTTCGCAAAATACCCGTCAAGAAAACTGTGGGGATTACGGCAGCCCGACTCCAACATCGACCATCGCCGCGTGCCCAATCTGCAAGTGTTTTTCACCCGCCATGGCCAGCAGCTGACCATCACGAATAAATCAGAAAATTATGCCCCGGGCGATCTCGTTACCTGGATGCTCCCCGGAAACCTGCCCCATATCGGCATCGTCACCGATCGATACAGCCTACTGACCAAAACCCCCATGATCGTGCACAATATCGGCCGGGGACCCGTGCTTGAGGATATGCTCTTCGCCTTTCCGATTACGGGCCACTACCGCTATCTGCCATGAGAGCCTTGTGCCTGGCGCCCGCCTCCGGCACGGATTCATTCAATCGGCAAGAAGGATATCAGCAACCTTGACCACATCTGCGCTGACGCGAATATCCTCGATTGCATCGCCATTTGCGTCCACGATCACACGAATCTCACTCGGGCGGCCAAGAAAACGCTCCTGATGGAGGATTATCTCATCGGTTTTGATCAGCCCGTGCCTGAAGAGAAACGCGGCAGCCGGACCCGCCGCTCTTCCGGTGGCGATATCCTCCACCAGCCCCCTGTTATCCCAGGTTCGCCCCTCAAAATTTTCAACATCGAGCAGTTCACACTTCATTGTGTAGTCTCAGCGTATATTTTGCCAATCCCATATGGCGAATTTTCTGATTGTAAAGGACATGCCAGCTCCATTTTTTATGAAAAAAAACCATGCCGGTATTCACCGGGGAACAAATATGGTAAAAGATGGATATGCTTGATGCACGCCGATCCCCTAGCATGCAAAGAAAATTAGCTGTGGGACGAGGGCGGATCAAGTGAATACCTTTAGTGTTTTTGTGCAATTTCCTCCCCTTTGGGTGAATGAAGCTATGCTGCATGAACTAAGAGTTCAACATCTGGCCTTAATTGACACTCTTCATCTGGATCTGGCTCATCAGGGCCAGGGGCTCATTGTGCTGACCGGTGAAACTGGTGCCGGTAAGTCAATTATTCTGCAGGCCATCAACCTGTTAACTGGTGGACGCGGCTCTAGCTCCTGGGTGCGAAGCGAGAGCGAACAGGCTGATATTGAGGCCCTTTTTTCGATAGATCCGGAAAATGGCCCGTTAAATACACTCCTTAATGACCATGATCTGCAAGATGGCGGGCAGGTTATTTTTCGGCGACACCTGGCCAAAGACGGCAGGTCAAAAATGTATGTGAATGACCGTAGTGTCACCAAAAAATTGGCAGCAGAACTTGCGGCCCTTCTGGTGAATATTGCCAGTCAGCACGATCAACAGCAACTGCTCGATGTGCGAGCGCATGTAGATTTTCTTGATAGTTATGGAGATTTATGGGAGAGGCGACAGCAGTTTAGCGATCTGTATGCACTCTGGCGCAAGGCCCATCAACTCTTGCGTCATTTACAGGAGAAGGAGAAAGGCAAAGAGCAGCAGCGCGATTTCCTTAGCTTTCAACTGGAGGAAATAAAAAAGATAGACCCGCAAGCGGGTGAAGATGAGGCCTTACTTAAAGAACGGGACCAGCTGAAGGCATCCGGGGATCTCTTGCAGTTTATGGGAAATGCCGGGCGTATGTTGGATGTGCTGGTCAGCGAGACTCTAGTTGATATAAAGAGAAACCTGGAACAGGCAGCCACGCTTGATGGTGGCCTGCTTTCTTTTGCCGAGCGACTTGCTGCTACTGGTTATGAGCTAGAAGACCTTGCAGCGCTCACCGCCCGTTACTTAAACGAGCTACCCACCGATACTGACCGTCTGGAGTTTATTTCCGGGCGACTTGCTGCCTTAAAACAGCTGCAACGCAAATACGGTCCGAGCCTGGATGAGGTGCTGAGTTTTTTTGAGCAGGTCAAAAGAGAAATGGACGAGCTTGAAGGCATGGAGCACCAAATTGCGCAGCAGACTAAGGAGGTTGCAGCCCTGGCGCAAAGGTTGCACGAACTGGCCATGGCCCTGAGCCAGGCCCGTCAGGAAACAGCGCAAAGACTGGCTGACCATATGGAAGAGGAGTTAAGCTCCTTGAATTTTTCCCAGGCCATTTTTCAGGTTTCTTTGCGGCAGGTGGAGGATTTGACTGTAGAGCATATGCATGCCTATGGTGCCGATGAGGTTGAATTTCTCTTTTCGGCAAATCCTGGCGAGCTGCCCAAGCCTCTGGCACGTATTGTCTCCGGTGGTGAGCTCTCCAGGTTGATGCTTGCCATGAAATGCCTGCTTGCCCGCCGGGATAAGGTGGATACGGTTATTTTTGATGAGGTCGATGCCGGCATTGGTGGTCAGGCTGCTGAGGCCGTTGCCTGTAAAATAAGTGAGCTGTCACAACATCACCAGGTGTTCTGCATTACCCATCTCCCTCAAATTGCCGCCAGGGCTGATTTGCATTTTCTGGTCCGCAAGGAAATTGTGCAAGGCCGCACCACAACTAATATTGTGCTCCTTGACCTGACTTCCAGGCAAGCTGAACTGGCAAGGATGCTTGACGGCGAAGAGGCAAGTGAGCAAACGCACGCCTACGTTGCTGAGCTTATGGGGCGGAAAAGTAAGAGGGAAGCACTGTGACAACTGCCCTTGCCCTTTTTTCCGGTGGGTTAGATTCCATTCTTGCCTGCCGGGTTATTATGGCGCAGGGCATTCGAGTGGTGGCTCTTCGATTTCTTACCCCCTTTTTTGACAGCGATGTGGCCGGACAAGTTGCGCAATATCGCAATAGGGTCATGGCCAAATATGGTATTGAGGTAGAAGTTGTGGATGTGAGCCAGTCATATATTACCATGCTTGAGCACCCTGCCCATGGCTATGGTAAGCATTTTAACCCCTGTATAGACTGTAAAATTTTTATGCTGCAACAGGCCCGGCAGTTGATGCCACGCTATGGAGCAGACTTTCTGGTGACGGGCGAGGTTTTGGGGCAACGGCCCATGTCGCAACGTCGGGATACATTGCATGTTATAGAACGGGATTCAGGCTGCGCTGGCATGCTGTTAAGGCCCCTGTCGGCGCATTTGCTCCCTCCTACACAGGCAGAAGAAAAAGGGTTCGTTGAGAGAGACAGGCTTTTACACATTTCCGGGCGTGGTCGCCGGGAGCAGAAAGCCCTGGCCAGAGAATTTGGTATACATGACTATCCTACGCCAGCCGGGGGATGCAAACTGGCCGATGTGAATCTAACGCAGCGTTTTAAACGTTTTTCTCCCGGGATTTTTGCCACTTCGCAAAAAGAGATACTGGTGCAGGATTTCCGCTTGCTGCTTATAGGCAGAACCTTTGAACCCCTGCCTGGTTATATTTTTGTGGTTGGTCGCAATGAAGAGGATAATCTATTGCTGGAAAAAATGAAAATGCCAGGAGATAGACTCTATTGCATGGTGGAGCGGTCTGGGCCTTTAGGGCTTTTGCGCAGAAGAGATGGCGCTATACAAGAATCTGCCATGCTCATTAACATAGGCAGGTTGGACACGCTCCTTGCTGGGATAATTATCCGCTATGGCAAAAAGGTTGATGGCAAGGCAGTGACAAGTCTTGTGCACATAGAAGATGAAACCGGGAGCCATGAGGCCACGTATCAGCCCCTTGCCGAGGAGCTGGTGCGGCAATATCTGGTATGAATAAAGATTTGCTTGCCATAAAAAGTGGAACCTTACAGGAACTTTTCCCCCCATGGCTCTGGTCAGCACTTTGCTCCCTTTGCCGGGCAACACCGCAAGCCATTTATCTGACAGGCGGAACCCTGCGCGATCTGCTGCTTGGCCGTATCTCGAAAGACATAGACCTGACCGTAGCCAGCGGAGCAGGTTATTTTGCCAAGCATCTTGCCGGTATTTGTGGCGGAACCTTTATTCAGCTTGATACCAAAGAAGACGTGGCCCGAGTTGCCTGTCAAGGGAGCTTTGTGGATGTGTCGGCGTTTAGGGAGGGGGCATCAACTATTGCAGAAGATTTATGCCGCCGCGATTTTACCATTAATGCCCTGGCCATCTTGCTGAACCCTTTTTTGGAAGGCGAGACAGTTTTTTGCCCAAAGGTGGATGGTCTCACGTTTCTTGATCCGACTGGTGGAAAAAACGATATAGCTCAGCGCATGTTGCGGCTTGCTGAGTCTGAGGGATTTGTGCAAGATCCTCTGCGCATGTTGCGCGCCTACCGTTTTGCCGCCACGCTTGATTTCAAGCTGACGCAGTCTGTTTTTTTCTCCCTGCAGGAGCATCAGCATCTGATCAGCTGCTCAGCTCCAGAGCGCATTGCCCATGAGCTCAACGCCATTATGGTATCACCCCGTGCCTTTGCCAGCATGCAGAATATGGCAGCTGGCGGCATGCTTGGCATACTATTACCGGAACTGCTGGCAGGAGATGGGGTCTTGCAGCCGAAAAGTCATCATTTAGATGTGCTGGGCCATAATCTGGAAACCCTGCACCAGTTGGAGAGAGCCCTTGCTGTACCACAGCTTTATTTCACGAAACTTACGGCGCACATGAGTGCATATCTGGATGATGAGCAGAACGTGCTGGCTGTTAAGTGGGCCGCTCTTCTACATGATTTGGGTAAGCCCGTTACGCGCAAGCTAGGTGAAGAGCAAGGGGGCCGGGTGACCTTTTATAAGCATGAGCAGGCTGGAGTGGTACTCTTTACGGACATAGCCCAACGTCTGCGCTGGAGTAATCGGCAAAGAGAGAAGGTTGCGCAATTGATAGGACAACATATGCGGCCCTTTCATCTGCTCAATGTTGCCCGCACCGGCAATCTTTCCTTACGGGCCACTATTCGTTTAGTTAAGACCATGGGTGCCGATCTGCCAGGCCTTTTTCTGCTGGCGCTAGCCGATAGCCTGGCAGGACAGGGAACAGAACGGATAATGGGGATAGAGAAAGAAGTCGTCATTTTGTATAATAAAGCTGATACGGTGAGAATTGAGCAAGTGCTGCCAGTACAGAGCAGCCCTCCTCTCTTGACGGGAAAAGACCTGATTGTATTATTTGGATTAACCCCTGGGCCGGTATTTAAGGAAATCCTTGCCGCGGTTGAGCTCGCTGCAATGGAGGAGCAGATTCAAGATCGTCAGCAGGCACTTGATTATGTTGCTGCTTTGCTTGCGGAAAAATATAGAGAAAGGCGACATAAAGCTGAGTGACAACGGTGGGCTATGCGTAAGGAAAAGGATTTTTATTTTAACAAGGCAAAAAAAGAGAGCTACCCCGCGAGATCCGTCTACAAATTAGACGAAGCGCAACAGAAGTATAAGTTTCTCAAACCTGGGCAACGGGTCCTTGATCTGGGTTGTTCGCCGGGGAGCTGGAGCCTCTACGCTGCAGAGGTTGTAGGCCCCAAAGGAATTGTTGTTGGAGCTGATCTGCGTCAGTCAGTAGAGCAGGTGCAAAAAGCCGATGCTGAAATTCATTGCCTCTGTTATGATGTGTACTCTGAGGAATTTGCCAGCTATCTGCGGGGAAATTGGCCCGGTTTTCACGTTGTCTTGAGTGATATGGCTCCGTCCACAACAGGTAGCCAATATGCCGACCACCAACATTCTTTACGTCTTTGTCGCCGGGTGCTTGAACTCGCCAACATGTTTTTGCATAAGAATGGCAGTTTATATTGCAAGGCGTTTCAAGGGGAAGATTTTCCGGAGTTTCTGCAGGAATGCAAGCCTCTCTTTGCGACGGTGAAGGTGGTGAAACCCCTGAGCTCCAGAAAGGAGAGCCGCGAAGTTTTTGTGCTTGGGCGTGGTTTTTCCCCCGCAGGAGAAAAAGAAAAAAAGAGCGAGAACTGATATTTTAAGAGGAGTGCAGGCGTGTCAGGTCATTCGAAGTGGAGTACCATTAAGAGAAAGAAGGGAGCGAACGACGCCAAACGTGGCAAAATGTTCACCAAGTTAATTAAAGAAATAACCATCGCTGCTCGTTCCGGCGGAGGAGATCCAAACGGTAATCCGCGTTTACGAAGCGCCATTATGGCGGCAAAAACAGAGAATATGCCCAAGGATAATATTGATCGGGCTATTAAAAAGGGAACTGGTGACCTGGATGGGGCAATCTACGAAGAGATTCTCTATGAGGGATACGGGCCAGGCGGAGTTGCCATCTTAGTTGAAACCATGACGGATAATAAAAATAGAACCGTAGCCGATATACGCCATTTCTTCGCCAAAAGTGGCGGTAACCTTGGTGAATCCAACTGCGTGGCCTGGATGTTTGATAAAAAAGGATCGGTGACGGTGGACAAAAAAGGGATCAAAGAAGATGAACTGATGGAGATAGCCTTGGAGGCCGGGGCAGAAGATGTAGTTGAAGAGGTCGACTCTTTCCAGATCCTTACATCCCCGGAAGATTTCAACGATGTGGTGGAACAGCTGGAGCAACGTGGTATACAGTTTGGTGACGTTGGCTTGTCCATGATTCCACAAAATACCATAGAGGTGGTCGAGTTGAAGACAGCCCAGTCACTCATGCGTCTCCTTGACAGTCTGGAAGACCATGACGACGTGCAAAAGGTGCACGCTAACTTTGATATTTCAGATGAAATTATGGAGAGTCTTTCAGGAGACTGAACAATATGCGCATTCTGGGGATTGATCCAGGGTCTAGGATAACCGGCTACGGGGTTATTCAGGCACAGAGCACCCAGCTTGCCCTCCTTGCCTGCGGCACGATTCGAACAGGCGCAGAGACAGATTTTTCAAAAAGACTTCTGGTTATATTTACCGATCTTTGTGAGGTTATTCAGGCCCACAAACCTGATGTGGCTGCGGTTGAGGAGATTTTCCTCAACCGTAATCCCAGCTCAACGCTGAAGTTAGGGCACGCCCGCGGTGTTGCCATGATTGCTGCTTTGCAAAGTGGGATTGAGGTCTTTGACTATACAGCTTTAAGAGTGAAACAAGCAGTTGCGGGCTATGGCAAAGCAGAAAAGTCACAAGTCCAGTATATGGTGCGGACCTTGTTAGGGTTAAATGCCGCCCCTTCCAGCGATGCCGCCGACGCCCTTGCCGTGGCCATATGCCATGCCCATCACCTTGCCCGCAACAAAGCCCTTGGAGCGACAACCAGTCGGCCTCGGATTAACTAGTTAATAATTTAATTTTGCCGGCTTCTCTCTACTTGTTATGATTGCTGCTTTACGTGGAACCATTGACCAGAAAAATACTGTCCAGGTTGTTGTTGATGTTGGTGGCGTTGGCTATGAGGTCTTTGTTCCGAACAGTACCTATACAGGTCTGCCGGGTCTGGGCGAATCAGTGTATTTATTCATACAGACAATTGTGCGTGAAGATGCCATTGTTTTGTACGGTTTCGCCACCGCCGAAGAAAAGGAGCTTTTTGTGCTCTTGATTGGAGTTTCCGGTATAGGCCCTAAACTGGCCCTCACGGTGTTGGGTGGGCTTGGAGGACCAACTTTACGGCGGGCTATTGGCAGTAAGGATGTGATTCGTTTGACCTCTATTTCTGGAGTGGGAAAACGGATCGCAGAGCGTTTGTGCATGGAGTTGGCGGAGAAAATAGGGAACATTGGTAGTGGAGCAGGAGATGTGGTCGGCGCCAAACCTGTTCATATGGTGGGAAGTGGAGCTTCTGCCCAGGGAGATGCTGTCTCGGCTCTTGTCAATCTTGGCTATCCGGAGCAAGTTGCCTGGCAGACCCTGCGCCTACTTGAAAAAGAACAAGGAGATGATAAATCAGACCACTCTCTTGAAGAATGGCTCCGTCTCGCCTTGCGTCATTTGGCGATGAAATAGTCAGTCAATGAGGTGACACGGTGAAATATGATGAACCGCTGCACGGCACGAGACTAATCAGCGCAGATGTAGAAGGAGAAGATATAACCAGTTCCGTATCGGGAATTCGGCCCCGCAGCCTGCAAGAATACATTGGTCAGGAGCAGGTGAAAGAAAACCTGCGTATTTTTATTCAGGCCGCCAAGCAACGGAGGGAGTCGCTAGATCATGTACTTTTCCATGGTTTCCCAGGCCTAGGCAAAACCACGCTTGCCTATATTATTGCTAATGAAATGGAGGCCGGAATTAAGGTGACTTCTGGCCCTGTTATAGAGCGAGCTGGGGATCTTGCGGCTATTTTAACTAGTCTACAGGAAGGCGATGTACTCTTTATTGACGAAATTCACCGCCTAAACCATGTTGTGGAAGAGATCCTCTACCCTGCCATGGAAGACTATCAGCTCGATTTAGTTATTGGACAAGGCCCGGGTGCCCGTTCTGTCAAGATGGATTTACCCCATTTTACACTGGTGGGGGCCACAACACGTACAGGGCTCTTGACTCCGCCACTCCGCGATCGCTTTGGGGTTATTCTGCGCCTGGATTATTATAAGGCCGAAGATTTGGCCTTTATTATTCAACGCTCGGCCCGTCTCCTTGGCATAGGTATTGACCCAACTGGTGCTCTGGAACTAGCCAGGAGATCGCGGGGTACACCTCGTATTGCCAACCGTTTGCTTAGGCGTGTCCGCGATTATTCGGAGGTGGGGGGGCATACGCTCATAACAAATACGGTTGCTGATCAAGCGCTTAATCTGCTGAAAGTTGACCAATTCGGCCTTGATGATATGGATCGACGCATCCTTCTCACCCTAATTGAAAAATTTCAGGGCGGCCCCATTGGCCTGGAAACCCTTTCTACAGCCGTGTGTGAAGAAAAAAATACCTTAGAAGATGTGTATGAACCCTTTCTTATTCAATCAGGTTTTTTAGTAAGAACTCCCCGTGGTCGTATGGCCACAACCGCTGCTTACAGTCATTTTGACATTCCCTTACAGGAAAATCCCTTGCGCCAAGCTGGACTCTTTGATGATCCCACATCTTCATCCTGATTTAGTTATCTCTTTATAAATCTATAAAAAAAGATCATTCTTAATATCGTTTTAAAAAAAAGAGCATCCTTCCAAAGGGGATGTTTTTTTATGTGTAATTTTGTTGTCAGCTCCTGAACTTTCCTGCCTTTTTACTTGACTTCCCAATCTTGCTCCGTTTATTTTGTGGTTTAGAGTGGAGTAAAGTAGTCGTAAGGAGGTGGATAGTGGTTTTGTGTATCCTGTGGTAAGGAAATCGTGACGGAGCAAAACGTGCTGCAATTTGAAGGGAGTTCTGAACATACCCTTGATCCCAAGGGAAGGTTGAACATACCTACACGGTTTCGAGAGGTGATAGGTGAGATTTACGAAACCGATCTGCTCAAGGTCACCATCTGGAAAAACTGTTTGCGTGCATATCCAGTAGCGGAGTGGGAAGGCCTGATGCGGAAATTAAATACTGATGGCATCAAGCACCGTTTGGGAAGCAAATTTATCCGCACCCTAGTTGCGAATGTGGTGGATTGTCCGGTAGATAAGCAGGGGCGTATCCTTTTGCCACCAAAGATTCGCAAAGATGCAGGCATTGATAAAGAAGTGGTGGTGGCCGGCATTTTGCAACACTTCGAAATTTGGGACAAGGCTGCTTGGCAGGCTGAATTTGGCGATATGTTGGCGTCCTTTGATGAGTTTGAAGAAATTATGGCGGCGGTTGGCGTGCTATAATTTTAGCTATGGAGCGTCAAGCGGCAGTTCATGTACCGGTTTTATGTAGTGAACTCCTCCACTGGCTCAAACCCAGGGACAAGGGTGTATATGTGGATGCAACCCTGGGTCTGGGGGGGCATAGCCGGGCGATACTTAGAGCATCAGGGCCAGATAGCAGGGTGATTGCTTTTGAGTGGGATGACGAAGCCCTGCAGATAGCAGTAGAGAGTTTACGCAATTTTGGAGGCAGATTTATGGCTATTCCTCAGTCATATATCTGGCTTGAAAAAGAGTTGCTGAGACTCGAAATGGCCCAGGTGGACGGGCTCGTAGCAGATTTGGGAGTTTCTTCTCTGCAATTAGACAACGGGATGCGAGGGTTCAGCTTCCGAAATGAAGCACCGTTGGATATGCGTATGAACAATAAACAGGGTAGGACGGCCGCCGATCTTGTTGCGCAACTGAGTGAAAGCGAACTTGCCGATCTTTTTTATTACTTTGGTGAAGAGAGACAGGCTAGGCGGATTGCCAAATTTTTGGTGCTCGCACGAGGGAAAGCCCCTATCTCCACCACCATTGACTTAGCTGATTTAGTTGCTGCTGCTGTTCCGAGAAAATATCATCCAAGCAAGGTGCATGTGGCAACAAAGGTCTTTCAAGCCCTTCGCATAGCAGTCAATGGAGAGCTTGAAAATGTCGGAAAACTTCTAGCTGCGGCAGAAGTAGTGTTAAAACCGGGGGCACGCATTGGCATAATTACCTTTCATTCATTGGAAGATAGAATGGTAAAGCAGGCATTTGGTAGTGGTAAGTTTCGACCGCTTCAAAAAAAACCAATTGTCGCTACCCAAGAAGAAGTAAATGCCAATCCGCGAGCCCGAAGTGCCAAATTAAGGGTCGCTGAACGGATTTAGCCAGAATGCTTGAGACGTATAAACTACAAAAAAGGTGACCACCATGTTGAATACCCAGGTTCGCTCCTATCAGTATCCATATAACACTGAAAAAAAACGCTCGCTTATTGGTTCTTTAAAAAAGATTAAGCTCACTGTCCTAAGCCGTACTCAGCAAGTTGTTCTGCTTGGATGTGTCTGTTGCGCTATCATGCTTGGAGCAGGAGTAACGAACATGTGGCGAGGACAAATTGAACAGGTCGGAAACATGAGCGCTGGCGTACAGGCAAATTTTGCGTCCGCCAGCAATGAAAATATTCAATTACGGGCCGCACGAGCACAACTGACTTCAGAGGAACGGGTTGTTCAGATGGCCGGAGAACGGTTACGGTTATTTACTCCAGCTAAAGGGCAGATACGTCGCATGTAACTGCGCGTGAAATTCACATGGCAAGAGTGCTTAACTCTAGAAAAAAGAGAAAACGAAAAGGTCTAGCGATCTTTGCAAGTGGAGTTTTGCTGGCAGCGGCTGGAACGTTTCTGTATGGAATCCCCCCTTCCCTCCAGGATATCAGCAGGGCTATTCAGTCAGCTGTCAGCAGAGCTTCCCAGCAATCAGCGGGCAATTTGCCCGCTGATTCTGTTTTGAGAGGGACTATTTATGACCAGGGGTTCAATGAACTGGCAGTATCATACCGATTATACAACCTTGTAGCATCTCCCGCTGATATTTCAGATCATAAGACAACAGCGCATATCCTGTCCCAGTACATCCATAAAAAAGAAGGAGAACTGGCAGGGGCGCTGAAAAGCACAAGGCAAACGGTTGTCATCGCAGAGAACCTTGATGAAGAACAGGCAAAAGCCGTAGAGGGCTTGCATTTACCTGGTGTTGCCTGTGTTCCCATTGAGGCTCGTTTCTACCCTGAACACACAGTGGCATCTCATATATTAGGCTTTATGGGAGATAATACCGGCCTTGCTGGAGTGGAGGGGCGTTACGATGCGGTCTTGAATTCTCGAACCGTACGTAAAAACAATATCCCAGTTATAGACTTTAAAGATCAGGAAAGTCTTGGCAGCGGCGGTGTCGATCTTATTTTAACCCTTGATCTGCCTTTGCAAAAAGCCTTGGAACAGCAATTCCGAACCTACCTGGCTTCTCAGGGTATGGAAAAGGGGATGGGGCTTTTACTTGAGCCTGGGTCAGGCCGGATTCTGGCACTGGTTAACCAACCCTCATTTAATCCAAACTACTTTTGGAAAGCAAAGGAGGGGAGCAGGATTAACCGTTTATACAGTCATCAACTCAATAAGGACCTCATCCGTCCGATTCTTGTGCGGGCAGCTGCCATCGAACGCGAGGGCATTGATGGTTTACCTCTTCTGTCTGAGACAGTCGCTGCGCCGGATTACGGTTTTACGCCCGCCATGCTTTATAATTTCGAGCAACGTATCCGGCTTTTTGATTCTGTGTCTAGCAGTTGGGATAGTAGTGCGGCTACTGGGCATACGGACGGAATAAACCAAGAAATGGTGACAGGGGTCCAGGTTGGAGCAACATTAGCTAGTCTGGTCAATGGTGGCTGGCGCATTACCCCTTTTGTGGCAGACTCAGTCTATGACCATGCGACCACAACCAGATATTACCGCAGCGATGAAGCAACTGAAAAAGCACATGTGCTTGATCCGGCCCTGAGTGTACAGATACGCAGAAATCTATTTTCCAAGTGGGTCTCTCCGGAAGACAATAAAATACTCTACTTAGCAGAACACCATCAGGCAGGATCGGGTGGCGACTATGTGACCGAGCGGCTTTTTGTTGGCTTAACGCCGGCAGCCCATCCCAGGTACCTGTTGCTTCTGGCAGGAGAAAAAAATGAGCTAGAACCGGAAGGGAAGTCTCAAGTGAAAACAGAAGATACCTTGAAGGATCTTGGCAGTAATTTGCTGGCGTTTGTCGACAAAAATCCGCCTCAGCTGGCAAAAAACGAAACACCGCCTGGGCCGAATGAAATGAATATGCGGCAGTTCTTCCTGGGAAAAGAGCTTGCCTCTCAAAAAACAAGTGAGGAAATAGCCGCACAAACGGTGTTAATGCCTGCGTTACGTGGGCTGAGCCTGCGAAAAGGTTTGCAACTTGTCGAGCCATATCGGATGAAAGTGCAGATCAATGGCAGTGGCAAGATAATTGCGCAATATCCTTTACCGGGAACACCTCTCTTAGGCACAAATGAATGTATCCTCACCTTGGAGCAGCGATGAAAACTCCTGTTCCTCTTTCATTAAAAAAATTTCTTCAGGCGGCTCTCTCGCTTCCATCTCTTCACATTGCAGCGTCCTCTGCGAACAAAGAGGTACAAGGGCTTGCCTGTGATTCGCGGAAGGTAGTTAAAGGAAGCATATTTGTTGCTCTTCCTGGCAGCAGAACAGATGGCCATCTCTATGTGGAGCAGGCCATCCAAAAGGGCTGCATAGCTGTTATAGTA
>RRZT010006407.1_pt1 | contig 16885 bp, 17 predicted proteins | sample 2165551 | NCBI WGS metagenome assembly RRZT01 (sample SAMN10456910, study PRJNA506462) | wastewater metagenome | biome: wastewater; feature: sludge; material: wastewater sludge; isolation source: wastewater sludge with Escherichia coli K12::gfp cells carrying plasmid... | place: USA: Moscow, Idaho...
ATCACGACAGTGAAACGTAAAGTACCATCTTCCAAGCGGGAATAGCTCAGTTGGTAGAGCACGACCTTGCCAAGGTCGGGGTCGCGAGTTCGAGTCTCGTTTCCCGCTCCAATCTCTTATTATCTCAAGTGTTTAATATTTGCTTCTGTCGGCTATTGTCGTTTCTGAGCTTTCTCCTGGCTCAATCCAGTCGATATAAAAAACCGGACTCGTGGGCCCGGTTAGTCACTGCAATTTCCTATTCAGCTCAAATTACTGTGTTTGTCGACCTGCTCTTCGGCATATAGGGCTGCACCTATGATGCCTGCCTGATTCAGGCTCTGTGCTGGAACCACGGGGGCGCGGAGATGAAGTTCCTCTTCGAATCGATCGAAGCGTTGTGCCGTGCCGCCACCCAGAATGAAGAGATCCGGATTGAACAGGAACTCCAGGCGTTGCAGATACCGGTTGAAGCGGCGTCCCCATTTGCCCCAGCTCAGATCCTCGCGTTGCCGGACGGCATCGGAGCAATAGTGTTCGGCAATGCGCCCCTTCATCTTCAGATGACCCAGTTCGGTATTCGGATGCAGCTGGCCATTGACAAAAATGGCACTGCCCAGACCGGTGCCAATGGTGATCAGCATGACCACGCCATCGCGATTCCGGCCCTGGCCAAAGCGCATTTCGGCAAGCCCTGCGGCGTCAGCATCATTGAGAACAAAGCAGGGACGGCCCGTGGTTTGACTGAATAGCTCCTCGACGCTGGTGTTGACCCAACTGGCATCAATATTGGCGGCACTGAATGCGACACCGTGATGAATGGTGGCCGGGAAGCCGCAACCAATCGGTCCCTGCCAGTCAAAATGGGTGACCAGTTGCTTGAGTGTTTGTGCCATGGCGGCAGGGGTTGCTGGCTGTGGGGTGGCAATCCGGTGCCGTTCGCCGATGACCAGGCCACTGTCGGTATCAACGATTGCCCCCTTGATGCCTGAGCCACCAATGTCCACTCCTAGAATCATCATATGCTGTTGCTCTCCTTCAAGCGTGATCGGGCATGCCCTTGTCGATACAGCGGATCAAGCGTTCTGTTTTGAGCGTGCGCGGATTCAAGCTCCGCTTGCGCTCCTGTTCCTGCAAGGCCCAGGTGATATGTTCCTGCACCAGCGCAGATGCGCCATCAAACTGATGGCTGAGTGCCGAGACAATCGCCGACGAGTATGGCGCGTTGCCTAAGGCAACGGCAAGATTTCGTTGCCATTTTTCAAAGCCAATGCGGCGAATGGGGCTGCCTTCGGTGTGTTGCAAAAATTCGGATTCATGCCATTGCCAGAGGGTGAGCAGATCCGGGGTATGCAAGGCCGAGCGCGCTTTGAAATCCGCCTCTGGACTGGCACTGGCATAACGATTCCAGGGGCAGATCAGTTGGCAATCATCACAGCCATAGATGCGGTTCCCCATCAGCGGCCTTAACTCCAGGGGAATGGCGCCTGCGTACTCAATGGTGAGGTAGGAGATGCAGCGCCGGGCATCGACGGTATAGGGGGCTACGATCGCGGCGGTCGGACAGATGGTCATACAGGCCACGCAGTTGCCACAGCTGCCGCTGGTGGGTGAATCAACGGGCAACGGCAGATCAACCAGCAGCTCACCCAGGAAGAAAAAAGATCCAGCTTGTTCATGGAGTAACAACGAGTGTTTGCCAATCCAGCCTAAACCGGCTTTGGCCGCCAACGGCCGCTCCAGCACCGGGGCCGAATCGACAAAGGGTCGAGCAGCCAACGGACCCGCACCCAGAGTGAGCATCCCGTGCTCTATGCGCTGGGCCAGTTGTTTCAAGCGTTGGCGCATGACCTTGTGGTAGTCGCGGCCGAGGGCATAGCGGCTGATATAGCCCTTTTCGGGCTGACCCAAGGTTCGGGCTATGCTGGCGGCTGGGGGCAGATAATTCATGCGAACCGAGATCACCGCCCGGGTACCGGGATGCAATTCGGCTGGACGAGCGCGCATCATGCCGTGCCGTGCCATATACTCCATATCACCGTGGTAGCCTGCATCCAACCAGGCTTGCAGGCGCGGCTCCTCATCACCCAGATCGGTTCCGGTGATGCCTATCTGGTCGAAACCTAGCTCGTGTCCCCAGAGCTTGATATCGTGGGCCAGTTTCTCCAGTTGTTGGTACGTCATGACTTCCATACTCGATGAATTGCAGCTCACTTTAGCATATCGCCTCTGGCTGCCGGAGCAGATCCGCATGCTGGAACAGCAACTGGCGTTGCACAATTCTGAAGGCCTCTATGGGCTCATGGAACAAGCTGGTAGGGCTTTGGATGCCCATCTGCAGCACGATTGGCCTCACGCGCAACGGCTGTGGATCTTCTGCGGTCAAGGCAATAATGGCGGCGATGGTTATGTCCTGGCCCGCTTGGCGCGCCAGCGAGGGCTCATCGTCGAGGTCTATGCCCTGGGGGCGCCTAAACCGGATAGCGAAGCCGCTCGGGCTTATCAGTTATGGCTAGCCGATGGCGGTCAGGTGCAGACATCCTTGCCCGTGGTGTCTGATGCCACCCATGGGCCTGATTTGCTGGTCGATGCTCTGCTGGGGATCGGTCCACAAGTGCCGTTACAAGGCCGAGTCCTGGAGTGGATTGATTACATCAATCGACAGCCGGCTCCTGTGCTAGCCGTGGATCTGCCGAGTGGTTTGCACTGTGTGAGCGGGGCTCCATTAGGGACGGCAGTGCGAGCCTCCCGAACGATAACTTTTGTGGGTTGGAAGCCTGGTTTGTTGACGGGGCAGGGGCCGGAACTGACGGGTCCGATAACGCTTTGTCCGTTGGTTACTGAATCAATAGTTACTGAGTCGATGGAGGCCGCAGCGTTGGGGCATGATGACGTTACCGTTTCCCGCTTCGGGACGCTATTGCGTGCCGATTATGGACTGGCTCGTTATGCGCTGCCTCCTCGCTCGCGGACTGCTCATAAAGGAAGTTGCGGACGAGTTTTGGTGTTGGGTGGTGGCTTGGGCATGCCGGGGGCTATCCGTTTAGCCGCGGAGGCGGCCTTGCGCACGGGGGCTGGGCTGGTGAGGGTCGCTTCTCGAACTGAACATCAGTTGCTAGTACTGGCTGGGCGACCTGAGCTGATGTGGGCAGCCTCCGGTCGCAGCAATACTGATTACTCGGCCTCTGCGGCCTGGGCTTCGGTGCGAGTGTTAGGTCCGGGTTTGGGCCAGGATGAGTGGGCGCGAAGCCTCTGGTCAGCGCAACTGGCGCTGCCGGGGCCCCTAGTCTTAGATGCTGATGGTTTGAATCTGCTGGCCGAGGTGCCTGTCTATCGGGAGGACTGGATCCTGACGCCGCATCCAGGCGAGGCCGCCCGCTTGTTAGCTTGTACCGTGGCTGAGGTTGAGCAGGATCGATTGCTGGCGGTTCGTCGCCTACAACAACAATATGGCGGTGTGGTGCTGCTCAAGGGCGCGGGAACTCTGGTATCTGATGGTAAAACCATCTGGTTGTGCCAAGAAGGTAACCCCGGCATGGCCAGTGGCGGCATGGGAGATCTGTTATCTGGTATAATCGCGGCGCTTTGGGGGCAGGGACTCTTACCGGCTACCGCCGCCTGGGTGGGGGTTTGTGTGCATGGTGAGGCTGCCGATATCGCGGCGCGTGATGGTGAACGTGGCATGTTGGCGTCCGATCTGCTTCCTTTTATTCGTCGACTGGTTAATCCTGTGGAATCTTTGGATGAGCATTGAACATATCGAGTTACTGCATGATGAAGCCGCTACCCTGGCTTTTGGTAAACGGCTGGCGCAGGCCTGCCAAAATGCGGCGACATTTTTCCTGCATGGGGATCTCGGGGCGGGGAAAACCACCCTGACCCGTGGTTTCGTGCAAGCATTAGGGCATTCTGGACGGGTCAAGAGTCCAACCTATACTCTGGTCGAAGCGTATGAATTACCGGCATGGCAGGTGTATCATTTCGACCTGTATCGGCTTGCCGATCCGGAAGAGCTGGAATTTATGGGCATTCGTGATTATTTTGGCCCCGATTGCCTATGTCTGGTCGAGTGGCCAGAGAAAGGGGAAGGGTGGTTACCGCATCCTGACCTGGATATCACACTGAAGTACGAGGGAGAACAGCGCGAGATCCATGTCCGCGGCTGTACTTCCAAGGGTGAAGCCATACTGAGATCTTTGTAGTCGCCGTGAAAAAATTTCTGATCAGTTGTTTGTGTTGTCTGCTGGCGTTGCCGGTTTGGGCTAATCAGCTCAAAAGCCTGCGCGTCGCGCCGACGGAAGAGAAGACCCGGGTGGTCTTCGATTTGTCGTCGGCTCCTGCTTACCGTTATTCCCTGACCGGGAATCGTCTCACTATAGAAATCGACTCGGTGACGACTTCACTGGCGAATCTGGAACGGCAGGGGGACAAGCTCGGTCCGGTGATCAAGTCGATTCACCGCCAAAACCCGGCAGCCGATCCAACATTGCAATTGGTGTTTGAACTCAATGGCAATGTGAAACCGCAGATGTTCACCTTGCGGCCCCAGCAGCGCTATGGACACCGTCTGGTTCTGGACTTTTTACACCGGGATTTGACGACGGTCTCCGCTTTGTCCTCCTCATCGCAGTCGACAAGCAAGGATCGAACTGTGATATCTACGCCTACTCGAAGCGCTTCTGCATCAGCGCAACCGGCGAGAAGTAGTGCAAACTCTGCTGTGGGGACATCGGGCAAGCCGACCGCAGGCCGGGTGATCCCGATGAGCGAGTTTTCACCAAATCCCTCCACGGGCAGAATCAAACCCGGAGAAGTGTCGATCAAGGAGGAAACGATCTCCTCACAAGTGAGGACCGTATCACCAACCCCTTCAGTAAAGCAGGAAAGGCCTGCTCCGGTGGTTCGGCCGACTCCGGCGTCTACCGCTGTTGAACGAGCGTCAAACGGCGTGGTGGTCATTGCCGTCGATGCCGGACATGGCGGCAAGGATCCTGGCGCCATAGGTCCTCGCGGCACTCATGAAAAAACCGTGACTTTGGCTGTGGCTCGCGAGCTGGCGGAACTGATCAATCGGCAACCAGGGATGCGCGCCGTCATGACGCGGACCGGTGACTACTTTGTGGATCTGGATGCGCGCTCGGAAATTGCTCGGCGTCAGAAGGCCCAACTGCTGATTTCCATCCATGCCGATAGTGTGGATAACGCCACTGCGCGAGGCGCCTCGGTCTGGATCCTCTCCAACAAGCGCGTCGATCGGGAAATGAACAAGTTGCTAGAGCAGCAAGATAAGCATACTCAGCTGTTGGGGGGGGCCGGAAAGGTGATTGCCGAGGCCGAGCCCAATCCCTATCTGGCGCAGACGATTCTGGATCTCTCCTGGGATAACTCGCGCAGTGAGGGCTATAACATCGGGGAGGAGGTGCTCAACCAGATCGGTCGGGTGGCGCGCCTGCATAAGTCCAAGCCAGTACATGCCAGCCTGGCGGTGCTCAAAGCGCCGGATATCCCCTCTTTGTTGATTGAAACCGGGTTTATCTCCAACCATTTTGAAGAGAAACAATTGAGCTCCCATGCGTATCAACGCCAAATTGCGACCGCAATTTTCCGTGGTGTTCGTGGTTATTATGCCGAGAATGCGCCGGAGGGCAGTGTGCGGGTTGCCAGCCGTCAAACAGCGGCCAAGAGCGTTTCTGAAAACCGTGGCGAGGCGATCCGTCACGTTGTGAGCTCAGGCGAAAGCCTCTCTGGCCTTGCCCAGCGCTACGGGGTCTCCAAGCGCCGGTTACGGGATCACAACAGTCTGAAATCCGAGAACCTGCTGATTGGGCAGGTGCTCTATATCCCTGCCAGTTAACATGCCAATTCGTATTCTACCGCCAATCCTGGCAAACCAGATTGCCGCCGGTGAGGTGGTCGAGCGTCCAGCCTCGGTGGTGAAGGAGCTGGTCGAGAACAGTCTGGATGCTGGTGCCTCGCGCATTGAGATTGAGTTGGAGAAAGGTGGCTGCAAGCTGATCCGGATCCGCGATAACGGCAGTGGTATCCCTCAAGTCGATTTGGCGCTGGCGCTGGCCCGTCATGCGACGTCCAAGGTGAGCTCGCTGGATGATCTGGAGGCTATCTGCAGTCTCGGCTTTCGCGGGGAGGCGCTGGCTTCCATCAGTTCGGTCTCCCGGTTGACTCTGACCTCCCGAACGGCGGAACAGACCGAAGCGTGGCAAGCGACGGCCGAGGGACGGGATATGGCGGTTCAGGTTCGCCCGGCTGCCCATCCGGTGGGGACCACCCTCGAAGTGGTTGACCTGTTTTTCAATACCCCGGCCCGGCGTAAGTTTCTGCGCAGTGAAAAAACAGAATATGGTCATATCGATGAATTGATCCGTCGTCTGGCGCTCAGCCGTTTCGATGTGACATTCATTCTGAAACATAATGGCAAAGTGGTACGCCAATACCGGAGTGCCATCCATGATGAAGAGCGGTTACGCCGCATCGCCAGTGCCTGTGGCTCCACATTTCTGACTGACGCCATCCAGATTCGCAGCGAGCATCTGGGGTTAACGCTGCAAGGCTGGTTACTACCGCCTGCACGCCGGACGGATACCAGTCCCGAAATCCAGTACTGCTACGTCAATGGGCGCGTCATGCGCGATAAGTTGATCAATCACGGCATCCGTCAGGGCTATCTGGAGGCTCTTGGCCTGGAATGCTCGCCGTCCTATGTTCTGTATCTCACGCTGGACCCCCATCAGGTCGATGTGAATGTGCATCCGGCTAAGCATGAGGTTCGTTTCCACGAATCCCGGCTGGTGCACGATTTTGTGGTCGGAGTGGTGCGAGATGGATTGCAGCAGGGATTTGTTGTCGGGCAAACCCGTGACGGACTGGATCCGCATTTCGTGTCGGCTGTGCCGCCTGCGACCCGAGATGATGCGGCCGCCTCGACGTTACGGGAATTGCCCGTCGGCGATTACGCCGCCGCCATCCTGCGGCCCCGGGAACATGGCTATCAGACTTCCGCGCCTAAGGCTCCGAGTCGCGCTGCGGCGGATGGCTACCAGGCATTGATGACCCCTCTGGCCCTGCCTGCAACCAGCACCCATGGTGCCGAGGTGTCGCCGTCAGGTGAGCACAGCCGAGCCTTATCCTTCGTGCACCCACAGATCCTGTTATGGCAACAGGGGGGCGAGCTCCGACTGCTACATGTCGCGCATGCTGAACGGTTGTTGCTGGTGGGGCGGCTCAAGAAGCAACTCCAAACCGGTTTGATTGCACAACCGTTGTTAATGCCGGTGAGCCTGGTGCTTGAGCCTGAGCTCAGGGCTCGATTGGATGATAGCGCTGATTGGATTCAGCGTTTGGGTCTGGAGTGGCGAGCTGGCCATGGCCGCAGCGTTACCGTGCTGCGGGTGCCTGCTGTTTTACGGCAGAGTAATCTGGTGACGACTCTGGTGACCCTGTTGGAGATGCTGGGGGAACTGGATGAGGATCCTGAGGCGCAAGAACAACTCTGCCAGTGGCTGGCTAGTCTGGCGCCCAGCCGTCAGGATGGCTCTTTGTCTGCTGCCATGCAGTTGCTGGTGGAGATCGAGGACGAATGTCCAGAGCTCTTGTGCTTGCCTGAACTGGCCAGGCGCTTGTCGTTGGAGCCTGTGATTGAGGAGTTAGTGCGGCATGAGTAAACCTCTGGCCATTTTTTTGATGGGCCCCACCGCTTCGGGCAAGAGCGCCTTGGCCATGGAGCTGGTGCGGCGTTTGCCATGCGATATCATCAGTGTGGATTCCGCCCTAGTCTATCGGGGCATGGATATCGGCACCGCCAAACCGACTCCGGCTGAGTTGGCCGTTGCCCCGCATCGCCTGATCGATGTACGGGATCCGTTGCAGAGTTATTCTGCCGCCGATTTTTGCCAGGACGCCTTGCAGGAAATGACGGCCATTACCGCACAGGGCCGGATCCCGCTGCTGGTGGGCGGCACCATGCTGTATTACAAGGCGTTGCTGGAGGGCTTGTCGCCCTTGCCGGAGGCTGATCCACAAGTTCGCGCCACCATTGAAACACAGGCGGCCGAGTCGGGATGGGGGGCATTACACGCCGAATTGTGCCGGATCGATCCGGTTGCCGGAGCTCGCATACACCGCAACGATCCTCAACGTCTTTCCCGTGCACTCGAGGTTTTCCGAATTACTGGTAAAACCTTAACCGAATTGACACAACAGCAGGGGCCCGGTTTACCCTATCAGACGTTGCAATATGCTATCGCGCCTCTGGATCGCCAGATGTTGCGGCAGCGAATTGCCGAACGCTTCGATGCCATGTTAGCGCTTGGTTTTGAAACTGAAGTGAGGAACTTGATGGCGCGGGGCGATCTGCATCCAGAGTTGCCGTCCATGCGCTGTGTCGGATATCGTCAAATGTGGGATTATTTGTCCGGGGTGCTAGATTATGCAGAAATGCGGTATCGTGGCATCGTTGCCACTAACCAATTAGCCAAAAGACAGATGACTTGGTTGAGAGGTTGGTCACATCCTTTGATTTGGCTGGAGACAGGAAGCCAGCTGAATCCTGATATCATTTTGCGCGACGTTGGTTCCTGTGAGTGAGCACGCTATAATCGCTAACGTCTTTTTAAAGAAATGGCAATAATTTAGTACTACAAAATATAAGGATTAAAACATATGGCTAAGGGGCAATCACTTCAGGATCCGTTTTTGAACGCGCTGCGTCGTGAGCGTATTCCTGTTTCTATCTATCTGGTCAACGGGATCAAGCTGCAAGGTCAGATTGAGTCGTTTGATCAGTTTGTCATTCTGCTGAAGAACACCGTCAGTCAGATGGTGTACAAGCATGCCATTTCTACTGTGGTGCCTGCGCGTGCTGTACCGCACCATCAGCATACCGGTGGTACCGGCGTCGATGGCCAGAGCGAAGAGTGATCCACCTCCCGGCTCGATGTTTCTTGTGATGAGTTTTTTCCTGGAGTGCGTGTTGCCTCTGTTTAAGGAGCGTTTGCTTGTTTGACCGTTATGAAGCTGGCGAACAGGCCATTCTGGTTCACGTTGATTTCACGGATGAAGGCGCACGGGAAGATCTGGCCGAGCTACGGATGTTGGTCAGCTCGGCCGGCGCGAATGTGCTGTCCGTCATGACCTGCCGACGTAGTAATCCGCAGCCCAAATTTTTCATTGGCACGGGCAAGGCCCAGGAAGTTGCCATGGAAGTTAAAAATCTGGGGGCCGATGTCGTCATCTTTAACCACGCACTCACCCCAGCGCAGGAACGAAATCTCGAACGGCTGTTTGAATGTCGCGTTCTGGATCGCACGACTTTGATCCTTGACATCTTTGCCCAGCGTGCACGAACCCATGAGGGGAAGTTGCAGGTTGAGCTGGCGCAACTACGACATATCTCTTCGCGGCTGGTTCGCGGCTGGACCCACCTTGAACGCCAAAAAGGCGGGATTGGCTTGCGGGGACCTGGCGAAACCCAGTTGGAAACGGACCGTCGTCTGATCCGCGAACGGATCACCAATATTCTCAAGCGCCTGGATAAGGTCGAAAAGCAGCGCGAACAAGGGCGTCGAGCCAGAATTCGCAACGAGATCCCGGTGGTATCCCTAGTGGGTTATACCAATGCCGGCAAATCAACCTTGTTTAATCGCCTGACACAGTCGGACGTTTATGCTGCCGATCAACTCTTTGCGACCCTGGATCCGACATTGCGCCGTATTCAGGTCGAAGATATTGGTACCGTGATCATGGCGGACACAGTTGGCTTTATTCGCCACCTTCCCCATGATCTGGTCGCCGCATTTAAAGCGACGCTGCAGGAAACCCGTGAAGCTGATTTACAACTGCATGTCATTGATTGTGCCGATGAGCGCCTGCAAGACAATGTTGCGCAGGTCGAGCTGGTTCTGGAAGAAATCGAAGCCAATGAGTTGCCACAGCTTCTGGTCTATAACAAAGTCGACATGCTTCCCGATGCAGCTCCGCGGGTAGAGCGAGATGATAGCGGCCGACCTCGGGCGGTGTGGGTTTCGGCCTTGACTGGGGAGGGGCTGGAGTTGTTATTGCAGGTGATCGGTGAATTTCTGTTACCGGGGATTGCACAACATCGACTCGAACTACCACCCTCGGCAGGCCGCTTGCGGAGCCTGTTTTATCAAATGAAAGCCATACAGTCAGAACAGATCACCGAGCATGGCAGCTTGTTGTTGGCAATCCGGATGCCACAGAGTGACTGGAATCGCTTGTTGAAGCAGGAAGGTGAAGCGCTCTCTGCCTTTATTGTCAGCTGATTGCTTGATAGAGTTCATCAAACTACAAAAATTTGGAGACGCCAATGGCTTGGAATGAGCCCGGAAATAATGGGAAAGACCGAGATCCGTGGGGGAACAGCGGTAAGAACCAGACGCCCCCTGATTTGGACAAGGTGTTTCGTAATTTTTTGCAGAAATTATCCGCTCTTCTTGGTGGCCGTCGCCCTGGCGGTGACGTCAGCAGCCTGGGGATTGTTTTGATCGTCATGGTTGCCTTGGTCGCTTGGGTGATCAGTGGTTTCTATACCATCAAGGAAGCCGAGCGTGGTGTGGTGTTGCGGTTTGGTAAGTTCTACCAAAGCGTCGAGCCAGGCCTGCGCTGGAAGGCCACATTTATCGATCAGGTGATCCCCGTCGACGTTGAATCAGTTCGCTCTTTGCCGGCAGCTGGTTTCATGCTGACTCAGGATGAGAACGTGGTTCGTGTCGAAATGGATGTACAGTATCGAGTAGCTGATGCTCGTAAGTACTTGTTTAGTGTGACTAATGCCGATGATAGCCTCAGCCAGGCAACGGATAGCGCCCTGCGTTATGTGGTCGGGCATACCACCATGGATGAGGTCCTGACTCGCGGACGCGAGAAGGTGCGTCAGGATACCTGGCAAGAGCTGGAGCAGACCATAGAGCCCTATGATATGGGGATTGTGGTGGTGGATGTGAACTTCTTGCCGGCCCGTCCGCCAGAAGAAGTTAAAGATGCGTTCGATGATGCGATCTCCGCCCAGGAAGATGAAGAGCGTTTCATCCGCGAGGCAGAAGCCTATGCCCGTGAAGTGGAGCCGAAAGCTCGTGGACAGGTGAAGCGTCTGGAAGAGGAAGCTCAGGGTTACAAAGAGCAGGTGGTGTTGAAGTCCAGTGGTGAAGTAGCCCGTTTCAACGAGTTGTTGCCGCAGTATCTGGCCGCCCCCGATCTGACGCGTGAACGTATCTATCTGGAAACCATGGAAGAGATTTACAGCAAGGCCAACAAGGTTCTTGTTGCTCTGCCAGAAGGTTCAAACAGCATGATCTATCTGCCGCTGGATAAAATGGCGCCAGGGAAATCAGCGAATGCACCTCGTCAGCCTGCTTCGGTACCATCCTCTACGCGTTCGGCGGCAGATGAGTTGACACCGGATACCATGGGACAGGCTAGCGTGCCCTTACGCAGCAGCGATCGGACGAGCGGGAGATATTAAGCGATGAAGAAGATTGTATTAGGCGTTGTCGCCATCGCGGCCGTAGTGCTCTCCTCCACCCTGTTTGTGATTGATGAGGGCCAGGCCGGCATTGTGGTGCAGTTTGGTAAGGTCAAACGGGATAGTGATTCCGGTTTACCCCATGTTTATGAACCTGGATTGCACTTCAAAGTGCCGATGATTGATGAGGTGCGCAAGTTGGATGCCCGTATCCAGACCATGGATGCCCAAGCGGATCGCTTCGTGACCTCGGAGAAAAAGGATTTGATCATCGACTCCTATGTGAAATGGCGGATCGAAGACTTTGCCAAATTCTTTCTGGCGACGGGGGGCGGTAATCGGGTTCAGGCTGAGGCGCTGCTCAAGCGGAAGATCAACAACGGCTTGCGCTCGGAAATTGGTGGTCGTTCGATCAAGGATATTGTCTCTGGCGAACGCACTGAGGTGATGCAAAAAGCGTTACTGAATTCGGCTAGCTCTTCCGAACTGGGGATCAAAGTAGTCGATGTGCGTATCAAGCAGATCAACTTGCCACTGGAAGTCTCCAATTCCATCTACCAACGGATGCGTGCTGAACGCAACGCGGTTGCCCGAGAGCACAGATCCCAGGGACGTGAGAAAGCCGAATTCATCCGTGCCGATATCGACCGCAAGGTAACCATCATGCTCGCCGACGCCCAGCGTCGCTCCCGGCAACTCCGTGGGGAAGGGGACGCTGAAGCGACCCGGATCTATGCGGACACCTACAAGAAAAACCCGGAGTTTTTCTCTTTCGTCCGCAGCATGGAGGCCTACAAGAAGAGTTTTGAACAAGGCAACGATTTCATGGTCCTCAAACCGGATGATGATTTCTTCCGCTACTTCAAACAGGCAAATCCCGCAGCTAAACACTGAGTTCATGCTCTGATGCAAAGGGCCTCATCTAATGAGGCCCTTTTTATTTTGGTTTGAAATAGTGCCTTTACCGATATTCACCATGTTTATGACTGGGATCTCCGACTCGATGACTTCAGCATCTATCTCGAAGATGCGAGAGACAGAGGATTTGCGATGAGCCATCCAGCTTAAACGCTCCTGCTATGGGTCGCTTAAGTTGTTTCACTACCCGGATTGCGGTATACGTCTTGGCGCGGCGGATGCCGAGTATTTTCACTGGTCTGAGTGCTGGGAAAACGACCACAAGATGATTCCGGCATTGCTCAAACTTTGGTAGAATCCTTTTTTAACCACACTGTAGATAATGAAGATGGGACAGAGCGTCGTAATCTTGGGCACCCAATGGGGTGACGAAGGTAAAGGCAAAATTGTCGATCTGTTGACCGACAAGGCACAGTATGTAATTCGCTATCAGGGCGGCCATAATGCCGGCCATACCCTGGTCATCGACGGTGAGAAAACCGTTCTCCACCTTATCCCGTCCGGGATCCTGCGTGACAACTGCAAATGTATCATTGCCAATGGCGTTGTGCTGGCACCTGATGCGTTGCTGAAAGAGATGAAAGAGCTGGAAGCTCGTGGCGTACCAGTGCGTGAGCGCTTGCTGCTGAGCGAAGCTTGTCCCTTGATTCTGCCGTATCACGTTGCGTTGGATCAGGCCCGTGAAAAAGCACGGGGTGCCAAGGCGATTGGTACCACGGGGCGTGGTATCGGTCCGGCGTACGAAGATAAGGTTGCGCGCCGCGGTCTGCGGGTCGGTGATCTGTTCAACATGGAAACCTTTGCCGAGAAGCTCAAAGAAGTCATGGAGTTCCATAACTTCCAGCTGACCCAGTACTATGGGGTTGAGGCTGTTTCCTACGAGGCTGTTCTGGCGGAAGCCAAGAGTTATGCTGACCTGCTGATTTCCATGGTGGTGGATGTCACTGACTTGCTGGACAAGGCGCGTCTGCGGGGCGATCGTCTGATGTTTGAAGGGGCTCAGGGCACCTTGCTTGACATCGATCACGGCACCTATCCCTATGTGACCTCTTCCAATACCACGGCTGGTGGTGTTGCTACCGGTTCTGGTTTTGGCCCACGGTTTGTCGATTATGTGCTCGGTATCGCCAAGGCGTACACCACCCGTGTGGGTTCAGGTCCATTCCCGACTGAGTTGCATGATGAAATCGGTGAGCGTCTGGGTGTCAAAGGGCATGAGTTTGGTGCCACCACTGGCCGTAAGCGTCGCTGTGGCTGGTTTGATGCTGTGGCTATGAAGCGAGCCATTCAGGTCAATTCAGTATCAGGCTTCTGTCTGACCAAACTGGATGTGCTGGATGGGCTGGAAACCGTAAAAATTTGTACGGGTTATAAATTCCAGGATGGTTCCATTCGTGATGTGCCGCCCATGGCTGCAGATGACTACGAGCTGGTGGAACCCGTATACGAAAGTATGCCGGGCTGGAGTGAAAACACCTTCGGTGCCAAGACGCTAGAAGCACTGCCGGAAGCGGCAAGGAATTATATCCGTCGTATTGAAGCCATTACTGGTGTGCCGATTGATATCATTTCAACCGGACCTGATCGGGATGAAACGATGATTTTGCGTCATCCGTTTGCTGATTGATTGGTTGCCTCTTCTGCACAAAAAAGCCGGTTTGACCGGCTTTTTTTCTTGGTTCTCCGGCGTCGTGTGCTTCGAGGTTTCCTCGGTGCGGTACTCTTTGCCATCATGTTCCATCCGCTGGTTTAATTCGATCTCTCGCATCGGGCTTATTTGCGCTATCTGTGTCTACAGTGCGCTGCACATCATGCTTGCCGTTAATTTTTTATTATAAATCAATAGGATAAATTTATGTCGTCCTAGGGATTGAGCCAGCGGTTGCGAGGCAAAGTGGCCAGGTTGCATAATGGTCCTCGTTCCGACGACAAGCGGGTCAGCATGAATCCAGATATAGAAACTTGGGCGCGGCAATTGGGAACTAAACTGCAGGCCCATCAGTTGATGGCGACCACGGCAGAGTCCTGCACCGGTGGGGGGGTTGCCTACGCGATCACGGATATATCCGGGAGCTCGGCCTGGTTTGATCGCAGTTTTATTACCTACACCAATGCGGCCAAGATGCAGATGCTTGGGGTGGCAGAAAGTACCTTGCTGCTTCACGGTGCTGTTAGTCGCGAGGTGGTGAGTGCCATGGCGTTGGGCGCCCTGACGCATTCAGTGGCTCAAATCAGCGTAGCGATTAGCGGGATTGCCGGGCCGCAAGGTGGCACTGTCGATAAGCCGGTTGGTACCGTGTGGTTTGCCTGGGCACGGAGTGCGGACCCCTCCGCGACGCTGGTGACGGAGTGTTTTCACCTAATCGGCGACCGGCGGCAAGTCCGCGAGCAGGCAATCGAGATCGCGTTGCAAGGCATGTGTAAACTTATACAGTAAAATTTACTTGATACTGTATAAGCAAACAGTATACTTCTTCTATCAACTTCAGTGTCAGTGAATCAGCCTTCGGCGGAGATTAGCATGGATCAAAACAAGCAAAAGGCCTTAGCCGCAGCGCTCGGTCAGATCGAAAAGCAGTTTGGTAAAGGTTCCATTATGCGTCTGGGAGATAATCAGATTCTGGATGTGGAAACCATCTCGACCGGTTCACTGTCGTTGGATATCGCTCTCGGGATTGGTGGTCTGCCCTGTGGACGAGTGGTGGAGATTTTTGGCCCAGAATCCTCTGGCAAAACCACGCTAACCCTGCAGACCATCGCCGAAGCTCAGAAGATGGGCAAAACCTGTGCTTTTATCGATGCCGAACATGCGCTCGACCCAATTTACGCCGCAAAATTGGGTGTGAAGGTTGACGATCTGCTGGTGTCACACGCGGATACTGGCGAACAGGCGCTGGAAATCTGTGACATGCTGGTCCGCTCTAGTGCGGTCGATGTGGTCATCATTGACTCAGTGGCAGCATTGACACCGAAGGCAGAAATTGAAGGCGAGATGGGTGATACCCATGTTGGTTTGCAGGCGCGTCTGATGTCGCAAGCTCTGCGCAAACTGACGGCCAACATCAAGAATGCCAACTGTTTGGTGATTTTCATCAACCAGATCCGGATGAAAATTGGCGTGATGTTCGGTAACCCGGAAACTACTACAGGCGGTAACGCCCTTAAGTTTTATGCCTCGGTGCGTTTGGATATTCGTCGCACCGGCGCCATCAAGGATGGCGACGAGATTGTCGGCAACGAGACTCGCGTCAAGGTGGTGAAGAACAAGGTGGCACCGCCGTTCAAGCAGGCTGATTTCCAGATCATGTATGGTGCTGGGATCTCCAAGGAGAGCGAGCTGGTGGATCTGGGAGTCAAGTGCAAACTGATCGACAAATCAGGTGCTTGGTACGCCTATAAAGGGGAGAAGATTGGTCAGGGCAAGGCAAACGCCATGAAGTTCCTGCAAGAAAATCTGGCGGTTTCAAATGAAATTGAGCAGCAGCTTCGAGCCTTGTTGTTGAACAAGGAGGGTGCTAAGCCTGTCGTTGAGGCCGAAGTCTTTACGCCGAGTGCCGAAGAAAAAGATGACCTGGCGTACGACGAAGAAGCGCTGTAATTCAATCCATCAGGCCGACATTATGTCGGCCTGATTGTTTATAGAGCTTTTACCATGGAGTGCAGGTGTGAACCCTGAAAAAAAAGAGGATCTGTCGGCCACGTCGTTTTCCGGTGAGGTGGACCAGGCGCAGACGACCGTTGAATATAAGCAGGCCTTGTCCAGGGTCATGCGTCTGTTGGCCCGCCGTGAATACAGTGAGCAAGAGATCCGCAGAAAGCTGGGGGACGAGTATCCTGCCACCATTCTGGCGGTGGTGATCGAGCGCTGCCGGGCGCTGGATTGGTTGAATGAGGCGCGGATGATGGCAGTGTTTATCCGCTCCCGCGCCAGCCGTGGTTACGGGCCGATGCGGGTGATGCAAGAGCTCCGATTCAAAGGGTTATCGGCTGAACCAATCAAGCTGGCGTTGGAGGCCTGCGAGATCGATTGGTTTGCGATGGCTAAGCAGCAGGCTGTGCGTAAAGTCAACGAACCGGCCATATTAGACCGGGTGGCGCGCGGGAAGCTGCTTGCTTTTCTACAACGCCGAGGCTTTACCTCCGAGCAGGCCCGCTATGCCTTGACCCCGAGCGATGAAGAATAAGCCGTTGTTGTCTGCATCGGCATAGGCGCCCGACTCTGTGCGCTGATGGCGCACTGTCCAGCGCAGAAGACTGCATTTAATCGTCAAACTACCGCCAATTACGCTCTCTTCCCTTCCTTTTCCTGTACATGGTTTTACTTTGGGCGGGATAACTCTTAAATTATGGCGGTTAAGCGCCAACCCCATTTCAGAACCAAGCAGGTTTATTCATGTACATGTCGACATCAGAGATCCGCACCGCGTTTCTCGAGTATTTTCGCTCCGAAGGCCACCAAGTTGTGGCTTCCAGTTCGCTGGTACCCCACAA
>RRZT010333969.1_pt1 | contig 16883 bp, 15 predicted proteins | sample 2165551 | NCBI WGS metagenome assembly RRZT01 (sample SAMN10456910, study PRJNA506462) | wastewater metagenome | biome: wastewater; feature: sludge; material: wastewater sludge; isolation source: wastewater sludge with Escherichia coli K12::gfp cells carrying plasmid... | place: USA: Moscow, Idaho...
ACCTTCTACCTGGGGGCGGTCGACTATTTCGAGTTTCTCGGGCTGCCGCGCTTGGTCTCCAAGTTCAAGCGCGAGGCGCCGAATATTCGCCTGAGTGTGGATATCCTGGCGGAGAAGATCCAGCATGAAGGGGTGGAATCGGGTCAGCTGGATGTCTTCGTCGGCATCGATTCGCTGCAGTACGTGCCCCATTTTTTTAACAAACGGACCTGGCTGCAGGATCGGTTTGTGGCTATCACGGCCCGGGATCGTCAGGATCTTCCGGCTCAGTTATCGCTCAAACAGTTTCTGGCCGAGCCGCAAGTTCACCTGCCCGCTGTGAGCTCGGGGGCGGATCTGATCGAACGCTGGCTGACGGCCAACCATCTGTCTCGTACCCTGGCGACTGTGGTGCAGAGTTATGCGGTCGGCGGGCGAGTGGTGGCGGCATCGGGATATCTGATGTGTGTGCCCTACCTGATCGCCCGCGAGCTGGTCAGCATGTTGCCGTTGCGCATTCTGGAATTACCGGAAGGGGCACCGGATCTGACGCTCACCATCCTCAGTCACTCCTTGTATGACCATCAACCGGATATCCGTTGGCTGATCGAGCAGATCAGCCAGTGTACCTTCGAGCAGTCTGCCGCTCACGACTGAAGCAACCGGTAAACACCCCGATGTTGTGATATGGCAAACAGGCTAGCCGTTCCGGTTGTGGCTGAAGTCTCGACCGGATGCTTTGCACTTACTTCACCTTGAAACAGGTGATCAATTCTGACAGTTGGCTGGCGCGACCATTTACCTCTCGGGCGGTCTCGGCCAGTACCTCCGAGGCTGAAGCACTTTGTTGGGTGATTTGGCTGAGCTGATTCATGGCCTGATTGATCTGATTGACTCCCAGACTTTGTTCTTGCGAGGCGCAGGTGATCTCTTGTACCAGATCCGATGTGCGTTGGATGTCCGGCTCGAGTTGGGAAAACAGGGCTCCGGCTTGCTCAGCCAGGGTGACACTGCTGGCGGCGACTTTACCGATCTCTTGCGCCGCGACCTGACTGCGTTCCGCGAGCTTTCTCACCTCGGCCGAGACCACCGCAAATCCTTTGCCATGATCGCCAGCCCGGGCTGCTTCGATGGCGGCATTCAAAGCCAGCAAGTTGGTTTGATAGGCGATGTCATCGATGATGCCGATCTTGCCGGCAATCTGTTTCATCGCCGCGACGGTTTGTTTAACGGCTTCGCCTCCGTGCTGGGCATCTTGGGAGGCTTTGGCGGAGATGGCGCTAGTAAGCTTCGAGCTTTCGGTATTTTGCGCGATAGAGGCCGACATCTGCTCCATAGAGGCCGAGGTCTCCTCGACACTGGCGGCTTGTTCGCTGGCGCCTCGACTCATGGTGAGTGAGGTGGCGGCTAACCGGTCGGCCGAGTTGGAGAGCGCGGATGTTGCTTCCCCAAAACGTCCGAAGATGGCGAGTAACCGCGACTGAATCATCCGGGTTGCCAGCATGATTTGACCGGTTTCATTGTGCGGCATGTCCGGTAGCGACTCGGTCAAATCACCATTGGCAATATCCACCAGATAATGGGCACAGCGTCTGAGTGGCTTAATCACCTCGTAATAGAGCAAACCAACCAGCGCAAATGCCGCCAACATATTGAGCAGGTGTAGCAGGGTAAACAGATCTTCGATGAGTGGATTAGCCGGATCAGTAAAGCCAAACAGCTCATCCAGCAGCAACACGCTGGAACTGGCCACGGCAATCCCTCCTAGTAGCCATCCCTTGAGAGCCAGCGATACATGCTGCCATCCCTTCTTGGTCGGCAGCGTGAGCGAGGGATCTTTGCGCATCCGGGCGTATAGCTGTTCGGCTTCGGTAACCTGGGCACGGGAGGGCTTGCTGCGCACCGATTGATAACCCACGGTTTCGCCATCTTGCACTATGGGCATGACATAGGCGTCGACCCAGTAGTGATCGCCATTCTTGCAGCGATTCTTGACCAGACCGCGCCAGGTTTTCCCGGCTTTAATGGTTCGCCATAGGTCGGCAAAAGCGGCTGGCGGCATATCCGGATGGCGAACAATATTGTGATGACTACCGAGCAACTCCTGTTCATTGAAACCACTGATGCGCAGGAAGTCGAGATTCACGAAGGTAATGTCACCCTGCAGATCCGTCATCGACACCAAACGCGTGTCGGCGCTGAACTCTTTTTCTTGTTGGGTGATCGGCTGGTTATTACGCATCGACAGCTCCTTGGGCCATATCGGCAGAAACTTAGCAAATGGGATCCATCTGACCAAAGGAGCATAGATGATGAATCAAAACAATGTCGGGTTCTGGCTAGCACCATGGCATAGCGGGTGAGAGACCTGGGATATGTATCAGGGGGAGGGCGAAATAAAGTAGTGATGGCGAATGGCTCGGGCTTGCGGACTGTTCTGCACCTGCTGCATGCCGCGAATTAGGCGTTGCGCCAAATCGGCTTGATAGGTCTCGCGAGACCAGGCGATATAGGAGGGCGCTCCCCGGAGGCGATAAGGGGATTTAAAGAGCGAGAGATGAAGCGATTCGATGAGCCAGTCCGCTTGAGCCTCGGGAATGATGACCACATCACTGCGATCCCGTGTCAGACGCTGTAATCCTTGTTTGTAGGTTTTGAGTTCATGCTTGTTAAACAGACTGGTACGGTCAAAATCAGGATGGTAAGCCGCTCCGGCCAGAACATCGATGCGTTTATGTTGTAAGTCATTCAGGTTGGTGATTACCTGATCCAGGTGGGCGACCACAAAGACCTTGTCTTCGGCCGGGAAGGGGATTTCGGTCAAAAAGGTTAGGAACTTCTCGCGCTCCGCGGTGCGATTTGGCCCTAGAATCAGGTCGGCGTCACCTGTTTCCAGCATCTGAAGACCTCGTTTGAGAGGAACGCTCAAAAAACGGATCTCCAATCCGGCCTGTGCGGCGGCCAACTGGAATAATTCGATGTAATAACCGCCGTAGTAGGGTGGATCTATGATGCGATAAGGGGGCGCATGATTGACGACGACGCGCAGTGGAGCGGCTTGTACGCCAACGCTCAGGCTCAGCAGGAGCATGCAGAATAAAATTCCACTGACCAGTTTCCGCATCGACCCTCCTCTACAGCCAACAGTCGATATGCCATGTTCCGGGTAAACGAATTGATCATTTACGGATTTAGATTCGTTATAGTCAGATACCAACGCGCAAGCCATAACGGTGAGCATACCCGTGTCAATTCTGTTGAGTCGCCCACAAGGAGCCGTGACGTGAACGTCGAACGCCCAGCTGTCCCTGTTACCCCCCTCACGCGCACCCTCGGGTTGCAAGGTGAAGATGTCGAGAGCAAACGTCGGGAGCTGCTCGACTATTTTCAGCAAACCTATGATCTGTATGAGTCGCTGTTTGATGTCCTGGTCGGTGATGAGGCCTGGTTCAATAAGGCTATTCCACTGCGTCATCCTTTGATCTTCTATTTCGGCCATACCGCGGCTTTCTTTATCAATAAACTGCTGGCCGGGGGCTGGATCCAGCAACGATTGGACTCCCGCATCGAGGCGCTGGTCGCCATCGGTGTCGATGAAATGAGCTGGGACGACCTGGATGAGAGTCACTATGCCTGGCCGAGCGTCGCCGAACTGCGTCAGTATCGCGGCAGGGTGCGGCAGCGGGTGAGCGAGTTTATCCAGACCATGCCCATGAGCCTGCCTATCGACTGGCATAGTCCGGCGTGGGTGATCCTGATGGGTATTGAACACGAACGCATCCACCTGGAAACCTCTTCGGTGTTGATCCGGCAACTGCCTCTCCACCGGGTGCAGGCTTCGTCCCGGTGGCCCATCTGCCCGATGGCCCGTCATCAGGTGGCACAGGTACCGGCTAACAGCCTGTTGGCTGTGCCCGGAGGACTGGTTCGTCTGGGGAAACCGGATAGCGATGCCACCTACGGCTGGGATAATGAGTATGGCCAGCGAGAGGTGGCTCTGGCGCCGTTTCAAGCTAGCCGCATGCTGGTGAGCAATGCCGAGTTTCTGGATTTTGTGCAGGCCGGGGGCTATCTCGAGGCGCGCTGGTGGAGCGATGAGGGCTGGGGCTGGCGTCAGTTTACCCAAGCCGTGCAGCCTACGTTCTGGGTTGGTGAACCGACCGCTGATTTGCGTCTGCGGCTGATGTGTGAAGAAGTGCCAATGCCGTGGGATTGGCCGGTGGAAGTCAATCAACTGGAGGCGGAAGCCTTCTGTCGTTGGAAGGCGGCGCAAACCGGACTGTCGGTGCAGTTGCCTTGCGAGGCCGAGTGGTATCAATTGCGCCAACAGGTGGCGGTTGATCAGCCGGACTGGCCACAGGCACCTGGCAATATCAATCTGGAGTATTGGGCCTCCTCTTGCCCGGTGGATCTCTTTGCGCAGGGCGATTTCTTTGATCTGTTGGGGAATGTCTGGCAGTGGAGCAGTTCAGCTATCGATGGTTTCGACGGTTTTTGCATTCACTCCCTGTATGACGATTTTTCGACCCCGACTTTTGATGGCAAGCACAATCTGATTAAGGGCGGCTCCTGGATTTCTACCGGTAACCTGGCTCTTCGCCACTCCCGGTATGCATTCCGCCGCCACTTCTTCCAGCATGCCGGTTTCCGTTATGTGGTCTCCTCCCATCGCGAAACAGAGAGTGTGAACCCGTACGAGACCGATGCCTTGGTTGCCCAGTATCTGGATGCCCACTATGGTCCCGACTATTTTGGCGTCGCCAACTATGCCCAGGCGTTGGCACAGCTGGCGAGCCGTTATGTACCTGCCGGGGGCAAAGCCCTGGATCTGGGCTGCTCGGTCGGGCGCGCCAGCCTGGAGTTGGCCCGTCACTGCGCTCATGTCGAGGGGGTTGATTTCTCGGCACGGTTCATCGATGTGGCGTTGACCCTGGCGCGTCAGGATCGTTTTCGGTATGCGCTGCCTCAGGAAGGGGATCTGTTGGAGTATTGCGAGGCGCGGCTGTCGACGCTGGGCATCGGAGCCGATCAACTGGCGCGGGTGCAGTTCAGCCAAGGGGATGCGTGCAACCTCAAACCCAAGTATCAAGGTTACGATCTGGTCCTGGCGGCCAACCTGATCGATCGCTTGCGGGATCCCAAGCGGTTTTTGGGCGAGATAGGCAAGCGGATGAATGCCGGTGGTGTGCTGGTGCTCAGCTCGCCCTATAGCTGGCAGGAGTCCTTTACCCCCAAGACGCACTGGTTGGGCGGCGTGCGTGAGAACGGCGAGGCCTTGAGTACCTATCAAGCCTTGCAACGTCTGCTGGCGGTTGAGTTTGAGGAGTTGGCTCCACCGCAGGATCTACCCTTTGTGATCCGGGAAACAGCCCGCAAGTACCAGCACTCCATCGCCCAGGTGACGATCTGGCGTAAACGGGGTTAGTGCCGCCAAAGCAGCCGTAGCGCGCTGACGGGCTCTCGACATCCGCTGTCAGATGAGCTGACAGTTAGACGTCTGACGTCTTGCTGCGCAGGATAAGGGCAGGCCAATCCGGTCTGCCCATCAAGGCCTGTCGATGCGTCGCCCCGTGCTCTCTTGTTTGTCGCTGCTACCTCTCGCTTGGCCCCTGCTGCTCCTTGCTCTGCTGCTGGTGGCTTGGTCCGGCGTTGTCGAGGGGGCCTCCTTGCGGATTGCCACCTTCAATATCGCCTGGCTGGCGAACGAGCCGTTGCCCGATATGGCTGCTGTAGCCACTTGCCAACGCGAGGCGAGCCGTTATCCAACGCTAGACTCCCGTCCAACCCCCCGCTGTCGGCAAGGCATCTTTCGCACGGCTGGCGCCTATCGGTTATTGGCCCGCAGTATCGCAGCCTTGCATGCCGATGTGCTGGCGGTGCAGGAGGTTGAAGGCGACGCCGCATTGGCCCGGGTGCTGGGGGTAGCATCGACATGGCATCCCCGGCTGCCGACCGTACCGGCCACCGATGCTGTCGCGTCCATCCAGGAGAGTGCGGATTGGTGGTGGGTCACTAATCCATTGCCTCGGCATGGCAAGCAACGAGTTGCTCTTGCTGTCCGGCGCTCGAAAGTGCGTTCCATTCAGGCGATATCCGTCCCCGAGTTGGGAGTCCCCTTGCGCCGGGAGACGCGTGGTGGATTACTGGTACAGCTAACGCCAGTGCAGGGTGAGCCGTTCCAGGTACTGGTGTTACATCTGAAATCTGGTTGCCGGGCAGCCGGGCTGGCTGATGCGACGGATCCTGCGTGTCAGCAATTGGCGGCTCAGGGGAAGATATTGGCCTCGTTACTGCGCCAATGGCAGGCTCAAAAAGTGCCGATGATCCTGTTGGGGGATTTCAACCGCGCCTTCGATGAAGAGCCGAAGGTGGCGGCATGTTCATCTCTCGACCTACCGTGTGTCAGCCTGTGGGCCCGATTGACGAGTCAGCTCCCCGCTGATGCCGAGCCGGAACTGCTGACGCGAGGTTTTCGCCAGCCGCGGGGCTGTTACTCCAGCCGGTACGGGCGTGCGTCCATTGATCACATCCTCTTGACCGGTGGCTTGCGCGGGCATGCGCTGCCGGAGTCGCTGACGGCGGAACCATTTCTCGATCCGGCTCATCCGGGCCAGTTACGCGCCTATGCCTATCGCTTTTTGAGTGATCATTGCCCGCTGCGGGTTGATCTCACATGGCCGTGAGTCGAGATCGCCCCCGCTAGGGAGCGGTTGCCTCTTCCACCGCCAGATTCCACCCGCACCGTGCTTGCCATTTTTCCGCCACCGCGTAGGGTGCGATTATCGGATGTTTACCTTCAGACGCTACCATGCCATTTCCCGCTCACTTGAACCCGAATTTTTCCGTCCCCGCGGCCGACGATCCTGTTTGTACTTGGCAACCCGGCGAGTCGTTCCATCAACAGCAAGGAGCGGTTTATCAGGGCGATAGCGCCACGGCTGCCTATTTCAAGCAGGGTGGGGGTATGGCCCATGTCTGTTATTCCCCGGCGCATGCCAATGCCTCGGCTACGGGAGCCGCTGCCGGGCAGGGTAACAATTACTGCGTCTGGGTCGCGGGTGAGCAGGGGGCGCAAGCCGAAGGCATCAGCCAGTCCGCTCTGGATGGCATTCTGGATAGCTATCTGGAGCCGAACGCCAGCATTGGCTGGCATACTCATCCCCACAGCGAAGAGATCTATTACCTGCTGGCTGGTCAACTGACGGTGGAGATGGTGGATACCCGTGGCCAGCACCACCGTTGGAGTTTGCAGCCGGGAGATAGTCATAGAGTCGGCCCCGGCATGAGCCATACGGCGCAGGCCGGTGGCGATGGCGCCCGTTTTATGGCGGTGATGATTCGCTGTTGAGTTGGAAAGAAATGATGAGAGGGAGTGGGCAATGAGAGCGGTCGTGATCGGCGCAAATTGGGGCTTGGTGCATGTCTATGCCTTACGGCAGGCCGGGGTCGAGGTAGTGGCGTTGGGCGGACGGGAGCGGCAGCAGTTGGCGAATGTGGCTGCCCGACATGGCATTGCCCATATCGTCGATTCGGCCGCCGAGATCCGAGCCTTGGCGCCGGATCTGGTGACCTTGGCCACACCGGCGGTCAGTCATGGTGACTGGCTGCGGGAGCTGGCCGATTGGCCGGTGATTTGTGAAAAACCGCTATTCGGTCTCCACGCCAGCGCTGATGCATTGAACGGGTTGGGCGATAGGCTCTGGGTCAACTATGCCTTTGCGTTTCTCGATACCGCCCAGGCTCTGCTGGCGCTACGGCCACGACTGGGAGTCATCCACCGGGTTGAATTGCGCTGCCACTATGAGTTGCCGTTGCAGTTTTCTCCGGCCGAATGGTGGTTGGAGGTGGCCAGTCACCCGCTATCATTCCTGGTTCATCTGTGTGGCGAGCCGCGCTGGATCCCCGGTGAAAGTCACCGACTTGGCGATCAGATCTTGTGTTGCTTGGGGGCCACCCAGGCTGATCTGAGCTGCCATCTGCGGCCGGGTTTATCCGGGATCCGTCAACAGATCCGCCTGCATACCGATGCGGGCCTAGTGGAGCTGCAAGGGGGCTTTGTCTGGGGGCAAAGTTGGCGCTATGAACCATTGCGCCTCAATGGTGAGGCTCTGACCGCAGGGGAGTGGTGTGCCGAAGATTGCTGGACCCGCGCCAATATGCGCAGCATTGCCGCCATGGTCGGCCAGTTCCGAGGTGAGACCTCGGTCCGGGAAGGACTGTCACTGGGGCTGTTCAACGCCGCCAAGGCTCTCCCCATCGATACGTTGATCCAGCAGGCCTGGCGCGACTAAGCGCCAGGCAGCTTGCATCAATCAATCAGATCTCGCTCTTTGAGCCACTTCAGAACCAGAGTGGCGACCAGGGAGCTGCGCTCGAGATCGGCGGTGTTGAACCAGGCCAGTTCCGCAATTTCGGCTGCGGGTTGCAGTTGGCTGCTGTACTCAGCCTGATAACAGGTCAGCTGTACTTGAACTCCGGCAGGTTTTCCATCGGCCTGAGCCTTGAAGAACTCGGTAAACTGCAAACTTTCGGGCAACAGGGTGACCGAAAGTTCCTCCTTGATCTCGCGGCTTAGTGCCGTCGCATCACTCTCACCGGGTTCGCGTTTGCCACCGGGCAGATAAAAGAGACTCTTCTGGTGTGAGCGGACAACCAGCAAGCGCCGATCTTTCAGGTATAGCCAGGCTAGTTTATCGATATGGTTCATGGGTTTTCCTCAACGAATGATTGCGGCCGAGTATAACGCCGATTTGTCCTGCCAGCGCTACGGTTCTAGAGATTCAAGTGCTACCACTGCAGCGGTAGCTGGCTTCGGAAATGATGCTCGATGCGGCTGACAGGATCGATAAAGCGTAACTCCCTGGCCAGCAGTTGCAGCGGGCGCTGATAGTCGTTGGCGAGCTCATTATCCACCGCCGGATAGAAGCAGTCATTGCAGATGGGAGCACCCAAGGCGGCCATATGCAGTCGCAGTTGGTGCTTCTTGCCCGAAATGGGATTCAAGCCATAGCGCCATAGAGCCTCTCGTCGCTCCAGCACTTCAATCTCGGTGTAGGCATTAGCGACTCCCGCGACTTCTTGGGATAGAAAGAAGCGTTCGCCTCGCTCGATCCGTGAGCTGCGCTGATGGGGAAAATCCAGTTGGGGGAGGGCCGGGGCTATGGCTTCATAATATTTATCGACGGCACGTTCGCAAAACAGCCCTTGATAGGCGGCACGGGAGCTGCGTTGTACCGAGAACAACACTAGTCCGGCGGTATGTCGATCCAGCCGGTGCAATGGTTGCAGTTCGCTGTTGTGCAGACGGTGGATCAGTCGAGCTTGCAGGGTTTGCATCACGTACTGACCTGTCGGGATCACCGGCAGGAAATGGGGTTTATCGACCACCAAGAGATGTTCATCCTGATAGAGGATGGTTTCGTAAAACGGGATCTCCGGTTCATCGGCGATTTCGCGGAAGTAATGGATCCGCGCTCCGGGTTGATGGGGTGCATCAAGGGGCAATGGCTGCTGATGAGCATCCAGCACCAGATTTCGCTCGAAGCGGCTGCGCCAGACCGCAGGGGAGATGGCTGGAAAGTGGTGGCATAGGCTGGCCAGCAGGCAGGGCCAATAGCCTTGGGGTTGCACCCAGGTGCTGGCCTTGATGGCGACGGAGTGCGAAACACTAGGGGCCGGCGGAAACTTCGGGGAGGCGCTTCTGGTGTGTGGGGACATGGTGAATATTTCTAGTCTAAAGCGGCCGTGCCGGTTATTTCTCGAAGTAGCGTCCGACTCGATAGCGTTTATCTTCAGCGCAAACAGCTGGCGCTCGGCCTTGATGGCAATTGATCTACTCTCTTGTCTGCTACGGCGCCCGCTGCTGCGGGCGGCGAGCAATTTAGCATAACCCGTGGCGCGGATCACGCAGCTGGATGCTGAATAGCGGTTTGTTGGTGGATTGGGTCGAGCAGGCGATTGATGATGAATAAAATGTGACACTCCTCACAAAAACATTGCATGGATCACATTTATCGCTTTATGATGCACCTGAGGTCGTCAAACAAGACCCTCTTACACCACATCATCCTCAAGGAGAACCACCATGTTTAACTACGATCCCTTGTGCTTTGCCTTCCTGAGCCAACTGCTGAACGACAAGAAAAACAGTAATAACGGCTCTACCCGTAACTAAGCGCCGCTTCGGTTTGACGCTATGTCATCCCTAGATTAAGGAGAATTGCCATGTTTAATTATGATGCACTCTGTTTTGCCTTTCTGAGCCAGGTCCTGACTGGTCAGCAACAGTCAAACCAAGCTGTTCCCCGTGACTGAGTCCTCCTCACTTCACGACTTGTCGATGTAGTGCCCGATCAGGGCCACCCTTCCACGATCACCTTTCTATTTGCCTTCATCAACGGACCCGCATAACGCGGCGGGGCCAGATATTGATGCTTCTACCTCTTTTGTATTGCCTGCTACCAATGATTGCCCTGCTTCATAGTCGGATTCTTATTAGTCGATTGGCACCCGTAAGACTGGTCTTGCTATATGTCATGGGCATTCGAGAAGAAGATTAACGTCCGTGCGCAACTCTACTGCCCATTTCCCCATTACTTCACGCGCAACAGCTGATGGCTGCACCCATCGAGATTGAATTGTACCGTCTGCGAACGTTGTAGCTGTTCGACGCGTTGCAACATGATCTCGCTATAGCCCTTACGTCGCATCCACTGCATCGGCTCAACAAAGCTGTCTTCATTGACCACAAAGGTGTCGGAGTAGTTTTCGTGGTGGATACTGACGATCCAGATGCGTTGTTGGAAATCCAGTAGCTTGCCCAGCGAGGCCAAGAGTGATACTCCGCTCAGGAGCTGGGTGAGGTTGCGAGGTATGAGTTTTTTCAGCATAGGCCTATCGTGTCCCAAGTCCGGTATCCCCATAGTAGCATCGGTGCCTTGACCTCGGCTCTGACGATGACGCTGCTGAATCTGCGAAAGCTGGAGACCACAACCATCAGCATGGAGTGCTGAAAAATAAAAAGGACCGACAACAGATAGTTGTCGGTCCTTTTTGTGTATGGTGGCCCTTGAGGGACTTGAACCCGCGACCAAACGATTATGAGTCGTCTGCTCTAACCAACTGAGCTAAAGGGCCAAATGTGGTCAGGATTATAGAGACCCTGACCCAGATAGTCCAGATATCAACAAGTTAGATGTCTATAAAAGCATCAACTGGTTGAGTATCACTCCTACTCGTCGAGGAAGCTACGCAGCACTTCCGAGCGGCTGGGGTGACGCAGCTTGCGCAGAGCCTTGGCTTCGATCTGGCGGATACGTTCCCGGGTGACGTCGAATTGCTTACCGACTTCTTCCAGGGTGTGATCCGTATTCATATCGATACCGAACCGCATGCGCAGAACCTTGGCTTCCCGGGCGGTCAGACCGGCCAGCACATCGCGGGTAGCGGCGCGCAGGCTTTCCGCCGTCGCTGCATCAGCTGGCAGAGCGAGGGTGGTATCCTCGATAAAGTCACCCAAGTGGGAGTCTTCATCATCACCGATGGGGGTTTCCATCGAGATAGGCTCTTTGGCGATTTTCAGCACTTTGCGGATCTTGTCTTCCGGCATTCCCATGCGCATGGCCAGTTCTTCCGGGCTCGGTTCACGCCCCATCTCTTGCAGCATCTGCCGGGAGATCCGGTTCAGCTTGTTGATGGTTTCGATCATGTGTACCGGGATGCGGATAGTTCTGGCCTGATCCGCAATTGAACGGGTGATAGCCTGACGGATCCACCAAGTCGCGTAGGTCGAGAACTTGTAACCGCGACGATATTCGAATTTATCGACCGCCTTCATCAAGCCGATGTTGCCCTCCTGGATCAGATCCAGGAATTGCAGACCTCGGTTGGTGTACTTCTTGGCAATAGAGATCACCAGACGCAAGTTGGCCTCAACCATCTCTTTCTTGGCGCGGCGGGCCTTAGCCTCACCGATGCTCATGCGACGGTTGATATCTTTGATCTGGGAAATGGACAGACCGGTTTCCACTTCTACCTGCTGAAGCTTGGCAACGCCACGCTCCACTTCTTCGCTGACATCCTGCAGCGCGGTAGACCAGGATTTACCAGCGGCCAGTGCCTGATTGAACCAAGCCAGATCGGATTCTTTGTTGGTGAACAGAGTGACGAAATTTTTCTTCGGCATCTTGGCCCGTTCAACACAGCTCTTGAGGATGATGCGTTCCTGTACTCGGACTCGCTCCATCATTTCGCGCATGTTGTTAACCAGACGGTCAAACTGCTTGGGAACCAGACGGAACTGACGGAATACATCCGCCAGATGCTGGATCTCTTCCCGCGTCCGACTGTCTTCACGACCATAGGATTTGATCGATTCACGGGTTACTTCGGATTGGGAACGCAACTCGCCGAATTTTTCGCGCGCCAGTTCCGGATCCGGGCCACCGTCGTCGTCACTGTCGTCGTCATCACCCTCTTCGTCTTCTTCTTCCTCATCGTCCTCATCCGCCAACTCATCTTCACTGAGCTCGGAACCGATGTGGGTTGCGGTAGGCGGAAGATCGTCTTCGTCGAGATTGACGAAACCGGCGATGATGTCACCGAGACGGATCTGGCCGGCTTCGTACTTGTCGTACTGATCCAGCAGGTAGGTGATGGCCTCAGGATACTCGGCAACCGAGCTTTGTACCTGATTGATACCATCTTCAATGCGTTTGGCGATGTCGATTTCGCCTTCGCGAGTAAGCAGCTCGACGGTCCCCATTTCCCGCATGTACATGCGGACCGGGTCCGTGGTCCGACCAATCTCGGACTCTACCGAAGCAAGCACCTGAGCGGCGGCTTCTGCGGCATCTTCATCTTGAGCCGTTTCGGTCATGATCAGATCATCGGCATCAGGGGCGCTTTCTACCACCTGAATACCCATGTCATTGATCATCTGAATAATATCTTCGATCTGATCCGAATCAACGATATCTTGAGGCAGATGATCGTTCACCTCGGCATAGGTCAGGTATCCCTGTTCCTTGCCCTTGGCAACGAGGAGTTTAAGCTGCGACTGCGGGGTATGCTCCATAGAACTCATCCGGTTGGTGTTGCTTGTTTGCGCCAGAAATGCGCGTAGTTGCGCAAACCGCCGATCATACTAAAAATCGACCAGTTTTGCACGTTGACCATGATGAATGCGTAAAAAGACCGTTGCCCAAGGCTTGTGGCCAGGCGATGCGGTCTCTGTAATGCGGTTATCTTCAATTTCGTTTTGATAGTTCCCGTGAACCGGGCGTGCCTATGATATAGGGATAATGGCTAATAATTACAAGTTTAAATTGCTTAACCGGCATTATTTTTTTGTTTGGTTTCGTTTAGCAACAACATCAGTTCCTGCTTTTCATCATGGCTCAGCCCGCCATTTGTGGCTTTGTTTTGCAACTCGGCCATGCGCTGCTCTAAAAACAAGTCGATGAGGCGAGCGCAAGTATCTTCCAGCTCTTGCAGAATATTCTCCCCGGCAGTGATCTCGTCCAGCATGGCGAGTCGCGCCAAACCCTCCCCCTCTTTGGTGCCACGCCACTGTTCCAGTAATTGGCCGGTGGTCATTGGGTTGTGGTGCAGTTGGGTCAGGAGTTGCAGCAAAAAACCGATCCCGGGTTCTCGTAATCCGAGCAACTCATGGGGCAGGGGAGGTAACTGGGCTGCAATCTGCGGGTATTGAACGATGAGGGCGAGGGCGCGTCGCACCGGCGTCAGTTTCATCTTGCCTGGCCGCTGTACGGAGGCCGGTTGCTGCTCTTCTTTTTCCTGACGAGCGAAGATGTCGCGCAGACGGCGCTCGTTTTCGCCCCAGCGCAGTCGCTGGGAGAGCTTGGTGATCAATCCTTCACGGGTGAAGCCTTCGGGTACCCGACGAATCAGTGCCACGGCTTTGTTCGCCAGTTCATTCTGCCCGGCTTCGCCCGAAAGATTCAGATCACGGGTTAGGCGTTCAAATAGAAACTCGCTGAAGGGTTGCGCCTGGTCGAGATAGGCCTCGAATGCCTCGCGGCCATGGGCGCGGACAAAGGAGTCCGGATCGTGCTCGGCTGGCAGGAAGGCGAATTTGAGCTCCCGACCATCCTGCAGACCGGGCAACGCGTTTTCCAGCGCCCGCCAGGCGGCCTCCCGACCCGCATTATCACCGTCGTAGCAGCAGATGATTTCCGGCGCGGTCCGAAACAATAACTGCATATGGTCACTGGTCGTTGCGGTACCGAGAGAGGCAACCGCATAGTCGATTCCATATTGGGCCAGCGCAACTACATCCATATACCCTTCCACGATCAGAATGCGGCTTGGGTTGCGATGGGCTTCCTTGACTTCGAAGAGGCCAAATAGCTCACGCCCCTTATGGAAGATGGGGGTTTCCGGGGAGTTGAGGTATTTCGGAGTGCCCTCGCCGAGCACTCGGCCACCGAAGCCGATGATCCGGCCACGGCGATCGCGAATGGGGAACATGATACGGTCGCGGAACCTGTCATAGCTGCCGCCGTTATCCTTCTGGATCAACATGCCTAATGTAACCAGCTGTTGCTCCTGCTCACGGCCACGAGCCAACAGTTGTCGCAGTCCGTCCCAGCCTGCGGGCGCATAACCAATGCTGTATTTTTTTACGATTTCCCCGCTCAGACCGCGGCCCTTGAGATAGTCGATGGCGGCTGTCGATTGCCGCAACTGACCCTGGAAAAAACGACTGGCTTGTTCCATCAGCTGATACTGATCGGCGCTGATCACGGGGGCGGGTTGCGAAGGGCCGTAGCTGCCATTTTCTTCACGGGGAACCGTCAGACCGAGTTGACCGGCCAGATCTTCGATGGCATCCGGGAAGTTCAGACCATCAAATTCCATCAAAAAGCCGATGGCATTGCCATGGGCTCCACAACCGAAACAGTGGTAGAACTGTTTTTCCTGACTGACCGAGAAGGAGGGGCTTTTCTCGTTATGAAACGGACAGCAAGCCTGATAGTTCTTGCCTGCTTTTTTCAGCCGGACTCGGCTGTCAATCAGCTCGACAATATCGGTGCGAGCCAGCAAGTCATCGATAAAGGATTGGGGGATCTTGCCTGCCATGTCGGGATCTGCTCATTGAATTACAGGATAGCGGAACGGATCAGCGGACTTGAGGAGTAAGCTGCCGGGACAGATAAGGTCGCATAAAAAAATAAGCCGCGCTATCACAGGATGCGCGGCTCATGGTCGAAATGTCTTGCTTATGGATTACGCCAGACGTGCCTTGATCTTGGCACTGACGAGACCCATATCTGCGCGCCCCTGAAGTTGGGGGCGGAGTGCATTCATCACCTTTCCCATGTCTTGCATGCCAGTAGCGGCAAGCTGGGTCACGGTGCTGTCAATCAGAGTGTCGATTTCGGCCTCGCTCAATGGCTGAGGCAAAAAGGCTTGCAGGACAGTGATCTCGGCAGATTCTACATCCACCAGATCCTGACGTCCCGCAGCTTCGAACTGACTGATGGAGTCTTTGCGCTGTTTGACCATTTTGGTCAGCACAGCAATGATCTCTTCATCATTCAGAACGGTACGCGTATCGACCTCTTTCTGTTTAATCTCGGCCATCAACAGACGGATAGTACCGACGCGAGCCTTATCTTTGGCAAGCATCGCCGTCTTCAATTCACTCTTCAGTTGTTCCTGCAGAGACATGGCCGAGGCACTCCGATTTAGCGCGAAGAATTAGTACAGACGGTTACGACGAGCGTTTTCGCGAGCCAGCTTCTTGGCATGACGCTTAACGGCAGATGCCTTGGCGCGTTTGCGAATAGTGGTCGGCTTTTCGTAGAACTCACGGCTACGCACGTCGGCCAGGATACCGGCCTTTTCGCAGGAACGCTTGAAGCGACGCAGAGCGACATCAAACGGCTCGTTTTCACGTACTTTAATTACTGGCATGTGCCTCTCACCTCAGAGATAGATATTTTACGGCTAGCAACAAACACCAAAACGATGTTGAGCAGCCCGAGTAAAAATGGTGCGAAATTCTAATCCGATTGGGCGGCTAAAGTAAACCCTTATCAGAAGAGACTGGTTTAAAAAACCGGCGGAGGGTAACATACCGCCCTCAATTTTCCAGTGGTTTTTTCCCCGCCATGCGTGTTTTAGGTATTGAAAGCTCCTGCGACGAGACCGGGATCGCGATCTACGACGATCAACAAGGGATCCTCTCCCATCAACTCTACAGCCAGGTCAAGTTGCACGCCGATTACGGCGGTGTGGTTCCTGAGCTCGCGAGCCGGGATCATGTGCGCAAAACTTTGCCGTTGATCCAGGCAGCGTTGGCTGAATCCGGCTGCACGGCCGCCGATATCGATGGCATCGCTTATACGGCAGGGCCAGGTCTAGTCGGGGCCCTGTTGGTAGGGGCCACCATAGGGCGTAGTCTGGCACTGGCATGGAATAAACCGGCAGTCGCCGTGCATCATATGGAAGGCCACTTGTTGGCACCTATGCTGGAAGAGCATGCGCCGGCATTGCCGTGTCTGGCACTGCTGGTTTCCGGTGGTCATACCCTGCTGGTGCGGGTCGATGGCATCGGCCGTTACCAGATCCTGGGGGAGTCCATCGATGATGCCGCGGGTGAAGCTTTTGACAAAACGGCCAAACTGCTGGGGCTCGATTATCCCGGCGGCGTCTTGCTGTCGAAGATGGCCGAAAGCGGGACTCCGGGGCGTTTCGTGTTCCCGCGGCCGATGACGGATCGTCCCGGGCTGGATTTCAGTTTCTCCGGCCTCAAGACCTTCGCCGCCAACACGATTCGATCTCAAGGCACAGATGCTCAGACCAAGGCGGATATCGCTCATGCCTTCCAGTGTGCTGTCGTGGATACTCTGGCCATCAAGTGCAAACGGGCACTCAAG
>RRZT012576844.1_pt1 | contig 16879 bp, 15 predicted proteins | sample 2165551 | NCBI WGS metagenome assembly RRZT01 (sample SAMN10456910, study PRJNA506462) | wastewater metagenome | biome: wastewater; feature: sludge; material: wastewater sludge; isolation source: wastewater sludge with Escherichia coli K12::gfp cells carrying plasmid... | place: USA: Moscow, Idaho...
CCCATGCGCGAGATTTCCAGAAACGGAAAGAACACCGCCCCCACCATCAGCACCAGCGAGGTGAAGGACAGCGCGATAAGGCGGCTGAAGGCCCCGGCGCGCGGCGCCGCCAGCACCTTGTTGCAGCGCACGCAGCGCGCGGTCTCGCCGGGCGCAAGCTCGCGTTCGATATGCAGGGCATCGCAGCGCGGACAGGCGATCAGCCCCGCGCCGCTCACCAGATCATAGTCGCCCTCGGTTTGCATCCCCGCAACATATCGTCGCAGCCGGGCGGCGCAAGAGGCCAGCCGCCATCGCTTGCGCAAGGGTTGCGCCATTCCTACAGTCGCCTCAGGGGGGAATTTTCATGTCCTATGATTTCATCATCATCGGTGCCGGCAGCGCGGGCTGCGTCCTTGCCAACCGCCTGTCCGCCGATCCGCGCCACCGCGTCCTGCTGATCGAGGCCGGCGGGCGCGACAATTACCACTGGATCCATATCCCTGTCGGCTATCTTTACTGCATCGGCAATCCGCGCACCGACTGGGGCTACAAGACCGCCCCCGAGCCGGGCCTGAACGGGCGCGAGCTGATCTATCCGCGCGGCCGCGTCCTTGGCGGCTGCTCGTCGATCAACGGCATGATCTATATGCGCGGTCAGGCCGCCGATTACGACCATTGGCGCCAGCTTGGCTGCACCGGCTGGGGATGGGACGATGTCGAGCCGCTGTTCAAGGCCTCCGAGGATTACTTCGCCGGGGCCTCCGAACATCACGGCGCCGGCGGCGAATGGCGGGTCGAGGAACAGCGCCTGCGCTGGGACATCCTTGACGATTTCGCCCGCGCCGCCGAAGCCGCCGGCATCCCCGCCACCGATGATTTCAATACGGGCGAGAACGAGGGCGTCGGCTATTTCAAGGTGAACCAGCGCAGCGGCTGGCGGGTCTCGACGGCAAAGGCGTTTCTGCGTCCGGCGCTCTCGCGACCGAACCTGACGGTGATGACCGGCGCGCAGGTGCGCCGCCTGACCTTCGAGGGCCGCCGCGCCACCGGGGTCGAGATCATGCGCGACGGGGCCGGCGCCCAGCGGATCGCGGGCAAGCAGATCATCCTGTCAGCCGGGGCCATCGGCAGCCCGCAGATCCTGCAGCTTTCAGGCATCGGGCCGGGGGCGCTTCTGCAATCCATGGGCATCGAGGTCCTGCGCGACGCCGCCGTGGGCGAGAACCTTCAGGATCATCTGCAGATCCGCTGCGCCTATCGGGTCGAAGGCGCGAAAACCCTGAACCAGATGACCCGGCACTGGTGGGGCAAGGCCATGATCGCCGCGCAATACGCATTGTTCCGCAATGGCCCGATGAGCATGGCCCCCAGCCAGCTTGGCGCCTTTGCCCGCTCATCCCCCGATGTGGCGACGCCCGATCTGGAATATCACGTCCAGCCGCTCAGCCTTGAGGCGTTCGGTGGCGATCTGCATGACTTCCCGGCGATCACCGCAAGCGTCTGCAACCTGCGCCCCGAAAGCCGGGGCCATGTGCGCATCGCCTCGCCCGATCCGCTGGCGCATCCGAGGATTGCGCCGAATTACCTGTCGACGCCGGGCGACCGCATCGTGGCGGCGCGCAGCATCCGCCTGACCCGGCGAATCATGGCGCAAGCGCCGATGGCGCGGCATCGCCCGCAGGAATTCAAGCCCGGCCCCGGTGGCGACAGCGACGAGGATCTGGCCCAGGCCGCTGGCCGCATCGCCTCGACGATCTTTCATCCGGTGGGGACCGCGCGCATGGGTGCGGATGCCGGATCGGTCGTCGATCCGACGCTGAAGCTGCGCGAATTTCAGGGAATCCGGGTGGTCGACGCCTCGGTCATGCCGACCATCACCTCGGGCAATACCAACAGCCCGACGGTGATGATCGCCGAAAAGGCGGCGCGCATGATCCTTGCGGAAATGCGCGGCATTTGAGGCGTTAACTGGATATTAGCGGCGGCGTCCTAGACCTTTCCATCAAGGATCGGAAAGGACGGATTCATGGCCGGGAACGGGGGCAATGCCCCGATCATCATCAAGCGCGTGCAGGGTGGCGGCGGCGGCGGCCATCACGGCGGCGCCTGGAAGGTCGCCTATGCCGACTTCGTGACCGCGATGATGGCGTTCTTCCTGCTGATGTGGCTGCTGAACGCGACCACCGAAAAGCAGCGTCAGGGTCTGGCCGAATATTTCAACCCGACGCTGATCCATACCACCAGCAGCGGCTCTGACGGCCCCTTCGGGGGCGAGGTGCAGGACGCCGACAGCAATTCCGGCAAGGGCGCGGGCGCCTCGACCGACCAGATGGCGACGCAGGCGCGCGACGGCCAGCAATCGGGCTTCGACGCCATGGCCCGGCATATCCAGAACCAGTTGACCGGCAGCGGCGCGGAATCGATGCAGAAAACCAACCTGCTGCGCCACGTTGTCACCCGCATGACCGATGAGGGGCTGGTCATCGAACTGACCGACCTGATGGACGCCCCCCTGTTCGAGGGTGACAGCGCCCAGCCGACCGCGGAAATGAAGGAGCTCGCCGGCATCCTGGGCGGCGTGCTCGGCCGGGTCAAGAACGAGATCGCGGTCAGCGGCCATGTCCGCGCCTATCCCGAAATGCTCATCCACTCGCCGGTCTGGGCGCTGTCCGATGCGCGCAGCCACGCGGTCCGCAACCTGCTCGAGGATACCGGCTTTCAGTCCAGCCGAATCCAGCGTGTGACCGCCTATGCCGACCGCCGCAACCGCTCGACGAATCCGATGGATCCGAACAACAACCGAATCGAAGTGATTTTACTGAGATAGCCGGCGATGCCCCGGCGCCGTTAGGAGCATCTTAACATCCTTGCGGCACATTCCTCACAAGCACGACTCACACAGGGTGACCACAGAATGTCGATCTCCTCTGCCCTCAGCGCCAGCGTCTCGGGATTGGCCGCGAACTCGACGCGCCTCGCCAATATCTCGGACAATATCGCGAACTCCAGCACCTATGGCTACAAGCGCGTGAATACCGAGTTTGAAAGCATGGTGATCAACCAGGCGCGGGGCGGCGGGGTCTATACGGCCGGCGGTGTGCGCGCCAGCACGGCCCGCGATATCGACCAGCGCGGCAATCTCGTGACCACCTCCAGTCCGCTCGATATCGCGATCTCGGGCCGCGGCATGCTGCCGGTCACCACCATTGCCGAGGTCGGGCGCATGCCTGCCGGGGCGCAGGACATGATCATGACCCGTACCGGCTCGTTCAGCCCTGATGATGAGGGGATCTTGCGCACGACCTCGGGCCTCGTCCTGCTGGGCTGGCCGGCAAATGCCGACGGCACCGTGCCGAACCAGCCGCGCGATGGCGTATCCGGCCTGCAGCCGATCGTGATCAATACCAGCCAAAGCGCGGCCGACCCGACCACGCGCGTCACCCTGGGCATCAATTTGCCCGCAGACGATTCGGTGGGCGGATCGGTCGGCGACCCCCGTGAAATGGACGTCCAGTATTTCGGAAACCTCGGAAACTCGGAAACGCTGACCTTCTCCTTTACCCCCGATGTCAGTGGTACGGCCGGCACCCGGTCGAACAGCTGGACCATGGAGGTCCGCGATTCCGCCATCGTCGATGATCCCGGCACGGCGGCGGATGAATCGCTGATCGGCTCCTATACGCTGACATTCAACGACAGCCAGAGCGGCGGAGGAACGCTTGCCAGCGTGACCGCCGTAACCGGCGGCGCGCATGATCCCGCAACCGGCGAAATCGTCGTGAACACGGCCGGCGGTCCCATCAATATCGATATCGGTCGCCTGGGCGACAGCACCGGCATGACCCAGCTCAGCGCAGCCTTCTCGCCCGCCAACGCATCGCGCAACGGCTCGCCCGTCGGCAATCTGACCGGACTCGAATTCGACGAAAAGGGCTTCCTTCACGCCACCTACGATACCGGCTTCACCCGGACGCTCTACCAGATTCCGCTTGTCGACGTACCCAGCGTCAACGGTTTGATTGCCATGGACAACCAAACCTACAAGGTCTCGCCCGACTCGGGTCCCTTTTACCTGTGGGACGCCGGCGATGGACCGACCGGCTCGGTCGTCGGCTATGCCCGGGAAGCCTCCAACACCGACGTCGCGGCCGAATTGACCGACCTGATCCAGACGCAGCGCGCCTATGGATCGAATGCCAAGGTCATCCAGACGGTCGACGAAATGCTGCAGGAAACTGCCAACCTCAAACGCTGATGATCAGGACGGTCGGTCTTGCCCGCCCGTCTCATCATGAAATTGGAGCCTCGCAATGAGCATATCTTCCGCAATCTCGAATGCGGTTTCCGGCCTGACCGCCGCATCGCGGGGCACCGAAATCGTTTCGACCAATGTCGCCAACTCCCGCAACGAAGGCTATGCGCGACGTGAGCTCAATCTCTCCGCACGCGTCTATGAGCGCGGCGGCGGGGTTAGCATCGACGGGGTCAGCCGCATGGTCAATGCAAGCCTTCTTGCAGACAACCGCCTGGCTCGCGCACAACTTGGATCTGCGGACACGATCGCCGACTTTCACGCGGCGCTCGAAGGAGTTATAGGCACAGCAACCGAGGCCGGAGCTCTCGGCAGCCTGCTGACAGCTTTTGACGCAGCGGTGGTCAGTGCAGCGGCGCGACCGGACAGCGACGTGCGCCTGTCTGCAGTCATGACCTCCGCTCAGACGCTGGCAAAAAAAATCAACGGCATCGCCAACACCATTCAAAGCGCCAGAACCAGCGCCGAGCAGACCATCGCCAATGACGTTGGGCGCCTGAACAGCGCCCTCGACCAGGTGACGTCCCTGAACAAGCAGATTGCCAGCCTCACGGCACAAGGCAAGGACGCATCCTCGCTCATGGATTCGCGGCAAGCTGTCATCGACGGGATTTCAGCGATCGTTCCGCTCCGACAGGTTCCGCGTGATCACCAACAGGTGGCCCTGTTCACAACCGGCGGTGCCGTCCTTCTCGACGGAACCGTTCCCGCACGTATCGGTTTCTCTGCCGCCGATCCGATTACGGCCGGGAAGAGCCTTGCCGCGGGCACGCTGTCCAACCTGACGTTTAACGGAAGCGAACTATCCAGTTTCCAGCAATCCGCCATGTTCGCAGGCGGGACGCTGAGTGCAAACTTCTCGATCCGCGACGATCTGGCGCCGGAATATCAGCGCCAGATCGATGCCTATGCTCGCGACCTTTATGACCGTGTCTCATCATCGGACGTCGATGCCACATTGCCCGCAGGGGGGCCTGGTCTATTCACTGATGATCAGGGTGCATTCCTGCCAGCAAATGAAACCGGTTTTGCCAATCGCCTTGCCGTTTCCGCACAGGTCGATCCCGCTTCGGGGGGACAGCTATGGCGGGTACGTGCGGGCATAAATGCTGCTGGCGCGGGGGATGTCGGCGAAAGCTCCCTGCTCAACAAGATGAGCACAGCACTGTCGGCTTCCCGCGCACCCGGCTCGGCCAATCTGTCCAGCAGCCTTAGAACGCTGCACTCGCTGACCGCCGAGCTTTCATCGAACGCCGCGACCAGCCGCATCCGCAGCGAAGCAACTGCAGCGCAAAGCGTCACACATTACGAAAGCCTGCACACCGCCCTGCTGGCAGATGGCGTCGACACCGACAAGGAGATGGAAGCCCTTCTCGCGCTCGAGCACGCATATTCCGCCAACGCCAAGGTCTTTCAGACCGCCAATGATATGCTTGACACAATCCTGAGGCTGACATGACAAGTTTCAATTCAGTTGGCGACCAGTCACGATCCTATCAGCTCCGATTGTCGCAGCACCTGCTCAAGAGCAAACTCGATCGCCTGACCAAAGAGGTAGCAACGGGTATCAGAAGCGATATTCCACTTGCCTTGAATGGTGATTTGTCGCGGGTTTCGCATGTCGATACCCGCATCACCATGCTCGCGACCTATCAGCAGAATGCCTCGGAGGCGAAAACCATGTTTGAGAGCATGCAGCGTGTTCTCGAGCGCATTCAGTCGTCGACTGACAGTATAGGTCCCAGCGTAATGACCGAGGCCAATACATCACCTGACGATGTTTTGCGCATGCGTGCATCGCAGATCTCGCAGGATTTCCGGTCGGTATTCAGCGCATTGAACACCAATGTCAGTGGGCGGCATCTATTTTCCGGAAACAGGACAGACACGGCACCGCTGGGATCATTCGATGACTTGATATCCGGGCTGAACGCGGCTGTGGCTGGCGCGACGAACGCAAATGACATTGTTACACGGATTGACGACTGGTTTGACGCTCCAGCTGGTAGCGGCGGCTTTACCGACCTGATCTATAATGGCAACGATACTGGAAACACTTGGATTGCCATTTCCGACGAGCGAACAGTCGGCAGTGACTTGACCGCGAACTCCCCGGAATTGAGGAACCTCCTGAAAGGGATGGCTGCGCTGACTTTTGTTGCTGAATCAGGGGCGGGGCTAGATTCATCGACCATGCGGAGCCTTTTCACGCAATCCGGAGACAAGCTTCTTCGTGCAAGCACCGACCTGACGGTCGCCAGAGCGATGATCGGCCTGCAAGAGGCGGCCACCGCACAGACACAAGCGCAAAATACTGCCGAAAACACTTCACTCTCACTCATCCGATCAACCCTGATCAGCGCTGATCCTTACGAAACGGCCACAGCTCTTCAGGAGACCGAGGCGAGTATCCAGAACCTCTACACCCTGACTGCGCGGCTATCCCGGCTGAAACTGACGGATTACCTGTGATGAGGCTGCTTTACATCGCGATTTTGCTGCTCTGCAGCACAGGCTGGGCGGCCGCTGCACCGGTTCGCATCAAGGATCTTGCGAATATCGACGGTGTGCGTGGAAACGACCTTGTCGGCTACGGCCTTGTCGTCGGCCTCAACGGCTCGGGAGACAGTCTGCGCAACTCGCCCTTCACCGAAGAGATCATGGCCGGCCTTCTGGAACGACTGGGTGTGAACGTGACCGATGAAGCCTTTCGCCCCAAGAACGTCGCTGCCGTGATCGTAACTGCGACGCTGCCGCCATTTGCTCGCACAGGATCGCAGATCAACATCAACGTCGCTGCGATCGGTGATGCCAAAAGCCTGCTTGGCGGTACGCTGGTCATGACGCCACTGAACGCCGCTGATGGCGAGATCTATGCTGTCGCGCAAGGCTCGGTATTGGCAGGTGGCGCCGAGGCATCCGGGGCCGCGGCTTCGGTCGTGCAAGGGGTTCCAACCACCGGAACGATCCCCTCTGGTGCCCGGGTCGAGCGCGAGGTCGCATTTGACTTCTCGCAAATGACAAACCTGCGCCTTGCCCTGCGCAACCCTGATTTTACAACCGCCGCCCGCGTGGAGGCCGCCATAAACCGAAAGCTCGGGCGCGGTGTCGCCGAACTTGTCGATTCCGGAACGATCACGATTGATACGAGCGCTTTAGGGCGGGTCAATCCGGCCAGGCTGATGGGGCAGATCGAAACCATCACTGTCGAGCCGGAATCCGCGGCCAGAGTGGTGATTGATCACAAGTCGGGAACGATCGTCATGGGCGAGGATGTCCGTATCTCGCGCGTTGCGGTCTCGCAAGGCAACCTCACATTGCGGGTCCGCGAAGCACCCGTCGTATCGCAGCCCAATCCGTTTGCCCCCGGCGAAACGGTGGTTGTGCCGCGGACTCAGGCCGAAATCACGCAAGAGCCAGGCATCGGGTTTGCGGAAGTTTCGGGCGAATCCTCGCTCTCGGATGTTGTCGCGGGGCTGAATGCGCTTGGAATACGCCCCCGCGACATGATCGACATCCTGAAAGCCGTGCATGCCACAGGTGCCCTGCACGCCGAATTGGTCGTCAACTAATCGGCAATGACCCGCCGTATAAGGCAGGTTAGCCGATGGGACTATGCCGCCTACCGCTGCGACATATCAGGCGCACCTGACTGCGCCGGGGCTTCTTACACCCCGGCCAAGCCGGTATCAGGCAACCAGGCCAAACGTGGCTGTCTTTCCGTCATACTGTTCGAGCGTACCTTGCGCGATATCGTGCAGCACACCGTGCAGCGAGAGCTCGCCCGACTCGACAGCGGCCTTGACGAAAGGGAAGGTGAGCAGGTTTTCCAGCGATATCACCACCGCCTGCTTTTCCAGAGCCTTGATCTGATCTTCGGCAGGCAGGTTGACGACACGCTCATATCCCGGCCGCAGGATATCCATCCAGCGACCGACAAAACTGGTTTTTTCCTCAAGCTCGGGCGCGTGGCCCGAGCACATGGCGTGGCAGCCCTGCACACCGCCGCAATTGGTGTGACCGACCACGACCAGATGCGCGACCTTGAGGGTGTTCACCGCATATTCAACCGCCGCCGAGGTCCCGTGCTGCTCGCCATCGGGCGCATAGGAAGGCACCAGATTGGCGATATTGCGGTGGATGAAGAACTCTCCCGTATCAGCCCCGAAAATCGACGTCACATGAACGCGCGAATCGCAGCAGGCGATCACCATCGCGCGCGGTCGCTGACCGTCCTCGGCAAGGCGGCGATACCAGGCACGGTTTTCGACAAAGGCGGTCGCGCGCCAGCCGTGATAGCGCTGGACCAGATATTGCGGCAGCGGAATGGCTTCAATCATGGCGTCCTCATCGACCGTTCGCCTGCTTGATAACCGCGGATTGCGTAAATTTCGAGAGGTTTAGCGCGGCCGGCATAACCTTTTCTTGAGGGATTGATGACAGGTTACGCAGAGGTGCGGGGAAACCCGGCGCGTGGGGTAAATATGACAAAGATTGCCGTCCTGACCGTTGACGAAACCGTTCGCATCGAGCTGCAAAGGCTCGAGCAGATCATCCAGGAACTGGGTGAGGCGACGGCCGCGCAGGTCATCGGCGCAGCGCTTGAACAGCTTGCACTCGCGTTGACCCGCACCGTGGCGGCGGGCGCGGCGGGCGATCTGGCCGGTGTCGTGACCCATGCCGAACAACTGGCACGCCTTGCCTGGCAGGTGGGGCTGGTCTCGCTGGCAGGGGTGGCGGTCGATGTCGGCAGTTGCGCTGAACGGCAGGATCGCACCGCATTGGCGGCGACCTCGGCCCGGCTGCACCGGATCGGCAACCGCTCGCTGACCGAGATATGGGAGGCCCCGGGCTACCGATGATCGATCTGCGGGCGCCCCTTGCGGATGGCGGCACGGGCGCTACGCTGCTGCCAACGCGATGAAGACGAGAATGCTGATGTCCCCCCGATTTGCGGATGCTTCCGCCCCGACACTTCCTCTTTGGCTGATCAGGCCGTCCGAGCATGGCCCGGCACTTCCCGAAGATCTCGGTGAGAGCGGTCGGGCTTGGGCCAAAGCACAGGGGTTTTCCGGCAATCCCGGTCAGATCTGCCTGATTCCCACCCCGGACGGCAACATCGCGGGGGCGCTTTACGGCATCGGACCGGCCCGCGCGCCCTCGGACCGGCCCGCGCGCGAACGCTATCAGCTCGCGCGGGCTGCCGAGGGCCTGCCCTCGAGGAACTGGCGGCTGGCCAATCGCCCCGAAGGTTTTGACGCCGCTCTGGGCGCTCTGGGCTGGCTTTTTGCCCAGTATCGCTTCGCGCGCTACAAAAAGGCTGAGCCGCCCGCCGCGCGGCTGGTCTGCCCCGAGGGCGTGGATCAGGCGCGCATTCTGGCCATGGTCCAGGGCGAATTTCTGGCCCGCGACCTGATCAACACGCCGGCCTCGGATATGGGGCCAGCCGATCTCGAGCAGGCGGCCCGCGAACTGGCCGACCGCCACAGCGCCCGGATCACGGTGACCACGGGCGACGAGCTCATTGCCGGGAATTTCCCGATGATTCACGCGGTCGGCCGTGCCGCCGCTCAGGCGCCGCGGCTTCTGGACCTGCGCTTTCCCGGTACGGGACCGCGCTTGACGCTGGTCGGCAAGGGGGTCTGCTTTGACACCGGCGGGCTGGATATCAAGCCATCAGCCTCGATGGCGCTGATGAAAAAGGACATGGGCGGCGGCGCCAATGTGCTGGGTCTGGCCGAGACCATGGCGCAGCTCGGTCTGACGCGCGACATCAGCCTGCGGGTGCTTGTCCCGGCGGTGGAGAACGCCATCTCGTCGGACGCGTTCAGGCCCGGCGACATCCTGACCAGCCGCAAGGGCCTGACGGTCGAGGTGAACAATACCGATGCCGAGGGGCGACTGGTTCTGGCCGATGCGCTGGCGCTGGCTGATGAAGAGGCGCCCGATCTGCTGATCTCGATGGCGACGCTGACCGGTGCGGCGCGCGTGGCGCTGGGGCCGGACCTGCCGCCCTTCTTCTGCGACGACGACCGGGTGGCGGCGGCGCTTCAGGCGGCGGGCCGCAACCATGCCGACCCGATCTGGCGCATGCCCTTCTGGGAGCCTTACGAATCCCTGATCGAGCCGGGCATCGCGGATCTGGACAACGCCCCCGGTGGCGGCTTTGCCGGGGCGATCACCGCAGCCTTGTTCCTGCGCCGCTTTACCGGGCGGGCCCGGCATTACGCGCATTTCGACATCTATGGCTGGCAACCCAGCGCCGCGCCCGGCCGACCCAAGGGCGGCGCCGGTCAGGGCATGCGCGCCATCCTGCACGCCCTGCCGGAGATCCTGTCATGACCGCTCCCGCCATGGACCGCCGCCTGACCCCCGCGACCGACCGTGTCGCACTGGAATCGCTGCGCGGCGTGATCGAGCGTCCGGCCTATACGCCCGGCCGTCAGGTGCGGCTGACAACGGCGGTCGCGGACCTGTGCCGGGCACCGGACGGGGCGCGCGACCGGCAGGTGAATTTCGGCGCCGATCTGACGCTTCTGGACGAAGCCGATGGCTGGGGGTTCGTGCAGGCCGCCATGGACGGCTATTGCGGCTGGCTGCAGAGCGCCGATCTGGGGCAGGCACGCCCGGCCATCACCCACCGGGTTTCGGCGCCGGCAACGCATGTCTATTCCGAGCCGAACCTCAAGCGGCGCGAGCTGATGGGGCTTTCGCTGGGCGCGCGGCTGTCGGTCACCGAGACGCGGGACGGGTTCGCGCATCTGCCGCAAGGGGGATGGGTGCCGTTGCAGCATATCTCGGACCAGCCCGCCCGGGATCCGGCCGCCATCGCCGAAACCCTGATCGGCACGCCCTATCTGTGGGGCGGCAACAGCCGCTGGGGGATCGATTGCTCAGGTCTGGCGCAGGCGGCCCTGACCGCCTGCGCCGTCCCCTGCCCCGGCGACAGCGACATGCAGGAAGACGCCTTTCCCCGCCCCACCGACGATATCCGCCGCAACGACCTGCTGTTCTGGCCCGGCCATGTCGCAATCGCGCTGGACGATCAGCGGATGATCCACGCCACGGGTTTTGCCATGGCGGTGATCATCGAGCCGATCATGACCGCCATTTCCCGCATCGAGGCCGCCGGCCAGGGGCCGTTCCTGGGCCCGCGGCGGCCATCGCTTGCCGCAACCGGCACATTCCCCTAGGCTTCCCCGAGGCTGAGCGGAGGCAGACATGCCGCATCTTTGGATCCGATCTGAAAGCCGCGCCAATGAACGGCGTGTCGGCCTGACGCCCGACGGCCTGCGCGAATTGCGCATCCAGGGCTTTCGCGTCACGGTCGAGGACAGCCCGCATCGCATCCTGCCCATCGCCGCCTTTGCCGAGGCCGGTGCCGAAATCGCACCCGAGGGTGCCTGGTCCGACGCCCCGCCCGATGCCATCATCTTCGGCATCAAGGAACTGCCCGAAACCGGCGACCCCCTGCGCCATCGCCACATCATGTTCGGCCACGCCTATAAGGGCCAGCCGGCCGGCCGGGCGCTGCTGCGCCGCTTTCGCGACGGCGGCGGCACGCTTTACGATCTGGAATATCTGACCGACGACACCGGCGGCCGGCTGGCCGCTTTTGGCTATTGGGCCGGATATGCCGGGGCGGCGGTGTCGCTGGCCGCATGGGCGGCGCAACGGCGGGGCGGCATCTGCGGGCCTGTCCACGCCTGGAACACCCAGCGGGCGCTGAACGATTCGCTGCGCGCCGAGCTGGATGCGACCGGCGCCATGCGCCCGCATGCGATCGTGGTCGGCGCGCTGGGCCGCGTGGGCAGCGGCGCCTCGGATCTGCTGGCGGCGATGGGGGTGCCGGTCACGAAATGGGATATGGACGAAACCGCCAGCGGCGGGCCCTTCCCCGAGATCCTGATGCATGATCTGTTCATCAACTGCATTCTGGCCGGGCCCGCCACGCCCGTGCTGGTGCCGGCAACCGCCTCCGCCCCCGGCCGTGGCCTGACGGTGATCGGCGATGTGGCCTGCGATCCCGGCAGCGATTTCAACCCGATCAAGGTCTATGACCGGGTCACCGACTGGCAGAACCCGGTGCGGCGCGTGGCCGAGACGCCGGTTCTGGACGTCATGGCCATCGACAACCTGCCCTCGCTTCTGCCGCGCGAAAGCTCGCTGGATTTCGCGGCTCAGTTGCTGCCGGTGCTGCACCGGCTGGACCAGATCGACAGCGGGCCATGGGCGCGCGCGCGGGGCGTCTTCGACCAGCATCTGGCGACACTCTGATTGCCAGCAACAGCATGAGGAACCCGATGACCCGAACCGCCATCATCCCCCGCCGCGCGCTGGCCTGCGGCCTTGCGCTGACGCTGGCCACCGCCTTGCCGGCACTGGCCGATTTCAACGACTACCCCCCCGAGGCCAAGGGCCAGAGCCCCGCCTTTGCCAATCAGACCCGCGCCCCGGTGATGCCCGGCGCCTTGCGGCTCAGCCGCACGCCGCTGGCCGAGGGGCTGCAGGCTCCTTGGGGAATGGATTCGCTGCCCGATGGCGGCCTGCTGATCACCGAACGCGGGGGCGCTCTGCGCATCTATCGCGACGGCAAGCTGTCAGAGCCGATCACAAGCGGCCTGCCTGAGGTCGATGCCGACGGTCAGGGCGGGTTACTGGATGTGGCCGTGGCGCCGGATTTTGAGCAGACGCGGCAGATCTGGTTCAGCTTTTCCGAGCCTCGCGGTCAGGATGGCAACGCCACCGCCGTCGGAACCGGCCGGCTGTCCGCGGATGGCACCGCGCTTGAGGACATGCGCGTGATCTTTCAGCAAGAGCCGCCGCATGGAACGCCCATGCATTTCGGCTCGCGTCTGGTCTTTGACCGGCAGGGCCAGCTTTACGTCACCACAGGCGAGCGCAACCTGCCCCCCGAAGAGCCGGATGGCGCGCAGGCGCTGGACAATGATCTGGGCAAGGTGCTGCGGATCGACCCGGCGACGGGCGCGGCGGCGGCGGGCAATCCCTTTACCGCCGAACAGGCCCGGCCCGAGATCTGGTCTTACGGCCATCGCAACATCCAGGCCGCGGCGCTGGACCCGCAGGGCCGGCTCTGGACGGTCGAGCATGGCCCCAAGGGCGGGGATGAGCTGAACATGCCCCAGCCCGGGCTGAATTACGGCTGGCCGGTCATCACCTATGGCGTGCAATATGACGACAACCCGATCGGCGCCGGCATCACCGCGAAAGACGGGATGGAGCAGCCGGTCTATTACTGGGACCCGGTGATCGCGCCCAGCGGCATGCTGTTCTATGAGGGCGCGATGTTCCCGGAATGGCAGGGCGACATTCTGATCGGCGGTCTGCGCGCCGAATCGGTGGTGCGGCTGAAGCTTGAGGGCGACCGGGTCGCCGGCGAGCAGCGTCTGGTGCAAGGCATCGGCCGGGTCCGCGATATCGAGGTCGCCCCCGACGGCGCGCTGCTGGTGCTGATCGACGGCGATCCGGGCTCGCTGATCCGGCTGGCACGGCGCGGCTCGCCGCCCTGAAGCCGCGTTACATCCGGCCAGCCAATATCACACCGGTCGGTGCAGCGCGTCCTCGGCATCCTCCGGCGAGATCCCCAGCGCGTCCATCCCCGCCTCAAGGTAATCGGCCAGTTGCGGCTCGCCCATCAGGTAATCCTCGGTCGGAGAGCTGCGCTCGGCCTTGGCGGTCTCGATGGCCTCGGCCAGATCCTCGGGACCAAAGGTGTCGCGGCCGATCCACATGACGGCGACCAGACTGGCCTGCTCGTCCTCGTTCAGGCTGGCAATGAATTCCGCAAGTTCGGTCTGGGTGCCATGGCCGGTGCGGTGCCCACTATGCGCCCAAGCGTTGACGCCGCTGTCGTATTCGCGGGCGCGGATGATGATGTGGGCGATCTTTTCGGGGCTGATTTCCAGCATGAAGTCCTCCGGGGGTGTTGACCCGTTGTCGCGCCGCCGGGGGGCAAGGTCAACTAGCGCCCGAAGAGCCGCTCGATATCGGCCAGCTTCAATTCGATCCATGTCGGGCGGCCATGGTTGCACTGGCCGGATTTCGGCACCCGCTCCATTTCCCGCAAAAGCGCGTTCATTTCCTCGGCATTCATGCGCCGGCCCGAGCGGACCGAGCCATGGCAGGCCATCGAGGACAGCACCGCATCGACCCGCGCCCTGAGACGATCGGACGCGCCCTGATCCTCAAGATCGTCAAGAATGTCGCGGATCAGGCGGGGCGCGTCGATGCGCTTGATCAGCGCCGGCACCTCGCGCACGGCGATGGCGCCGCCGCCAAAGGGCTCGATCACCAGCCCCAGCGCGGCCAGATCCTCGGCGACGGAAAGGATGCGGGCGGCGTCAGCTTCGGACAGCTCGACGATTTCGGGAATCAGCAGGGCCTGGCTTGCAATCCCGTTCGTCTCGGCCTGCGCCTTCAGCCGCTCATAGACCAGCCGTTCATGCGCGGCATGCTGATCGACGATGACGATGCCATGGGCGGTCTGGGCGATGATCCAGTTTTCATGCAGTTGTGCGCGGGCGGCACCCAGTGGCGCGTCCGGTTCGGTGGCAATCTCGGGTTCGACCCGGGCGGTCGGGGCCTCGGCAAAGCCCGGCGCCTGAAAGGCAAGGCTGGCGGCAATGGCCGGGGCCGAGGGACGCGGCGCAAAGCCCGGCGCCGGGCGGTAATCGGCCTGATAGGCGCGCGGGGTAGCCTCTGGGGCAGGCTCGAGCCGCGCCACGCCAAGCGCCGCCGTGGCCACGGTCGACGACGACCGATGCCCCGCCCCGGCCAGCGCATGGCGCAGCGCGCTGACCACCAGACCGCGTGCAAGGCCGGGATCGCGAAAGCGCACCTCGGCCTTGGCGGGATGGACGTTGACGTCGACCAGATGCGGGTCGCAGGTCAGAAACAGCACCGCCGCCGGATGCCGGCCCGAGGCCAGCACATCCATATAGCCCGCCCGCAGCGCCCCGGTCAGCAGCTTGTCGCGGACCGGGCGGCCATTGACGTAAAGATGCTGCGCCACCGCCGCGCCGCGCGAATAGGTCGGCAGGGCGGCAAATCCGGTCAGCGAGATCTCGTCGCGGGTGGCGTCGATAGCCAGCGCATTGTCGATGAAATCGCGGCCCATGACGCGGGCAAGCCGGGTCTGCAAGGCGCCGAACAGTTCGCCCTGTTCGGCATCGGCGCGAAACAGCACGCGGCCCTCGTCCTCGTCGGTCAGGGTAAAGGCGACATAGGGTTCGGCCATGGCCAGCCGGCGGATCACATCGGCCACGGCCTGCGTCTCGGCGCGGTCGCTGCGCAGGAATTTCAGCCGCGCGGGCGTGGCAAAGAACAGGTCGCGCAGCTCGACCACGGTGCCGCGATTGCCGGCGGCGGGCCGGACCGCGCCGAGGCGCCCGCCCGCGACCGAAATCTGCGCCGCGTCATGGCCGGGCGCGCGGCTGGTGATCGTCAACCGCCCGACCGCGCCAAGGCTGGGCAGGGCCTCGCCACGAAAGCCGAAGCTGCGGATATCCAGAAGGTCGCTGCCGTCGATCTTCGAGGTCGCATGCCGGGCCAGCGCCAGCGGCAGATCCTCCGCCATCATGCCGCAGCCATCATCGCTGACCCGGATCAGCGCCTTGCCGCCCTTGGCGATGGCGACCTCGATCCGGGTGGCGCCGGCATCCAGCGCGTTCTCGACCAGTTCCTTGACCGCCGAGGCTGGACGCTCGACCACCTCGCCGGCCGCGATGCGGTTGGCGGCGGCCTCATCCAGCTGACGGATAATGGGGCGCATATTGGGCATGTGGGTGTTCATACCCCCAGATATAGCAGGCCCCCGGCAAGGCGAAAAGAACTTCGTCGCAAAGCCCCGAACCGGGGAACCATGATCGCCCTGAATGCACTTATCTCAGCGCGGCAGGTTCATCACCCGGAGGACGATCATGAAAAAATCCATTACGATTCTTATGTTCGGCGCGGTCCTGATTTTGGGCGCCTGTGACCTCAACACGATGACCGGCGCGAAATTCCAGCCGGTCGACAGCGCGCCGGGCGGCGGCGGAAACGGACCGCCCTGGGACACCGCGAGCCGATATGGCGGCGGAACCCGGCATTAGGCCGACGCCCGCGGCCGAAAATCGCGGGCAGCAGCCATCCATCATTGCCCTAATTCGATGGCGCGGCGGCTGCATCGCCACTGATTCCCTGCGGCCGGCCGACCAGCACGAAGCGGATCTGGTCGGCATGCAGCAGGCGTTGCGCGACGCGCTGCACGTCCTCGGCGGTGACCGCCTCGACCTTGGCATTGCGGGTGTTGACGTAATCGGCAGGCAGCCCGACCAGTTGCATCCCGGCCAGAATGCTGGCGATCTTGCTGTTGCCGTCGAACCGCAGCGGATATTCGCCGGTCAGATAGGTGCGGGCATCGGTCAGTTCCTTGTCGGTCACGCCGCCCTCGGCAAAGCGCGCCCATTCCTGCCGGATCAGATCGACCGCCTCGGCCACCTTTTCATTGGCGCTGGCCATGCCGCCCTGCCATGTCTCGCCATAGATGCCATTGGCAAGGCCGGTGCTGACGCCATAGGTCAG